>PDWJ01000494.1_pt1 | contig 57848 bp, 48 predicted proteins | sample 1430881 | NCBI WGS metagenome assembly PDWJ01 (sample SAMN01162460, study PRJNA174530) | Oral metagenome, whole genome shotgun sequencing project. | biome: Marine environment; feature: Marine mammal; material: Swab sample of the gingival sulcus; isolation source: swab sample of gingival sulcus...
GAGTTCCAAGGCTGGGCCAAGGAGAAAACGGCGACCGCGCCGGACTTCGACAAGGACACGCCGGTGAGCGCGAGCCTGACGGTGTACGCCGTGTGGAAGGCTACGGCGGGTGGCAATCCGCCGCCGCCCGCACCCGGCCACTTCCGCGTCACCTTCGATGCCAACGAGGGTACGGGCGGCCCGACCTACGTGGACGTAGAGGAGAATAAGCCGCTGGGTACGACGTTCCCGAGCGAGAAGCCCGAGCGCGCTGGCCACGAGTTCCAAGGCTGGGCCAAGGAGAAAACGGCGACCGCGCCGGACTTCGACAAGGATACGCCGGTGAGCGCGAGCCTGACGGTGTACGCGGTGTGGAAGGCTACGGCGGGGAGCAACCCGCCGCCGCCCGCAACGACGTACACGGTGACCTTCGAGCTGGACGGCGGCACGCTGGGCAACGAGAGCGGGAGCTTCACCCGGCAGACGGCGCAGGATGGGACTATCGAGGACCCCGGTACGCCGACCAAGGACGGGCATGTGTTCAAGGGCTGGTTCATAAACGATGAGAGGTTCGAGTTCGGCATCACGAAGTTGACGTCCGACATCACGCTGATGGCCAAGTGGACGATTGCGGGTGGCACCAAGCCGCAAATCGAGGGCAAGCTGATTGACCCCTCGCCAGTGGATACGCCCGCGCAGCCGGTGCTGACGGTGTCCCCGAACCCGGCGGCCGACCTCATCGTGGTCGAGGGCCTGAGCGAGCGCGCCACGGTGATGCTCTACAACCTGGAGGGCAAGCTGGTGTACGCTGGCGAGCTGGCCCCGGCTGGCCGACTGGATGTGCGCAATCTGCAGCCGGGTACCTACCTGCTGAAGGTCAAGGGTCAGGTGCTGCGCTTCGTCAAGAAGTAGCGTAGCAGTCTGGTAAAAAGACGAATAGGAATGGGCGACCTCTCGGGGTCGCCCATTTTTTATGGCGATTATTTTCTGATGATGGTGCGCTCCCCGCCGTAAAACCTGAGCAGAGGGGCAGAAGCGAAACTGGGGGCTAGCCCCCAATATTGCTACGATATTGATGCCACCCGGCCACGCTCCCCCACCGGTGGCCCGCCCCCATTCCACGGCATTTGCTAACTTCGCGCACCCGCCCCGCCGACTGCATACCATAGGACCCGCAAGGAAAGATGACCATTAGCACGCCCCCGGAATACACGCTCCTGAACCAGCTGGACAGCCTGGCCGACCTGCAGCACCTCAGCAAGGAGGACCTCCCCCGGCTCGCCCGGGAGCTACGGGGCTTCATCCTCGAGTCCGTGGCCTCCAACCCCGGCCACCTCGGGGCCAGCCTCGGGGTGGTGGAGCTGACCATCGCCCTGCTCTACACCTACAACCCGCCCCAGGACCAAATCGTGTGGGACGTGGGGCACCAGGCCTACGGCTACAAAATCCTCACGGGGCGGCGCGATGCCTTCAGCACCAACCGCCAGCTCGGCGGCATCTGCGGCTTCCCCCACCGGGCCGAGAGCCCCTACGACGCCTTCGGCACGGGGCACAGCTCCACGAGCATATCGGCCGCGGTCGGCATGGCCTCCGCCTTCAAGCTCATGGGCAGCCGGGCCCGCACGGTGGCCGTCATCGGCGACGGCGCGCTCACCGGCGGCATGGCCTTCGAGGCGCTCAACAACGGGGGGACCAGCCGCTCCGACATCCTGGTGGTCCTCAACGACAACGACATGTCCATCGACCCCAACGTGGGCGCCCTGCAGCAGTACCTGCTCGACATCACCACCTCCCCGAGCTACAACCGCGTGAAGGATGCCGTGTGGAACATCCTGGGCAAGGTGGGCACCAGCCGCCACGAGATGCGCCAGCGGGCCGCGGCCATCAACCAGGCCATCAAGGGCATGCTCATGAACGGGAGCAACCTCTTCGAGGCCCTGGGCTTCCGCTACTTCGGGCCCATAGACGGGCACGACCTCTTCCACCTCACCGACGTGCTGCGCGACCTACGGGGCATACCCGGCCCCAAGCTCCTGCACTGCCGCACCAAGAAGGGCAAGGGCTACGCGCCCGCCGAGGTCAACCAGACCGTGTGGCACGCGCCGGGGCGCTTCGACGTGCAGACCGGCGAGCGGGCCAAGGAGGCCAGCGGCCAGCCCATGAAGTACCAGGACGTGTTCGGCCACCACCTGCTGGAGCTGGCCCGGGCGGACGAGCGCATCGTCGGCATCACCGCCGCCATGCCCTCCGGCACCTCGCTCGGCATCATGATGCGGGAGCTACCCCAGCGCAGCTTCGACGTGGGCATCGCGGAGCAGCACGCCGTCACCTTCGCGGCCGGGATGGCCACCGAGGGCTTCATCCCCGTGGTGGCCATCTACTCCACCTTCCTGCAGCGGGCCTACGACCAGATAATCCACGATGTCGCCCTGCAGAACCTCCACGTGGTCTTCTGCCTCGACCGGGCCGGCATCGTGGGCGACGACGGGGCAACCCACCACGGGGTCTTCGACCTGGCCTACCTCCGGCCCATACCCAACACCACCATCTGCGCACCCTCCGACGAGCGCGAGCTGCGGGCCATGATGCGCATCGCCACGCAGGGCTGCGGCCCGTGGTTCATACGCTACCCCCGGGGGCACGGGGTGGATGCCCAGGGCGACACGCCCCGGCAAGCCGTTGAAATCGGCCGGGGGTACACCCTCCGGCAGGGGGAGCAAGTGGCCATCCTCACCCTGGGCACCAGCCGCCGGAACGCCGAGCTGGCCCTAGAGCTACTCACCGACGAGGGCCTCACCCCCTCCCTCTACGACTTCCGATTCCTCAAGCCCCTGGACCACCGGCTGCTGGAGGAGGCCGCCCGAACCCACCGCCACCTCATCACCGTGGAGGACGGGGCCATCATGGGGGGCTTCGCCTCCGCCGTCAACGACGCGCTCATGGGCATGGGGCTGGAGCATCCCCCCCGGGTCACGAACCTCGGCGTGGGCGACGGCTTTGTACCCCACGGGAGCGTGGCGCAGCTGCACGAGCTCTGCGGCTACTCGCCCGAGGGCATAGCGCGGGCCGTCCGAAGGGCATTCCGGCAGTAGAAACGTGCGGAGGTAAGAGTCGATACAACAGCACCCCGCTCTACACGTATTGCCGCCCGCGGGTACTCCCGCTGCCAGCCCCTAAAGCACCCCCCTATCCAGCAGCAGCTCCACTATCTGCACCGCGTTGGTCGCCGCCCCCTTGCGGATGTTGTCCGCCACCACCCATAGGTTGATGCCCACGCCCGGGTAGGCGAGGTCCTCACGGATACGCCCGACGAACACCTCGTCCCGACCGAAGGCGTAGTAGGGCATGGGGTACTCCCGCGCCGCCGGGTTGTCCTGCAGCACCAGCCCCGGCTGGGCGGACAGCAGCTCCCGCACCCGCGAGGGGCTACACGGCGACTTGCACACGATGGACACCGCCTCGCTGTGCCCCCCCTTCACCGGCACGCGCACCGCCGTGGCCGACACCATCATCCCGGGGGCATCCAGTATCTTGCGGGTCTCGTTCACCAGCTTCATCTCCTCCTTGGTGTAGCCGTTGTCCAGAAAATCGTCGCACTGCGGCACCACGTTCTGGTCGATGCGGTAGGCGTAGGCCGCGGCCAGCTCCAGCTCGCGCCCCTCCCGCTCGCACTCCAGCTGGCGGATGCCCTTCAGGCCCGAGCCCGTCACCGACTGGTAGGTGCTCACGTGCATGTGCGATATGCCCACCGCCCGCTCAATGGGGGCTATGGCCAGCATCAGCTGGATGGTGCTGCAGTTCGGGTTGGCGATGATGTAGTCGTCCCGGCCCACCGCATCGGGGTTCACCTCCGGCACAACCAGCGGGATGTTGGGCTCCATGCGCCATGCGGAGGAGTTGTCCACCACGCGCGTGCCCGCCTCGGCGAAGCGGGGCGCCCACTCCTTGGACACCGCGCCCCCCGCGGAGAAGAGCGCCACATCGGCCCGCCAGGCCACCGCCTCGGAGAGGCTACCCACCCGATGCTCGCGCCCGCCAAACATGAGCCGCTTCCCCACCGACCGCTCCGACGCGGCCGGAAAGAACTCACAATCGCCGAAGCCACGCTCCTCCAGAAGCTGAATCATCGACTCGCCCACCACGCCGGTCGCACCGACAAGGGCTATACGTATCTGCTGCTTACCCATATCATTTCGCATCTTTAATAGTCCTGAACCCTCGAATACAAATGTGGCGATAAATGCTAAACTATCAGGGGTACGCCCGCCGCCCGGCAGCCGTCGAGCATGTCCTGCGGCCAGATGGAGGCCTGTATCTCCCCGATGTGGGCCTTCTTGAGGAATATCATGCAGAGGCGCGACTGGCCTATCCCCCCGCCGATGGAGAGCGGGAGCTTCCCCCCCAGCAGCAGCTGGTGGTAGTAGAGGTCCTGGCGGTCCTCCTTGCCCTGGGCCGCGAGCTGGTAGAGCAGGGCCTCACGGTTCACCCGTATGCCCATGGAGGAGATCTCCACGGCGCAGCCGAGGGTCTCGTGCCATATGAGGATGTCGCCGTTGAGGCCCGCGAGGCCCGTTTCGGGGTCCACGGTCGACCAATCGTCGTAGTCGGGCGCGCGGTTGTCGTGCGGCTTGCCGTCGCCCAGTGGCCCGCCGATGCCGATGATGAACACCGCGCCGTACTCCCGGCATATGGCCTCCTCCCGCTCCTTGGGGCTGAGGTCGGGGTACTTGGCCCGCAGCTCCTCCGAGTGGATGAAGTGTATCCGCTCGGGCAGGAAGGGGCGCAGCTGCGGGAACTGCTCGCAGATGAGGAATTCGGTCCGCAGCAGGGCGTAGTAGATGTTCTTGACCGTCTTCTTGAGGTAGGCGATGCTGCGCTCCTCCTCGCCGATTACGCGCTCCCAGTCCCACTGGTCCACGTAGAGCGAGTGGAGGTTGTCGAGCTCCTCGTCGGCCCGAATCGCGTTCATGTCCGTGTAGATGCCGTAGCCCTGGGGCGTGCTCAGCTGGGCCAGGTTCATCCGCTTCCACTTCGCGAGCGAGTGCACCACCTCCGCCCGGGCCTCCTCCATGTCGCGGATGGGGAAGGTCACGGGGCGCTCCACGCCGTTGAGGTCATCGTTCAGCCCCAGGCCCCGCTGCACGAAGAGCGGGCCGGTCACCCGCCGTAGGTGTAGCCCGGTGGCCAGGTTGGCCTGGAAAAAATCCTTCAGCAGCTTGATGGCCTGCTCGGTCTCGTACAGCCCCAGGAGGCTCTTGTAGTTCGCCGGTATGGTGTACTTACTCATGCGGTCGTATCGCTTTATCAATCCAAACTAGGCACGAAGGTATCGATTATTCTCCAACTATCGCCACTGGCCGTCGCGTCGCAGGAGCTCCTCGAGCGCGGCGATGGCCCCCTCGGCCGGGATGTCGCGCGCCACCAGCTCCTGGCCCCGGTAGAGCGATACGCGCCCCGGCCCGGCCCCCACGTAGCCGTAGTCGGCATCGGCCATCTCGCCCGGGCCGTTGACGATGCAGCCCATCACGCCGATTTTCAGGTGCCGCAGGTGGCCGAAGTGGTCACGGACGGCCCGGAGGGTCGCAGGGAGGTCGAAGAGCGTGCGCCCGCACGAGGGGCAGGCCACGAACTCAGCCCTCGACCGCCGCAGCTCGCAGGCCTGGAGGATGCCGAGGCCCAGCGACTGCCCATCATCGTTCGGCGTGTAGCGCATGGCCAGGCCCGCGGCCAGACGGTCCAGCAGGATTGCCCCGGCCTGAATGGCGCAGTCGATGCGCGCCTGCTCGGGCGACACGCCCTCTCCGCCCGCCGACGCGAAGGGCTCAACGAGCACCGTCAGCTGCGGGTTGCGCCGCCAGAGGCTCGAGAGGGTGTAGCGCAGGAGGCCAATCCGCAGGGCGGTTTCGGCCAGCACGAGGATGGTACGAGCATCGCGCCTGGCCAGCTCCTCCTCCCGCTCCAGCGCCGCCATCGGGCTGAGGCGCAGCAGCTCCCACGAGCCGTCCAGCGCACGGTAGGTATCCGGGCCGGAGGCCTTCCCGAAGTGCCCCTTGAGCTGCGCGGGGAGGTCGCGGGTCTTCGCCCCCTGGGGGATGAGGACGAGGTCCGGGGTGGTCTCATCGCGTATGGGTTCGCCCTCGCCCGCTGCGGCAAAGCCGGTCAGGGTCAGAATCTCCGGGATGCTCCATTTCCGCCCGTGGCTGAAGTCCATCAGCAGCAGACCCGGCGGACAGGTCGCCAGCGGCTCGAGGCGCGCAGAGGCACGGGGCGAGGGGTGGAAGGGGTCGTAGGGGGGAGCTATCGGTGTCGGCACGTGCACATTGGCCAGCCGCTCCACCGTGCTGATGATTTGGCGGCAGACGGGCAGCTCGGCCACCGGGGCTTCGCTCAGCGATACCCGCACCGTGTCGCCTATCCCGTCGGCCAGCAGGGAGCCAATGCCTATGGCCGACTTGATGCGCCCGTCCTGGCCAGCACCGGCCTCGGTCACACCCAGGTGTATGGGGTAGTTCCAGCTCCGCGCGGCGAGCTCACGTGCCAGCAGGCGGTTGGCCCCCACCATCATGGGCACCGTGCTGGCCTTCAGGGAGAGGACCAGCGCGTGGAAGTCGTTCCGACGGCAGATTTCCACCAGCTCCAGCAGGGACTGCACCATCCCCTCCGCCCCCGCACCGTAGCGCTCCACCACCCTCGCCGCGAGCGACCCGTGGTTCACCCCCAGGCGGATGGCCACGCCCCCCTCCCGGCAGACCTCCAGCAGGGGACGTAGGCGCGCCTCGATATCGGCCAGGGCCCCGGCGTAGTCCTCCTCGCTCTCCACCGCCTTCGCGCTGGCGTAGTTCCCCGGGTTGATGCGCACCTTCTCCACGTGCCGAGCCGCCTCCAGCGAGGCCTCCGGGCTGTAGTGGATGTCCGCTATGATGGGCGTGCTGCAGCCCCCCTCGCGGAGCTGCGCCCGCACCGTGGCCAGGGCCCGCGCATCCTCCACCCCCGGGGCGGTGATGCGCACCATGTCGCAACCGCCCTCCACCAGGGCCAGGACCTCGGCCAGCGAGGCCTCCACGTCCCGACCCCGGGTCGTGGTCATGCTCTGGACGGCGATGGGCGCATTGCCCCCGACCACCACCCCGCCGAGCCGCACCGGCAGCGTTACCCGGCGTACGCGCCTGTACAAATCACCGCAGTAGTTCCTATCCGCCATAATCCCTTATTATTACGCAGCGCGAAGATAGACCGAATGCGCGAAAATCGGGGCGAACTCGCGCAAACGAATGAGGGGGGCTTCGCCCCCCTCATTTACCTTCCCACCAGCGAAAGCTACTCCTCCCGCGCCTTCCTGGCCGCGGCGATTTTCGCCTTTACCGCATCCTGTATCACATCCGGCACGGGGAACACCTCCACCCGCTGGAAGTTGCGCGCACCAGTACCCGCCGGTATCAGGTGCCCGCAGATCACGTTCTCCTTCAGGCCCTCGAGGTTGTCGACCTTCGCGCGGATGGCCGCATCGTTGAGTACCTTGGTCGTCTCCTGGAAGGAGGCCGCCGCCATGAAGCTGTGTGTCTGCAGGGCCGCGCGGGTTATCCCCTGCAGAATCTGCGAGGCCGTCGCCGGGCGGGCCTTGCGAGCATCCACCACCCGCAGGTCCTTACGCTTCAGCTGCAGGTTCTCATCCCGCAGCTGGCGGGCGCTCACCATCTGGCCCGCCTTCAGCACCGTGGAATCCCCCGGGTCCTTGACAATCAGCTGGTCCATGATGCGGTCGTTCTCCGTGGTGAACTCGTTCTTGTCCACCACGTCCCGCTCCAGGAAACGCGTATCGCCCGAATCGATGATCTCCACCTTACGCATCATCTGGCGGACAATCACCTCGAAGTGCTTGTTGTTAATCTTCACACCCTGCGTGCGGTACACGTCCTGCACCTCATTCACGATGTACTCCTGCACGGCCGTGGGGCCCTCTATCGCCAGGATGTCGCTCGGCGTAATCGCCCCGTCCGAAATCTGCATCCCCGCCTTCACCGCATCGCCATCCTGCACCAGCAGCTGCTTGGAGAGATTTATCGTGTAGACCTTCTGCTCGCCGAGCTTCGGGTTGGTCACGGTGATTTCGCGCGCGCCGCGCTTCACCTTCGGGTTGACCGAGACGATGCCGTCTATCTCCGAGACCACCGCCGGGTTCGACGGGTTTCGCGCCTCGAAGAGCTCCGTCACGCGCGGCAGACCCCCGGTGATATCCCCGGCCGACCCCACCGCGCGGGGCATCTTCGCGATGATGTCGCCAGGCTTGATCTCCTGCCCGTCCTCTATCATCAGGTGCGTACCCACGAACAGGTCGTACACCCGAATCGTGTTGCCATCCGGGTCCAGAATCTTCACGATGGGGTTCTTATTCCTATCGCGCGACTCGATAATCACCTTCTCCTGCCGCTTGGTCTGCTCGTCCACGTCGATGCGGTAGGTCACATCCGCGATGATCGACTCGAACTCCGCGCGGCCACCCACCTCGGAAATCATCACGCTGTTCCACGAATCCCAGTCGCAGATCAGCGTACCCGTGGTCACATCCTGCCCCTCCTTCACGTAGAGGTGCGCGCCGTAGGGTATCTGGTACGTCTCCACGGCCATGCCCGTCGACTCGTCCATCAGGTGCATCTCCACGGTGCGGCTCACCACCAGGTCGAAGGGCTCGCCCCCGTCCTCGCTCAGCCCCTGAATCGTACGCAGGTCCTCAAACTGCACCCGCCCGTCGCTCTTGACCCGCACCTTCGACTCGGCCATCGCGCCCATCGCCGTACCCCCCAGGTGGAAGGTCCGGAGCGTAAGCTGCGTACCCGGCTCGCCAATCGACTGCGCTGCGATGATACCCACCGACTCGCCCCGCTGCACCATCTTGGCCGTAGCCAGGTTGCGCCCGTAGCACTTCGCGCACACCCCCCGTGTCGACTCGCACGTGAGCACGGAACGTATCTCCACCTGCTTGATACCCACACGGTTTATCTGCTCGCAGAGGTCCTCGGTCAACTCCGAGCCCGCCTCCGCGATTACCTCGCCCGACTTCGGGTCGACCAGGTCATTGACGCACACACGCCCCACCAGCTTCTCGGTGAACTCAATCTGCGCATCCTTCTCCGACTGGTCATTCTTCTTCTCATAGCTCGCCACCAAGCCACGCAGCGTGCCGCAATCCTCCTCGCTCACGATAACATCCTGCGACACGTCCACCAGACGACGGGTCAGGTAACCCGCATCGGCCGTCTTCAACGCCGTGTCGGCCAGACCCTTACGCGCACCGTGCGTCGAGATGAAGTACTCCAGCACCGACAACCCCTCCTTGAAGTTCGAGAGAATGGGGTTCTCGATAATCACGCTCGCGGTGCTGCCGCTCTTCTGCGGCTTGGCCATCAGGCCACGCATGCCGCACAGCTGCCGTATCTGCTCCTTGCTACCGCGGGCCCCCGAGTCCAGCATCATGTAGACGCTGTTGAAGCCCTGGTCGTCGTTCTTGAGCTGGCTCATCACCGTGCTGGTCAGCTTCGCGTTGACGTGCGTCCACACGTCGATCACCTGGTTGTAGCGCTCATTATTGGTGATCAGACCCTGGCTGTAGTTCTCAATCACCTCTTCAATCTGGTCATACCCATCCTGCACGATGTCCTTCTTCTCCTCCGGGATGATGACATCATCGAGGTTGAACGACAGCCCCCCGCGGAAGGCCATACGGTAGCCCAGGTTCTTGATGTCGTCCAGGAACTGCGCCGTCCGCGCGATGCCCGTCTTCTTGAGCACCATGCCGATGATGTCGCGCAGCGAGCGCTTGGTCAGCAGCTGGTTGATGAAGCCCAGCTCATCGGGCACAAACTGGTTGAACAGGATGCGCCCCACCGTCGTCTCGATCATCTGCCCCTCGAACAGCATGCTCACCGGGGCGTGCATCGCCACTGCGCCCTCGTTGTAGGCCATCACGGCATCGTCGAAGCCGTAGAACTTCATCCCCGCGCCCTGCGCATCGTCCCGCTGCTTGGTGATGTAGTACAGCCCCAGGACCATGTCCTGCGACGGCACCGTGATGGGCGCGCCGTTGGCCGGGTTGAGGATGTTGTGCGAGCCCAGCATCAGCAGCTGCGCCTCCAAGATCGCCGCGTTGCCCAGCGGGAGGTGAACCGCCATCTGGTCGCCGTCGAAGTCCGCGTTGAAGGCCGTGCACGCCAGCGGGTGCAGCTGAATAGCCTTCCCCTCGATGAGCTTCGGCTGGAAGGCCTGGATACCCAGACGGTGGAGCGTCGGCGCACGGTTCAGCAGCACCGGATGCCCCTTGAGCACGTTCTCGAGGATGTCCCAAATCACCGGGTCGCGGCGGTCCACAATCTTCTTCGCGCTCTTGACCGTCTTCACGATGCCACGGTCCATCAGCTTCCGGATGATGAAGGGCTTATACAGCTCGGCCGCCATGTCCTTCGGCAGGCCGCACTCATGCATCCGCAGCTCCGGGCCCACCACGATGACCGAGCGCGCCGAGTAGTCCACACGCTTACCGAGCAGGTTCTGACGGAAGCGCCCACGCTTACCCTTCAGGCTCTCGCTCAGCGACTTGAGCGGGCGGTTGCCATCGGTCCGCACCACGGTGGAGCGACGCGTATTGTCGAAGAGCGAGTCCACCGCCTCCTGCAGCATCCGCTTCTCGTTGCGGAGTATCACCTCCGGCGCCTTGATTTCCAGCAGCTTGCGCAGACGGTTGTTGCGGATAATCACCCGCCGGTACAGGTCGTTGAGGTCAGAGGTCGCGAAGCGCCCCCCGTCCAGCGGCACGAGCGGGCGCAGCTCCGGCGGGATGACCGGGACTATCCGCAGTATCATCCACTCCGGCTTGTTCACCCCCTCCGACTCGCGGAAGGCCTCCACCACCTGCAGCCGCTTGAGCGCATCGGCCTTCCGCTGCTGCGAGGTCTCGTTCTCCGCCTTATCGCGGAGCTCATAGCTGAGCGCGTCCAGGTCCAGCCGCGAGAGCAGGGTCTCCACGGCCTCCGCCCCCATGCCCGCGATGAACTTCTCCGGGTCGCGGTCGTCGAGCTGCTGGTTCTCCCGCGGCAGGGCCGAGAGGATACCAAAGTACTCCTCCTCGGTCAGCAGATCCATGTACTTCACCTCGCGGTCCGACAGGATGTTCGCCGCCAGGCCGGGGTTGATCACCACATACTTCTCGTAGTAGATCAGCGAATCGAGCTTCTTCGAGGGGAGGCCCAGCAGGTGGCCTATCTTGTTGGGGAGCGAGCGGAAGTACCAGATGTGCGCCACCGGCACCACCAGCTCAATATGCCCCGTACGCTCGCGGCGGACCTTCTTCTCGGTCACCTCCACCCCGCATCGGTCGCAGACTATCCCCTTGTAGCGCAGCCGCTTATACTTGCCGCAGTGGCACTCGTAGTCCTTCACCGGGCCGAATATCCGCTCGCAGAAAAGGCCGTCGCGCTCGGGCTTGTACGTGCGGTAGTTTATCGTCTCGGGCTTGGTCACCTCGCCGCTCGAGCGCTCCAGTATCTCGTTGGGAGACGCCAGGCTGATGGTGATCCTACTGAACTGCGAGCTCTCCTTATTATCCTTTCGGTATGCCATACTTCTTCTTTCCTACTATTTACCTAGCTTACCCCCTACGAATCAAACTTTACGCTCAGGCCCAAGCCCCGCAGCTCATGCAGCAGCACGTTCAGCGACTCCGGCAGGCCCGGCTGCGGCATCAGGTCGCCCTTCACGATCGCCTCGTAGGTCTTAGCGCGGCCATCCACATCGTCCGACTTCACCGTGAGGATCTCCTGCAGGATGTTCGCCGCCCCGAAGGCCTCCAGCGCCCAGACCTCCATCTCGCCGAAGCGCTGGCCCCCGAACTGCGCCTTGCCGCCCAGCGGCTGCTGCGTTATCAGGCTGTACGGGCCTATCGAGCGGGCGTGCATCTTGTCGTCCACCATGTGCCCAAGCTTCAGCATGTAGATCACGCCCACGGTCACCGGCTGGTCGAAACGCTCGCCCGTGCCCCCATCGCACAGGTGTATCTTCCCGAAGCGGGGCACGCCCGCCTTGTCGGTCCACTCACAAATGTCATCGAGCGTCGCGCCGTCGAAAATCGGCGTCGCGAACTTCACGCCCAGCTCCATCCCCGCCCAGCCCAGCACGCTCTCGTAGATCTGCCCGAGGTTCATACGGGAGGGCACACCCAGCGGGTTCAGCACGATGTCCACCGGCGTGCCGTCCGGCAGGAAGGGCATGTCCTCATCGCGCACCACCTTCGCCACGATACCCTTGTTGCCGTGCCGACCCGCCATCTTGTCCCCAACGCGTATCTTACGCTTCTTCGCGATGTAGACCTTCGCCATCTGCAGGATGCCCGACGGGAGCTCATCCCCTATCGATATGTTGAAGAGCCTACGCTGGCGCAGCGCGTCGTACTCCTTGTACTTCCGGATGTAGTTGTTCACCAGCTTGCCAATCTGCCTGCTAGCCACCTCATCCTCAACCCACCCATTCGGGTTGACCTCCAGGAAGTTGATGGCCGACAGCACCCGCTCCGTGAACTTGTGGCCCTTCGCGATTTTCTGCACCCCGTAGTAGTCCGTCACCCCCAGCGAGGTCCTATCGCTCAGCAGCAGCATCAGCTTATCGAGCAGCACGCGGAGCGTATTGGCCACGCTGCGCTTGAACTCCTCCTCCACCCGGTCAATCTCGGCCTTCGTCGAGCTGCGGGCACGCCGCCCATCCTTCTGGACACCAGAGAAAAGCTTCTTGTCGATGACCACGCCATGCACCGAGGGAGGGGTCTTGAGCGAGGCATCCTTCACATCGCCCGCCTTATCGCCGAAAATCGCCCGCAGCAGCTTCTCCTCCGGCGAGGGGTCCGACTCGCCCTTGGGCGTAATCTTACCGATGAGGATATCGCCCGGCACCACCTTCGCGCCGATACGTATCATCCCATGCTCGTCCAAATCCTTGGTCGCCTCCTCGCTCACGTTCGGGATGTCGGAGGTCAGCTCCTCCTGCCCACGCTTCGTGTCGCGCACCTCCAGGAAGTACTCGTCCACATGCACCGAGGTGAAGTAATCGTCACGCACCAGGCGCTCGCTGATCACTATCGCATCCTCGAAGTTATACCCCTTCCAGGGCATGAACGCCACCTTCAGGTTGCGGCCCAGCGCCAGGTCGCCCTCCTCCGTCGCGTAGCCATCCGACATGAGGTCGCCCTCCTCCACACGCTGCCCCACGCGTACGGTCGGCCGCAGGGTCAGGCTCGTGCTCTGGTTCGTCTTCAGGAACTTCGGCAGCGCGTACGTCTTGGTCGGCGGGTCGAAGCTCACGAACTCCTCCTCCTCCGTCCGGTCGTAGCGCACCGTTATCTGCTTGGCATCCACCGACTCCACCACGCCCCCGCGCTCAGCCACTATCTGCACGCGGCTATCCCGCACCACCATCGACTCCAGGCCCGTCCCCACTATCGGTGCCTGCGGCGCCAGCAGGGGAACGGCCTGGCGCATCATGTTCGACCCCATCAGCGCACGGTTCGCATCGTCATTCTCCAGGAACGGAATGAGCGACGCGGCAATCGACGCAATCTGGTTCGGTGCCACATCCATCAGGTGCACCTGCTCCGGGGTCGCAATCGGGAAATCGCCCTCGAAGTGCGCCTTGATCCTATCCTGCGCGAAGGTCCCGTCGGCCTCCAGCTCCGCGTTCGCCTGCGCTATCATCATCTGCTCCTCCTCCTCGGCCGAGCAGTACACCACGCCCTCCGGGCTGAAGTCCACCTTCCCATCCCGCACGCGGCGATACGGCGTCTCGATGAAGCCCAGCGGGTTGATGCGCGCGTAGACGCACAGCGAGCTGATCAGACCGATGTTCGGCCCCTCAGGCGTCTCAATCGGGCACAGCCGCCCGTAGTGCGTGTAGTGCACGTCGCGCACCTCGAAGCCCGCCCGCTCGCGCGACAGACCGCCCGGGCCCAGCGCCGAGAGCCGCCGCTTGTGCGTCATCTCCGCCAGCGGGTTGGTCTGGTCCATGAACTGCGACAGCTGGTTCGTCCCGAAGAAGGAGTTGATCACCGCCGAGAGCGTCTTCGCGTTGATCAGCTCGATGGGCGAGAAGACCTCGCTATCGCGCACGTTCATCCGCTCGCGTATCGTGCGGGCCATGCGGATCAGGCCCAGGTTGAACTGGTTGGCCAGCTGCTCACCCACCGTCCGCACCCGGCGGTTGCTCAGGTGGTCGATATCGTCCACATCGGCCTTCGAGTTCTTCAGCTCAATCAGGTACTTGATAATCTGGATGATATCCTCCCTGGTCAACACCCGCACGCTCTCATCCGTGTCCAGACGCAGCTTCCGGTTTATCTTGAAACGCCCCACCCCGCCCAGGTCGTAGCGCTTCTCCGAGAAGAAGAGCTTATCGATCACATCGCGCGCCGTGGCATCATCCGGTGGCTCCGAGTTGCGCAGCAGACGGTAGATATGCGTCACCGCCTCCTTCGTGTTGTTGGTCGGGTCCTTCGCCAGCGTGTCGTGGATAATCTTGTACTCCGACGCCGCGCTGCTATCCTTATGCAGCAGAATCTTCTCAATGCCCGAATCGCGGATGATCTCTATCGTCTCCTCATCGAGCACCACGCCACGGTCCACCAGCTGCTCGAAGCGCGAGGTCGAAACCACCTCCCCCGTCTCGTCATCCACGAAGTCCTCTGTCCACGTCCGAGAGAGCTTCCCGGCCAGCACCCGGCCCACGTAGTCATCCAGGTTGACCTCCGCGACGCTGATCTCCTCCGCGAGGTCGTAGATGCTCAGGATATCGCTGTCGAGGTCGAAGCCTATCGCGCGCAGCAGGGTCGTCACGGGCAGCTTCTTACGGCGGTCGATGTAGGCGTACATGACATTGTTGATGTCCGTAGCGAACTCTATCCAGCTCCCGCGGAAGGGGATGATCCGCGCCGAGTAGAGCTTCGTGCCGTTGTTGTGCGTACTCTGCGCGAAGAACACGCCCGGAGAGCGATGCAGCTGCGAGACCACCACCCGCTCAGCCCCGTTGATGACGAAGGTCCCCCGGGGGGTCATGTCCGGGATGCTGCCCAGATACACCTCCTGAACCTGCGTGTCGAAGTCCTCATGCTCCTGGTCGTTGCACGACAAACGGAGCTTCGCCTTCAGGGGCACGCTATAGGTCAAGCCCCGCTCGATACACTCCTCTATCGTGTAGCGCGACGGGTCGATGCTGTAGTCCAAAAACTCGAGCTCGAAATTATTGCGCGTATCGGATATCGGGAAATTCTCCTGGAATACGCGGTACAAACCCTCCTGGGTACGCTCCTCCGGGGTCGTCCAGAGGCTGAAAAATGAGCGAAAACTCTGGACCTGGATCTCCAGGAAATCCGGGTACTCAAACTGCGCCTTCGCACGCGCAAATGTTATGCGATGATCCTGCTGTGCCTGCGACATGGGGCTAATACTTGTTGAACTTATAAGACCAAATCAGAGAATACTAACAAACGAAAGGAAGCACTCACCCTAAATCCATAGGGTGAGCGCAACCTATCTATTGCTTTGCGGCGTATGCGAGCCTAAAGACCGATACGCACGGGCAATGCGACCTACAGCGAGGCCGCTGCGCTTCGGTCCTACTTAAGCTCAATCTCTGCCCCTACTTCCTCGAATTGGCTCTTGATAGATTCGGCCTCCTCCTTCGAAACACCCTCCTTCAGCGGCTTTGGCGCGCCGTCCACCAGCTCCTTGGCCTCCTTCAGGCCAACGCCCATCAGCTCCTTCACCAGCTTCACCACCTGCAGCTTCGTGCCACCGGCCGAGCTTAGGATGACATCAAAGGTCGACTTCTCCTCAGCTGCACCCTCGCCACCAGCCGCCGGAGCCGCCACGGCTACCGCCGCCGCCGCCGGCTCTATGCCATACTCCTCCTTGAGGATCTCAGCCAGCTCGTTCACTTCCTTCACCGAAAGGCTTACCAACTCTTCTGCAAATTTCTTCAGATCTGCCATCGCTATATCAACTTTTTAACTTCTAAACCAAATCTAATGTACCTACTACTACTTCTCCTCGCGCTCACCCAGCGCCTTCAGCAGGCCGGTCAGCGTCTGACCACCCGACTGCAAGGCCGAAACAACATTCTTCGCCGGCGACTGTAGCAACGAAACCACATCCGCTATCAGCTCCTCACGGCTCTTCAGCGTCGCTAGCGTTTCCAGCTGGGCATCACCAACATAGAGACCCTCCTCAACATACGCCGCCTTCAGAACGGGCTTCTCGTGCGACTTGCGGAAATCCTTCACCAAACGGGCGGGCACATTGCCAACCTGAGTGAAAATCACCGCCGTCTCGCCCTTCAAAACCTCCACCAAATCATCGCACAACGACTCCCGGCCGCACTCCTGAATCGCACGCTTGAACAGCGTATTCTTCACAACGCGCAGCACCACGCCCGCATTGAAGCACGACCTACGCAAGTCCGACGTATCCGCCGCATTCAGCCCGCCCAGATCCACCAAGTAGAAATGGGGGAACTCCTGCAGCTGCGCCGCCAAACTAGCTATTACCTGCGATTTCTCTTCCCTCGTCATATCAAGCTCTCCTCGTTTACTAGTTCAACGACTGCAGATCCAAATTCACACCCGGGCTCATCGTCGTGGACAGGTACACGCTCTTGATGTACGTCCCCTTGAGCGAGCTCGGCTTCAGGCGATGAACCGTCTGCATGAACTCACGCACGTTCTCCACCAGGGCCTCCACCTCAAAGGACACACGCCCCACAGAAACGTGAAGAATGCCGAACTTGTCCACACGGAAATCGATCTTACCCTGCTTAATCTCGCCAATCGCCTTACCGACCTCCATGGTCACCGTGCCGCTCTTGGGGTTCGGCATCAGGCCACGAGGACCCAGAATACGGCCGATCTGGCCCACCTTCCCCATGGTCTGCGGCATGGTCACCACCACGTCGAAATCCGTCCAGCCCCCCTTAATCCGCTCCACCAGATCATCCATCCCGACGTAGTCCGCACCCGCAGCCTTTGCCTCCTCCTCCTTCTCGGGGGTCACCAGCGCCAGCACACGAACGCTACGCCCCGTGCCATGCGGCAGGGTCACCACGCCACGAACCATCTCGTTCGCCTTGCGCGGGTCAACACCCAGGCGCACATCGATATCCACAGAGGCATCGAACTTCGTGTACGACATCTTCTTCACCAAGTCAGCAGCCTCGGCAAGGCTGTACGCCTTGTCGGGGTCCACCATCGCGAGCGCCGCCTTACGCTTCTTGCTTACCTTCATTTCAGCCCTCTCCTTTATTAACCTGGGAACTCGCCCTTAATCGTTATACCCATGCTACGGGCCGTGCCTGCAACCATGCGCATCGCCGACTCCACCGTGAAGCAGTTCAAATCCGGCATCTTGTCCTGCGCAATCGCACGGACCTGATCCCAGGTCAAACTCCCCACCTTACGACGATTCGGCTCCGCAGAACCGCTCTTGAGCTTCAACGCCTCCTTGAGCTGCGCAGCAACCGGCGGAGTCTTGACGATGAAGTCAAAAGACTTGTCAGCGTAAACCGTAATCACCACGGGCAGCAGCTTACCGGCTAAGGGCTGAGTGCGGGCATTAAACTGCTTACAGAACTCCATGATGTTCACACCCTTGGAACCCAAAGCGGGACCCACGGGAGGGGCCGGATTGGCCGCGCCACCACGAATCTGCAGCTTAATGAACCCAGCTACTTCCTTCGACATATCTATTCCCTTTATTCAACTACTGTTACTCCTTCTCTACCTGCATGAAACCCAGCTCCAGGGGGGTCTTCCGCTCGAAAATCTTCACGATTACCGTCAACTTCTTCTTGTCCTCGTTCACATCCGAAACGATGCCGCTAAAGGTGTTGAACGGGCCATCGACCACACGCACCACATCACCAATCGAAAACGGAACCTCCATCGACTCGCCATCCTCGGAGAGCTCGTCCACCTTACCCAGCAGACGGTTCACCTCGGGCGGCGACAGCGGCGCAGGCTCACCAGAGGGCGCATTCAGAAAGCCAAGCACGTCGGGCGCCGCAGTCAGAAAATGCGGTATCTCGCCCGTCAGCAAGGCCTCCACGAACACGTAACCCGGAAAAAAGACCCGCTCCTTACTCACCTTCTTCCCATTGCGGATCTGATACACCTTCTCCATCGGCACCAGGACATTCGGAACATAATCCCCGTAATGAAGGCGAGCAACCTCATTCACAAGGTATTGGCATACCTTACGCTCCCTACCACCTATCGCGCGAAGAACATACCAATGCATATGCTCCTTACTCTCCTCCGCCATATGAAAAAACGTGTATTATATTAGAGCAAGCGATAGACCCAGTCCATCAGATGCTCAAACGAGAGGTCCATCACCAGAACCACAAGCGCTATCAGCAGGGAAGCTATCATGACTACCATAGCGCTGCTCTGCAGCTCCTTCCAAGTGGGCCAAGTCACCTTGTGCACCATCTCCTCATAGACCTCACGTAGGTAAGCTTTTACTCTCATTGACCCTCAGTCTTTTTGCACGGGAGGAGCGACTCGAACGCCCGACACCTAGTTTTGGAGACTAGTGCTCTACCAACTGAGCTACACCCGTAAAACCCCGCGCCAGCCAAAGGCCAGCGCAGGGACAAAAACTAATCCAGCAACTCGATAACCTGACCGGCACCCACCGTGCGACCGCCCTCGCGGATAGCGAAGCGCAGACCCACGTTGATGGCCACGGGGTAAATCAGCTCCACGGTAATCGTCACGTTGTCGCCCGGCATCACCATCTCAGAACCCTCGGGAAGGGTAATCTCACCCGTCACGTCGAGCGTACGCAGGTAGAACTGCGGACGGTACTTGTTGTGGAACGGCGTGTGGCGGCCACCCTCGTCCTTCTTCAGAACGTAAACCTCGGCCTTGAACTTCGTGTGGGGCGTAATCGTACCGATCTTCGCCAGCACCTGGCCACGCTTGATCTCCGTCTTCTCAATACCGCGGAGCAGCAGGCCCACGTTGTCGCCCGCCTCACCCTCGTCGAGGATTTTGCGGAACATCTCCACACCCGTCACAACGGTCTTCTTGTGGTTGGCGCCCAGACCGACAATCTCAACCTCATCACCCGTATGGATGATACCCGTCTCGATACGACCCGTCGCCACCGTACCACGGCCCGTGATGGAGAACACGTCCTCCACCGGCATCAGGAAGGGCTTCTCGTTCTCACGGGGCGGAATTGGAATGTAGCTATCCACCGCATCCATCAGCTCCATCACCTTCTCCGACCACTCCGGCTCGCCGTTGAGCGCGCCCAGCGCGGAGCCACGGATAACCGGCGCGTTGTCACCGTCAAACTCGTAGAAGTTCAGCAGGTCGCGCACCTCCATCTCCACCAGCTCCAGCATCTCCGCATCGTCCACCAGGTCGCACTTGTTCATGAACACCACGATCTTCGGGACGTTCACCTGGCGGGCCAGCAGGATGTGCTCACGGGTCTGGGGCATGGGGCCATCGGTGGCCGCCACCACGATGATGGCGCCGTCCATCTGCGCGGCACCCGTCACCATGTTCTTCACGTAGTCAGCGTGGCCCGGGCAGTCAACGTGCGCGTAGTGGCGCTCCGCCGTCTGGTACTCCACATGCGAGGTGTTGATTGTGATACCACGCTCCTTCTCCTCGGGCGCGTTGTCAATCGAGTCGAACGAACGGGTTTCGGACAGACCCTTGTCTGCCAGCACCTTCGTAATCGCCGCCGTCAATGTGGTCTTGCCGTGATCCACGTGACCAATTGTACCAATATTCACGTGGGGTTTTGACCTATCAAATTTCTCTTTTGCCATGATCCCTCTTTAATTATTTATCCGACACTATCCACCCCTCACTCACCCCACACTAAGAGCCGATGACGAGATTTGAACTCGTGACCTCATCCTTACCAAGGATGCGCTCTACCCCTGAGCTACATCGGCAACAGACAGAGCGGGAGACGAGACTCGAACCCGCGACCCTCAGCTTGGAAGGCTGATGCTCTACCAACTGAGCTACTCCCGCAATCAGCAATACTACAAACACAACGAAACCGTGGGGAGAGCAGGATTCGAACCTACGAAGTCGTACGACAGCAGATTTACAGTCTGCCCCAGTTGGCCACTTTGGTATCTCCCCAAGCATAACAAGCAAAGAACTAACGAGCCGATGGAGGGATTCGAACCCACGACCTGCTGATTACAAATCAGCTGCTCTGACCAGCTGAGCTACATCGGCTTTCATCCCTCGACCGAACCGCCATCGAAACCCCTCCCCAATCCGGACGCAAAAGTAGGTATTATCAGCCGAACTACCAAATCCATGCCGAAAAATCGCTGTGCGGACGAGCAAACCCCGCCATCCACCGGGCTAGTCCCGCCGCTTTCCCTTGCGCTTGACCAGCTGGCGACGCAGGGCCTCCAGCGCCTCGTCGGTCGCCTCCTCGAAGCTGGCCCCGGGCTTCTCCGCGAACAGCACATCGCCCTTGAGCTGCAGCTTCACCTCGGCCAGCTTGCTGTCCTCCTGGTCATTGCCCAGCTTCAGGTACACGTCAGCACTCTCTATCTCGTCCTCGAAACGAACCAGCTTCTTCAGCTTCCCCTCCACGAAGTCCCGCAAATGCCCCGACAACGTGAAGCCCACTGCATGAATTCCTATTTCCATACCCAAAGCAAATTTAGCCTACTCCGCACCCCGACCCCGCGGTTTAACCCTACGGCTGCGCGGGTGCGAATGCTGGTACGCGGCCCGTAGCAACCCAATATCCATGTGCGTGTACACCTGCGTCGACTTCAGGGTCGAGTGGCCCAGCAGGGCCTTGATTGTGCAGATGTCCGCACCCTCCTCCAGCATGTGCGTCGCGAAGCTATGCCGCAGTGCGTGCGGGCCGCTGCAGGCCCCATCAGGCAGCCGCTCGTAGTACGCGCTCACGCAGCGGTACACATCCCGGTCGCTCAGCACATGCCCATCCTCCCGCACAAATATAGCAAGATCTGGCGAAACCACTAGACCGAGACCGGACTCCACCCGCGCTCGGAAGGATTCGAATGCCTCAGCCAGCTCGGGAATCAGCGGGACGATACGCTCCTTATTCCCCTTCCCCCGCACCCGGACGCGGCGCTGCGCGCAATCCACATCGCCCCAGCGTAAGCCCACGAGCTCCGCGCGACGTAGCCCCAGCCCGTAGAGCGAGAGCATCACCAAGCGGTCGAGGCTCCCCGCGTAGTCGTCCGAATACTGCCCGGGCGCCAGCAGCGCGCGCACCTCCTCCTGGCGGAAGTAGGGGGGCAGGGGGCGGTCCAGACGTAGCCGTGAGACCGACGAAACCGGGTTGAGCTCCAGGCCCAGCGCGACGCGCGCATACTCAAAGAAGCTCCGCAGGGACGAAAGGCTCCGGTTCACCGAGCTCTTCGACATGCCCCGCTCCGATAGCCCCATGGACCACAGGCGTACATCCCGTGGCTGGACCTCCCTCAGGCACAATCCCACCTCCGAGCCGGGGTACATCTCCTCGAAGAAGCAACGGGCATCCCGCACGTAGGCACGCACAGTACGGAGCGAATACCTCCGCTCGTACTGCAGATAGTCCCTGTAGCTCTCCAGCACATCCACTGGACGCACCCTCTGACCTGGGGGAAAGCACGTGCCCCGCGGCGCGCAGCCCTCCCGACGCGACGCCTACTGCTCCTTATCCTGCATCCGCTGCACGTAGCGGGCATGCAGAATCTCCTCGCGGCGGACCACCGACGGCTTGGTGAAAAACCTACGACGGCGAATCTCGCGCATGGTGCCGGTGCGGTCAAACTTCCGCTTGAAACGCTTCAAGGGCCTATCTATCTGCTCGCCCTCCTTCACTGGTATGATAATCATGGTCTGTCCTTATATGTTACATTCCGCCCCCCTTTCGGGTCGGCGCGCAAAAGTACGCACTTATCCCGAATTGGAAAAATATTACCACCCCTTACTACGGGATATTATCCTTATACTTCTTGTACTCGGCGGCGAGGGGCTCCCCCTCCTTGGCGCCCATCTCCTTCCACAGCTTCTTCACGTCGTCCACGCGGGACTCATGCGAGGGGTGGGTGCTGATGAACTCCGGCCGCTGCTCGGCCTTCTCTGCCTCCATCTTCTCGAAGAAGCCCGCCACGCCGCGCGCGTCATACTTCGTGTGGTAGAGGTACTTGACCGAGCACTCGTCGGCCTCGCTCTCGTCCTTACGGCTGAATTTCAAGGCTGCCAGCTGGCTCCCCCCCTTCGCGGCCAGGCCCGCCAAATCCGCCGCCATGCCGGGCAGCTTCGCATTCGACAGGCCTGTGACCACCTGCACCAGCATGTCGAGCCCGTAGCGCTGGGTCAGCTGGGAGGTGCTATGCCGCTGGTCGGCATGCGCCATCTCGTGCCCCATCACGCCGGCCACCTGGTCCCAGCTATCGAGGTACTTCAGCAGGCCCGTGTAGAAGTAGATGTAGCCGCCCGGCGCGCAGAAGGCATTCCGCGTGTCCTGGTCGATTACGTGGACCTCCCAGGCGAAGTCCTTGGCGTGCTTCAGCTGGCCGCTCGCCAAAATCGCATCGCGCACCTCCTCCAGCCCCTCGTACACCGGGACCCACTCCCCCTCGCGCTTCACCACGGGGTACTGCTTGGGGTCGTCGCTTATCTGCTTCGCCAGGTTCTGGCCCAGCTTCTTGTCGTCGTCGAGCGAGAAGGTGTTGAACTTGCCATCCTGGCACCCCGAGAATCCCGCCACCAGCAAAAGCAGCGGGAGCAGCATACGAATGTGGCTTACTATACGCATAATCCTAATCTCCATTTTTCGTTTCTCCTCCACCTACCACCTCTTGTCGGTTCGCTGGCTCTCTAGCTCCTCCAGCCGCTCTATCGTTGCCCGCAGCTCGTACTCGGTGGCCGGCCGCGAAATCAGCTTACCCTGCACATCATACACATACAGCTCGGGCGTACCCCGGAAGGCTAAGGCCTCCTCGAGCGGCTGCGAGGACTCCTGCGGCTGAAAGCCATTATCCCAGCCCCAATCCCGGCTCCGCATGTAGGCCGCGTCTGCTCCCTGCTCCCCGTGGTCTATCCCGATGCAGGACACGCGCATGAAGCGTTTGTCCATGCCCCTCCACAGCTCGTACAGACGGGGGAGCATGGTCTGGCAATGCGGGCACCACACGCTCCAGAGTATCACCAGCGTGTAGCGGCTCTTCGGGTTGATAACGGGGACTGAGGCGCCCCGTAGGTCCTGCATCCTCAGGGCCAGCGCCTCCGAGTGCTCCACCGGGCCGGGTCGGCGAACCGAATCGGGCAGACCGGCCAGCGGGCCGAAGTGCATGCTATCAACCGCCTCGGCGACCCGTGGGAAGCTCGAGCCGGAGAATAGGTAGGAGAGCTGGCCACGGATGGACACCGCCACGTCGGGATGCATCTGGTGCTCCCCCAGGTTGCGGATGGCCTCCAGGAAGGCCGCCTGCTGCTCCTCGTGGGTCATCAGCGTATCGCGGTAGGCCAGCAGGTACTCCGTGGCACGACGGCGGAGCAGCTGGCTACTGGCCATCAGCGGCTCATTGAGCAGGGCTTGCGGAAACCAGTCCGTAAGCCGCTGCCCGGCCACGGGGCGCATCAGCCAGAGGAATGGATGGATGCGCTCGTTCCTGCTCGCCCTCTCCAGCGCCCGCAGGGTGGAGTCGAGCGTGCGCTCCTGCCCCCGCACGATGGCCTCCATGGCCCGGCAGGATGCCTCCGCGCCGCCCTCGCAATGCCTCTGCAGATTGCCCAGCGCCTGCTCGAAGGCCCGGTAGCGGGTATAGGCCGTGTGGCCCGCCAGGAAGGTCATCGCCTCGTCCGCCCCCTTCACCACGATGGCGTCGAGGGGCATACGCCCGTCTATGCCGACCCACACCTGCCGCTTCGGCTCGAGTAGGAGTAGGGGGATAGCCGCCCCGCCCTCCGGCTGCAGACCGTACAGGCCCGGCTGGAAGTCGGGGATGGAGAAGTGGTAGCAACCGTCGTCGTCCATGTAGGCCGTGTCCAGCAGGCTCTGGGGGGTGTCTACCTGCCGCAGCAACATCATGGGGCTGGGGACCTGAGCATCCAGCCGGACCTTCAGCTTTACGTCCCGTGCCGAGAGCAAGGGGGCCGATAGCAGAAAGAGAAGGGAAAGAAGGTAAAATCTAGCCATAATCTATTCTCCTAATGCAAGTGCCAGCTGGCGCCGTCCGCCGTATCCTTCACCTCGACTCCGCTGGCCTTCAGGGCATCGCGGATGCGGTCCGAGGTGGCGTAGTCCTTGCTCGCCCGGGCGGCGGCTCGGTACTCCAGCACCAGGCCCATGGCCGTTTCCAGCGCCGCGTCGTGCCCGGCCTGCTCCGCGCTCCCGGTGAGGCCCAGCACGTTGAAAACCATCTGGTGGTACAGCTCCTGTAGCCGCTGCAGGTCCTCCCCAGTCAGGGAGGCCTCGCCCCGCGCCAGCATGCCGATGAGCCTGGCCCCCTCGAAGAGCTTGGCCACCAGCATGGGGGTGTTGAGGTCGTCGAGCAGGGGGGCCCAGCAGGCCTCCTCAAACTCCAGCACGCTGAGGGTCGATTCGCGCCCCGGCTTCAGCCCGTCCAGCTCCCGCACCGAGAGCAGCAGCCGCTCCAGCCCCTTCTCAGCCGCCTGCAGCGCCGCGTTGCTGAAGTCCAGCGTGGAGCGGTAGTGGGCCTGCAGCACGAAGAAGCGGACCGCCATCGGGCTATAGGCCTGCTCGAGCTTGGCGTGCGACCCCCCGAAGAGCTCCTCCAGCGTGATGAAGTTGCCCAGCGACTTGCCCATCTTCTGCCCCTCTATCGTGATGAGGTTGTTGTGCATCCAGTACTTCACCACCCGGTGGCCGAGCGATGCCTGGTTCTGCGCGATCTCGCACTCGTGGTGCGGGAACATCAGGTCCAGCCCGCCACCGTGGATGTCGAACTCGTCGCCCAGGTACTTTCGCCCCATCGCCGAGCACTCCAGGTGCCAGCCCGGGAAGCCCTCGCCCCAGGGCGATGGCCAGCGCATGATGTGGCCCGCGTCCGCCCGTTTCCACAGCGCGAAGTCCAGCGGGTTGCGCTTCTCGCGCTGCCCGTCCAGCGCCCGGGTGTTGGCCAGCATGTCCTCCACCACCCGGCCCGAGAGCGCGCCGTAGCGGTACGCCTCGTTGTACCTCTCGATGTCGAAGTACACCGAGCCCTCGCTCACGTAGGCGAAGCCCTTCTCCAGGAGGGTCTCCACGAGGGAGATCTGCTCGATGATGTGCCCCGAGGCGTGCGGCTCAATGCTCGGGGGCTGCACGTTCAGCTGGCGCATGGCCTCCTCGTAGCGCAGCTTGTAGTGGTGCGCCACCTCCATGGGCTCGAGCGACTCGAGGCGGGCCTTCTTCTGTATCTTGTCCTCCCCCTCGTCCGCATCGTGCTCCAGGTGGCCAACATCGGTCACGTTGCGCACGTAGCGCACCCTGTAGCCGAGCTCCTTCAGCAGGCGGAAGAGCACATCGAAGGTGATGGACGCGCGCGCGTGGCCCAGGTGCGGATCGCCATATACCGTGGGCCCGCAGACGTACATCCCCACGTGCGGGGGGTGCAGGGGCTCAAAGACCTCCTTGCGACGGGAGTAGGTATTGTAGATCTGCAGCTCTCTCATGTCCATGGTGTATTTGCGGAGTATTAGTGTGCTTACAGTTAGCAAAGGTAATCCTTTTTTCCGGAAGGTAAGCCCAGAGCGGGCCATGGCCACCGCCCCAAGCATGCCCGGCCGGAGGGCCGAGGAGCCGGACGGGGCTAAAATTGCTTACCTTCGCGCCCGCCGGCCACGGTGAGCCGGCGGATGAACGAAAGGATAGTAGATATGCGCACCCATCGGGAGGACCCACTAGGATACGTAGAGCCGCTGTTCCGCCCGCCGAGCGAGGGGCGGTCGGCCATAGTGCAGGCGACGCTGGGCTGCTCATGGAACCGCTGCGCCTACTGCGACATGTACGCCAGCAAGGCCTACACCGTTCGGCCAGAAGAGGTGGTGGAGCGGCAGATCGCCGCGCTGGGGCGCGAGATACCGAGCGTGCGGAAGGCCTTCGTGGCGGACGGGAACGCCTTCGGGCTGCCCTACGACTACCTCATGCGCATCGCGGAGCTGGTGCGCCAGCACCTACCCCGGGTGGAGCGGCTGACGGCCTACGCGCTGCCGGGCGACATACGGCGGAAGTCGCCCCAGGAGCTGGAGGTGCTCCGGGCCGCGGGCTACACCATGGTGTACATCGGGGTGGAGAGCGGGCACGACCCCCTGCTCCGGGCGGTGAACAAGTCGGAGGATGCGGCCAGCAGCGAGGCGGGCATCCTGAAGGCGCGGGCGGCGGGCATCCGGACCTCCATCATGATCATCAACGGCCTGGGGGGGAAGGCCTTCGCCCGGGGGCACGCGCAGGACTCGGCCGCGCTGATGAACCGTGTGCAGCCGGAGTACCTCTCGACGCTGAGCCTCTTCCTACCGCGGGGACTGGAGGACTACCAGGCGCGCTTCGGGGGGGAGTACGTGCCGCAGGACAGCGTGGAGCTGCTCGAGGAGCTGCGGGAGTTTATAGCAGGGCTGGAGCTGGAGGAGACGGTCTTCCGGTCGAACCACGTGTCGAACCTGGTGCCGCTGGCGGGCACGCTGGGCCGGGAGAAGGCCCGGGTGCTGGGGACGGTGGACGGGATGATAGCCTACGCGCAGGAGAACACGCTGCAGCGCTTCCGGGGGGACAGGGGCTACTAGCGACGAGGGGCGACGAAAAGCCCGAAAAGGGAAAGGGCCACCCCCGCACAGCCAAGGCCATGCCGGACGTAGCCCCATCCGCAGGATGAGCCTATCGGCTAGGGCATCTTCTTAAACTCTAGACGCTTCGGGGTGGCGGGTATCGAGCCACTGCTACCATTGGGGGCTGAGCCGCTAGCCTCGTATAGGTTCTTGCTCACCTCGATTAGCTTTTGCAGCGCTTCGTACTTGGCCTTTTCCTTGTCCCTAACATCCTGGGCCAGCGAGGTATCCTTCCACTTCTCCTCCGCCTCATCCATGCTATATTTCCATGCATCAATAGCGAAATCAAGCATATTCTCAAGGATGCCCACAAGGCCAAACTCCGCCGTGAGGGTCACCTCATCCGTATCCGTACCGGTGAACTTGAGGGGCTTGGTCGCTTCGCGCTGGGCTAGGGATGCCAGAATCCCGTTGAAGCCCACACCCATACCCGCGCCGGGGCCCTTCCATGAGTCCTCAGGGCCATAGGTGATGTCCTCGAGATCTTGCGGCCCGTGGACGAGCATCCCGTCGCCGTCTATCCTCCAGCTCAGCACGAGGGGGACGGTCTGGCCGGTGAGGTTGCTGAGGGTCAACTTCTTATCGGAGGTGCATACGAACTCGAGGGTGCCGAGATACACCAGGCTCTTGGCGAAATTGGCCACACCCTGCTCGGGGCTGTAGATCAGCTGCATGTCCTCGGTGAGCCTATCGAGCCCGGTCTCCTTCATCCACTTGTCGACCCCCTCCTGGGTAAGCTCGACCCTGTAGGACGGGTCCTTACCGAAGTGGATGACGCTGGGCCTCCATTTGGCGACAATCGTCGCTTCGGTTATGGGGGTGGGCACCTTCACGTGGGGCTTGGTCGCACCTCCAGAGCTTGTGCCATCCGCACCAGAGCCGGTGGTGCCGCTGGTGGATGCGGCGGGCGTATTGCTATTGTCCTTATCCTTATCGCATGATGCAGCGCTGAGGCCGATGGCGAAAGCCCCCGCCAGCATACAGATACCCAGAATTCGTCGATTTAGCTTTCTCATTTGCAGTCCTCTTTAGTTAGACAATTCCCCCGAAGCATCGCCCCGAGGGATGAAACTATGCAAATATAGACATAAAATACGGCTCCGCCGCGCTAATTTAGACCAACGAAGGCATTTCGTTGCCGAAATGCCCCTCCGCTACATCCCGAAGGCGAGGGGCAGCAGCATGCGGGCATCGTCGAGCAGGTAGATGGTCCGCGCCCCGGCCATGAGCACCCACACCTCCCGCTCATTGCTCCGCTGGAGGTACTCCGCCAGGACCTGGCGACAGGCTCCGCAGGGGGTGACCGGCCGATGCACCAGCCCCTCGGCATCCCGCGCGGCGATGGCCATGCCGACCAGCTCGGCCTCGGGGTACTGGCTGAAGGCGGCGAAGAGGGCAACCCGCTCCGCGCACAGGCCCGAGGGGTAGGCCACGTTCTCCTGGTTGGCCCCACGCACCACCCGGCCGTTGGAGAGGAGGACGGCGGCCCCGACGCTGAATCGCGAGTAGGGGGCGTAGGCCGCCGGGAGGGCCGCTTGGGCCTGCTCGAGGAGGGCGGCCTGGGCAGGGGGGAGGCCGTCGGCCCCGGTGAAGACCGTGTAGGCCAGGCGGAGTTCCATATGCTGGGGTGCTTCCATGGATATGCTGCGAATTGGGATGAAAAAAACGGGCAACGCGCGAAAGTTCGGGGGCGGGTACTTCCTTTTCCTGCAAATGTAGCTATTTTTGCCCATAGTTTGGGGCGCTCGGGCTGCGGGCGCAGGGGGATGGAAACAAAACTAGGGTGCGATGAGCGAGAAGAGCATACGGGAGCTACAGGACGAGACGCTGGAGACCTTCGGCTACCTGGAGGACTGGCTGGACAGGTACCAGCAGATAATCGACATGGGCCAGAGCCTACCCGCCCCCCCGGCGAGCCTGCATCGGGACGAGAACCTGATAAAGGGCTGCCAGAGCCGGGTGTGGATACAGTGCGAGGTGCGGGACGGGCGGCTGCACTTCCACGCCGACAGCGACGCGGTGATCACCAAGGGGATAGCGGCCCTGCTGGTCGGGGTGCTGACGGGGCATACGGCCCGGGAGATTCTGGATACGCCGCTCTACCTGATTGACCGCCTAGGGCTGAAGGAGAACCTCTCGCCGACGCGGGCCAACGGGCTGGTATCGATGGTGGAGCGGATACAGGCCTACGCCCGGGAGCATGCGGCCTAGGCCAAGGGCATAAACTAGCAAGGAGACGAGCCATGCGCGACATACTGGAGATAGAGGGCGACCTGGTGGGGGCGCTGAAGATGGTGCACGACCCGGAGATCCCGGTCAACGTGTACGACCTGGGGCTGATATACGACGTGGAGGTGAGCGAGGCGCGCCACGTGACGATCACCATGACGCTGACCGCGCCGAACTGCCCGATGGCCGACGAGGTGGTCGAGGAGGTGAAGGAGGCGACGCTGAGCGTGGAGGGGGTGACGGCGGCCGAGGTGCTGCTGGTCTTCGACCCGCCGTGGTCGCAGGACCGGATGAGCGAGGAGGCCAAGCTGGAGCTGGGCTTCCTGTAGCCGGGTGGCAAGCCAGACGGTGGACGATGGGCCGACCGGGGGTAAGCGCAGGGGGGACCAAGAGGGCCGGCGTGGCGGTGTTGCGCGGGCTCGTCGCGGGTGCGCGCACCGGTGGACGAGCGCTGCTGGTGCTGGCTGTGGGTCTGCTGTGCGGCCCGGCGTGCCTCGGCGGGGAGGGCATCACGGTGGTGTCCTACAACGTGGAGAACCTCTTCCAGCCGGGCGTGCAGGAGAACAACCCGGATACGGACTACAGCCCCGAGGGGGCCAAGCACTTCACCTACCGGCGGCTGGACCAGAAGATCGCCCTCATCGGCCGGGCCCTGGTGGTCGCGGGCGGCTGGGGCAAGGCCGACATCATAGGCCTGTGCGAGGTGGAGAACCGCTACGTGCTGGAGCGCCTCCTGCAGAAGAGCGTCCTGGGCCGGGCGGGCTACTGGGTGGTGCACAGAGACTCGCCCGACCGGCGGGGCATCGACGTGGCCATGCTCTACCGCAAGGACAGGCTCCGCCTCCTGGGCGCAAGGTGGCGAAGGGTGATGGTCGACACGGCCCAGCAGAAGTACTCCCGCGACCTGCTGCTGGCGAGCTTCCAGACCCCGAAGGGGAACGTCCTGCACATCATACAGTGCCACTGGCCGAGCAAGTTCGGCGGGGAGGAGGCCTCATTGCCCCGACGGGAGATTGCCGCACGGGAGACCCGGCACCTGGCCGACTCCCTACTCTCGCGGGACAGCACGGCGAGCATCATCGCGATGGGGGACTTCAACGAGGTGGTGGACAACCCGATATTCGGCCTACTCACCGGGGAGAACGGGCATTCGCCAGGGCTCAGGGCCGCCGAGCAGCAACGGGCGGAGGCGAGCGGGCTAGCCTCGTACAAGTACGGCGGGATATCGGAGAGCATTGACCACTTCTTCGTCTCGCCCGGCCTCCTGGCCCGCAGAGGGGACGAAGGGCTACGGGCCAAGCTGCCGGCACGGGTCTGCGCTCCGGACTTCCTGCTGGAGGTGGATGGAAAGTACGGCGGGCTACGCCCCTTCCGCAGCTACCTCGGGCCGCAGTGGCACGGAGGGGCGAGCGACCACCTGCCAATCGTGCTGGAGCTGGCCGAGTAGCGCGGCAGTGTCCGTATCGATTATAGAACCGATTTCCTACCCAGATTGAAAATATCGATAGACCTCTCCTCGAATACCGTCAGGAGGGCCTCCGTACCGTGCGTCCTTTTATACTCCAGCTCCTCATCCGAGATGGGAAGCGCCAGGGTGAAATCAATCGGCTCCCCCTCCACGCTGAAACCCAACAGCTTATCCTCCCACAGGTAGGGGGGCACGAACAGGATGTGCTTCATCTCCATACCCCTAAAATACATCTCCACCAGCGTTTCGAAGACATTCCCGCATGTGCATTTCCAGCCGTTCAGCATCAAAAAAAATGCGCAAGTGCTCAGAATATTCGGGACTGCCTCATACTCATCGTACCCCGCCATGAGGATTTCGTACCGCCTACCATCCACCGGGTAGTCCAGCAGCCCGATGGAGCAGTAGAACGTGACCGCATTATCGGTGGGGTCAGGGCAATTCATGATGTAGATGCTCTCCGTATTGTCCTCATTACCATAGGCAATAACCCTCGGATTTACGCCCAGTATCGGGGCAATCTTCCGGTACAATTCCTTCTGCCGTGCTGTCGGTTCCATCCTAATCCTCCATACGCCCCACCTACTGCGCGGAGCTTTCCCCAATGCTAAGTCGAGCTCGGCGAGTACGCCCCCCCGTGCCCATCGCAAAGATAGCACTCTGCACGACGAAGCACAAGAAAGAGACGGAAATGCAGCGTATTTCTGGGAATGCGACGCTACTCCCGAGGAGAATTCGTTCCAATCCGACCTTAGCTAATCCTGGAAACGCTTGAGGCTCCCGGCCGGAAAGCTGTACTCGGCCGTGTGGATCTCCTCACCGTCCGCCCAGCGATGCCACGGTCCGAGGGCCTGGTCGTTCGGGTTGATGAGGACCTGCAGCTCCTGCGCGGGCATGTAGCTCTGGGCGAGGAGGAAGACGAACTGCCCATCATCGCGGCGCGCCATGTCCACGACTATCTCGCTGTGCCCCGGGAAGCCCCCGAGGATGATCACATCGCCTATCTGCATGTCCGCCACCCGAATGGGTTGCAGCTCCTTGGAAAGGGAGTACGAGCCCGCGTAGGCGAAGACCATCTGGCAGTAGGCCCAGAAGTCGTCGTAGGTGTTGGAGGGCTGCGCGTGGTTGCTCCAGCTGGTGTGGTTGCCATCGACCACCAGCCGGTTGCCCCTCATCCACTCGCTGTAGTCCATGCGGAAACCGTTGGTCAGGTTGAAGTGGATGTCGTGGTAGCGCCCTGCGCGCCAGAGGTATTCCGCCCGCAGACGGATGACGGCATCGGCGCACTGGTGTAGGTCCCTCGTTCCGATGGGTAGGTCGATTACCGCGGCGTAGACAGCATAGTTCGGCTTCTCCATCCCGTCGTAGTACAGCACGGGCGAGCCGTCGGGCTTGAGCGGGAGATGGCGGAGATACTCGGCGAACGAGCCCCTCTGCACGGGCACACGGGTGTAGCCCTCAGGTGGGGCAAAGCGTGAGGCGATGGTAGCCCCCTTGGGATTGGTCAGAGCGCCATTCCCCCCGTCAAAGAAGGTAGCCTCCTCGGAAACAGGCTGAGTGGCAATCTCCTCTTCAGTGCCGATGGCCTCTGCAGCGGGGAGCTGGGCCTCAGGAACTTCGAGTACGTACTCGGGATCGATCTGGGTGTCACTCCCGCCGACACACGCAGCTACAACAACAGTAAAACCCAAGGCTAAAGCTACTGGAAACCGTCCCCTTTTCATGTTGGATTAATTTGATAAGCAAAATCTATTCATAGAATCGCATGTGGCTCCCGGCCGGGAATACCCACTGGGGCGTGGCGAGCTGCGTCCCCTTGCGCCAGGAGTACCACGGGCGGATTTTCCCATCGAGCCGGTTGGTCAGCACGTGCAGCTCCTGCGCCGGGCGGAGGCTCTGCGCCAGGAGGAACACCCGATTCCCCCTGGCATCCTGAGCCATATCGACCACGATGACCACATGCCCCGGCAGGCCGCCCTGGATGAAGACATCGCCGATTCGGACCTGGCCATCGGACACCCGCTGCAGCTCCTTGGAGAGGGAGTACGAGCCCGCGTAGGTAAAGACCATCTGGCAGTAGGCCCAGAAGTCGTCGTAGGTGTTGGAGGGCTGGGCGCGCAGGCTCCAGCTGGTGTTGTTACCATTGACTACCAGCCGGTTGCCCCTCATCCACTCGCTGTAGTCCACGCGGAAGCCGTTGGTCAGGTTGAAGTGGATGTCGTGGTAGCGCCCCTGCCGCCAGAGGTACTCCGCGCGCAGACGGATGACGGCATCGGCGCACTGGTGCAGGTTGCGCGTCCCGATGGGGAGGTTGACCACGGCAATGTAGGAGTTGTTATTGGCCCGCTCCTTCCCGTCGTACAGGCGTACCTTCGCCCCCCGTGGCCGCAACGGGAGGGCGCGGAGGTACTCGGCGAACGAACCCTTCTTCACCGGCACCCGGGTGTAGCCCGCGGGCGGGGCGATGCGTGAGGCTATGGTCTCGTGGCGCTGCCCGGCAGACCCCTTGGATTTGCCCTGGGCCTCTGCCCGCCCGCAGAGGAGGATGGAGAATAGCAGGGGGAGCAGGGAAAGATGAAGCGATTTTTTCATGGAAACATTAGATTAGAGAACTGCCCGAATAGCTTAAGCCACATCGCCCTCAAGCTCCCCATCCCAGCCTGCTGCCACTCCGCAATACCAAAAAGGCTCCCCACAATGCAGAGAGCCAAGTACCCCCACGCCATACGCAGGGAGAAAGTGAAGTAAATTGGTTTAAAGTTACCTAATTCGGGGGGGGGTAAATTGCCCTTCCGCGCCACCCACGAACTCCATAGGTCGGCGAACGCTACATGGGCGAGCATACGAACAAAGGCTTTCCATCCCACAAAGATACGAAATGATTCGAAAGAACAAGAGTTGAAATGTAAAAATACGCCATGATTCCCAAATCAATCGGCCGCCAGCTAGCTCCCCGACCTCAGGGCATTCTCGGTCAAATCCTTGGCGAATTGCTCCTCATCCCTATACACTTCCCGCTTATTTAGGGGCGGCTCTAATCTCACGTGCGGCAGCTCAGCCCGGAGAATCCTATTCATGTACTCCAGCTCCGGTGGATAGACGTAGAACTGCTCACCCTCCGGATAGCCCTGCTGGCGCTGCCAGGCCTCAAATTCCCTCGAGAAGCAGGCATGGTTCGGCTGGGCGATGCTGGCGAATAAATCCTCATCCACCATCCTCGCGAAGCGGTACAGGCCATGAATCTCCTCCGCAAAGCACTTCTCCAACGCATTGTACGACTTATTGCCCGAATGCGTCAATCGCTGGTACGACACGCACAGGGCCTGCAGATGCTCACCCGCTTTCTGCGCATCCTTGTCAATCAAGGCCAAGAGATACAGCACTGTCCCCCTCCCCCAGGTATCACCCTTTTTTGAAAGGAACTTCTCGGCCTTAACACGGGCTTCGGGTAGCCTTTCAGGCTCGTTATAGTACAAGGTGCAGAGTAGGTTGACCGCGACCTCGGCGTACCACGACCCCCGGCATAAGGGCAGGTCCCGCGGGAGAAAGGCATCAACTACGGCGATGTCGTTGCACGAGAGCGCGGACAGGACATTCATCAGCTCAACGCTATGGTCGGTGCCGCTAGCCGCCACTGAACCAGCGAGTAGCGCATGCCGGGAGGTCTGAAACAGTACGTTGTTGAGCAGGGCAAAATCCGACTCCCTCATCGCTAGGTAGAAGCCGAAGTAGCGGGTTTGCCCCAGCAGGCCTAGATACGCCTTGGTCCGCAGCACGGCATCCTCGTTCTGAAAGTACTTGGGGTCTATTCGTTGCTCCAAGGCATGCACCTCGTCCCATGACTTCGGCAGATCGAGCCGTCTACCCTTGTCCTGCTCAGCAGCCTCTTCGTACAATTTCACGAATTTCTTTGCGCTTCTCATGACAATTTCATATCTAATGCTACATAAAATACAAGCGAGTACCCCTGCGTGGCCCTATTAATCCACTGACTTGCTAGCTCCGTCCATTTCCCCCCTCGCCCTGAGGCTAAACTCGCAGCCACAGTAGGTCTGATTGTAAAAACCGTGGCTCTCCACGAGGGCACTCCGTCGCTCGCTAAGCCCCCCCTTGCGCCAGTTCTGCGCCCAGAAGGTCAGCTCTGGGTAGAGGCTTGCAGCCTGCTGCCCGGCCGCCACAATCTGGGCCAAACTCTTCCAGCGCGACGAGGCCAGCGTGGTTGTAAATACCTGGAAACCATTCGTATGCGCATACTGAGCGGTTCGCTGCAAACGCACGGTGAAGCACAGCGCGCAGCGTCGCCCCCGTTCCGGCTCATCCTCCAGGCCACGTAGCCGCTCGAGCCATTCGGCGTGGTCGTAGTCCGCATCGGCGAAGGGAACGCCCAGCCTCTCGGCGTGGCGCACCAGCTCCGCCTTGCGCCGCATGTACTCCTCAAGCGGGAAGATGTTCGGATTGCAGAAGAAGACAGTCGGCCGCAAGCCCTGCGCCAGCATCCACTCAAGGATTGCGCCGGAGCAGGGGGCGCAACAGGCGTGGAGCAAGGGCCGGTCGCCCCCCTCCGGTATCTCGAGGGCTGATTGTGAATGATTTGTCTCCTGATGGTTCATTCGGGTTGGTAAATGCTGGGCTGCAGCACGAATGGGCTACATGTACGTCGCAGCGGAAGGGTGCGGGTGCTCAGACCGAGCGCAAAGGTAGGAAATTTCGTAAAAGAGGGCTAGTCATAGCCGTTGAATACCACCTGCCCAACCGTTTTGCTTTCCCAATACCTCACCGCGTCCACCTCAGATTTCGCGAGCTCGAGCAAATCGTCGGCTTGGAGCTTGGCATTGAGCACTCCGGGCGAGAGGTATTGAAAGTCTTTCTCCAAAAACGGTCGAAGCTCCGCAATCACATCGCAGAATACAAGGTTCATCCACTCATCCTTCTCCACCCCGCAGTAGTACGGGAAAACGGCATTGACCAGGACGACATATTGCGTGGAAGCTGCGCTGCGCTTAGCTCTGCGCGTGAACGTTAGCGTGTAGTAATTCGTGCTCGCGGAGGGAGGAGTCACTACCAGCGCGAAGCTGCCCTCCACCCCGATTTTCTGAGCTAGCTCGTCCATCGCCCTGGGCAAAAACGAGGGGTTTTCGCTATGTGGCCCGGATAGCCCCGTTATTCCTTTGCGCAATTTCACGCCTGTCGGTCTATTTAGTTTTACTATAAAATATTGCCTTGGGCCACAGTTATTTTCGGCAAAAATTCCCCGCCACCACACGCAGCGCAACACAGCCAGGCTGGCGAACACACTGCAAGCCTTCTAGCATAACACCGCAGAAATCTTTCTGAATAGAACATCCCCCCATCGCCATTGTTCCCCCGGGTCAAAGGAGGATAACCGTCCATTGCCCACGCGCCGCACGAACGAACCTGGGGACAGGCAGGTCGTGAAGTCGAACTTTCACCATTGCCAAACCCGAACGATTGTGCTATATTTGCGGACGATACCCGACCGTGCAAGGCCACTGTTGCGCAGGTGTAGGGCCTCGGGGATGAGGCGTAGGCGTGGGGATGCGGGCTGGGTATCGCGGTCCTTTCTGGAGAGTGCGAAGTATGTCGATTTCTAAACCGATGAGTATGAACACCGTACGGTTCTGTTGCTGGAGGAGTGTAATGGGTGCGTCGTGGCCTCAACAGGGGCAAGGCATGCGCCATACGAGCCAGGGTGTGATGCATATGTCGGTGGGGAGGCAGGAGCCGCCGTCCGTGGGTTGCGGCTGAGGGGTCGAATCGGTTTCTACATCTGGCCGCGGAGGCCGGAGGGCAATGGGGAAAGGCTAGGGGGCCCGCGGGTCCAATCGGCAGCTTGAGGGGCGCGGGGGTAGCCCGTTCACTAGATTTTGCGGGAGAAGGGGGGAAGCGGCGGCGTATGGCTCGGTTCGCCAGCTGGTGAATTGGGGCGTGCAGTTCCGGAGGGTTTTGTTCAGCCGTAGGGCGAGCGCGAAATCGCAGCGGGCCGTTCCTCCGCCAATGAGAATAAGGCTAGTTCATAAAAAATAATTCCTTGCTATGGTCCATGATTTGAGCATGCTAAAGGCCTTCTACAGCGGCTACCCGGGTCGGATGGCGCGGGTGCGGGCCGCGTTGCAGCGCCCCCTGACGCTGGCCGAGAAAATCCTGTACACGCATCTGTACGATGCGGGGCAGGTGGGGGATTTTCGCCGGGGGGAGGACTACGTGAATTTCCGCCCCGACCGGGTGGCCATGCAGGACGCGACGGCCCAGATGGCCCTGCTGCAGCTCATGAACGCGGGGCGTGAGGAGGTGGCCGTGCCGTCCACCGTGCACTGCGACCACCTGATACAGGCGCACCAGGGGGCCAAGGCGGACCTCCTCGCGGCGAGCCGCACGAACGAGGAGGTGTACGATTTCCTCCGCGATGCGTCCTCCCGCTACGGCATCGGCTTCTGGAGGCCGGGTGCGGGGATTATCCATCAGGTGGTGCTGGAGAACTACGCGTTCCCCGGGGGCATGATGGTGGGCACCGACTCGCACACCCCCAACGCCGGCGGGCTGGGCATGGTCGCCATCGGGGTGGGCGGGTCCGACGCGGTGGACGTGATGGCCGGCATGGAATGGGAGCTCAAGATGCCGCGCCTCATCGGGGTCCGCCTGACGGGCAAGCTGAGCGGATGGGCCTCGCCCAAGGACGTTATCCTGAAGCTGGCCGGCATCCTCACGGTGAAGGGGGGCACCAACGCCATCATCGAGTACTTCGGGCCGGGCGCTGCGGCCCTCTCCGCCACCGGGAAGGCGACGATATGCAACATGGGGGCGGAGGTCGGGGCCACCACCTCGCTCTTCCCCTTCGACGCGCGGATGTCGGCCTACCTGAGGGCCACCGGGCGGCGGCAGGTGGCCGACTGGGCGGAGGCCGTGGCCGGAGAGCTCCGCGCCGACTGGGAGGTGGTTGCCGAGCCGGAGCGCTACTACGACCGTGTGATTGAAATCGACCTGTCGGCGCTGGAGCCCCACATCAACGGCCCATTCACCCCCGACGCGGCCACGCCCATCTCGAAGTTCGCCGCGAAGGTGCTGGCTGAGGGCTACCCCCGCCGGATGGAGGTCGGGCTGATAGGCTCCTGCACCAACTCGTCGTACCAGGACCTGAGCCGCGCGGCCTCCTTGGCGCGGCAGGTGGCCGAAAAGAAGCTGAAGGTGGCCGCGCAGCTGGTCATCAATCCCGGCTCGGAGCAGATTTGCGCAACGGCCGATAGGGACGGGATGCTCGAGGCCTTCAGTCGGATAGGGGCCACCATCATGGCGAACGCCTGCGGGCCGTGCATCGGGCAGTGGAAGCGCGACATCAAGGAGCCGGAGCGGCGGAACTCAATCGTCACGTCTTTCAACCGGAACTTCGCCAAGCGGGCCGACGGCAACCCGAATACGCACGCCTTCGTCGCCTCGCCGGAGCTGACCATGGCGCTGACCATCGCCGGTGACCTCTGCTTCAACCCCCTGAAGGACACACTGTTGAACCGGTACGGGGAGGAGGTGCAGCTGGCCGAGCCACAGGGTGAGGAGCTGCCCCCGACTGGCTTCGCCCGTGGCGATGAGGGCTACATCGCGCCGAGCGGCGGCCAGGGGCAAATCGCCGTGAACCCCGCCTCGCAGCGGCTGCAGCTGCTGGCCCCCTTCCCGGCGTGGGACGGGCAGGACCTCCTCCGTATGCCGCTGCTAATCAAGGTGCAGGGGAAATGCACGACCGACCACATCTCGATGGCGGGACCCTGGCTGCGCTTCCGCGGGCATCTGGAGAACATCTCCGACAACATGCTGATGGGCGCGGTCAACGCCTTCAACGGCGAGACGAACAGCGTGTGGGACCGTCTGCGCGAGGGCTACGCCCCGGTCTCCGAGGTGGCCAAGGGCTACAAGGCGGCGGGGATGCCGTCCATCGTGGTGGCGGAGGAGAACTACGGCGAGGGGTCGAGCCGGGAGCACGCCGCCATGGAGCCGCGCTTCCTGAATGTGCGGGTCATCCTGGCCAAGAGCTTCGCCCGCATACACGAGACGAACCTGAAGAAGCAGGGGATGCTGGCGCTGACCTTCGTCGATAGGCAGGACTACGACCGCATCCGCGAGAGGGACCTCATCTCCGTGGAGGGGCTGGAGGGCTTCGCGCCGGGGCGGAACGTGAGGGTGCTGCTGCGGCACGACGACGGGAGCACGGAGAGCTTCGAGGCGCAGCACACCTATAATGAGCAGCAGGTCGGCTGGTTCCGGGCCGGGTCTGCCCTAAACGCAAGATGATTATGAGCCGGATAGAGATGCGGGCGGACGGCATGCTGGCCGTGCCCGATACGCCCACCATCCCCTACATCACGGGGGACGGCGTGGGGGCGGAGGTTAGCCCCTCGATGCGGGCCGTCGTTGACGCGGCGGTGCGATGGGCCTACGGGGGCAAGCGGCGGATAGAATGGAGGGAGATGCTGGCCGGGGAGCGGGCCTACGAGCTGACCGGCTCGTGGCTGCCCGACGAGACGATGGAAGCGTTCCGCACGCACCTGGTGGGCATCAAGGGGCCGCTGACCACGCCGGTGGGGGGGGGCATCCGCTCGCTGAACGTGGCCCTGCGGCAGACCCTCGACCTGTACGTCTGCCTCCGCCCGGTTCGCTGGTACCGGGGGGTGCAGTCGCCGCTACGCGCGCCCGAGAAGGTGAGCATGCACGTGTTCCGCGAGAACACGGAGGACATCTACGCCGGCATCGAGTGGGAGGCCGGCACGCCGGAGGCGGAGAAGTTCTACCATTTCCTCAAGGAGGAGATGGGCGTGACGAAGGTCCGCTTCCCGAAGACCTCCTCATTCGGGGTGAAGCCCGTCTCCCGCGAGGGGACAGAGCGCCTGGTCCGCGCCGCCTGCCAGTACGCCATCGACCACGGTCTGCCCTCGGTCACGCTGGTGCACAAGGGGAACATCATGAAGTACACCGAGGGCGGGTTCAAGAGGTGGGGCTACGAGCTCGCGGAGCGGGAGTTCGCCGCGGCGCTGGCCGACGGGCGCTTGGTGGTGCAGGACTGCATCGCCGACGCCTTCCTGCAGAACACGCTGCTGAGCCCGGAGGAGTACTCGGTGGTCGCCACGCTGAACCTGAACGGGGACTACGTGTCCGACCAGCTGGCCGCGATGGTGGGCGGCATCGGCATCGCGCCCGGGGCGAACATCAACTACCGCTCGGGGCACGCCATCTTCGAGGCCACGCACGGCACCGCGCCGGGCATCGCCGGGCGGGACGAGGTGAACCCCTGCTCCATCATCCTCTCGGCCGCGATGATGCTCGAGTACCTGGGGTGGCGGGAGGCGGCCGCGCGCATCGAGCACGCGCTGGAGGCGAGCTTCCTGGCCGGGCGGGCCACGCGGGACCTGGCCCGCTTCATGCCGGGGGGCGTGCCGCTGGGGACCTCGGCATTCACGGAGGAGATTGTAGCAAGGATTGAACGGTAATAGCAACGATTAAAAACAAGGAAGGGGTTTGAAAAAGGAATATCTCATTTTTAAGCTGGCCGAGGAGCTGAAGGATGCCGCGCGCATCGACAACTCGCTATTCTCGAAGTTCGACGTGAAGCGGGGCCTACGCAACGAGGACGGCACGGGGGTGCTGGTCGGCCTGACCAAGGTGGGCAACGTGGTGGGCTACCAGCGGCTCGAGGGCGGGGGGCTCAAGCCCATACCCGGCAAGCTCTTCTACCGGGGCTACGATGTGGACGACATCGCGCACACCGTGCTCAACGAGCGGCGCTTCGGCTTCGAGGAGGTGGCCTACCTGCTGCTCTCGGGCCGCCTGCCGGACGCGGAGGAGCTGGCCTCCTTCCGCGAGCTGATCAACGAGCACATGCCCCTGGACCAGAAGACCAAGATGAACATCATCGAGCTGGAGGGCAACAACATCATGAACATCCTGGCGCGGAGCGTGCTCGAGATGTACCGCTTCGACCCGGCGGCCGACGACACCTCCCGCGACAACCTGATGCGGCAGAGCATCGAGCTCATCTCGAAGTTCCCGACCATCATCGCCTACGCCTTCAACATGGTCCGCCACGCCAAGCTGGGGCAGTCCCTGCATATCCGCCACCCGCGCGAGCATCTCTCCATCGCGGAGAACTTCCTCCACATGCTCAAGAACGAGTACACGGAGCTGGACGCGCGCACGCTCGACCTGCTGCTCATCCTCCACGCGGAGCACGGCGGGGGGAACAACTCCACCTTCACGGTGCGGGTGACCTCGTCGACGGGCGCGGACACCTACTCGGCCATCGCCGCGGGCATCGGCTCGCTCAAGGGCCCCCTGCACGGCGGGGCCAACATCCAGGCCGCGGACATGTTCCACCACCTGCAGAAGAACATCCGCGACTGGACGAGCGTGGAGGAGATCGACGCCTACCTCACCCGCATGCTCAACCGGGAGGTCTACGACAAGAGCGGCCTCATCTACGGCATCGGGCACGCAATCTACACCATCTCCGACCCGCGCGCGCTGCTGCTCAAGGTGCTGGCCCACGACCTGGCCTGCGAGAAGGGCAAGGAGCGGGAGTTCGCCTTCCTCGAGCTGCTGGAGGAGCGCGCCGTCGCCACCTTCAAGCGGGTGAAGAACAACGGCAAGACCGTCTCGAGCAACATCGACTTCTACTCCGGCTTCGTCTACGAGATGATCGGCCTCCCGCAGGAGATCTTCACCCCCCTCTTCGCCATGGCCCGCATCGTGGGCTGGTGCGCGCACCGCAACGAGGAGCTGACCTTCGAGGGGAAGCGCATCATCCGCCCGGCCTACAAGAACGTCCTGCAGTCGGAGAGGTACAGGCCCATCAAGGAGCGGTAGGCAGAGTGCCAGCGGACCAGCCTGCAGACCAACCCCGCCCATGAACGAGCCAGGAACGCCACCCCTCCACGTCCAGCAGACCGAGGACGGGAGCAGCACCCTCGTACAGGCCAGCCAGCACGCTGAGAGCTACCATTCCCTCCATGGTGCGCTCAGCGAGGCGCGCTACGTCTTCGCCCGCCAGGGGCTCGGCCGGTGGCTGGCGGAGCACGGCCTGGCCCCCCACGCCCGCGTGCTGGAGTACGGCCTGGGCACGGGCATGAACCTCCTCGCGAGCCTTGAGCTGGTGCTGGCCCGTGGCCTCCCGCTCACCTACACGGGGCTGGAGCTCCACCCGCTGGGCGACGAGCTCCTCTCCCAGCTCCGCCTGGGCGATGCGGACGAAGAGGCCGTACGCGCATGGCGAAGGGGGATGCACGCCCCGTGGGATGCCCCGCTCGACCTGGGCTGCGGCATCCACCTCAACAAGCGGGCATTGCGCTTTCAGGACTTCCGGCCACAGCCCGCTAGCCACGACGTGGTCTACTTCGACGCCTTCAGCCCCAGCACCTGCCCCGAGCTCTGGAGCGCCGAGGTATTCCGTGGGGCCCACCTGGCCCTCGCCCCGGGGGGCCTCCTGGTCACCTACTCCGCCAGCGGCCTGGCCAAGCGGGCGCTGCGGGCTGCGGGCTTCCACCTAGAACGCCTACCGGGCGCGCTGGGGAAACGCCACATGCTGCTGGCACGCAAAGAGGGCTAGATACAACCCCAGCTAGAACACCCCGTTGAGCCGCAGAAAGGCCGACTGCACCAGCTCCCCCTCCCCGGGCTTCCGCAGGCTGTAGGTGAGGGTCGTGGAAATGTGGCGGGTCATCCTGTAGGTGAGCGCGACCTCCAGGCTGTAGTTGCCCCCGGGGGCGAAGCCCTCCGTATGCGTGTAGACAAAGGGGGTTCTCCGGGGCCTGCCCGGCTGGTGCAGCAAGGCGTAGCCGAGCGTGCTTGAGCCGGAGAGCCGCCCGGCGATGGGGAAGGAGGCCACGTAGCGTAGACGGTAGATTTGGGCCGGGAGGTTGAGGTGGCTGTAGATGGCCGAGACGGCGTGGCGGGCCAGAGCCTCCGTCGTGTAGACCACCGTGAGGTCGCTGGTGAATTTGCGTAGGCGGTGGGTGCGGGTGCCGGGCGTACCCGGGTGCACGGTGATGCCGGCCGACCCGGGCGAGGGGCGGGCCCCCGTGCTGGCCAGGGGTACCTCCTGCGCTATCACCCTGTAGCTCGAGGTGGAGCTCACCGACACCCTCGCCGGGACGGGGCTGGCCAGCTCGATGGTGTGGGCATGCTCGCGCCCCAGCTGCACACCCTGCGGTATGGTCTGCTTGTCGGCGCTGTGGGCGTACTCGTAGCGGAATGATAGGGGCCAGGCGTTGCGGTTGTAGGTCAGACCCGCGGCGTAGCGGGAGGCGAAGTCCACCAGCGCGCTGTCGTCCATGCCCCGATGCGGGCGGAAGAGGTCGTACCAGCCCCGCGGACGGATGCTACGGGAGTACTGCAGCCTGAGGTCCACGTCGACGCGCTCGTGCCAGGGTGTCTCCCGGCCTATCGAGAGACCATCGGCCCGGGGGGTGAGCCGCGCGCCCAGGGTGTTGGCGTTGGAGACCGTCCGGCTGCCCTCCGACGAGGGGACGAGCTGCAGCACGTAGCTCGCCCGGTCAGCACGGACGGTGGGGAAGAACTCATCGACCTGCGGCACCCCGTCGCCGTTAATGTCCTCCCACTCGTACTTCCCCTGCCCGGTCGGCACGCGCACGTAGTGCTGCTGCATCTTCGGGCTGAACTCCGAGGAGAGCTCCGCCTGCCCGTCGAGCGTGATGCGCTGCCGCCAGAGCGGGAGGTGCGCCCTACCCTCGGCCAGGAACACCGACCAGTCCATGGGGCGCGCGCCGGGGATGTCGACCCGGAGGGGGAGCGACAGGTTGGCCAGATAGCCCAGCGATATGCCCCCCTCGTGGCTGCTGGCCCCCTCGGCCGAGAGGAGCATGCGCTGGCGGATGGGCGTGGGCGAGGCGCGGGGGAGGGTGAAATCCTGCCGGTAGATGGCCCTGAGCATCGCCCGCCGCCGCGCGGTATCGAGAAGGGTGGACTCCACCCCACCCTCGAACCAGGCGTAGTCCGAGGCACGGAGGGATGTGCCCCGCCCGCCGCCACTCTCCTTCACCTGCGTGCGGGAGATGAGCCCCACGCTCCACCTCTCGAGCTGGCGGAGTAGGCGGAGGTCGGCCTGATGCACCTGCACATTGACCCCGTCCCACCGCGAGCGACGATGCTGCGAATGCGTGCTGAGGGTCCACGGGGCGAAGTTCAGGCCCAGACGGTGGCCCAGCCCCAGGCCGCGCCCCCGGGGTATGGCCAGCTGGCTGAGGGTCAGGTCCGCCTCCGTATGCTCGGTCTGGCTCCGTAGCCCCAGCGATGCGTCCCACCACCGCCCGCCGAAGGCCCTCCCGCCCCGCCACTCCCCCTCGTCGCCCAGCCCCCAGCCCCGGTAGAAGTCCTTCGCGAGGAAGCTCTGCGGCGAGCGGTAGCCCGCGGAGACGAAGCGACCCGCCCCGTGCACGGTCAATCCCCCTCCCCCGTACTCCACCAGGCGATGCTCGTCGGCAAGGCCCAGCGCCACGCCGTGTTCATGCCGCTCGCCGAAGCGCGAACCGGTGTTGGTGCCCCAGTAGGAGTAGGCCGATGAGAGCGACAGGCGGTTGTCCTCGCTCTTCCGGGTAGCCGTGGTCTGCAGCAGGGTGTGCAGCACAGGTATCTCCAGCGGGTAGCCCGGCCGGTAGTCGCCCAGCGGGCTGCCGTCGCTCGCCCTCGCCAGCACGTAGAGCGGCCTGTTGTCCGCCGTCTGGGTCAGGCGGTAGTAGCCCTTTCCCCGGCCGACGTAGGTGAAGGGCTCGTCGGAGATGCTGTCGCGCATCGGGCCGACCAGCGGCTCGCTGCCCCGGGGTGCGACCCACAGCCGTTCGTCCTGGGGCCTGGCCCTCCCGAGGGTCTCGCGCACCAGGTCGGCATCCCGCCCGCCCACCCGCGCGGCGAGGTCCCGGGCGTAGAGGGTGCGTAGGTCCACGCTCCACTGGGGGTTGATGTCCAGCCCGGCGTTCAGCCGCGAGATGAAGCGGGGGAAGCGCCTCCCGAGGGCCTGGAACTCCACCCGTATCCGCATGCCCGCACGGATGGGCCGACGGGTGGTGAAGCGCAGCTCGCCGAGGTTGTAGTCTATGGTGTAGTCGTAGAGCCGTCCCCTATGCACCCGCACCCCGTCGATGTACACGCGCTCGGTGCCGGCCAGTATCACCCGCTGGAGGAACTCCCGCTCGCCCTGCAGCCGGTACGGCCCCTGTACGCCCTCGCGCCCCACGAGGTGCACCGTCTGCGGCTGGGCGCGCGCCAGGCCCAGGGAGAAGGCCACCCCGGCCGAATCGGCGAATGATGTCTCCCGTCCGTACTCCACGCCCAATCCCTGCACGGCGTGGGTGTAGGCCACGAAGGCCGTGTCGGCGGCCAGCGAGATGTCGCCCGCCTCCACCCTCCACGCGCTATCCCTCACCTGGAGGTATATCCGCTCAATCTGGGAGAGCTCGGCCGTGGTTCCGTCGGGCTGGAAGGGCAGCGCGTGGTCCACGATGTGCCCCCGCACGTGTAGCCCATTGTCCAGCTGGCCGGAGAGGCGGAGGTCCATCGCGCCGGAGAGCTGCCCCTGCGCGTCCGCCCCCGCCCCCACCTGCCGGTTGAAGTAGCCCTCCAGCTTCAGGGGCGAGGCGCCCAGCCCGCCCGCCCGCGCATGCGGCTCGGGGTATTCCGCCCCCCCGGCCTCCGCGCTGTAGGCCGGGCTGAGCGCGTACACGGGAATGCTGGCACGGTAGGGGAAGGGGTACACCCGGTAGGAGAGGCGGAGGCTGTCCCCGGTCGGCAGGGCCCTGTGGAGGACGAGACGGCACTGGGTGGAGTCCAGGCTGTAGTCCGACGGGGCGAGCACCCCGCCGCTGGCCAGCTCCACCCGGAGCGAGGAGGCCACCAGGGGGTTCGGCCCAAGGAACACGGTGTCGCGCCCGGTGGGTACGCTCCGCCGCGAGAGGTTCGACAGGTCGCCGAAGGCCAAGCGTTGCCTAGGCCCAGCAGCCCGCAGGCCCGATGGGCACAGCGCCAGAAGGAGCAGGATGAGGACGCGATGGCAGGATGGGCACGCCGCAGGGCCGCACCAAACCCGGCGTATAGCACGGCCTACGCACCGCATCCCGCCCGCCTACTGCCTCGCCGTTGGCTCGGACCACTGCCCCAGGTCCACCAGGCAGGCCGGGGCGAGCTCCTCGTGCGTGTAGCGGGTCGGGTTGATGTCTATCCCCCCCCGCCGGGTGTAGGCGCAGGTCACCATGAGCTCGCCCGGGGCATACTCCTCCAGCAGGTGGGCGTAGAGGGTGTCGCAGATTTCCTCGTGGAAGTGGTGCTCATTGCGCATGGCCAGCAGGAAGTCCATGAAGGGTTTCACGTCCAGCGGCCGGGCGCTCCGGCAATGCACGAAGGCGCTCCCCCAGTCGGGCTGGCCCGTGACGGGGCAGTGCGAGCGCAGCAGGTGGCTGGCCACACGGAAGAGCTGCTGCCCATCGGCCGACTCCTGGCCGTAGCTCGCCTCCAGCAGCCGTCCCCCCGAGAGGAAACGCCCATCCTCCTCCAGCACGTGGAAGTCCCGGAAGTCGCCCCGCGCCCCCTTGGCCTGATGCACCGCGGCCCGCACCTCCACGCCCAGCAGGGCGGAGAGGTCCACCTCCACGGTGCGCCGCATCGCCTCGAGGGCCTCGGCCGCCGTGCCACAGTCGGGGTAGAGGTGGTTATTGAAGGAGTTGAGGTAGAGCTTCAGCGACTTGCTCTCCACTAGGACCTCGCTCCCGGCCGAGTAGGCCATCTTCAGCAGCCCCACGGCCGGAATACCCTCGCCGAAGAGGCACGAGAGCTCGTAGGCCTGCCACACATCCACGCCCAGACGGGGGTACTCCCTCCCGCCCACGCACAGCTGCCCCGCATGCACGGCCCGGGGCACGGCCTGAAGAACGGAGGGGGCGTACTCCCTCGGGGTTTCCACACGCTGCCCAAGTACCCCCCCAGCCAGCTCGCAGCCGCTGGCTCTCTCTGACGACATGCTCATACTTCCTATTCTATTACTAATGGATTACTATGGAGAATACCCTATCCCTCACCACCTCCGGGGCGATGTCCAGGCAGGGGTAGTCGCCCCGTGCGCACGGCCGATTGCCGAAGATGGAGCACGGGCGGCAGCCCAGCCCCTCATCCTGAACCGCATTCCGGGGGTCCTGCCCCCAGCCCAAAAACCCGGCGTGCGGATGGGTCGCCCCCCACAGCGACACGACGGGCGTACCGGCCCAGGAGGCCAGGTGCATATTGGCCGAGTCCATGGAGACCACCACGTCGAGCCGACGCATCAGCTCCAGCTCGCCCGTGAGGCGTAGCCCGTGGTCCATCGCCACCACGATTTCATCGGGGTGCTGCCCATTCCATCGGTTGAATACCAGCCACTCGGCCTCGCCGCCCCCGAAGAGGAACACCCGGCAGCCCGCCTCCAGCAGCAGGGCCAGCAGCCGCTCGGAATGCTCCACGGGGTAGACCTTCCCCCGGTGCTTGGCGAAGGGGGCGAAGCCCACCCTCGGCGCATCGGTGGCCAGCAGGCCCTCGAGCGATGGGGGTAGCTCCCCCCCGGCAAAGCCCCCAAGCCGCGCCTCCAGCTCGAGGGGGTAGTCCAGGCGGGCCAGCACATCGCCGTAGCGCTGCACCGTATGCCGCAGCGGGCGACGGCACGCCCCCCGGGTCAGCCGCCGCTTCGCCGCCCGCCCCTTGTCGATGGCCACGCGGCGCGGGTAGCGCCACAGGAGGAGCACACGGAGGAAGAAACGGAGCAGCCACACGCGCAGCACGGAGTGCATATCGGCCACGCCATCGTAGGGCCCCAGCCGGGCGATATGCCGGGCCAGCCGCCACAGCCCCAGCACGCCCCTATGCTCACCACGTATCCTCGCCGGGACGAAGCGCACCCCCGGGAATTGCTCCACCAGCGGGGCGGCAAAGGGCTGCGACACGAAGACCACCTCCACGCCGGGATGCTGCTCCCCCAGCGCCCGAAGCACCGGCAGGAGCATCACCACGTCGCCCAGCGCGCTCAGGCGGAAGAGCAGCAAACGTCCGCGCCGCGCATCGCGCTCTTGCATAGGCTACTATCGTGTAGGGTAGGTCTCCGCTAGAGCGTCTGCCCCTTCAGCATCGGGTTGAGCGAGGGGTCGTTGTACATCTTCATCTGCTTGTACACCTTCATCACCTTCTCGCCCTTCCGGTAGGCCTCCAGCAGCTGGTCCATGGCCAGCGAAAGGTCGGTCCGCTGCTCCAATAGCACGTCCAGCTTGGCCTGGCACGCATCCCTGTGCTCCTGGCTGGCCGAGAGGTCGGTGGCCTGCTGCTGCATCATGTAGATCTTCAGCGAGAGGATGGACAGGCGGTCTACGGCCCAGGCCGGCGACTCGGTGTTGAGCGTGGCCCCCTCCCGCGCCACCACGCCGCGGTACTGCTCCAGGAAGTAGGAGTCTATCATCTCCACCAGGTCGGTCCGGTGCTGGTTCGAGCGGTCGATGCGCCGCTTGATCCGCAGCGCCTCCTCGGGCCGAATCTCCGGGTCGCGGATTATGTCCTCCAGGTCCCACTGCACGTTGTCTATCCAGTTCTTCTCGAAGAGGCGCGCCTCGATGGTCCCGGCCGCGAAGGGGTTCTCGCAGGTCGCATCCACATCGCCCCGGCGGCGGTACTTCGTGATGCAGTCCCAGAAGATACGGCTGCAGAGGGTGCTAAAAGTCATCTTGCTCGAATCGGTCATCTCTATATGTATGGTAGTGTGTTCCTTATCGGGTACTCGGATGCCGCATGCTCTCGGGCGAGAGCACCCGCTCTATCTGCTCCTGGGTGAGCCACTCCTTCTCCTGCACCAGCTCGTAGACGGTGCGCCCGCTGGCCATGGCCTCCTGGGCCACCTCGCAGGCCCTGTCGTAGCCGATCAGGGGCCGGAGCACCGCGGCCAGGTTCACGCTCCGGTAGGCCAGCTCATGGCAGCGGGCCTCGTTGGCCGTGATGCCCTCCACGCAGCGGTACTGCAGGGTCTTGAGCCCGTTCTTGAGCATGACCACCGACTCGAAGATGGACTGCACCACCACCGGCAGGAAGACGTTGAGCTCGAGCTGGCCCGCCTCCACGGCCATGGTGACGGCCTGGTCGTTCCCAATCACCTTGAAGGCCAGCTGGTTGACCACCTCCGGGATGACCGGGTTCACCTTCCACGGTATGATGGCCGAGCCCGGCTGCCGGGGGGGAAGGTTGATCTCGTTGAAACCGGCCACGGGCCCCGAGGAGAGCAGGCGGAGGTCGTTGCACATCTTCGACACCTTCACCGCCAGCCGCTTGAGCTCCGAGGAGTACTTCAGGAACTTGGACGCGTCCTGCGTCGCCAGGATGGGGTTGGGGGCCAGCGTCACGTCAAAGCCCGTGAGCTCCCGCAGATGCCCCACGCACCTGGCCGCGTAGGTCGGCTCCGCGCCCAGCCCCGTGCCGATGATGGTCGCCCCGACGTTGACCTGTAGGAAGTGCGCCGCGGCCCGATTCAGGTTGTCTATCTCGCCCCGGAGCATGTCGGCCCAGGCCTCGAAGGTCTGCCCCAGCGTCATCGGCACCGCGTCCTGCAGCTGGGTGCGCCCCAGCTTCACCACGTGGGCGAACTCCCGCCCCTTCAGCGCGAAGGCCTCCGCGATGCTCTCCACCGCCTCGGTGAGCTTCCGGTTGACCATGTACACCCCCAGCTGCATGGCCGTGGGGTAGGTGTCGTTGGTCGACTGCGAGCGGTTCACGTCGTGCACCGGGTGGCAGTACTGGTACTCCCCCTTCCGGTGGCCCATTATCTCCAGCGCCCGGTTGGCTATCACCTCATTGGCGTTCATGTTGGTCGAGGTCCCCGCCCCGCCCTGCAGCATGTCCACCACGAAGTAGTGATGGTACTTGCCGTTGATGACCTCCTGGCACGCCCCCACGATGGCATCGCGCAGCGTCTCCGGTAGGAGCCCCAGCTCGCAGTTCGCCCGCGCCGCCGCGGCCTTCACCATCGCCAGCGCGTTCACGATGGAGGGGTAGAACCCGATGGTCACCCCCGACACCATGAAGTTCTCCGTGGCCCGCAGGGTCTCTATCCCGTAGTAGCTCTCGGCCGGCACGTTCCGCTCGCCCAGCAGGTCCTGCTCCATCCGCGTAGCCCCCGAGAAGTACTGCGCCCCCGAGTGGATACGCTGCATGTTGGCCTGGCCCATCCGCATGGAGACAATGTGCACGATGCGCGAGAAGAGCTTCAGCGTCGCGTCCGCGTTCTTCCGGAAGAAGTCCTTCCCCACCAGCAGCGCCCGCACATCGGTCAGCGCCCGCGCCGAGGTCGAGTGCGTCGAGCCCTCTATCCAAGAGCCCTCCCCCAGGAAATCCCCCTCATGGAAGAGCGCCAGCTGCTGCTCGCCCCCGTAGGCCCCCGACTTGAACAGCTCCACGTTCCCCTCCAGCAGGAGGAAAACCACCTCCCGGGGGCCGTTCTCGAAGAAGAGCAGGTCGCCCCGCTTGTACGAAGCCTCCTTCACATGCGCGGCCAGCACCCCGAGCTGCTCACGCGTAAACCCCTCGAAGAGCTTGATACCCCCCAGGAAATCCACCATTTGCCGCCTATCCATATACCCAAATTTGCATTCAAATCCCCCTGCATCGAGCGGAGAGCGTAATTTGCCCCAAATATAGGCATTTATTTGTAGGTAGTATCGACGATTTTTACGTACCTTTGCCCCCGCAAGATAAACCTATAATATTTGAGGAGATGAAGAAGGTACTAATGGCAGTGGCTGTAGGGGCCGCTGCATTCGCGATGACCAGCTGCGGTGGCAGCGCCAGCAACTCCAACCAGGGGCAGGAGGCGGATTCCGTAGCCTGCCAGGGCAAGGACTCCGCAAGCTGCGAAACCGATTCGATGGCCACCACGACCATGGCCATGGACTTCCCCGTGCAGGGCAGCTTCAAGGGCACCCTGCCCTGCGCCGACTGCCCCGGCCTGGAAACCACCCTCACCCTCGGGGCTGACGGTGCCTACACCCTGGTGCAAACCTACGAGAAAAAGGGCGAGCCCGGCAAGTTCGAGTACACCGGCATGGCCACCTGCGCCGACAGCGTGCTAACCCTGCCCATCAAGGACGGCGAGAACGAGTACCCCATGCTCCTGAAGGTCGGCGAAGGCACCCTCATGGTACTCTCCGGCGAAGGCGAAATGCCCGCAGAGCCGGAAATGTACACCCTCACCAAAATGCAGTAGCACCACCCGCACACGGGAGGTCGAGCTGACCAAAGCAATGAAAAGGGCTTGCCGTGAAAGCACGGTGAGCCCTTTTTCCTTTTTCCTGTCACCCCTACCCCTCCAGCCCGCTCAGCAATCCACTACCCAGAGATAAACCGCTGGCAACCAGCACACCCCACCAAGCGCCCCGCCCTAGCCCCGCGCTACACCCCCAGCCGCAGGTACTCCCACGTGTTGCCGCAGCGCTCAACGTAGCGCACGAGGTCGCACCCCGCGATGACCAGCGTCGCGCGGTTGTCGTTGGGGTGGAACCCCACGGCCTCCGCGCCCCTGAGCGAGTCGTCCAGGTAGAGATGCACGTGCTGCTCCGCATCGTGGACCAGCCCCAGGGGCGAGACCGACCCCGGCCGCACACCCAGGTACTTCCCCATCCTCTTCTCCGAGGCGAAGGAGAGCTTCCCCTGCTTCAGCATGCCCTCGAGCGAGCGGATATCCGCCTGATTATGACCATCTAGCACCAGCAGGTAGTGCCGGTTGCCCTTGTGGTTGCGCAGGAAGAGGTTCTTGCAGTGCCGACAGTCCAGGTCCTTCCACTGCTCCATGGCCAGCTCTATCGTCGGGATGGGCGGATGCTCATGGTAATCGAAGTCGATACCCAGCTCCGCCAGGCGTGCGTATACCGCCGGGTCGCCAACCATCTGCTCATGCATCTCCATAGCGCGCTTCTCCTTACTATATTATATACCCTACGCGAAGGTACATTTTCTGGGCCACTTGGCTACAGAAAGAGGGAAAATCGCTAATTTTGTCGCTGACTTTCATACAGCCAACATAGGCGGGGGTTTTTATCATGCGACTGGTACGGGGCGTTCGACTTCTTATCTACCTTCTATGCATCCTGATGCTGCTGGGGCTGGTGGCCGTGAGCGGGCTCTTCCTCCTGGAGAAGCAGTGGGGGGGTGTGGTGGTCCAAAAGGTCCTCGAGCAGGTCAACCAGCAGCTGCGTATCCCCATCAAAACCAGCGGGGTAGACTTCACCTTCTTCGCGGACTTCCCCCGGGCCAGCATCCGGCTGCGCGACGTCCGCATCGCCACGCTCCGCAAGGGGCAGACCGACGTGCCGGAGGGCGAGGAGCTACTCCAGGCCCAATCCCTCCTGCTGGTGCTCAACCCCTTCGACCTACTCCGCGAGGAGTACCGCGTAGTGGCCCTACACGTGGCCAAGGGTGCGCTCCGGCTGCAGGAGCACAAGGACGGCAGCAACAACTACACCCTGGAGCTACCCCCCCCGAGCGACACCGTGCCAAAGGGCGCAACATCCTGGGCCATAGAGGGTTTCGAGCTGGAGGACATGCGAACATCCTACCTCGACGCGCGCAGCGACCTCAAGCTCCACCTACGGCTCGACGAGCTGAAGGCCAACGGTCGCTACCAGGGCCAGGTGCTGGGCCTACGCCTCAAGGGGGAGGGCACGCTCGAGGAAATCGCCCATGCGGGCAAGCCCTACGCCAAGGGCGAGGAGCTAGCCCTGGACGTGGAGCTACGCAACGACAGCCTCAAGCTGGAGAGCCCACGTAGCACGCTGGAAATCAACGGCAACAAGCTGGTGGGCGTATGGTCGCTCTCGCACGAAAAGGGGGACCTGCATGCCCACATGGATGCCCCAGGGCTAGAGCTCGGCGAGATGCTCAAGCGCGCCCGGCAGCAGGGCTACAAGCTACCCGAAGGGCTGGAGCTAGACGGGCAACTGGCGGCCGGGGTCGACATCCACGGCATCGCACGCAAGGGGCAAAGGCTCGCCATCACGGTCACGGCGCAGAGCAAAGGCGCGCTGGACCTCAGCTACAAGGGCGAGGACTACCGCATCACCCGCTTGGTCGGCACCTTCACCAACGGCGAGCGCGCCTCGGCCCAGAGCAGCCGCCTCGAGCTGCAGGAGTGCCACATCGCGCGCGGCAACTCGCACGCCGACCTAATGCTGCGCCTCACAAACCTCAAGCAACCAGCTATTTACGGACGAATAGACCTCAGCGCGCAGGACAACGAATTTCCCCTCGGCGCGCTCGCCAAGTACGTACCCCACTACGACGAAATCGTGGCCAAGGGCGAGGGGATGGCTAGCCTCCAGAGCATGGACCACATCGGCGAGGAGCTACTACGCCGCATGAAAACCAAGATGACCGTCTCCTTCTCGGGGCTCACCGTCATTCCCGGCGGGGGGCAACGCCTCGACTCCCTCGCCGGGGCCGCCACCTTCAAGGACCGCGACCTGATTAAGGGCTCCATCCGCGCCAAATGGGGAGAGGCCGACATCGACGTGGGGGTCAACGCCAAGCGCTTCTGGAGCCTGGCCACCGGCAAGGGGAAAACGGACTGGATAGTCAACACCACCATCAAGGGGTGGAGCATACCCGACTACATCGTGCCGGACTGGGGCGAAGAAAAGGCTGAAAACCAGCACAATACGGATGAGAGAGGCACGGAGAGCGACGAGGGAGCAGAGCAGAAAGCCGAGCCGCAGCGCACCTTCTGGGACTACGTCGGCAGCATGCAGGGCAAGCTCGCCCTCAACAAATGCCTGTACCGCGGCGGGGTGGTCGACTCCCTCCAGGCCAGCTTCAGCGGCAACGGCGAGCAGGTCCTGGTCGACATCGCGCAGGGGCGCCTCTTCGACGGCCACATCCGCGGCAAGCTCGGCTTCCAGAGCCTGGGCACCGACCGCCAGCTGCTACGGGCCAACCTCTACCCGCAAAGCATTGACATTCAGCGGATATTCCGCCAGTTCGCCAACTTCGGCCAGCAGACCATCAAGGCCGAGAACATCAACGGCCGCCTGTCGGGCGAAATCACCGTGTACGCACCCTTCCGCGCCGGCGAGCTGCTCACCAAGGAGCTACGCCTACAGACCAAGGTGAACATATACAAGGGCGCGCTCAGAGACCTCAAGGGCCTCGAGCAGCTCAGCCGCTTCATCGAGATGAAGGAGCTGCAGAACATCCGCTTCTCCACCCTCTCCAACACCATATCCGTCGAGAACGGCGAGCTACGAATACCCCAGATGGACGTGCGCTCATCGGCCCTCTCCCTCAGCCTCAGCGGGCGGCAACACTTCGACTCGCGCTACGAGTACCGCCTGCAGCTCAAGCTCGGCGACGTGCTATTCAACCGCTGGAAGCAACGCCGCGATGGGGCCGAGCAGAAGTCGCTGGAGAACCGAAAGAGCGGCGGGGGCTCGCTGTTCCTACGCATAGAGGGCGACTCCACGCGCATGAACGTCCACTACGATAGGGATGCGCTTAAGCAGCAGATTGCCAAGCGCTTCGCCCGCGAAGGCCAAGAGCTCAAAACGATATTCCAGGAGGAATTTGGCGGCAAAGCCAAGAAACAAGCACCAGAGGAGGAGAAGGGCCGCGCGCGCGTAATCTGGGACGAGGCCGACGACAAGGGCAACGCGGGCGAAACCCGCCCCCGGCAAAGCCCCGACGACGACCGCCCAAACCGGCGGAAGAAACCCAGCGTAATCTGGGACGAGTAGCCCCTACCCTCCCCTACTTACCGTCCTCCTGCTCCCGGGCGAAATCCTGAAAAAGGCTCGCCATCTGCGGCGTGAGCAAGGACTCCCCCGTGTCCTCCACGTCCTTCAGCTCATTCTTCCGGTACACGTAGTGCACACCGTACTCCCGGCATCTATCCCGCGCCTGGCTCGGCGCTAGGCCCGAGAAGCTCTCCTCCACCTCGTTCCATATCGAGAGGATGATGGCATCGGCCGTATGCCGTAACTCGTTCAGCTGCAGGAGCGTACGGTTCGTATTCTGCTGGAAGACCTTCTGCCGCGTATAGCCGTCGAAGAACTGCTCGTACTGCACCTTCACCAGCGCGATGCTCGGGTTGGTGATCGGCACGCTCCCCTGGGCCGTGCGGTTGAACTCGCCGTCGATAATCTTCCGCCCCCACTCCACGATATCCTGGTCGGAGGCCAGCGAGGGTAGGCGCGTCTCCTCCTCCTCAATGCCGTAGAAGGTGCGCACCTTCGGGCTCAGCTCGCCCCGCAGAATCGCCATGTTCACCACCTGGATGAAGTGCGACACGTACAGCCGCGTCTTGCGCACCATATCCTGGTACTCCTGGCTCGAGTCGCTCTGCTGCTGGTAGGCCGTTCGGTAGCGCTGCGTGGCCTCAGTAAAACTATTGATGAAGAGCCCCAGCCGCGCGTAGGTGTCCTGCGTAAAGGCAAGCTCCTTGGGGTGCAGCTCTTTCCCCATATCGTGGGCCGCCTGCATGGCACGCAGCCGGGCTTTATCTGTATTGGGAAGGCGACGGTACGGCATAATCTACACTCTTTGAGAAGCTACGGAGATACCCGCTAATACGCGAAGGTAGCAAAAAACGGATAAAAAAGCGCAAGCGCGGACGAATAAATCCAAATAGAAGCTACGGCAACGCGGGCAAAGGGGCCCAAAATGGAGCCTCACGGCAGGAAAAAAGCCAAAGCGCCGCGCGGACTAGCAGGCCGACTACAGGCAAAGATAATGCCAAAACAGCATGCGAAAGGAGTTCATAAGCCGCAGGCTACTAGCCCTTTAATAGCGAAATATAGGCACAAAAGAGAGGGGGCCCCGCGGCGAATGCCACGGGGCCCCCTCGGGCTATCAAAGCTGCGGGCCGAAGGCCGCTAGCGAAGTCCTACTTCTTCGACTCGGTGAAGGTGATATACCAATCCTTGGTCTTCTCCTTCTTCTGCGCGTACAGCGCCGCTACGCCCTCCATGTCCTCGGGGGCATGCTGCAGCACGTCGCAACCGGGCTGCCAGTCGAGCGGCGTGGCGATGGGCCCCTGGTCGGTCAGCTGCAGCGCCTTCAGGCAGCGCAGAATCTCGTCCATGTTACGGCCCACATTCAGCGGGTAGTACATGATGAGGCGCACCTTCTGCTTCGGGTCGATGAAGAACACCGTACGCACCGTGGCCACGCTCACCTCGCCAGGATGAATCATCCCGTAGAGCTTGGCCACCGCCATGTTGATGTCCGCGATGATCGGGAAATTGATCTGCTGGCCCATCGTGTGCTTGAGGCTCTCCACCCAGCCGATGTGCGAGAATACGCTGTCGATACTCAGGCCCAAGAGCTTGGTGTTGAGCGCCGTAAACTCATCCTTGCGCTTCGCAAAGCCGCTCATCTCCGTGGAGCAAACCGGCGTGAAGTCGGCCGGGTGCGAAAAGAGTATCACCCACGAATCCTTGCAGTACTCCGAGAGCGTAACCCACCCCTCGGTGGTCTTCGCCTTGAAATCCGGTGCCGTATCGCCTATCAGGGGTATCCTGGTCATCATCTCCTTCTCTTCCATATCTGTATGATTTTTATGTTCTCGTATGTAAAAGCCCGGGCGGAACCCTGTCCACCATCGGGATATTCATACTGAGTAACGATAAGCCTGCCCATTTTGTTCGGAATGCGCACCCAGACAGGGCTGCGAAGAGCAAGCCGGGCCCGCCACCGCGAACCTACACGTCATGGATACCTCGGCGCAAAAAAAGCCCCCATCCCGGCCGGAATGGAGACCCAATATCTGCGCCAAATCTGCACCAGCACCCCGCTGGCCCTAAGCCTACCTCCTGCGCCTCGACCGCCTGCCGTGCCGCCGCCTCTTGGGCGACTTCTCCTCGCTCGCCGCCGAGTCCACATTGCCCGGCTCCGTGCCGAAGGCCTCGCCCTCTATCGTGTAGGTCGGGATCTCGCCGTAGCCCCCGCGCGTCTTCCGGTCCTTCACCAGCACGTAGGTCCCCCCCTTCTTGATCACCTGCTTCTTGAGGCGCGTTTCCGCGTTCTGCCGCGCCCTGGCCATCGAGCCGCTCGTGCTCCGCGACTCGGCCTTCACCACCCCCTTCGGGTAGAGCCCATGCACCATGGCCTCATCCTCCGTCACGATCACGATGCGCCAGTCGCCCTCGTCGATGTCCTGCACCGCCAGGGCCGTGATCTTGTCGATGCGCCCATCCCTATATATTACACGGTTGACCCTGTCGCGCTTGAGCGACTTCGCCTTCCGCTCGCCCAGCGGGTAGAAGCTCACGCTGCGGCTGTTGACCACGCGGATGCGGCAGGCTATCCGCCGTCCCGACACGGTCACCACCGTGTCGCTGGGCTCCTCCCGCCGCTCCTCCTTCGCCTCCTCTGCCGGCTCGCCATCGGCCGCCGGGCCCACCGGCTCCTCCGTCGCGGCGGCTGGGGCTACCGCCCCCGGCGCGGGCCGCGCCCTCCGGGGCTTGCGCCCCCGGCGAGCCTTCCCCTCCCCCGCCTTCCGGGGCTTCCGCCGCTTCTTCTTGCCACGCTTGCCACGGGACTTCCCCGGCTTCTTCCGCCCGGCGGGCGGCTCCTCCGCCCCCCGCTCCACCTGCTCGCCGCCCTCGTCCCCCATCGGCTCATCCTGGGCCAGCGCGGACGGGGAGAGCAACAGCAGGAGCGAAAGGCCGAGAGCCAGCAACCCGTGCAAGCCCCCAGCCCAAGAAAATGGAGATGCCCCTAGCCGACGCAGCATGGCGAAAGGCGCGCTTAGCGCTTCATCCCGCAGAACTCGTCGGACACCGTCAGCTTCTTGCGACCCTTCTTCCGGCGGGCCGCCAGCACGCGACGGCCGTTCGCGGTCGACATGCGCTTCCTGAAACCATGCTTGTTCTTCCGCTTCCTCACGGAGGGCTGATACGTTCTCTTCATCGCTAATCGAACTTTATACGCTTCCACCTAGCGGCCAGACGGCATGCCTACCGCACGGGCTGACCCCTTTCAATTTCGGCGCGAAGTTAAACCATTTATCCAACACTGCAAGGCCCGCCGCGCATTTCTGATGGCGGCCATCCGCGTGGCGCTTCCCCCCCAAATTTCCCCCATTTCCCCGGGGGGCCACCACCCGGAATCTCGCAGTTCGTCACCGAAGAACGTATGTTCATCAACCCGGAGGGCAATATGTCTCCCCCCCCCACAATTATGCTATCTTGCACCCGGTAAAAAAGCGATAAACTGCGTGCTGTGGGCGTATATGGCGGCACAAAAAAACTGGGGATTATGGAT
>PDWJ01000520.1_pt1 | contig 57844 bp, 39 predicted proteins | sample 1430881 | NCBI WGS metagenome assembly PDWJ01 (sample SAMN01162460, study PRJNA174530) | Oral metagenome, whole genome shotgun sequencing project. | biome: Marine environment; feature: Marine mammal; material: Swab sample of the gingival sulcus; isolation source: swab sample of gingival sulcus...
CCGGGTCGTGCACCACCTTGAAGTCCAGGCCCTCGACGGCCAGCTTCCGGTCGCACGAGGGGCCCGCCAGGCCCAGGGCCACTAGCAGCCCGCCCAGCAGGCCGAGTATCCATCTACGTATCGTACCATCCGTTCCCATGGCGTATACTTTTCATGCCTATTCTATTTGTAAGTTCTCAATAAGGAGACCCTATCACACGACAAGCCATAGCATCCGCCAGAAAACCCTCCCAGCTAATCCGAAGCTATGGTTCCACGCCTACGCTCAGAGATTAAACCGTTTATCAACAGACGATGACGCCGGAGATGCGACACCAGTATGTTGTTTATGAATACCGGCAGGGGGACATCCTCGCGCAAATCTTGGAGAATATTACGCAGTATGTCCAGCGTAGAGCTATCAATACCGCAGTTCGTCTGCCGCGCTATGGGTCGATGAGCGAGGAACTCATTGCGGTACGCGCCGTGCAGCACCGCCCTGTCCTCCTCCAGCGGCCGAGCCGAAAGGGCCACAGAGAAATCCCCCTCCATCAGCGAACCCTCTGCCAAAAGCCCCACCCCATGCATATCGGTTGTACCATTTGCGCAAGTATCCCGCACTTCGCGCATCCCACGCTTAGGCTGCTTATCGTGCTGCTTTTTCTGGTCCATACCTCACGAGTTTACTCATTAGCTCCTCATACCCACAGATGCCACCCCACGCTATTCATGGCCATACAGAGCCATCACTACGCCGCATGCCCCGTGGGCAAATCGGACGGCGCTACCAAGCCCCGCATTAGCGTATGCAATTATACCGTAGCAAATCCATTAAGCAATAAATATCGCCCAATCGGGGAAAAAAGGCCGCTATATGCAATAGGATGCAAAATTGCAACACGGAAAATCGCGCGAATTATACAGCCGGAGAGCTACGAAGTAGCCATGAGAGATTCGCCCACAATACCCTATTTATAGCATTATGACCACACGCAGCTCGCCTAATCCGCGCTCTGCGAGGCTTGCCCACCAGATTTCACCTTCATGGTCTGCTGTATCTCCGAGAACGAAAAGAGAAGCCGCCCATTCAGCTTCACGAAGGGAATCGTATTATCGGCAACCCACCTATACACACACCGCTGGCTCACCCGTAGCAGCGCCGAGAGCTCGTCCACACTCAGGAACCTCTCCTGCTTCCCCTCCAGCACGCTGGCTAGCTTGTCCTCCACCTGCGACAGACGCTCAGAAATAGACTCCAGTATGGACAGCACCCTCCCGAGCGAATCGGACGAATCGCCAGGAATACTACTATCACCCTCATCGCGCAGGTAGTTGCGCCATTCTATCAGATGCACCATCTCAGAGCTTAAACGGCGCGTACCCACGCGATACCCCACAGCGCGGAGGTACTTCATGAGCACAGAGTTGCTATGCACATGGCGCGCAAACCATCGCGTACTCTTGCTGGGGTTCCAATCGGAGATGAAACCACGCGTGTAGTCCCCTTTGCTCAGGTAGACATCATTGCCTATCAACACGCTCTCCTGCGATTCTTTTCGATTTTTCGACATAATACATTCAGGTTGATTTACATTGTTGCTTGGGAAAGTATATCGTTGCTCGGTGGGAGACAGGGAATTGATTCTCTGAAGGATGCCGACATCCGCCTAGCTTCTCCGCGCATCAGATAGGGATGAAGCCTCCAGGCTCGAAAGCCCTCTAGCTCCGGGACCGGCGGAAAGAAGCAGCAAAGCCCACCCGCCCCTAGACCAAGGGCAGATGGGCCAAAGCATGAGATGTACGAATTAGTAAATAAAGATGCGGGGAAATTTAGGGGGGGGGGGGGACCATAAATCGCAGGAACTTCTGCAGCGAGCCGCTCCAGCTCGCCGGGAGTCCTAGCAAAGCGCACCTCAACACCCCGCCCATACCACAAATGTAGCATTTTTCCCGGCAACGCCAGGCGTTCCCCCGATTTATACAGAAAAACGGGGGAAATCTGGATTTGTAGCGACGGGGAGGCCGCTCCCCCTACAAATGGTCCTCGGCCAGCACCACCAGGTAGTCGCCCTCGCTCAGCTCCAGGACCTGGTCCTTCTTCGGGTTGAGGCGGATGCCGAAGTTGCTCTCCGCGTCGCGGCTCTGGCGGACGAAGCGGACCCCCAGGCAGATCTCCCGGCGCTTGCGGGCCTGGTGCATCAGGCTCACGAAGTCGGCCCGCACGGGGAAGTCCGTGAAGTACAGCGAGGCGGGCTTGACGTAGATCTCGAAGCCGTCGGCGGTGAAGAGGTCGTCGTAGAAGTCCTTGAGGCGGTACTCCTCGCTGAGCTGGCTGAGGATGCTCGATATCAGTACGTTGCTGATGATGAAGTCGTCGACGTTGGTCTGCAGGATGAGCTCCTGGCGGTCGGAGCAGAGCATGTTGGCGATGACCTTCGTGTGGCGTTCCCGGGCCTGTACCTGCTGCTCGAGGCGCTTGAGCAGCAGGAGGAGCATGAGCGTCTCGGAGTCGGTCACCTCGGGGTCCTTCTCGGCCGGGTTCTGTGAGAGGACCACCACACTGTCGTAGGCGTAGGGCTCGATGGCGCGCAGCCGGTCGATGTCCCACACGTCCACCTCCCGGAGGCTGATGCGCGCCTTGGGGTAGAGCTGGCCCAGGCGCTGGACCTCGGCGCGGAGGGTGGGCGGGGGGGCGTAGAGCATCACGTCGATGGAGAAGCCCTCGGCCAGGTACTCGCTGGCCTCGCGCACGAAGGTGTGGGCGATGGAGTGCCAGCCGAGGATGAGGATGCGCTGGTTCTTGGGCTCGAGGCGCACGTCGGTGTAGGGGAAGTCGCGGGCCTGGTAGAGGGGGCGGGGGCTGAAGGATATGGTGGAGTCGTCCTCGGCCAGGATGAGGACCTCGTCGTCGGGCCCCAGGGTGGTGTCCTCCGGGGGCATGAGCTCCACGCCCCGCCCGCCGCGGGAGATGCCCAGGGGCACGCCGTCGGGGAAGTGGTAGGGCAGCTGGCCGAAGGTGACGCCCTGCCAGGGGGCGCGGTAGAAGTACACCTCGTTGCCCTCGAAGGAGAAGAGCTCGCGGTAGACCATCTCCAGGCCGCTCGAGAGGGAGGTCTGGAAGAGGAGGCGGCCGAGGATGTCGCTCTTGTCGAGGGTCACGATGCGCTCGTCCTGGAATATCCCCAGCAGCTCGCGGTTCTTGGGGGTGAGGATCTCGGGGACAATCGGCAGACGGTTCTGCTCGTTCTGCAGGGCGCGGAGGGACATTACGGCGTTCACGCAGGCGATGTCCGACTGGCGCTGCCGCTCGATGGGGCTATTCTCCGTGCTGGCCGAGAGGATGATGGCCGACTTGGCCTTCCGGGCGGAGATGCGCCGCAGCTCGGTGAGGCTGCTGGGATTGCCGGTGGTGGTGACGATGGCGGTGGTCTTGCTGTCGTGCAGGCGGTTGGCGATGTAGTCGTCCATGTAGGCCTTGTCCAGCTCGGCGCAGATGACCACCGTGGCCTTGCGCTGGCTCTCGTTGGCCTCCACCAGCTCGCGGAGGATGTCGATGATGCTCTCGTTCCACCCCAGGATGAGCGTGTGGCCCGCCTCGATGATGGGCCCGCGCCCGCGCCGCAGCTCGTAGAAGACCTGCTCGAGGGCGGTGGTCAGGAAGGCGATGAGGATGGAGAAGAGGATGACCCCGGTCACCCCGGCGACCACCGTGGCCAGCAGGAGCCAGCCGGAGGAGAGGCCGTCGAGGGCCATGTTGCCGGGGTCGGTCATCTGCAGGAAGACGTACCAGAGATGCCCGCCGAGGCCACGGGGCGCGCCGGCATCGGGCGATGAGGCCAGCCAGAGGAGGCACGCCCGCACCAGGGCGATGACCCCGAAGGCCACCAGGAAGGCCAGCACCAGGCTCAGCAGGATGGACCGGGGGCCCTTGCTCATGAAGCGCTCAAACCGGTAGCGCAAATGCCTCTTACGTTCGCTCCTCGCGCTCATAGATCTCCCAATTTCGTGCAGATACACAGCAAAAAAGGCACACCCGGCGGGCGGTCAGGACACACCCACCCGCCCGGGTCTACCGCGGGGCAAATATACGCCAAATCGCGCAGCCCACCAGCACCGCCACCGTAAATGGCCAAAGGATTAGGGTTCGCGCAATCCACACGGCGGGCATCATGCTAGCCGCTTCTACCCACCCCCCGGCCGCTACAGCTCCTCCGACACCCACTCGCACTGCCCGCAGGTGTCGGGCCGCGTGTCGATGCTCAGCCCCACACCCACAACGCTCTTCCCCTGCCCGCGGTGCGGCGCCGCGTAGCCCTGCGCCTCTATCTGGGCCAAGGCCTGCCGGGCCGAAACCCGCATGGGGCCGACCTTCAGCTCGAAGATGATGACCTGATGGCCGATGTAGATCTCCACGTCGGAGCGGCCGTGCAGCGAGTGCACCTCCGTGCGCACCAGCACCCCCAGCGCGCTGAACCACGCGTAGAGCGCCGTCCGGAAGAGCTCCTCGTAGAGCTCGGGCCGCTGCTGCCGCCCCATCGTGCTGTAGGCCACCCCAGCGATGAGGGCCTCGAGGCGCTCCATGGCCCCGGCCACATCCCCCCGCTCGAGGCGGATGAGGAAGGGCGCAATCAGCGTGCTCGTCCCCCGTGGCCCGTAGAGCGGGAGGACCACCTGCCAGAAGGCCCCCCGCACCTCGCGGTTGGGGAAGCGCAGCTCCACCGCCGCGCCCATCAGGCTGCAATCCTCGATGGTCAGGTAGCCGCTCTGGAACAGCAGGGGGACGGGGTTCTCCCCGCTGGCATCCAGGCGCATGAGCTCGTCGAAGGAGCTCTCCACGGGGGCCATCAGCTGGGCGAAGTCGTAGCTGTAGGTCGGGAACACCGTGGCCATCAGGCTGCTCGTGCCGGTGGAGGCCCAAAAGTTCTCCAGCTTCCCCTCGTCGAGGGCGAAGATGATGCTCTGCGGGTTGTAGACGTGCACGTCACGCTCGGTGAAGCGGTAGCCGTCGTAGTACTCCCGGAGCATGCCCACCATCCCCTCGAAGTCCTGCCCGTAGCGCTGGGCCAGGCGGGTAATCTCGTCGGGGAAATTCTCCACGAGCTCCTCCTCGGTGAGGCCGAAGAGGGTGGCGAACTCGGGCGAGAAGCTCTTGTTGCGCAGCTGGTTGATGCCGCTGAAGAGGCTCAGGTCGTGGAACTGGGTGATGCCGGTGATGACCACCAGGTGGAGCATCTCCGCGTTCTCCTTGATGGCCTTGTAGAAGCCGCGGAGCTCGTTCTTATAATGGAGGTGCAGGTCCTGACGGTCGGCAGCCAGGGTGTCGGTCAGGGGGTTGTCGTACTCGTCGACCAGGATGACCGGCTTGGGGCCGCCCGCATCGTGGGCCGCGTGGATTATCGCCTTGAGACGCACGCCAATGGTACCTTCGTGTGGCAAGCCGTAGATGTTCTCGTAGGGGGTAAGCTGGAAGTCGGCGACTTCGTACACATTATCCTTGCGGGTGAAACTCGAAACCGAGAAGCCGAACACGAAGGTGGGGTGCTTCTCCCACTCTGTCTCCCCGGCCGCCCGCCGCTTCTCCTCGGCCTTGAGGCCTTCGAATAGCTCACCCCGCCCCTCGAAGTAGCTCTTCAGGGTGCTTATCATCAGGCTCTTGCCGAAGCGCCGGGGGCGCGCGAAGAACTGCACCTTCGCCCCGTGGGCAATGTCCCATATCAGATCGGTCTTGTCCACGTAGATGTAGCCGCCACGGCGTAGCTCCTCGAAGCTCTGTATTGCGCAGGGCAGCTTCCCGAAGTAGGGCTTGCCCCTGTCCATCTCCCTATCCATGATTTTGTCCTCCGTAATTTGCTATGCAAAGGTAGGGAAAAAGCGTGGAATGGCGGAGGATAAAGGCGCGCGGTTTCCAGCACGTTCCGGCTGCAAGTAAAACGAAAACGCTATATTCGCGGGCGATTATCCAGTACCCCGTAACCCCGACAGTGACTATGGTTTCGTTCGGCGACCTCCCCGAGGAGTTCAGCACCTTTGAGAATGCGAGAGTGGCCATCCTGCCCATCCCCTACGACGGCACCAGCACCTGGGTGAAGGGCGCGGACCGCGGGCCGGAAGCCCTGCTCGAGGCCTCGGCCAACATGGAGCTCTACGACATCGAGAGCGACACCGAGCCGTACACCGTGGGCATCTGGACCGCCCCCCCCATCACCGAGGCCAGCAGCCCAGAGGCCATGGTCGAGGCCAGCCAGCGGGAGGCCCAGCGGCTCATCGACGCGGGCAAGTTCGTGGTCACCATCGGCGGGGAGCACTCCGTGAGCATCGGCCCCATCCGGGCGCACGCCGCGCGCTACGCCGACCTCACCGTGCTGCAGATCGACGCGCACATCGACCTCCGCGACGAGTACGAGGGCTCACCCTACAACCACGCCTGCGTCATGGCCCGCGCCCAGGAGGTGGCCGACATCGTCCAGGTGGGCATCCGCAGCATGGATGCGGACGAGAAGGCGCGCCTCGACCCCCAGCGGGTATTCTGGGCGCACCGCGTCGTGGGCCAGAGCGGATGGGAGCAGGAGGCCATCGACTGCATGCGCGAGAACGTCTACATCACCATCGACCTCGACGGCTTCGACCCCGCCATCTGCCCCTCCACCGGCACGCCCGAGCCCGGCGGCCTCCAGTGGTACCCCACCCTCAGCTTCCTACGCCGGGTGTTCGAGACCCGCCGGGTGGTGGGCTTTGACATCGTCGAGCTCTGCCCCAACCCCCACGAGCGTTCGTCCGACTTCCTGGCCGCCAAGCTCCTCTACCGCCTACTCGCATTCCAGCTCAAGGGCCAGCTCCAGCCGCTGGGCCCGGCCCGATAATCAATCCGCTACACAGCACAACGCAAGACCATTAGCAAGACCATGGCAAAGGAACTCCTCAAAGAGGCTATACAGCACGTAGACATCAAGGCCATCGACGCCCGCCCCATCATCGACGCGATGCGGGGCATGTCCTTCTCCTCCCGCGACACGGCCAGCGCGGCCGACATCCTCAACCGCATGCTCGCCGACCGCGACTGCACCACCATCCTCACCCTGGCCGGCAGCACCAGCGCCGCGGGCTGCATGCAGGTCTACGTCGACATGGTCAGAAGCAACATGGTCGACGCCATCGTCAGCACCGGCGCCTCCATCGTGGACATGGACTTCTTCGAGGCCCTGGGCTTCAAGCACTACCGGGGCACGCCCTTCGTGGACGACGGCCAGCTCCGCGCCCAGTACATCGACCGCATCTACGACACCTACATCGACGAGGAGGAGCTGCAGCACTGCGATGCCACCATCAAGACCATCGCCGACGGCCTCGAGCCGCGCCCCTACAGCTCCCGCGAGTTCATCTGGGAGATGGGCCGCTACCTGAGCGAGCACGCCGTCAAGCAGGACAGCCTCATCCAGGCCTGCTACGAGCACCACGTGCCCATCTTCTGCCCGGCCTTCAGCGACAGCAGCGCCGGCTTCGGCCTGGTGATGCACCAGGTGGAGCACCCCGAGGCGCACATGAGCATCGACAGCGTGCGCGACTTCCGCGAGCTCACCGAAATCAAGATCAAGGGCGAGGTCTCCGGCCTCTTCATGGTGGGCGGCGGCGTGCCCAAGAACTTCGCGCAGGACACCGTGGTGTGCGCCGAGGTCCTGGGCCACGAGGTCCCCATGCACAAGTACGCCGTCCAGATCACCGTGGCCGACGTGCGCGACGGGGCCTGCTCCTCCTCCACGCTCAAGGAGGCCTCCAGCTGGGGCAAGGTCGACACCGCCTTCGAGCAGATGGTCTACGCCGAGGCCACGACCGTCGTCCCCCTCATCGCCAGCTACGCCTACCACACCGGCCTCTGGAAGGAGCGCAAGCGCCACCAGTGGGCCAAGCTCTTCCTCTAGCCCCATCTAGCCCCATGCGCGTAGACATCCTGACCGTGCTGCCCGAGCTGCTCGAGGGCCCGCTGGCGCACTCCATCGTGGGGCGCGCCCGCGAGCGGGGGCTGCTCGACATACGGGTGCGCTCCCTGCGCGACTTCACGCACGACAGCCGGCGGACGGTGGACGACTACGCCTACGGGCCCGACGCGGGCATGGTGCTCAAGCCCGAGCCCATCTTCGAGGCCCTCGACGCGCTGCGGGCCGAGGAGGGGGTAGAGGCCATAGACGAAGTTATCTACACCTCCCCCGACGGGGAGCTGCTCACCCAGTCGCTGGCCAACGAGCTGAGCATGAAGCGGCGGCTGGTCATCCTCTGCGGCCACTACAAGGGCGTGGACCACCGCGTGCGCGAGCACCTGGTCACCCGCGAGGTCAGCATCGGCGACTACGTCCTGAGCGGGGGCGAGCTACCCGCCGCCGTCATCGTGGACGCGGTGGCCCGGCTGCTCCCCGGCGCGATCGGCGACGAGACCTCCGCGCTGAGCGACTCCTTCCAGGACGGCCTGCTGGCCCCGCCCGCCTACACGCGCCCGGCCGTCTACAGGGGCTACGAGGTCCCCGAGGTGCTACGCTCGGGCCACTTCGGGCGCATAGCCCAGTGGCAGCACGACATGGCCCTCGAGCGCACCCAGCGGCTACGGCCCGAGTACTACCGGCGATACAGCGCGGATGAGTAGCAATGCAGTAACAAATTTGGAGCGATAGGATATGTCAGTTTGGATCATCATCGTGGCGATACTGGTCGGGTGCGTACCCGGCCTGCTGGTGCTAGTGGTCGCCATCTACACCATGCGCGGCATGCGCGAGAGCCAGGCCCAGCAGTCGCGGATACACGAGGCCATAGAGATGCGCAAGGTCACCCTCCCGGTACGCCTCCAGGCCATAGAGCGCCTGGCCCTGCTCCTGGAGCGGATAAGCCCCGAGGCGCTCATGCTCCGCACCCCCACTGAGGACATGAACGTGCAGCAGTACGAAGCCCGGCTCCTGGCCACGGTGCGCGAGGAGTTCAACCACAACCTCTCCCAGCAGGTGTACGTGCACGACAGCACGTGGGGGGAGATACGGCAGGCCAAGGGCAACGTGTCGCAGTTCATCACCCTCTGCGCGCAGAAGACCCACGCGGAGGCCCCGGCCAACGAGCTCAACAAGACCATGCTCATGGTGCTGAAGGAGCTACAGGCGCACCCCGTAGCGCAGGCCCTGGCCATGCTGCGGGCGGAGGCCAGCCAGTACTAGGGCCGCACGATTCCGCGGTAGCGAGCGCTACCAGGCAACCTACAAAGCAAGCCCCACCCCGAGCCCCATGCCGTAGTTGGGCGCAGCGAGGCACAGGCGGGCCTTGGTCTTGCTACGGCCATGGAGGCGCGCATAGCCCGGGAAGAGCTCGCTCAGCCCAGCCTGGATGTAGGGCTGGAGGGCGTGGCCAATCCACACGGAGGCTATGCCAACACCCGCCCCGGCCACCACGTCGGCTATCCAGTGGCGGTCGTGGTAGATCCGTAGCAAACCGGTGATGATGGCCAGGATATAGCCCTGGCTGGTGAGCCAGGGGAAGCGCTCACCGTACTCGTAGCGCTGCATCTCCGCACCGAAGAAGGCCGTGGCGGTATGCCCCGAGGGGAAGGAGTTGTAGGCCGAGCCATCCGGTCGCAAGGAGCTCACCGTCAGCTTGGTAACATTCACCATCAGGGCCAGAACCGCCCCACCGGCCAGGCTCGCCTCAACGAACTCCGGCCCGGAGCTCCGCCCATGCCCGTAGAAGAGCTGGAGGGCGCAGGTCGTGAGCAGGGGGATGTACTGGGTAATGTCATCCACGTTCTCCCAGCGGTGGGCTCGGGCCCTGATGTCCTCCCGCCAGCGGGGGTTTGCGGGCGAGAGCGACAGGGGGGCGGAGATGAGCACCCCGCTCCCTATCAGCATGGCGGGCAGGGCGTACGCATTCAGCCCGCGAAATACGGGGTACTCCGGGGCAGGGACAGCACAAAAGTGGCTATAGTTCTTCCACGGGATACGCCCCCGGGGTGTGGCAGGCGAAAGCCAAGTCGTGGCGGGGCTACAATTGGTCATAACCATCCCCCCCCCATCGGAGGGTGGAGCCCATTCCGACGAGCGGGCTAGCTCAAGCATCCTGAGCAGCAGGAGCATGAGGACTACAAGACGTATCATGAACGCTATGAACGGATGAAGAGCGCCTTGTGTTTCGGACAATCGGGGTGTTTTTACGCTAAACCCCAGCTAGAAGTGCTCGACGGATGGGGCAAAGCCACGTCCCGACTTCGGGCGGAAAGTGGCAAAGCGAGCACCTCTTGCAAGCAAATCACCTCATTCACAGATAAATCTATCTGCGAGAAGAGTGCGGCGCAAAACCGGGCTCTCCATTTCAGCCAGAGTGCCAGCCGTTCCCGGCAGAGGGTCTACGCTACCTTCCCCACCTAAAATTCCGCCCCGCGTACATGCTACTCCCCCAGCATGAACAGGCGCAAAGAGTTCAGGGCCAAGAAGGCGCTGCGCTCGAGGTTCACCCGGCGGAGATTACCCATGGTCACGCGGCGGCTACCCACCCCCCGCGCGCCCGCCCAGGCCACCCACAGCGTCCCGACCGGGGTGTCCGTCCCATCGCCCTCCGGGCCCATCAGGCCGGTGGTCGCCAGACCGTAGTCCGCGCCCAGACGCTCACGCACCGCACGGGCCATGGCCTCGGCCGTCCACTGGCTCACCGCCCCCTCGCGGGCCAGCCGCTGCGCATCCAGCCCCAGCAGGCGCAGCTTCGCGTCGTCGGAGTAGGCCACCACCCCACCCCGGTAAAAGTGGCTCGCCCCGGGCTCCGCCGTCAGCAGCGCGCCCAGCCTACCGGCGGTGCAACTCTCGGCCGTGGCGAGGCTCCTCCCCCCGGCGCGGAGCATGCGGGCAAGGGCCATGGGCATATCCTCCTCCCCGTGGCCAAAAATCCTGTCCCCCAACAGCTTCTCAAGCTCCGCGAGCCGTAAATCTGCCAGCTGGTGCATCTCCGGCGTGGCCACCCCATTGCCCGTCAGGCGGAGACGTATCCCCTGCGGCGAGGGGAGGTAGGCCAGGGAGAACACGGGGGCTAGGGACGACTCCCAATCCTTCAGCTCCTCGGCCAGCGTGGACTCGGGCGTGCCGTAGAGCGACACCGTGCGGTGGAACCGCGCCCCCGAGGTGAGGGACTGCAGCAGGGGCGTGACCCGCTCGCGGAATAGCCCCTCCATCTCGTAGGGCACGCCCGGCAGGCTCACTAGCAGGTGCTCACCCCGCCGGAACACCATGCCGGGCGCCGTGCCGAAGTCGTTGTGCAGCACCTCGCAGGTACTGGGCACCAGGCACTGGTCGTGGTTGCTCTGCAGCATCTCTATGCCCAGGCGGCGCAATCGCTCCTCCACCGCCCGGAGGGTCCGCGCATCCTCCACCAGCTCGCCGCCGAATATTTCGTGCAGCACGGCCTTGGTGAAGTCGTCCTTCGTGGGGCCGAGGCCGCCGGTCACGATGGTCACCAGCGAGCGGCCCAGGGCCTCCTCCATGGCGTGGCGCATCAGGGCCCAGTCGTCGGGTACGGCCCGTGTACAGACCACCCGAAAGCCGAGGCGCTCCAGCCCGGCGGCGGCGTAGGCGGTGTTCGTGTCGAGCACCTGGCCTATGGTCAGCTCGGTGCCAATCGCGATGGTCTCGGCCGTGGGGAGTGATTGCGGGTTCATATTGCCTAAATGTTGTAGATTTCCTGCATGCTTTCGTGGAGGCGGACGAGGCGGCCCAGCATGGCCTCGGCCAGGTGGAGGGCTAGCATGTTGCTCCCGTCGCTCTTGGCCTGGCCCGGCTCGGGATGGGTCTCCATGAACAGGCCGTCGACCCCGCCCGCCACGCCGAGGCGAGCCAGGTACTCTATCAGCTCGGGGCGGCCGCCGGTCACCCCGCAGCTCTGGTTGGGCTGCTGGAGGGAGTGGGTCACGTCCAGCACCACGGGGTATCCGGTCTCCTGCATGGTGGGTATGCCCCGGTAGTCCACCACCAGGTCGCCGTAGCCGAACATGGTGCCCCTGTCGGTCAGCATGATGGCCGGGTTGCCGGTGCTGGCCACCTTCTCCGCGGCGAAGCGCATGGCCTCCGGGGCGAGGAACTGCCCCTTCTTGATGTTGACCACCCGGCCCGTGCGCCCGGCCGCCTGGAGGAGATCGGTCTGCCGGCAGAGGAAGGCGGGGATCTGGAGGATGTCGGCCACCTCGGCCGCCGTGGCGCACTCCTCGGGCAGATGGACATCCGTCACGATGGGCACGCCGAGCTCCTGCTTCACCTTCTGGAGTATCCGTAGGGCCAGCTCGTCGCCCAGGCCGGTGAAGGAGTCGCCCCGCGAGCGGTTGGCCTTCCGGTAGGAGGACTTGAACACGAAGGGCAGCCCCAATCGCTCGCACACCCCGGCCAGATGCTCCGCCGTACGGAGGCTGATTTCCTCCCCCTCCACGACGCAGGGGCCCGCCAGCAGGATGAAGGCCCCCTCGCGATGGTTCTCCAGCTGGGGGAGCGCGGCGAGCACTCCCTCCATGGCGGCTGTTCGCCTATGTCTAGTAGTCATATTTATCCTTCCAATTTGCACGCAGCGAGCTACGTATGTCGTTTTCGCGGGGGTTGTCGGCCGGGTTGTAGAAGACGCGCCCCTCCAGCCCCTCGGGTAGGAACTCCTGGGCCACGAAATGGTTGGGGAAATCGTGCGCGTAGCTGTAGTTCTCCCCGTAGCCCATCTGCCGCATCAGCCGGGTGGGCGCGTTGCGGAGGTGGAGGGGCACCGCCCGGGGTGGGTCGCTGCGCACCTGGTCAAGGGCCTGGTCTATAGCCAGGTAGGTGGAGTTGCTCTTGGGGCTGCAGGCCAGGTAGGTGGTCGCCTCGGAGAGGACGATGCGCCCCTCGGGCATGCCGATGCTCTGGACGGACTGCATGGTCGCGTTGGCGATCAGCAGGGCGTTGGGGTTGGCCAGGCCGATGTCCTCGGCCGCCAGGATGATGAGCCGCCGGGCGATGAATACGGGGTCCTCGCCCCCCTCCAGCATCCGGGCCAGCCAGTAGAGCGCGCCGTTGGGGTCGCTCCCCCGCACGGACTTGATGAAGGCCGATATGCAGTCGTAGTGCATCTCCCCGTCGCGGTCGTAGCGGGCCGTCTGGCGTTGCAGGAGGTTCTCCACCAGCGCGTTGCTCACCTCCACGCTATCCCCGGTGCGGGCGTTGTAGAGCAGCTCGAGGATGTTGAGGAGGCGCCGGGCGTCGCCCGCGGCGTAGCCGTAGAGCGCCTCGGTCTCCCGTAGGTCGAAGCGCACCCGGCGCAGCAGCTCATCCCGGGATATGGCCCGCGCCACGAGCTGCTCGAGGTCAGTTCGCTCCAGCGGCCTGAGCGTGTACACCTGGCAGCGCGAGAGGAGGGCGGATATCACCTCGAAGGAGGGGTTCTCCGTCGTGGCCCCCACCAGGACCACCTCGCCCTTCTCCACCGCCCCGAGCAGCGAGTCCTGCTGCGACTTGGAGAAGCGGTGTATCTCATCGATGAAGAGCAGGGGCGCGCCCCCCCCCAGCAGGCGGGACTTCTGCGCCCTCTCCAGCACCGCGCGGATGTCCTTCACCCCCGAGTGCACCGCGCTCAGGGTGAAGAAGGGGCGCTCGAGGGTCTGGGCGACTATCTGCGCGAGGGTCGTCTTGCCCACCCCGGGTGGCCCCCAGAGGATGAGGGGCGAGGGGCTGCCCGTCTGCAGCATCAGCCGGATAACTCCCTGGGGCCCAACCAGATGACCCTGCCCGACGTACTCATCGAGCGTGCGGGGGCGCATCCGCTCGGCGAGGGGCGCGCTAGCCATCGTCCTCCTCCGAGTAGCCGCCCTTGCCGCCGTCCAGGTAGCGGGATATGTCCACGGCGATTTTCAAAATCTGGCCCACCGGTTTCCCGGCCTGGTTTATCGGCGTGTAGGTCTCCAGCAGGGTGACGGTGCGCTTGCGCAGCAGGAGGCGGCTCACGACGTTGCGCTTGGGCTTCCCGGCCCGCAGGTCGTCCCAGAAGCGGTCCAGCTCCCTGTCGTCGATGAGCATCTCCAGGTCCTCGGCGTGGGTGCGGGTGCGCATCTCGCTCAGGGAGATGCCCAGCAGGCTCAGGTAGGCCTCGTTGGCGTAGACCACGTTCCCCTCGGCATCGTACTCCACCATGTAGGCCACCGTCCGGATGGCGTGCTGGAGGCTACGGTAGCGGCGCTCCTGCTCGTCGTGGCGGGCCTGGGCCAGGACCAGGTCGCGCACCTTCTCGTCCATCTCCCGCTGGAGCAGGGTGAGCTCCTCTCGCTGGACGTTGGCCACCTCCAGCAGCTTGTTGTTCTCGATGTCGTTGCGCAGCGTCACTATCGTGCTGGCCAGGTTCCCGGCGATGCTCTCGATGAACTGGATGACGTAGCTCTCGAAGCCGCCGAAGCCCGCGAGCTCTATCACGGCCTCCACCGTCTCGTTCATGATGGCCGGCACCAGCAGCAGGGCATCGGGGCGGCTCTGGCCCAGGCCGGAGGCGATCTTCACGTACTGGTCCGGCACGTCGGAGAAGTAGATGGTGCCGCGCTCCATGGCGCAGCGCCCCACCAGGCTCTCGCCGGGGTAGACGCGCTGCTGGGCGTACTTGCGCACCTGGTAGGCGTAGGCGGCCTCGAGCTGGTAGAAGGTCTCCCCCTCCGCGTCGGTCTGGCGGATGTAGAGCGCGGCGATCTCCGCGCCGGTGTAGGCCGCCAGCTCCTTGATGATGTGGTAGGCGAAGGCCGAGATGTCCGACGACTCGTAATGCGACCACTCCGCGAAGCGGGCCGTGCCCTCGCGCGCCCAGGCCCGCTGGCTGTCGAGCCGCTTCTGCAGCCGCTCGCGCCGCTGCGACTCCTGGATGCTCTTCTGCATCTGCTGCAGGCTCTGGCCGAGCACATCGTCCTCCGTGCCGCTGAGCGAGGTGTCCAGCTTGCCCCGCCCGATGTCCTCCGCGAAGCGGACCTTCTCCTCCAGGCTCGCGTACAGGCGGTTCATCGACTGGGCGATCTCCCCCAGCTCATCGTTCGAGCTCAGCGCCATCACCCTCGACTCCCGCAGATGCCCGTGGGCCAGGAAGCCCAGGTTGCGGTTGATGCGGCCGAGCACCCGCCCCAGCCGGCTGAAGAGGTAGAGCACCAGGGTGGCGAAGAAGGCGTAGGAGAGCAGCGCCAAGATCCAGGCGAGCGTGATGGTCGACTCGGAGCGGGCGAAGAGCGTCCTCCGGGGGACGACGTACATCAGGGCCAGCGGCTTATCGGCCCCCTCCAGGACGACGGGCTCGGTGAAGAGGTAGTCCGCCTCGGCGCTGATGGAGTTGACGAACTCCGTCTCGACCGGCTTCCCCTCCCGGATGGTGGGCAGGAAGGGGTCCAGCCGCAGCAGGCCCAGGGGCAGCTCCCAGACCTTCCGCCCCATGGCCATGGGCTGGGTGCCGACCAGCACCTCCATGTCGTCGTTGACCAGGAGGGCGAAGGCTTCCTCGTAGCGTAGCTGGTCCTCCAGCACGTTCACGAAGCCCGCGAGCGGCACGGTAACGCCCACCAGGCCCTGGGGCAGGCGGTTCGCGTTCCGCAGGGGGGCGTGCAGCGAGACGTAGGCATCCTCCCGGTCGCTGCCCAGCGACCAGTAGGGGATGCTAATCCCGCTGCTATTCTGCTCCTTGAAGTACGCGTAGTCGGCCGAGGAGTACATGCCCACGCGCCGGAGGCTGGAGTCGCGGATGATGGCCTCGCTGCTGTCCTTCCAGTAGCAGCGCACCGTGGGCTGGTGGAAGGACCCGAGGCGATGTTCCACCCTCTTCCCGTCGAGCACCGCCCACACGGCGTGCACATCCTCGTTGTGCTCGAGCACCCGCCCGAAGAGGCTATCGAACTGGTCCACAGCCACCCTGAGCTCCCCGAGGCCCTGCCCGTTGAGCATGCCGGCCAGCGTGGTGCCCAGCTGGGCCTCGAGGTTGATCTTATTGCTGATGTAGCCCGCCAGCGTCCGCGCCTGGGTGCGCCCCAGCTCCAGCGACTGGGCCTTGCTGCTGCGCATCGTCTGGCCAATGGTGATGGTGAAGACGACGAAGAATACCGGGGTGGTCAAACCGAGCACCCACAGCACCAGCTTATTCCGTATGCCCAGACGTAGCCTCATCCAGCGATCGCTTTAGGTGGCAAAGCTAGTGAATTTCCGCGACAGGGTATCCGGTTCTACGGCTGCCCCATGCGCCGAATGGCCCGCCCCAGCTCGAAGGCCCACAGCACCAGGCTGGTGGAGCCCACGATGGCCAGCTGCTGGGCGAGGGTCAGCGGCACCGCGTCGAAGAGCACCCCGCCGAAGCCCATCAGCACCCACTGCCCCAGGGCGATGAAGAGGACCACCCGCAGGAACTGCCGGCTGCCGGCCAGGTTGTGGAAGGCCGAGAAGCTCGTGCCGAAGGCCTTGGCGTTGAAGATGTTCCACACCTGGAGGAAGACGAAGAAGGAGAAGAACATGGAGAGCTCGACCTCGGTGGGGTAGATGTGCATCCGGTCGAAGCCGAAGAGCATCCCGAGCATCACCACCACGAAGACCGAGCCCAGGCCGATGATCTGCCGCTTCATGGCCGGGGTGATGATGAAGTCCTCCGGCCGCCGGGGCTTGAGCTTCATCAGCGACGTTTCCCGTGGGAGGGAGGCCAGGGCCAGCGCCGCCAGGGTGTCCATCACCAGGTTCACCCACAGCATCTGCGTGACGGTCAGGGGGCTGGTGTTCCCGTCGAAGAAGACCCCCAGCAGCACGATCATGCAGGCCGCGAAGTTGATGGTCAGCTGGAAGAGGATGAAGCGCTGGATGTTGAGGTAGAGCGAGCGCCCCCACAGCACCGCCTTGCCGATGGAGACGAAGGAGTTGTCCAGTATCGTGATGTCGCTGGCCTCCTTGGCCACCGAGGTGCCATCGCCCATCGACAGGCCCACGTTGGCCGCCCGTAGCGCCGGGGCATCGTTGGTGCCGTCGCCCGTCACCGCGACCACCTCGCCCTGCTGCTGCAGCAAGCGCGTCAGGCGGCTCTTGTCCAGCGGGCGCGCCCGGTACATCAGGCGCAACTCCTTGAGGCGGGGCAGCAGCTCCTCGTCCGACATCGCCTCGAACTCCGGCCCGGAAATCGCCGACCGCTCAGTGCAGCCCTCGTCCCACAGGCCTATCTGCCGGGCTATCTCCTTGGCCGTGAGCACCGTGTCGCCCGTCACAATCTTCACGGAGATACCCGCGCTCTGGCACTCCGCGATGGCCGCCGGGACATCCGGCCGCACCGGGTCGCTTATCGCCACAATCGACAGTAGGATGAGCCGCTCGCTGGCCACCCGCTGCTCGGCGAAGACCACCTCGCCCCCAGCCGGGGTGTAGGCCGCCAGGGCGAGCGTGCGCATGCCCTTCCGCTGGAAGTCGTAGAGCCGCTCGCGGAGCGTGGGCAGCAGCCCCTCCAGCTCCCGGACCTCGCCCTCCCCGTCCATCCAGTGCGTGGCCTTGCCCATCACGATCTCCGGCGCGCCCTTCACCAGCAGCACCGGCGCCTCCCCGCCCGGCTCCTGCACCAGCGTCGCCATATACTTACGCTGCGTCGAGAAGGTCAGCTGCTCCACCACCTCCCCCTCAGCCCGCTTGCCCAGGTAGTCCACCCCCTGCTCCCTGGCCCAGAGCAGCAGCGCCCCCTCCGTCGGGTTGCCCAGCACCGACAGCTTGCCCTCCTTCTGCTCCAGGTGCGCCGTCGAGTTCTGGCAGACGCACTCCACGATGCGCCGGTGGACCAGCGTGCCCGCCACCGGGGGCTGACCATCGCAGAGCAGCAGCTCATGCACCCGCATCTGGTTCTGGGTCAGCGTGCCGGTCTTGTCGGTGCAGATGACCGTCGTGGCCCCCATCGTCTCGCAGGCGTGCATGCGGCGCACCAGGTTGTTGGTCTTCATCATCGAGCGCATGCTGTAGGCCAGGCTCAGCGAGACGCTCATCGGCAGACCCTCCGGCACGGCCACCACCAGGAGCGTCACCGCCAGCATGACGGTGTTGAGCATGAAGTTGCCGAAGGCGAACCAGTCCGTGACCGCGCCGTAGGTGTAGAAGTAGTACGAGAGGCGCAGCACGATTAGCAGGCCCGAGAGTACGTAGCCCGCCTTGCTGATGAGCTTGGCCAGCCGCTCGAGCTGCGCGTCCAGCGGGGTCTGCACATCGTTCTCTATCTGTATCCCCTTGAAGACCTTGCCCGTCTCGGTGGCATCGCCCACGGCGCTCACCCGCATCGCACCGTGCCCCTCCAGCACCGTCGTCGCCCGGTAGACGCAGTGCGCCGGGTAGGCCTGCTCCTCCTCCCCCGCCTCCCCCTGCGACTCGAGCCGCTTGTCGGCCACCGGCTCGCCCGTCAGGCTGCTCTCGTCGACCTGGAGGGATATCGCCTCCACCAGCACCCCGTCGGCCGGGATCTCCTCCCCGGTGTTCAGGTACACGATGTCGCCCACCACGATGTCGGCCTTCGGCACCGACGCTACCGCCCCGTCGCGGAGCACCTGGTAGGCCGTCTGCTCGTTCACCTGGTTGAGCAGGCCGAACTCCCGGTCGGCCTGCTGCTCGAAGTAGAAGGAGAGGCCCGTGGCCAGCAGCACCGCGAAGAGGATGCCCAGCGGCTCGAGGAAGAGCGACAGCTCGCCCCCCTCCGTGGGCGAGGTGTAGAAGGTGTAGAAGGCGATGCCCACCGACAGCACCCACGCCACCAGCAGGATGATGATCAGCGGGTCGCGGAACTTCGCGAGGTAGAGCAGCCAGGGCGAGGTGCGCGGGGGTTCGCTAAGGGTATTCGCCCCGAACTGCGCCCGGCTCCGCTCCGCCTGCGCGGATGTTAGCCCCATGGTGAGATCCTCTTGCATACGATTAATTGCTCTTGGAATTTTTGCAAAGGTAGTAAAAATATCCTATAGCCCAAAGCCATAGGTCGCCCGGCTCGCCACTTTACTGGCTGAAAACCAGGCCGAGGGGAAGCCCCCGCTGCGCTAGGCCTCGCCCCACGGCGCGGAAGCGGGAGCACCTAGCGCCCCGCGAAAGTAGGCAAAAGGCCGTAATAAGGGCACGCGCCAGCACGAGCTTTTGGCCCCCAGCCCGCAGAACACGCAAAAAACGGACAAAACGGACAAAAAAAGGGGCGTGGCAATCAGATTGCCACGCCCCCCTACTATCCGTAGGCTAGGTGGGATGGGCTAGCCACCCCGCGCTACCCTAGCGCTTCACGAACTTCACCGTCTGGCCCTGTACCTGCAGCAGGTACACACCAGCGTCGAGGCTACGTACGTCCACCGTCGCACCGGGGGCTACGCTCTGCGTCAGCACCTGCTGGCCAAGGAGGCTGTAGATGCGTACCGTAGCGTACTCGGTCATGCCGTCCACCGTCAGGAAGTCGGTTGCCGGAGCGGGAAGAACACGCAGCTTCAGCGCGCCAGCCACCTCTACCGGGGTGCTGTCCTCGGGCTTCGGCTCGGGCTTCGGCTCATCCTCGGGCTTCTTCTCCTCGGGCTTCGGCGCAGGCTGCGGAGCAGCGGCTACATCCTTGAACTTCACCTCGATCTTGATCGGATCGCCGGTTACCGTGTAAGTATCGCCACTCTCCAGCTTCAGGCCCTCAACCTTAACCTCGCCGTCCAGCTCCTTGCCAGCATCGGGCTCTACCTTCAGAACGAGCTTTTCGCCCTTCTTCACCTTTTCGCCCTTCTGCAGCGGCTTAGTCTCGCCTTCCTTCGTCAGCGTTACCTTACCGCCATCAGGCTGAGCAATCTCGGGGATTTCAACCTCATCAGCCGGCGCAGAGCCACCAGGAGTCGTGCTCTTGTCCTTGAACTTCACCTCGATCTTGATCGGGTCGCCGGTTATCTTGTAGGTGCCATTGGGCTGCTCTACCAGACCCTCAATCGTGGAATTGGCCTTATCGAACTCCTTCTTATCCGGTTCGTTGGCCGTGATTTCAAGGGTCAGCTCATCGTCCTCGGTTACCTTATCACCCTCGTTCAGCACAGTAGTGCCTTTCTTCAGCGCTACTGTACCCTCTGCAGGCTGGGTAATTGCGGGGATCGTCGCCTCCTTCTTGGCAGGCTTGTCCTCGAAGGTGATCACGATCTTCACATTCATATCACCCTTCACCGTGAACTCCTTCGCCGGATCAGAAGTATAGGCAACACCATCGGCCGCCGGCACAATAGCCCGCTTACCATCAGGTACTTCGTACTCCAGAGTGATGACATCACCCATCTTCACCATCGTGCTAGCATCAAGGGCGCGCTCAGCACTACCATCGGCAGGCTTCACCATACCCTTACCGGGCTTACCATCCACGGTAACAGTCACAGTGAACTCCTGCGGCGTAGGCGCAACAGTCTTGTCCTTGAACTTCACCTCGATCGTGATCGGTTGGCCGGTTACCTTGTAGCTACCATCGGTCTGCTTCTCAAGACCCTCGATTACAGAAGCAGCCTCATCGAACTCCTTCTTATCCGGATCGTTGGCCGTGATTTCCAGGGTGAGGATTTCGCCCTCGAGCACATCATCGTCCTTCTTCAGCACGGTACCATCCGCCTTCTTCTTCAGCGTTACCGTACCCTCTGCAGAAACGATCTCGGGGATCTTCACCTTCTTAGCATCCTTGAACTTCGCCTCGACCTTGATCGGATCACCGGTTACCGTGTAGGTACCATCGACCTCCTTAGTCAGCCCCTCAACCTTAACCTCGCCATCAAGCACCTTACCAGCATCGGGCTTGGCCTCAATAGTGAGCTTCTCACCCACGTTCACCTTGTCACCCTTCTTCAGCTCGGTACCATCCGCCTTCTTCAGCGTTATCGTACCACCATCGGGCTTATTAATCTCGGGGATTTCAACCGGAGCACCGGCCTGACCCCACTGGGCTACCAGCACCAGCGATGCAGTCAAAGGCTTGCCGAAACCATCGAACTTCTCCGTCTCGCCCTTCTTAGCCCAGAACTTGAAGGTCTCACCCGTTGACTTGGGCTCAGGTTTCTCCTGCGGCTCCTCGAAGTTCACACCCTCCTCAACCTTCATGGAAGGCAGCTTACCGAATGGCTCCTCAGTCGGGTCAACAGACACCAGGAACTCCACCTTGAAGCCCCATACCGCGTTGAGCGTGATGTCCTCCTCGATTGGAGTCTTCTCGAGGTCGAAGAGTGCCTTAGGATCGGGGCCAGAAGCGGGCTCCAAGCGCCAGCCTACGAGAACGTAGCCAGACTTTTGGGCAGGAGGGATCTGAGCCTTATCAACCTTTTCACCCTTATTTACTAGCACATCCACTTTATCACTGGGCTTAGCCGCATCGCGAACAAAAGATACAGTACGTGTATCACCTCTCTCATGATGCGCTGTAAGCACGAGGTCACCCGTTATCTTCGTATTTAGGTCGAAAGGCGTATTTCCTTCCATCCATCCCTTGAAGATATGACCTGGCTTCTTGGGCTCCTTCACGAGATCCTTCTTCAGTGCTGTACCAGCTTCAACAAGTAGCTTCTGGTGCTCCTTTCCATCAACCTGGAAGATAACTTCAAAGCCCCATACTGCCTTAAGCGTAAGGTCCTTCTTTATCTTCTCCTCAGCGAGTTTGAACAGGTCAGTAGCACCATCCAGACGCCAGCCCATAAGCTTGTAGCCAGCCCGTGTGGGGAGTGTTTTCAGCTCCCTCACCTCGGTATCGTCGTTCACCTCTACCTGCAACGTCTTCTGCGAGGGAGCAAACTGCCCCTCATTGGCATCAAAGGTCACCTTATGCGTGTCTACGCGTACCATTTCTGCCACAAGGGTAATATGCCCATTTACCTTCTCCTTCTTGAAATCGTATGGCTTATCAGCAAGTTTCCATGCCCGAACCTTCTTGCCAATCACACCTGGATCTATCGGCTTCACAGACTGACCTTTCGCCACGGGCACTTCCTTCTTCTGCGGAGCACTGAGAAGATCCTTCCACTCGAAGGTCACGGTGTAACCCCATATCGCATAGAGCGTGAGCGGACCAAACAACTTCTCCCCCTTATCAGGGGCAGGTGTTGTTTGGAACTTGAAAGGCTCAAGAGCATTCTCTTTCTTGCTCCAATCCACGAAAGTGTAATCGGTACTGGTAGGCTCGAGGGCTTTGGCTGGCCTCCCCAGCGTCTCACCATGCTTCACCTGCTTTTGCCCCGGCCCTCCAGTCCCATCGGTCGGGACAAAGGTCACAGTATACTCCTTGAGGTCAAACTTCGCCTCAATCGTAAGGTTCTTATCCACTGGGAGATAGAGATATTTCGAACCGCTGAGCTGCCACTCTTTAAAATCATGGCCCTCCTTTTCGGGCTTCGTCTTCGGTTCAGTTGCCTTCTTACCAGCTTCTACAGTCTGCGAATCGAACTCCAGCGCACTTTCGCCCGCTTTATCAGCTGGTAGCACGAACTTCACATTGTAGCCCCATACTGCTACAAGCTTGATATCTGCCTCTACAGTCTCCTTCTTGAACTCAAAGAACCCTTTAGAAGCACCTTCCTTACGCCACCCCATGAAGACCTTACCCGCCAGTGTGGGCTTCTCCGGTTCATCAACCTTGCTACCGAATTCCTTCGTCTGCTCAGGAGCTTCACCTTCTCCGCCCTTCTTATCAAACGTTACTTTGAAAGACTTTATCTTCCATGCAGCCTCAATCGTGATATCCTTATCCACAGGCTTATTGAAGTCATAATCCTCTTCACCGAGTTTCCAGCCTAGGAAATCATGGCCAGGTTTTTGGGGGGGGGGGAGCTTGTCCACCTTCTTACCTGTCTTCACGTTTACAATGATATTCTTCTTACCATCCTTGAGGTCAAAGGTTACCTTATGCCCCCATACTGCAACGAGCTTGAGCTCTTTCTTAAGTGAAGCAAAGAAATTGTAGGGCTGATTGGTCCCCTGCTCCTTCCAATGCACAAAGGTAGAAGTACCATTAGTGGGGGCTTCCGGCTTGGCTACACGAGTACCTTCCATCACCAGCTTCGAAACCCCAATGGGGGTTGTCCCATTGAGGAAGGTCACATAATAGCCAAACTTCGCCGTCAGCGTGAGGTCCTCCTCCACAGACGCATCGAAGTCATACTCCTTTTCCCCCTTATACCACTTCATGAATGCCCGGCCACCTTTACCTTGAGGAGCTGCTGGGAGCTCCACTTTTTGACCAAACTTCTTCTTCTGCCTTGTGGGAAGGCTACCAACATAGGAACCAGGCTTCGCCGTAAATTTCACATCAAAGCTATTAGCCTCAAATTCTGCCTCAAGCTTGATGGCTTGGGTAACCTTCGTATTGAAGTTGTAGAGATTACCATTATGCTTCCACTTACTGAGCTTATACCCCTTCTTCTCTGGTTTCGGGTCAAGCTCCTTCACAGGTGTATTGGGCTCCACTACCTTTTTGAATTCTTCCCCATCCTTCACCTTGAAGGTCACTTCATAGCCATAGACCGGCTTGAGGGTAATATTCCTCAATACCTGTGCGCTAAAGTCATACTTCTTACCATTGAGTTGCCACTCACGGAATACCTGACCAGGCAGTTGGGTACTGGGGGTGCTTTCGGGCTCACTTACGACATCCACTACCTTCTTCTCATCGAACACTGTCGTATTGTCCTCCTTAGTGAAAGTTACTTTTGAGCCCAACAGGCCCACCAGCACGAGATCCTCTTGCACCTTTGTAGCGAATTCGTACTTCTCATCGGCAAGAGTCCTCCATTCCATGAAGATGCGCTCATCCACCTGAGGTGCAGGCTGCGGTTCATCTACTGCTATATTCGACTCTACTGGTATCGTCTTGAACATATCACCATTCGACAGCATAAAGGATACAGTATGGCCCCAAACCGCCTCAAGAGTGAGAGGCTCGGTTACTTTTTCCTCGTTGAAGTTGAACAACTTGCCTGTAGTACCCTTCTTACGCCAGCCCACAAAGGTGAACTCCTTCTTCTTGAGTTTAGCGTTCGGTTTGGTCACCTTACCATCCTTGTTCACCGTCTGGTCTTCTAGGTCAGAAGCCCCTTCCGTTGCGCCATTAGGCTCGAAGCGCACAATGTAGGTTTTGACCTTAACTGGCACAGCCTTGAGCTTAAGATCCGTCATCACCTGCTTGCTGAAGGAGTACCTCGTATTATTGCTAACATGGTGCCATTCTTCGACATTTTGGCCTGACTTACCAAGAATGGTCGGCTCCGGCTTTTCCGCCTTCATACCCTTCTCCACCTTCTGCTTCCGCAAGGAGGTTTGCCCATCCTCAGTGAAGAATTCTACGGTATAGCCCCAAACTGCCTGGAGTTCAATGGCCTCGGTCACCTTCTCCTTGTCGAAGTCGAACAGCTTGCCATCGGTGACACCCTTCTTACGCCAGCCCACGAAGGTGGTGACACCAGCGGGAGGAATAGCAGGATCAGCAGGCTTGGTTACTTTTCCCTCAAATTCCACATCCTTTGGTCGGGGATTCGGTTGCCCACCCTTTGTATCGTACGTCACTTTGTACGTCACTTTTTTCCATACCGCCTTGAGCGTGATGTCTTTGTTTACCAGAGTGGTACCAAAGATGAATGTTGCAACACCATCCTTCCACTCCTTGAGCGTATGCTTATCCTTGGTGGGGGCAGGATCCAGTTCCGCTATCATCTCACCTTCCTTAATCATCTTGGGCTTTACCTTTGGCTCCCCGCCATCGGTATCGAAAGTCACAATGCTGTACTTCTTAAGCTTATCTGCTGGCAGCAGCAACTTCTTCCAGCCATCTGCAGCTGCATACTTTGCATGCTCCGCTGCGGGTACATAGAAAACGGCGGGGCTTCCTGTAGCTATGGGCATAATGCAACGAGGAGGTTCTTTAGCCTGTACGAACACCTCCTTCAGCGAAGTACAGCCAGCGAAGGCATCCTTTTCAATGCTAACCACATTTTTCGGAATTTTCAAGCCCTTCAGGCTCTCATTACCTCGGAAAGCCCCGCTCCATATCTTAGCCACAGTAGCCGGAACGTCATACGTCTCCTTATCGAAACCTTCAGGGAAGCGTATCAGCTCTCCTTTCCCCTTGTTAAACAGTACACCTTCCTTAGCCTCGAAAGTCACATTAGCTGCTTCCACCGTCAACCCTGTCAGCTTGGTACAACCATCAAAAGCACCAAGGCCTATACTAGTAACTGCAGCCGGGATCTCTAGGCTCTCCAAAGCCTTGCAATTCATGAAGGTTTTCTTGCCTAGGGTAGTCAACCCAGCAGATAGCGTCAGCTCCTTCAGTTTGCTACAACCAGAGAACGCCTTTTCTCCAATACTAGTAACAGCTGCCGGGATCTTCAAACTCTCCAAGGCCGTACAATTCTCAAACACTCCCTTTTCCAATGTAGTCAACGCAACAGGAAGAGAGATCTCAGTCAGCTTGCTGCAACTAGAAAACGCCTCTTCCCCAATACTTGTCAAAGGAGCAGCATCAGGAATAACCACATTCTCTAGTGCAATACAACTTTGGAAAGCATTCTTCTCAATGCTTTCCAAAGAAGCAGGAAGGGTTATTTTTTTCAGGTTTATTTTAACCCGAGATGCCCCCGCACCAATGCTAGTTATTCGGTATTCCTTGCCACTATATGACACTGTCTCCGGGATGGTAATATCCTCCGCATCATCATTGCTTTTCGTGATCTTCACCTGACCCGGCGAAGCACCCGGGGCGACTGTCACCTTGTAGCGGAATTTGCCCACCGACCACTCGTCGCCCACTGCATGCTGAGCCAAGGCTACTCCCCCACCCAGCAAAAGCGCCAACATGACGGTTAAACAATACATCAATCTTTTTCTCATGATACTAGTCCTCCATTTTTAGCATTCGCTATTTGTAGATAAAAAAAGCCCTACCACGCGCGGAGTTGCGCGTAGCAGGGTGAAACACTCGACGGTAGAAGGGGCCACGGCCGACGGCACGCAGCGGAACCGACAGCTAGAAAACTTGTCGAATTCCGAAAAATTGAGGGGGGGGGCAATTTTTTGCCGCCGATATTCATGAATTCCAAATCAAGAATCCCCTCCACAGGACAGCGTACAGTCTCAGGCTCTTTCATAATCACTGGCAAGTTACAACTTTTTCTTCATATAGCACAGCTGCGTACGTATCCTTCCGCGAAGTGTTACATCTTCGTGACGAAATGTTGCGCCAGCCTGACGAATGGAGTAGCATCTATCCGTTCTAAACAAAGGGGCGTGGCCATGCGGAATGGCCACGCCCCCTGGCATCGGCTGGTGTGCGCAATGGCTGGCTATCCCGCGCTGGATCAGCGCTTCACGAAGCCCACCGTCTGCCCCTCGGCCCGCAGCAGATAGGCCCCAGCCGGGAGCCTACGCAGGTTCAGGGTCGCGCCCGGCGCTAGGCTCTCCACCAGCATGAGCTGACCCCGGAGGCTGTATATCCGCACCGTGGTCCGCTCGCCCGCCCCCTGCAGCATCAGGAAGTCGGATGCCGGGACTGGGGCTATGCGTAGCTCGGGGGCAGCCACCAGCTCCACGGGGGTGATGAGCGCACCGGGCTTCTGTGGGCCCGGGGCTAGCTGCGGGTTGCCCGGCTTCGCGGGCGGGTCGCTCGGCTTGGCGGGAGGATTGCCCGGCTTGGTGGGAGGATCATTCGGTTTCGCGGGAGGGTTGCCCGGCTTCGCGGGCGGGTTGCCCGGGGTTGCGGGCGGGTTACCCGGGGTCGGCGGAGTCGGCGTGGGCTTACCTGGGTCTACTGGCCCCTTATTCTCAGGCTCCCACAGGGCCTTGAGCGTGAGGTTCTCATTCACCGCCTCCGTGGCGAGGTCAAACTTCGCACCGTCCTTCTGCCACTCCTTAAAGGTATGGTCCTTCTTGGTCAGCGCGGGCGGCGGGGTGGCGTGCTTGCCATGCTCCACGGTCTGGGCATCGACCTGTGGCATGCCACCGTCGGTGTTGAAGCTTACAGTGTGTCCCCATACGGCCTTGAGGCTGAGGTTCTTAGTCACCTTCTCCGTGGTGAAGTCGAAGAGGCCGTCGGCTGCGCCATCCTGCCGCCAGCCCATGAGGGTGTGGCCGGGCTTCTCAGGCGCAGGGGTCAGCGCGGCGACGCTCGCGTTCTGGTCCACGGTCTTCGTGCCCTTCACCGCGCCGTCCACCCTGAAGGTGACGGTGAAGGTCTTGGCCTTGGGCGCGTTGGGCTCCCACAGGGCCTTGAGCGTGAGGTTCTCATTCACGGCCTCCGTGGCGAGGTCGAACTTCGCGCCGTCCTTCTGCCACTCCTTAAAGGTGTGGTCCTTCTTGCTGGGCGGGGTCGGCGGGCTTAGCTTCTTGCCATGCTCCACGGTCTGTTGGGCAATTTCGGGCGTGCCACCGTCGGTGTTGAAGGTTACGCTGTGTCCCCATACGGCATTGAGGGTGAGGTTCTTAGTCACCTTCTCCGTGGTGAAGTCGAAGAGGCCGTCGGCTACGCCATCCTGCCGCCAGCCCATGAGGGTGTGGCCGGGCTTCTCGGGGGCGGGGGTCAGCGCGGCGATGCTCGCGTTCTGGTCCACGGTCTTCGTGCCCTTCACCGCGCCGTCCACCCTAAAGGTGACGGTGAAGGTCTTGGCCTTGGGCGCGTTGGGCTCCCACAGGGCCTTGAGCGTGAGGTTCTCAGTCACGGCCTCCGTGGCGAGGTCAAACTTCGCGCCATCCTTCTGCCACTCCTTAAAGGTATGGTCCTTCTTGCTCAGCGCGGGCGGCGGGCTTGCCTTCTTGCCGTGCTCCACGGTCTGGGCATCGACCTGTGGCGTGCCACCGTCGGTGTCGAAGGTCACGCTATGTCCCCATACGGCATTGAGGATGAGGTTTTTAGTCACCTTCTCCGTGGTGAAGTTGAAGAGGCCATCGGCTGCGCCATCCTGCCGCCAGCCCATGAAGAGGTGGCCGGGCTTCTCGGGCGAATTGGGTGGAGTCACGGATGTACTCTCCTCTATCTCCACTTCATTGGTATTCGCCCCATCCTTGAAAGTCACCTTGAATCCCCACACTGCCCTGATAATGAGGTCATTCCTCACCCTCTCCTTGGTGAAGTCGAAGAGGCCCTCGGGGTCGCCACCATCCTTCCGCCAGCCTATAAAGGTGAAGCCAGCCTTGCTGGGCTGCGTGGGCAGCTCTACTTTTTCGTCATGCACAAGCACCCTGGTCACGGGTGGCTCGCCGTTGCTGGCGTCGAGGGTCACGGTGTAGCTCCTCACTATCTTATCTTTGTGGTCCTTCCAACCATTCGCCGCGATGTAGTCCGCATACTTCGCCCCTGGCACGTAGAACTTGGTCAGCTCCCTGGTGACTATTGGATGCTGGCAAGCCGGGGGCACCTTCGGGAGTACATACACAAACTTCAGCTTCGGCGCGGCCGAAAATGCATGCTGCTCAATGGTGGTCACCGAGGCGGGGATGGTCACGCTCTCTAGCCCATCGCTATCCCCACAGCCCCCCCAGGCTATCGTATTCACAGTGTTGGGAATGATGAGCTTGGTCGACTTAAGGCCCCCGGGGCGACGCATCAGCACGGTCCTCCCCTTATTGTACAGGACACCGTCCACCGACTCGTAGTTCGGGTTGGCTGGGTCCACATCCAGACGCGTGATTTTCCGGCATCCCGCGAAGGCCGCCCGCTCAATCTTGGTCAGGGTGGCGGGCAGCTTTATTTCGCCCCCCAGATTTTTGCAATGCAGAAAGGCGCTCTCCCCTATGTGGCTAATCCGGGGAGGCAGCGCTATGCTCTTCAGCCTAGCGCAACCCCGGAAGGTCTGCACCCCGATGCGGGTCACCGAGGCGGGGATGGATATGCTCGTCAATCCGCTACCGTAAAAGGCTCTATCCCCGATACCAGTCACCGTATACTCATACTCCACGGCGCCGACCGTCTCCTTCACCTTCTCCGGAATAACTATATCCCCGCTGTATTTCGGATCTTTCGATCTGACCTCTACCTCCCCGTCGGGTGCGGCCTTCGTAATCTTGTAGCGGATATCCCCCACCTCCAGCACATCGCCTACCTGTCTCTGGGCCAGGGCCAATCCCCCGCCGAGTAGCAGGGCCAGTACGGTGGTCAAGCAGTAGAGCAATCGTTTTTTCATGTTCTCCATACCATATTATAGTATCAATAATCTTCGTGGCAAGCGGGTCAAAGGCCCTGAGAATAGGGCGCATCCCCATCGCATACCACCCCGCAAGTACGACAACTTTCCGCATCTTGGTACAGCCCCACCCATGGCAATTCCGCGAAGGCCCGGCTCCCGGTGACGAAGCGCACCGATTCGGTGACCAAAATCCCCCGGCCGATTTCCCCCCAAATCACTACCTTTGCACGGGCAAAGCCCCAAACGCAACAGGAGATTTCGCCATGGCACAATTCAAGGACTACCCCTTCCGGGGCAAGCGGGTCCTGGTGAGGGTCGACTTCAATGTCCCCTTCGACAAGACCGACACCCTCATCACCGACGACTCGCGCATACGCCGGGCCGTCCCCACCATACAGCACATCGTCAACGCCGGCGGGCGCGTGGTGCTGCTCTCGCACCGCGGGCGACCCAAGGGGAAGGTCGTGGAGTCGCTCTCCCTGCAGCGGGTGCTGCGCACCCTCGAGGCGCTGGTGGGCAAGCACGTGGACTTCGCCCCCGACTGCATCGGCGAGGAGACCCTTGCGCAGACCCAGCGGCTGCGGGACGGCGACATCCTCCTGCTGGAGAACGTGCGCTTCCACGCCGAGGACGAGGGCAAGGTAAAGCGGCAGGAGGGCGAAACGGACGAGGACTTCGCCGGGCGCAAGAAGGCCATGAAGGCCGCCCAGCTAGATTTCGCCCAGCAGCTCGCCCGCAACGGCGACTGCTACGTCAACGATGCCTTCTCGGCCGCCCACCGCGCGCACGCCTCCACCACCCACATCGCCGAGAGCTTCCCGGCCGACCGCATGTTCGGCCCCCTGATGCTGGCCGAGCTCACCGCGCTCGAACGCATGCTCAAGGAGCCGGCAAGGCCCGTGCTGGCCATCATGGGCGGGGCGAAGGTCTCCGACAAGATTCTGCTGATTGACCAGCTGCTGGACCGCGTCGACCGCCTCATCATCGGCGGGGGCATGACCTACACCTTCGTCAAGGCCATGGGCGGGCAAATCGGCAACTCCCTCTGTGAGGAGGACAGGATAGACGTGGCCAAAGGCCTGATAGCCAAGGCAAAAGAGCGGGGCGTAGAGCTCCTCCTGCCGACCGACGCGCTGAACGCGGACAGCTTCTCGGCCGAGGCCAAGACCGGCACCAGCGCGGTGGATGCCACCCCGGAGGGCTACATGGGGCTGGACATCGGCCCGGAGTCGGTGGCCCGCTTCCGCGACGCCATCCTCGGGTCCAAGAGCATACTCTGGAACGGGCCGATGGGGGTCTTCGAGATGGCCCCCTTCGCCAAGGGGACCTTCGCCATCGCCGAGGCCCTGGCCCAGGCCACCGAGAAGGGGGCCTACACCCTGGTGGGGGGGGGCGACTCGGTGTCCGCGCTCAAGGGCAGCGGGCAGGAGAAGAACGTTAGCTACGTGTCCACGGGCGGGGGCGCGATGCTCGAGTACCTGGAGGGTAGGGTGCTGCCCGGCATCGGCGTAATTCAGGGGGAGTAGCAGCATGGAGAAGCAGGAGCACGGTACGCCGAGGGAGCAGGAACAGGTCAAGGTCAGCGGGGTGGAGGAAGGCAAGGCGGAGGGGAAGGGCAACGGGATGGGGGAGAAGCCGGAGGGGAAAGAGGCCAAGCAGGAGGGCAAGGACGACGAGAAGGAGGGCAAGGCCAGCGAGGGGGGGAAGGAAAAGGCGACGACGGGGGATAGGCCGGAGGCCGAGAAGGAGAAGCCCAAGACGAAGGAGACCAAGCCGGGGATGGAGAAGGCCGCAACGCCCCCCGGCAAGAGTCGGCACGAGAACCGGGTGGTGCATCTGGAGAACGCCCAGATAGCCCGCGGGCGGAATGTGGTGCTGAAGAACGTCGTGCTCGAGGTGTACGAGGGGGATTTCTACTACCTGGTTGGGCGTGTGGGCACGGGCAAGAGCAGCCTAATCGACACCATGACGGGTGAAACCCCGCTGGCCGGGGGCCGGGCCAAGGTCTGCGGCTTCGAGCTAGAGCACCTGAAGGAGCGCCAGATACCCTACCTGCGGCGCGCCATGGGCGTGGTCTTTCAGGACTTCAAGCTGCTCACCGACCGCAACGTGGAACGCAACCTCCGCTTCGCCCTCCGCGCCACCGGCTGGAAGAACCGGGTGCAGATAGCCCAGCGCATAGAGGAGGTGCTCTCCCTGGTCGGACTCACCCACAAGGCCGGGAAGATGCCCCACCAGCTCTCGGGGGGCGAGCAGCAACGTATCGCCATAGCCCGGGCCCTGCTCAACGAGCCCTCCCTGATCCTGGCCGACGAGCCCACCGGAAACCTCGACCCGGAGACCTCCGAGGGCATTCTCGGCCTACTGGTGGACCTCTCCAAGCGGGGGAAGGCCGTCATCATGGCCACACATAACTACGGGCTAGTCAAGAAGTTCCCGGCCCAAACCCTGCAGTGCACCGGCGGGGCCCTACGGCTACTCAGCCCCGAGGCCCTGATTGACCTCTCACCCTGGGATTAGCCCTCTGGGCTCTGGAATGCCAAGCGGAGAAAAGCACCAACATTGCTATTTAGGCAATGTCTAGATAGCAATGTTTCCCGTAGGCGACTGAAACAAAGCCCTAGGCTATCCGTTCCAAAGTATGACACACGATGGTAACGAAAGAGAAAAATCATACTGCTATGAAGAAGTACGTTTGCGATGTATGCGGCTGGGAATATGATCCGGCGGTTGGTGACCCGGACAGCGGGATAGCCCCCGGGACGGCGTTTGAGGACATACCCGACGATTGGGTCTGCCCCCTCTGCGGCGTTGGCAAGGAGGATTTCTCCGTTGTGGAGTAGCCGCTCGCTCAAGCTATAGACTGCATCCCCCGGCCATGGCCGGGGGATTTTTTTGCCCGAAATCGGCGCGAATAGAATACCCACGGGTAGATGCCCCGGGATTTCGCTACATTTGTGGGATGGGGCGGACGGCGGGGCGTAAGCACGAACGAGAAAGGAGCGCAAGCATGTACGAAAAGATGAGGGACTTCCTGGCCCGGGAGCTGGCCAGCATAGAGGCGGCCGGGCTATACAAGCACGAGCGGCAGATCGTCACCCCGCAGGGGGCGGAAATCGGGGTTCACACCGGCGAACGGGTGCTCAATTTCTGCGCGAACAACTACCTCGGCCTCTCCGACAGCCCCTCAGTGGTCCGGGCCGCCAAGGCCACCATGGACACGCACGGCTACGGGATGTCCTCGGTGCGCTTCATCTGCGGGACGCAGGATATCCACCGCCAGCTAGAGCGGGCCATCGCCAGCTACTTCGGCCTGGACGACAGCATCCTCTACGTGGCCTGCTTCGATGCCAACGGCGGGGTCTTTGAGCCCCTGCTGGGCGAGGAGGACGCGGTCATCTCCGATGCGCTCAACCACGCCTCCATCATCGACGGGGTGCGCCTCTGCAAGGCCAAGCGCTACCGCTACGCCAACGCCGACATGGGCGAGCTCGAGGCCCGCCTGCAGGAGGCCCAGGCGCAGCGATTCCGCCTCATCGCCACCGACGGGGTGTTCAGCATGGACGGGAATGTCGCCCCGCTGGACCAAATCTGCGAGCTGGCCGCGCGCTACGATGCCCTGGTCATGGTCGACGAGAGCCACTCCGCCGGGGTGGTCGGGCCCAGCGGCCGGGGCGTGACCGAGCTCTACGACCTGCGCGGCCGGGTCGACATCATCACCGGGACGCTCGGCAAGGCCTTCGGCGGGGGCTGCGGGGGCTTCACCGTGGCGCGGCAAGAGATTGTGGACCTGCTGCGGCAACGCTCACGCCCCTACCTCTTCTCCAACTCCGTGCCCCCGCCCGTGGTCGGAGCCAGCCTCGAGGTCTTCCGCCTGCTGGAGAAGGACAACAGCCCCCACGCCCGGCTGGTGGAGAACACCGCCTACCTCCGCGAGCGAATGCTGGCGGCCGGCTTCGACATCAAGCCCACGCAGTCCGCCATCCTGGCCGTCATGCTCTACGACGCGAAGCTCTCCCAGGACATGGCCAAGGACCTCCTGGCCGAGGGGATATACGTGACGGGCTTCTACTACCCCGTCGTGCCCAAGGGCGAGGCACGCATCCGCCTACAGGTCTCGGCCGCGCACCAGCGCGAGCAGCTAGACCGCTGCGTGGAGGCCTTCGTCAGCGTGGGGCGGAAGCACGGCGTGCTGTAGCGACGCTATATACTACTAAGGTGTAGTGGGCCAGAGAAACGATGCGGGCGGCCATAGCCCTGGGCCGATTTTCGGGGGGAATTGGGGGTATTTGCCCCCGGACGAGGCCCTTTATAACGGCTATAAAGTAAGCGCAACCCTCTGTAAACCATTTGCTTGGAATTCTTTTTCAATTAGGAATAAACCTATATAGCCCTCTAGGCGTTGCCATCCTTTGCCAGTGTCCGAAATCGCGCTACCTTTGCTATCGGAAACGAAAGGGAAAGAGAACGAGAAATGGCGAGCATCAAGGATTTGAAGAAGGACGTGGTTCGTGCGCTGGGGCAGCTTTCGAGCGATTGCTTCATTGTGGACTACGTGCTGGGGAAGGATAGCGACGAGGTGGGGGACCTCTACTCGGAGACCTACACCAAGGCTGAGGAGATCTACGCTCGCATCAAGGCTTACCCCCGTGAGAAGGGTGCGCAGGGGCGGAAGGCTCGCAGGGAGTACTTCAGGGGGCTGGAGCAGGAGTTCCAGAAGCTCTTCAATGAGCAGAACGAGAGGCTCATAGCCATCGTGGAGAAGGATACGGCAGAAGGCGCAGAGAGATAGGATACATTTTGGGCGGGAGGGGTGCTTCCCTTTGGGATAGCACCGCGGTGGGCCTCCCGCCTTTCTTATACCGAGGGGCAGATGCGATGCATCTGCCCCTCTTTCGTACCTATACCACAATCTCACGCTAAAAAACTAAAGAAATCAAATACATAGAGCTGAAACAAGACGCTCAATATCATAATACCAAGTGTCACCAGTATCAACAGGTACGAAACTACAAGAATTACTAAGATTCGTTTTATCGGCCTTAGTTTTTTGATTTTCTCTATAGGCAAGACCAATCGCACAAATATTACCATTGATATAAAAAACACAAATAAGGCAAGAGATGTCGATAATCTTCCTATTCCTGTAGTGCCAAAAGTGTTTGAGATATTCTCATAGTCATCGAAACGGATAGAGTATCCCATAGCTATGCCACCTATGAGAAGTAGCACTATACCAATCACTATTCTATGCCAAGTTTTTAGCTCCATTTTCCAATTATTGAATAATTTTGTTCTAAGAGTACTGTTTCATGCCTTACGAGGATACCAAGGCCAGGGCTACGAGGAAACCCAGGCCAGGATACCCAGGCGCTACCCTTAGGACAGACCAGGACCAAGGCGACGAATGCCCAGGCGGATGGTGGGCTGAGCGGCGAAGGGCGGGCGGATTGATAGCACAGAGACCCTGCGCGACGCGGGGCTGCAAGCTACTGCCGGTCCTTCTGCTCCCGAAGGGCGTTGGTGGCCTGCTGCTGGGCCTGGGTGGCGATGGAGAGCATCTCACGGACGAAGACCCGGTTCTCCTCGCCCAGCTTCTCGTTCTCCATCTGCTTCAGCCTCCTGACCACGGCCTTGAGCTCCTCGGGGCTGGCATATTCGAAGGCGACCTCCAGCGCCGTAACGGCCTCAACCAGAACCTGTAGGCTGGGCGATAGGAGCTGCTCGGCGAGGTAGCCCATCAGGGGGGAGAAGTCCATGGAGTTCTGCCAGCACACGGAGATGAGGCCCGCCTTGAGGTCGTCGGGCAGCGACTGCTCCTCCAGCTGCTGCTGCAGGGCCGGGATGAGCGCGGTGTACTTGACATCGACCAGCAGGCGGATAATCTCGTGGCGCACTTCCTCGGTGGTCTGCTCCTGGCAGAAGGTGGCCAGAAGGGCCGGGATGTGGTCCGGGCTTTCGTCCTCCCGCGCCTTGCCGATGGCGGCCAGCTGAATTTCGGGTATTCCGGACTGGAGCGCTTGCTGTATCTCGCTGGTATTCTTGCTGTTCTGGGTCATGGCTAGGGCCTATGGTGATGTGGTAAGCGGGTGGTCCGAGCGGGCATTTCGCGCAGATTCGGTCCCGGGCGTAATTGAAAACGCAAAAATAGTGTATTTTTGCTACGAATCATTCGAGGAGAGAAATGGAGATTGCACTTGTACTGCTACTGATCCTTGCGGCCTACCTCCTGGGTAGCATCCCCTCGGCCGTGTGGGTCGGGAGGTCGCTCCGTGGCATAGACCCCCGGGAGCACGGTAGCCGGAACGCCGGTGCGACCAACACGATTCGGGTGCTGGGCACCCCGCTCGGGGTGCTGGTGCTGCTGATGGACGTGGCCAAGGGCTTCTTCGCGGTTAGCCTGTGGCACATCGGGGCGGGGAGCTTCGATTCGGCCAACGCGCTCTACACCTACATGATAGCCCTGGGTCTGATGGCCGTGGTGGGGCATATCTACCCGGTTTTCGCCGGATTTCGGGGCGGGAAGGGCGTGGCGACCATCAGCGGGGTGCTCCTGGCGCTGCAGCCCTGGGCCTTCCTCTGGCTGCTGCTGCTGTTCGCCCTCATCGTCATCGTGACGCGCTACATATCGCTGGGCTCGGTGGTTTGCGGCCTCTGCTACCCCTTCGTCCTGTACTTCGGCTTCGGGGAGCGCGCCCTACCCTTCCTGATATTCGCCTCCTGCACAGGCCTGCTGCTGCTGTACACGCACCGCAAGAACATCGGCCGGCTGCTCAAGGGGACGGAGTCGAAGTTCCAGCCCACCCGGCACGGGAGCATGGGCAAGGGCTAGTCCTCCGTCCGGGCTGCGAGGAGGTCCATGAGCTCTTCGCGGCTGTATCCCTCGGTGATCTCCCCGCCCTCGACGATGGAGACCATGCCGGTTTCCTCCGACACGACCAGCACCAGGGCATCGGTCTCCTCGGTCAGGCCGATGGCCGCCCGGTGGCGAAGGCCCAGCCGCCGGGGTATCTCGGGGTCCTGCGATACGGGGAGTATGCACTGGGCCGCGGCGATGCGCCCCCCCTGCACTATGGCGGCCCCGTCGTGCAGGGGGGAGTTCTTGAAGAAGATGCTCTCGATGAGGCGGGCCTTTATGCTCGCGTCCACCGTTACGCCCGTGTCGGTGTAGTCCTTGAGGCTGTGCGAGCGGGCCAGGACGAGCAGGGCGCCGGTCTTGCTGCGACCCATGTGGATGCAGGCCGAGGCGATTTCGGCCAGCTGGTCGCTGCTGTAGCGATGGCTCTTCCCCCGCTGCCGTAGGCTGAGCGACAGGCCCCGGGTGCGGGCGTAGCGCGTGCCCATGTAGAGGAGGAAGCGGCGGATCTCCTGTTGGAAGACGATGATGACGGCCAGGAGGCCCACGCCCATAATCTGGCCGAGGATGGTGCTCATCAGCTCCATGTTGAGGGCGCGGACTATCAGCCAGAGGATGTACAGGGAGCTCAGTCCCAGGAAGATGGTCATGGCCGTGGTGCCCCTCACCATCTTGTAGAGCTGGAAGAGGATGAAGGCCACCAGCAGGATGTCTACCACATCGAGGAGGCCGATATTGATGAAGGTAGAGCTCTCCATGGGCTAGCGGAAGTTGGCTTGACGGCGGTAGACCTCGTGGATGCGTACCGCCTGGACGGCGGGTAGCACGTCGTGCACGCGGAGGATGTCCGCCCCGTTGAGCAGGGCGATGGTGTCCACGGTCTGGGTGGCGTGCAGGGCCTCGTCGGGGCTGATGTCCAGGAGGCGGTAGAGCATGCTCTTGCGCGAGAGGCCCGCGAGGATGGGGCAGCCCAGGATGCGGAAGGCCGCGAGGTTCTTGAGGAGGGTGTAGTTGTGGTCGATGGTCTTGCCGAAGCCGAAGCCGGGGTCGACTATCAAGTCGCAGAGGCCCAGGGCGGTGAGGCGTTCTACGCGCTCGCTGAAGAAGTCGATGAGCTCGGCCACCACGTCGTCGTAGTGGGGCTTGGTCTGCATGTCGAGGGGGGTGCCCTGTATGTGGGTAAGGACGTAGGGGACGCGCCACTTGGCCACCACGTCGAACATCTCGGGGTCCATCTCCCCGGCCGATACGTCGTTGACCATCTCCACGGCGAACTCCTCCAGGAGGCGGTCGGCCACCGAGGCCCTGTAGGTGTCCACGGAGATGGGGAGGTCGGGCTTGAGCTCGCGGACTATCGAGATGGCCATGCGCAGCCGCTCCAGCTCCTGGTCCACGGTGGGGGGCGTGCTGCCCGGGCGGGTGGAGCACGCGCCCACGTCCACGATGTCGCCCCCCTCGGCCACGATTTGCTCCACGCGGCTACGTATCGCGTCCGGGCTCGGGGTGCGGCTGCCGGGGTAGAAGCTATTGTCGGTGACGTTCAGGATGCCCATGACCAGCGGGCGTTGGCAGCTGACGATGCGCCCCCCCAGGTTGAGGCTGCTGGTCGGGCTGGAGTAGCCCTTGTCGGGGGTCCAGGCGAAGTTTTGGCTCTCGTTTGGCATTGCTCTCTGCTTAGCTGTTGGTGTGGGGCTAGTCCTCCTCGCCGTCCTCCTCGGCGGGTGAGCCCCAGGTGTATAGCACGCGGGTGAAGTTGCGGGCGGCGAGGTCCTCGGCGCTGATGGCGAAGGTGCAGCTGCCGCCCGCGTCCCAGTCTATGCCGTCCAGCGAGTTGAGCTCCAGCAGGACGGTGTCGGCCGGGGCGTAGCGCTCCTCGGCCCGGGGGTCTTCGGCCCAGAAGGAGGGCCAGCCGCCGATCTTGGTGTCGATGTAGGTGAAGAGGTTGAAGATGAGGTCCGTGAGCTCGTCCTCCTCGTCGGCGAACTCGCTGAGGCTGTGGCCGCTGGCCTCCACGGCCTCGCGGAACAGGTCGGGGAAGCGGTAGTCGTCGCTGGTGATGGGCTGGAAGTCCTCCTCGAAGGCCATGGCGCGCGTGGCCTCCTGGCCGATGGGCCACGAGGGGCCGAAGGGCGGGGGGGTGTAGCGGGAGAGGATATCGGCCTCGCTCACGGCCTCGTCGACCTGCTCGTGGTAGAGCACCCGGGTGTTGCGGTTGGCCGTGAGGTCCATGGGGTCGAGGCCGAGCATCTCATCCCGGCCGACCCAGAACTGGAGGATGCCATGCGCGGGGTAGCCCACGGTCGACGGGTTGGGAAGCTCCTCGCAGCGTATCTGGACCAGGAGGGCCATCGGCTCACCGGCCAGGTCGGTGGGCACGGCCCCATCCTTCGGCAGGTAGGGCACGCCGCCGAACTTGGAGCCCGCCAGCTGGGGGTCGCCCTCCGGCACGAGCAGCAGGATGGGGCGGAGGGTCTGGCCCATCAGGTCCGTGCAGACCTGGCGTAGCCAGGGGTACTTCGCCAGGAAGGCCTGGTTGGCATCCTCCAGCTCGTCCATCCGCTCGTTGACTATTCGCCTGAGCTCTATTTGTTCTAGGCTGCTCATATGCTGCATTTTAGATATATACATTCCCATGGTGGACCGCACTCTTCAACAGGCTACCCCCCTGCACAAAGGTAGGAATAAACGGAGAGCTAGTGCAAAACCTACACATTGTCTGCCCCCTATGAAAAAGAGCGATGCGCCCCTGGCACATCGCCCCTCCCATGCTTTCCGCGCAGCTCCTTCCACCTACCCCTCCCGCGAGGAGAAGTACTTCATGAACTGGCTGCGCTCGAAGAGCAGGATGTTGCCCTTGGCGTAGTTCATCTTCCCCCTCATCTCGGCCACCGAGCTCAGGCCCAGCGTCTTCATGGCCGCCTCGAACTCGGCCAGCACCGTGGACAGATGCTTGGGGCCCTTCTGGTAGAGCACCGTGCAGAGCTGGGCCGCATTGGCCCCCGTGAGGATGGCCTTGGCCACATCGGCTCCCGAGTGGATGCCCGTCGAGGCCGAGAGATCTATGCCCGTAATCTGCGCCGAGGCCAGCGCCAGCCAGCGGAGGGTCGGGGCCAGCTCATGCGGCGTGGAGAACACCTCGGCCGACTCCACGGCCTGCTTCTCCAGGTTGATGTCCGGCTCGTAGTAGCGGTTGAACAGCACCACGCCCTTCACGCCGCGGTTGCGCAGCTGCGAAATCACGTAGAGCGGGTTGGTGAACATGCGGCTCAGCTTGACCGATACCGGTATCTTCACCTGGCCCACGAGCTCCTCCACCGTCTTGTAGTAGATCTCCTCGTAGTGGCTCGCCGGCCTATTCGGGTCGGTGGCCAGGTGGTAGACGTTCATCTCCACGGCATCCGCGCCCGCGCTCTCGAGCTGCTTGGCGAACTCGGCCCACTTGCCCTGGCCCACGCAGTTGATGCTGGCGATGACGGGGATGCCGGTGGCCTTCTTCGCGCCCGAGATGTTGTCCAGGTAGGCCTGCAGCGCGTTGCCCTGGATGTAGCCCTGCACGAAGTCGTAGGCCTCGGGGTAGTCGTTCTGCCCGCCCAGCGCGTTGGCCTCGTTGATTATCTGCTCCTCGAAGAGCGACTTGAGCACTACCGCGCCCGCGCCGTACTCCTCCAGCTGCTTGACTTTATCGGCCGTATCGGTCAGCCCCGAGCTGCTTACAATCAGCGGATTGCGAAGGGACAAACCGAGGTATGAGGTTTTCAAATCTGCCATCTTTCTCTCGATTAGGTTATGTTCTACTGTTAATGCCTCGTTCCAAATATCGCGCTGCCCACGCGCACCATGCTGCTCCCCTCCTCGAGGGCCAGGCGGTAGTCGCCCGACATGCCCATGGAGAGCTGCGCGAACTGCCCGTCGGGGAAGCGGCCCGAGCCCGCGACCTGGTCGAACAGCTGCCTGAGCTGGCGGAACTCCGCGCGGACCTGCTGCTCGTCGTCGGTGAAGGTCGCCATGCCCATGAGGCCCCGCACGCGGATGCCGGGGTGGTCCTCCGGCCTGAAGCGCGCGAGGAAGTCCGTGAGCTCCCCGGGGGCGAAGCCGAACTTGCTCTCCTCCTGGGCCACATGGACCTGCAGCAGGATGTCCTGGCACACGCCCCGGGCCTGGGCCTCACGGTCGATGGCCTCCAGCAGCCGGGGGCTGTCGACGGAGTGGATGAGGGACACCCGCCCGACGACCATCCTGACCTTGTTGCGCTGCAGATGCCCGATCAGGTGCCACTCCACGTCGGCCGGGAGGGCATCCACCTTCTCGAGCAGCTCCTGCACGCGGTTCTCGCCGAAGGCCCGCTGCCCCGCGTCGTAGGCCTCCTGCACGGCGCGTACGGGGTGCGTCTTCGATACGGCGATGAGGGTCACCCCGGCGGGGAGCTCCCCCCGCACGGTGGCGAGCTGCGCGGCTATTGACATGCTATAATACTCCACATTACCCGGCAAAGGTAGCGAAAATATGGCTATAACGCTTTGAAATAAGCGTAGGCCGGCAATTCGCTCCCCTCGGCACGGAGCAGCCCATCGGGAAGCCTCACCGCACCCGCTCCCCCGCCGGAGCTCGGGGCGGGAAGGCTAGACGATGTCCTCCACCTCCCAGCGGAAGGCCTTCAGGCCCTGCTCGGGGGCCAGCTCGTTGAGCTGGCGGCACTGCTGCATGAGCTCGGCGGCCTTCGCGTCGGTGGTGACGCACAGCATCGAGGAGTTGATGGCGGGCCATGTGTGCGTGCCAAGGTGGGGCTCGCCCTCGTGCGTCCCCGTCCCCTTCACGCCGTCCCAGCGGGTGTAGCCGCGGACGTTGACCCGCCGGAGCAGCTCCTGCACCTGCTCGCTGAGCGCCTGGTTGTACACGATGAATACTGCTTTCATAGCGTCTATGCTTGCTGTTGCTTGGCGGCGCGCACCACGGCCCTACGGTGCTTCTTCCGGTGGCTGAGTATGCCGCGGGAGGCGAACATGGTGTACACGGCCGGGACCACGATGAGGGTCAGGAAGGTGGAGAAGGTCAGCCCGCCGATGACGGCCACGCCCATGGGCCGCCACATCTCCGAGCCCTCGCCCGAGCTGAGCGCCAGGGGGAGCATGCCCAGGATGGTGGTCAGGGCCGTCATGAGCACGGGGCGTAGGCGCGACTTGCCCCCCTCGACCACGGCGCGGAAGGTGGAGTAGCCCCGCTCGCGCAGGAGGTTCGTGTAGTCCACCAGCACGATGCCGTTCTTGACCACGATGCCCACCAGCATGATGCCGCCAATCATGGAGATGAGGTTGAGCTTGGTGCCCGTAATCATCAGGGCCACAATCACGCCCGTGAAGGCGAAGGGCAGCGAGAGCATGATGATGAAGGGCTCCTTGAAGCTCTCGAACTGGGAGGCCATCACGATGTAGACCAGCGCGAGGACCAGCAGGAGGAGCTGCCCCATGTCGCTGTTGGTCTCCCCCTGGTCCTTGGCCGTGCCGCCCATGCTCACGGCGATGCTGCTGGGCATGTCGAGCTCGTTGACGGCTTCCCATATCTGGTCGACCACGGTGCTGAGGGAGGCGCGGTAGATGCCGCTGTTGACGTACATGACGCGCTTGCGGTTGATGTGCTGTATGCTGGGGGCGGCGTAGAACTCGCTCACCTGGGCGACCTCGGAGAGCTTGATGGGCTGCCCCGTGCTGGAGTAGAGGGTGATGTCGTTGAGGGCCTCCAGGGAGGCGCGGTGGGCCTGGTCGTAGCGGACGATGATGTCGTACTCGCTGCCGGCCTCGCGGTACTTGGAGGCGGACAGGCCGTTGATGCGGTTGCGCACGTAGGCGGCGGCCGTGCTGGAGTTCAGGCCCGCGGCCGCGAGCTTGCTGCGGTCGAAGCGCACGTTGTACTGCATCTGCGGGGGGTCGTTCTTCACCTCCACGTCGCGGGTGCCCTCTATGGCGCGCATCTTCTCGGCCAGGAGCTCGGCGTAGCGGGCGGTCTCCTCGAGGTCGTGGCCGATGAGCTGCACCTCTATCTTGGCCGCGCCCTGCGAGCCGCCCTGGGCCCCCCCGGCAATCACCTGGAAGCGGTCGAACTCCGTGAGCTGGCCGAGCGAGCGGCGGATGGCATCGCTGATCTCGACGTGGGAGCGGGTGCGCTCGCCGGGCTTGACCAGGTCGATGTCCATGTCCACCATGTTGCTCTTCATGCCGCGGAAGGCCGCCAGGAGGTCGTCGCTGCCCGCGGCGCCGTAGGAGAGGACGATGACCTTCACCTCGGGGTTCTCCTCCTTGATCATGCGCTCGACCTGCTCGGCCAGCTCGCCGGTGTAGGCGCTCGAGACGCCCGGGGGCAGGGTCAGCTTGACCTGTATGCGCGAGTTGTCGGACTGGGGCATGAACTCGGTCTTGATCATGGGGAAGAGGAAGAGGCTGGCGACGAATATGAGGCTGGCCGCCCCCAGGGTGATGAAGCGGTGGTGGGCCGTCCAGGTGAGCACCCGGGCGTAGAGGTTGTCGAGCCCGCCGAGCATGCGCCCGATGGCCCGCTGCACCCGGTTCGCCCGTCGCAGCTGCTCCTTGCGGCGGGCGCGCAGCAGCTGGGAGGAGAGCATGGGGGTGAGGGTCAGGGCGGAGATGGTCGAGACGGTGATCACGATGCTGACGATGTGGCCCAGGGGGCGGAACATGATGCCGCTCATGCCCTCGAGCATGGTGAGGGGGAGGAAGACCGCGATGACCGTCAGGGTGGTGGCCACCACGGCCAGGCCCACCTCGTTGGTGCCGTAGATGGCGGCCTCCCGGGGGGAGCTGCCGCGCTCGAGCTGGGAGGTGATGTTCTCCAGGACCACGATGGCGTCGTCGACCACCATGCCGATGGCGATGGAGAGGGAGGAGAGGGAGATGATGTTGATGGTGTTGCCGCTCAGGTAGAGGTAGCTGAAGGCCACGATCAGGGAGACGGGGATGGTGATGATGATGATGAAGGTGGCGCGCCAGCGGCCCAGGAAGAAGAGGATGACCAGGATGACGAACAGGCCGGCGTACATGACGGTCCTACCCAGGGAGTTGAGGCTGCTCTCGATGAACTCGGCCGAGTTGAACAGCTGCTCTATCTGCACGTCCTTGGGGAGGTTCGCCTTGAGGGTCTCGAGCTCCTTGACGATGTCGCGGACGATGGTGACGGTGTTGCCGCCGCTCTGCTTCTGTATGGACATCTTGACGGAGCGCTGGCCGCCCCGCTTGACCACGAGCTGCTGCGAGGCGAGCGAGTCGTTGACCCGGGCCACGTCGCACAGGAATATCTGGTGGCCCTTGAAGCTGCCGACCACCACGGAGTCCAGCTCCTCGGAGGCGCGGAACTCGGCCTCCACCCGCAGGGGCACGGCGCTGGTGCCCAGCTCCACGATGCCGGCGGGCATGTTGCGGTTCTCCTTGGAGATGGCCATGCCCACCTGCTCCACGGTGAGGCGGTAGGCCTCCAGCCGCTGGGGGTCCACGTCCACCTGTATGGCCCGCTTGGCCCCCCCGCTCACGTTGATGGCGCCGATGCCGTTGACGCGGTTGAGCGGGTTGACCAGCACGTCCTCCACGATTTCGGGCAGCGCGTCGAAGCTCTCCTTGGCCGTCACGGAGTACTCCAGCACGGGGATCATGTTGGCGTTGAACTTGAAAATGAGCGGCTGGTCCACGCCCTCGGGGAGGGACTTCTGCACCCGGGCCAGGGCGTCGCGCACGGTGTTGCTGGCCTCGTCGAGGTTGGTCCCCCAGTCGAACTCCAGGAACACCATCGAGAAGTTGTCCTGCGAGCGGGAGGTGAGCTGCTTGAGGTCGGGGGTGGTGTTGAGCGCGTTCTCGAGGTTCTTGGTGATGGTGTTCTCGATGTCGGCCGCGTTCGCCCCCTGGTAGTAGGTGAACACGGTGATGAAGGGGAACTCCATCTCGGGGTAGAGGTCACGGGCCAGCTTCTGGTAGGAGTACAGGCCGAAGAGCAGCACCCCGACGAATATGAGCAGGGTGCTGATGGGCTTGCGTACGGCGATTTCGTATATCTTCATGCGGTGGCCTCCTACTTCTTATCGTCGGCCGTGGGCTTGCCGCCGTCCGGCTCGGGCTGCTCCTGGGCCACCACCTCCACCCGGGCCCCGTCCTTGAGCTCGCGGAGGCCGGTGTAGATCACCTCCTCGTCGCCCCGCAGGCCCTTCTCGATGACGATGTGGCGGTCGACCCGGCGACCCAGCTCCACCTCAACCCGGCGGGCGAGGCCGTCCTCCACCACGTACACGTAGCGCTGGTTGGTGCCCCGCTGGTGCTGCACGGCCAGGTCGGGCACCAGGACCATCTCGCGCTCGCCGAAGGAGAGCTTCGCGTTGGCGTACATCCCGGGGCGCAGCAGGCCCTCGGCGTTGGGCACCTGGACCTCCACGTCGAAGGAGTGCGACATGGGGTTGACCGTCGGCGACTTCCGGTAGATGGTGGCCGCGAAGCGCTTGCCGGGGTAGGTCGAGAGGGTCACCTCCACGGGCTGGGCGCCGCGCACGGCGGGGTAGAGCTCCTCGGAGAGGTTGATCTTCACCTTCACCGGGTCCACCTGCATGACCGTCAGGATGGCCGCGCGCCCGTTCGATGCCGGGGTGGGGGCCATGCCGTAGAGCTCGCCCTGGTTGTAGTAGCGGCCGGTGACCACCCCGCTGATGGGCGCGTCGATGTGGGTGTTCTCCGTCAGGTTCCTCACCTGCTGCTCCATCACCCGGAGCTGGCTGGCCATCTGGTCGTGCTGCTGCTGCGATACGCTCCCCACCTTATATAGGGTGTCGAGCCGCACAAAGTCCACCCGCAGGGTGGCCAGCTGGGTCTGCTGGCTGAGCAGCTGGGTGGGGTCCATCTCCACGAGGCGCTGCCCGGCCTTGACGCGGTCGCCCACGTCCACCAGCACCCGCTTGATGCGCCCGGCCATCCCGGGCGACACCTGGTCCTCACGGAAGGGGGCCACCAGCCCCGAGAAGGACTTGCTCACGTCGAGCACCCGGCGCATCGCCCTGTAGGTCTTCACCCGTAGGGCCTTGGACTCGGCCTCCGCCTCGGCCGCCTTCTCCGCCTGCTTGCCGCCACCGCAGCCCGCGAGCGCGAAGGGTACTATCATCATGAGGGCCACCACGGCGGGGCGGGCGGCCAGAAGGGTATTGCGTATCGTATTCATCTCGGTAGTCCGTATGCTGATTTTGTAGCCTGTGTCTCGAATTCGCGCGCCGCACGTCTAGCGGCCCAGGGCCTTGGTGTAGTCCACCGAGGCCTTGATGTAGGCGTGGATGGCCTTGTTGAGGTTGAGCGCCGCCTTGGTGTGCTCGGTCTCCGCGTCGGTGAGCTCGAAGATGGTGCCCCCCCCGGCTCCGTAGCGGGCACGGGCGATCTCTAGCCCCCGGGCCGCCAGCTCCATGGCCTGCTGGCTCGAGGCCATATTCTGGCGGGCCACCTGCATCTGGCTCCGGGCCACGCTGGCGCCCACCCGCACCTGCCGCTCGGCCGCCTCACGCTGGAGCGAGAGCTGCATCCGGGCAATCTTGAGCTGCTGGTTCTTCTTGATCTTGGTGAAGCCAAAGAAGAGGGGCACGTTCAGCCGCAATCCATACACGGTGCTCCGCTGCCAGTCGTAGTCGCCGATCTTCAGCTCATCATCCCCCCCCTGCACACCGTAGGTCGCCACGGCCGAGAGCGTGGGGTACATCGTGGCCTTCACCATCTCCGACTGGCTCCCCAGCTTCTCCTCCTGCAGGCGCATCATCCGCAGCTGGGCGTTCTGCCCCAGGTTCGGCTCCCCGTCCAGCGGCTCGCCCGGCAGGCTCTCGGCCATGCCCCGGAGCGTCCCCTCCACCGCGATGGGCTGGTCCTCCGGCAGGTTCAGCAACGACCTCAGCACCATGGCCGAGGTCTTCGCCCCGCTCCGGGCCTGGAGCAGGAGGGGCTCAAGGTTCGACACCTGCACCTGCGCCCGAATCAAATCGTACTCGGCCACCATCCCCTGCCCCCGCAGCCGCCGCACATTCTCGAGCGTCGCCCGGGCCGACTGCACCGACACCTCCATCACCCGGTAGCTCTCCTGGGCCAGCAGCAGCCCGGCGAAGGCCTCGCGCACATCCTCCCGCAGCGCGACCCTCGCCCCGGCGATCTCCTCCTCGGCCAGCGTCCCCTCCAGGCGGCTCATCCGGTAGCCCACGATGGTCGGCATGCTGAAGAGCGGGAGGGTCGCCGTGATACCCGCCTGGATGCTGTGCTTATTGCCCGTCTCTATCTCCTGCAGCCCCCTCGGGGTCGGAATCTTCACCTTGTTCTTCACGGGCTGCAGATTGTAGGAGGCGTTGGCCACCACCGTCGGCAGGAAGCCCCCGATCTTCTCCCACCTCAATGCCTCGGCCGACTCCCGCTTCTGCTGCGTGGCCCGGTAGGTCAGATTCTCCCGCATGGCGCGCTCTATGGCCGCCTCCACCGTCAGGCGCAGCGTATCGCCCGGCCCCTGCGCGCGGGCCACGCCGCCCAGGGCCACCAGCGCGAAAGCTGTAAGTATCCTCATCCAACTACTCTTTGGCATAGCTCCATCTATCTATGTTGGCTACTTCGTATCCGGCCGTGCCAGGACGGCTTCTATCACGGATATGCCCTCCGGGGTGGCAAGCCCACGCATCACGATCTGCACGTACTCCCAGGCCACGGCATTGGTCGAGCCCTCCCCACTACGGAATGCCTCCATATGCACCATGGCGTGGCTCAGCTCCACCAGTAGCTTGGCCGCGAACACGGGGTCGACATCCCGGCGCAGCAGCCCCAGCCGCATGCCGCTCTCCACGTGCTGGCCCGTGGTCTCGAGCTTCAGCATGTGGATACGCTTGTAGTACTCGCGCCAGAGCTCGGGGTAGAGGCGCTGGAGGTCGGTGTAGAAAAGGTGATGCGTCGTGCTGGCCTCCCATATGGCCCAGCGCATCACGGTCAGAAGCCACTCCACCGGGTTGCTCACCCGCCGGATGTCCTCAGGCACGGCGCAGGCCACGTCCTCGTAGAGCACGCACTTGATGAGCGTCTCCTTGTCGGCGAACATCTGGTAGATGGTCCGCTTCGAGGTGCCGCTCTCGGTGGCGATGTCGCTCATGGTCACGGGCTTGATGCCCCGCTGCCGCATCAGCCGCGCCGCCGTGTTCAGTACGCATGTCCGGGCTTGCTGCCCCTTTGCCCCTTCCTCCGTCATGACCTTTCCGTTTCAGCCGCGAAGGTAAGTAAGAAACCCAGAAAAAAAAAAGAGTTTTCAGGTTCTCTGTTTTTAGGCGATATGGATAGGCGCACCGCCGCTACGGGGCCACCCCCCGGGTATTTGCCCCAACCGGCAGTGAATCACCCTGCTGCAAAAAGAAAGGGGGCGACGTATCGCTACGCCACTCCCCGTAACTCGGACCGATGCACCGGGCTATTCCCCCGAGGCACTCTCGAACACGAGCGTTTCGCCCCCCCGGTAGTCCACGTACACAGCGTCCTGCGCGGCGATTCGCCCGGAGAGTATCTCCCGCGACAGGCGGTTGACCACCTCCCGCTGGAGGGTCCGCTTCAGGGGCCGCGCGCCGAACTGCGGGTCGTAGCCCCTCCGGGCGAGCCACTCCATGGCCGCCTCGCTGGCCTCGAGCCCTATGCCCTGCTGGGCGAGCATGCGCCGCACCGCCGCGAACTGCATGCGCACCACCTCCTGAATCTCCTTGAGGTCAAGCGGCTTGAATACCACCGTCTCGTCCACCCGATTGAGGAACTCGGGGCGAATGCTGCGCTTCAGCAGCTCCATCACCTCAACCCGGGCCTGCTCCATGCCCCGCTCCGGCCCGTGCTGCTCCATGGCATCCTGTATGAGGGATGAGCCGAGGTTGGAGGTCATGATGATGATGGTGTTCTTGAAGTCCACCACCCGGCCCTTGTTGTCGGTCAGGCGGCCGTCGTCCAGCACCTGCAGCAGGATGTTGAACGCATCGGGGTGCGCCTTCTCCACCTCGTCGAGCAGGACCACGGAGTAGGGCTTGCGGCGGATGGCCTCGGTGAGCTGCCCCCCCTCCTCGTAGCCCACGTAGCCCGGAGGCGCGCCGACCAGCCGCGATACGGCGTGCCGCTCCTGGTACTCGCTCATGTCGATGCGCGTCATCAGGCTCTCGTCGTCGAAGAGGAACTCCGCGAGTGCCCTGGCCAGCTCGGTCTTCCCGACGCCCGTCGTGCCCAGGAAGATGAACGAGCCGATGGGCCGCTTGGGGTCCTGCAGCCCGGCCCGGCTCCGGCGCACCGCATCGGCCACCGCCCCTATGGCCTCCTCCTGGCCCACCACGCGCCTGTGCAGCTGCTCCTCCAGCCCCAGCAGCTTCTCCCGCTCGCTCTGCAGCATGCGCGCCACCGGGATGCCCGTCCACCGGGCCACCACCTCGGCGATGTCCGCGGCGTTGACCTCCTCCCGTATCATGGCCTCGCCCCCCTGGGTGCTCGCCAGCTCCTGCTTGTGGGCCTCTATGGCCGCCTCCGCCTCGGCGATTTTGGCGTAGCGTATCTCCGCGACCCGCTCGTAGTCGCCCGCCCGCTCCGCCTCCACGGCCTCCTGCCGGAGGGCCTCTATCTCCTGCTTGCGGGCCTGTATCCCGTCCACCAGCCGCTTCTCCTCGCTCCACTGGCTGCGCAGCCCGTCGCGCAGCTCACCCAGCTCCTGCAGCTCGCCCCCTATGGCCTGCAGCTTGGCCGTGTCGTTCTCCCGCTTGATGGCCTCCCGCTCTATCTCCAGCTGGCGGATTTTGCGCTCCACCTCGTCCAGCTCCTCAGGCAGGGAGTTCATCTCGAGGCGGAGCTTGGCCGCGGCCTCGTCGATGAGGTCTATGGCCTTGTCGGGGAGGAAACGCCCGGTGATGTAGCGGTGGCTCAGCTCCACGGCGCTGAGGATGGCATCGTCGACTATGCGCACGGCGTGGTGCGTCTCGTAGCGCTCCTTCAGCCCCCGGAGTATGGAGACGGCATCCTCCGGGCTGGGCTCGTCCACGATGACCCGCTGGAAGCGCCGCTCCAAGGCCTTGTCCTGCTCGAAGTACTTCTGGTACTCGTCCAGCGTGGTGGCCCCAATGGCGCGCAGCTCGCCACGGGCCAGGGCGGGCTTGAGGATGTTGGCCGCGTCCATGGCCCCGCTGGTCTTCCCGGCCCCCACCAGGATGTGTATCTCGTCGATGAAGAGGATGATTTCGCCCTCGGCCGACACGACCTCGCCCACCACGCTCTTGAGCCGCTCCTCGAACTCACCCTGGTACTTCGCCCCGGCGATGAGCGCGCCCATGTCCAGGGAGAAGATGCGCTTGCTCCGGAGGTTGTCGGGCACGTCGCCGCTGACGATGCGGTGGGCTATGCCCTCGGCGATGGCGGTCTTCCCCACGCCCGGCTCGCCGATGAGGATGGGGTTGTTCTTGGTGCGGCGCGACAGGATTTGCAGCACGCGGCGTATCTCCTCGTCCCGGCCTATGACGGGGTCCAGCCGGCCACGCTGGGCCAGGGCGTTGAGGTCGAGGGCGAAGCGCCCCAGCGCGTTGTAGGTCTCCTCGGCCGAGGGGCTATCCACCCGCCGCCCCTTGCGGAGCTCGCCGATGGCCGCCCGCAGGTCCTGCGCGCTCAGGCCCGCATCGCGCAGCAGCTGGCCCACGGGCGCGGGGGCCTCCAGCAGGGCCAGCAGCAGGGCCTCCACGGATATGTAGCCGTCGCCCATCTCCTGGGCCAAACGCTCGGCCCGGGTGAACACCCCGCTGAGGTCCGCGCTCGGGTAGGGCTCGCCACCGGATACCCTCGGCAGCCCCTCAATGAGTGCGTCGCTGGCCGCAATGATGCCCGCCATGCTGATACCCAGCTTCTGGAAGATGAACTGGACGAGGCTCTCGCTCTCGCTCAGAACCCCACGCAGCAGGTGCACCGGCTCCACCGCCTGCTGGCCATGACCCTGGGCTACGCCGAATGCCTTCCGCACCACGCCCTGGGCCTGCACTGTGAATTGCTCTATTCTCATGGTCATGTTTCTCCTTTCACCACCGCAGGGTGCAAGCCCTAGGCCACCGGCCCCTCGCTGTCAGGTCGGTCGGTCCTAGCAAGCCGCAGGAAAGGGGGCAAGGGGCTGAACAATAGATGTTAATTGGCAAAATCTGGGGGCTGAACACCACTGCCATTCTGTCACCTTTCCGGTTGATAGCGAGATAATTATGTCATGATTCGGTGAGATACGATTAGGCAAGCTCCGGGTGGCAAGCCGGGGATTTTCTTAACTTTGCCAGCGGAAATGCAAACGGAACACGGAAAGGATGGAAAAATCGCACCGCATACGTACACGCATGGGCCTACTGGGTATGCTATGCCTCCTGCTGGGCCTGGGCTCATGCCAGAAGATGTGGAGCCGCCTCCTCAAGCGCCACGAGCTGGTGGACGCGCGGCTGTCGGGGAGCTACGCCTACTCGCCGGACAGGAAGAAAATCCTCTGGTTGAGCAGCGACGGGAGCGAGCTGGTGTATGAGTGGAGGGACATCGGCGCGGACGTGCAAACCTTCCGGGTGACCAGCCCCTGGTCGGGCCGCGACGCCCAGCACGTCTACGTCAAGGGCAAGCGCATCGACGGGGTGGACCACGCCAGCTTCGCCCCAATCCGCGCCGAGGAGGGCTGGAGCACGCGCTACCGCGACCGCTACCACGTGTACACAATACGCTACCCCGACGATGACCCGCAGAACCCTGACCTCGCGGTGATTGCGGGCGCGAAGCCCGAGAGCTACGTCTGGCTGGGCCGCCCCTCCAGCTGCTGGGCCCGCGACAGCCAGCACTACTTCTTCTACGACCAAATCGCCGGGGTGGACTACGCCAGCTTCCGCCTCCTCACGCCTATCCTCTACGCGGACAAGGACTCCGTCTACGCCTACCAGGGGCTGAACGAGCCGCTCCTGAGCCTGAGGGGCGACGGCACACCCCCCGACGAGTACGTCGTGATGGAGGAGCACGCAGTGCGGAGCCGGGCCCACCTCTACGTCCGCTGCAAGCCGCTCCACGGGGGGTGCCATACCCCGCGCCCCCTGGTGCAGGAAATCGCCATACGTGACCCGGAGAGCATCCGCCTCTGGACCATGTTCAGGAGCTGGGCGGCCGTCGACGGCGTGGTGTACTACCTGGGAATGCCGGTGGAGGGGGCGGACGCGGAGAGCTTCGCGCCCCTCAACTCCTACTACGACGACTTCGGGGCCGACCTGCAACACGTCTACGACAGGACCAAAGCCATACCGGGCGTAGCGCCGGAGGACGTAAGCTACAACTCGCAACGGAGGACCGTAGAGCTCGACGGCCGACCGTGGAGCTGCGAGAGCTGGAGCTTTGAGCCGGCCGGCAGCAGCTACAGCCGCTAGCCCTCCACGATGCCCTACCCCCGAGTAGGCCTACCCCTCCCCGCGCCGGGGATGCTCCCCGTACACCACCGAGGGGGGCAAGCCCTCCCCCAGCCGCGCAAGGTAGAGCGAGACGACCATACCCCCGACAGCCCCCAGCAGGTCGGGCATGCCGTCGCAGCAGAAGGTGAGCGCATCCCCACCGTCCTTCTCCACCTCGAGCATCGTGCCGTGGGTGTGCCGGCAGGGGGCGCGGCTTACGGTCCAGGCCTCCGGCTCCATCCCCCGGCGGATTACGTCCTCGGCCTCCCGCATGAAGCCCTCCGCTATGGCCAGGGAGCTACCCTCCGAGGCGGGGAAATCCGCCGCCAGACGCTCGTACTTCCTCCGGGTATGCACAGAGATGTGGTATTGGTACTTGGCCCGGTTAGCCAACATATGGCCAATCTGCTCAGCGGCGGCCTCTCCGTAGCCCTCCTGGTAGAGCAAATCGGCCAGACGCTTCCTGGTTTGCCCTAGGTACTTCTCATCGGCCGGTCGGCTCAGGGCGATGAAAAGCAGACCAATCTGGACCGTCGGCTCGCCGGGGAAGCAGTAGGCCAGGTCGGCCCAGAAGTGGAAGGTCTCCCTGAAGTGCGGGTAGAGGTACTGGTAGATGGGCAGCGCCTCGTTCAGCCTTTCCTGCGCGATGAGGAAGCGCCCGTAGGCCCGGAGGGTATTCACGTCCACGGGGGTGGAGAAGGCGACCTCCCGGCCCAGCGGCACGAGCCAATCGACCTCTATCCCCTCCTGAAGCACCCTCCGCTTGACCGCGGCATGCAGGCAGCTCAGCACGACCCTCGCGGCCCCCCGCCTGTCGGGGTAGGCATCGCACCCGGCGAGAATGGCGCAGAGGCTCCCATGGCCCCACGCGCCGATGAACTCCAGCAGGCGCACATCATCCGCGCCGCGGTACAGCTTCTCAGCCTGGAGTATGAGCCGGAAGTGGAGGTCGGGGTCTAGCTCGTGGGGCAGCGGCATGGCGACCAGGGAGTCGAAGTAGCGGTAGGCACGGCGGAAGTCCTCCCGGTCCAAGGCATCGCCGATGCGGTGGAGGAAGAGCGCGGCCTTGAGGCGTAGCAGCAACGGGCTCTGCGGATTGAAGTCGAAGACGAGGTCCTCGTCCCTGATTTCCCGGGCGGGGGCCAGCTCCCGGTAGCGATGGAGATAGACCCGCTGCAGCAGATTGGCCGCCTGGAGGTACTCCCCATCCGCGATTAGCTCCTCAATCTGGCTGCAGGCTTCCTCGTACATGAATTCCCCCTCCGGCATTACGACGCTCACAGCTTGAAAAGGCCGATAGCCCGCCGCTCGCCCATGTAGTAGACCTCCAGCGTGTAGAGCCCCGGGGGGAGGCCGCCAAGGTCCAGGCGCGACAGCCCGACGGGGAGCTCGCCCGCCCGCACGCGCAGACCATCCGTCCGGAATATCCTGTAGTGGGCGGCGGCCTCGAAGGGGCTAGCGATGCTCAGCTGGGACCTCGTCGGATTGGGGAAAACGCTCATCGGCAAGCTGGCCACCTCCGCACGGCTGGCCACGTCGGGCGAAGGAGACGTAGGCAGCTTGATTTTTATCTCGCCGGAGCGTTTGACCATGAGGCTACGGGCATCCTCCTTGCTGGTGTACTCATTGCCGCCGGTGACCTCCTGAATCTCGCTCTCCCCGCTCGCGCTGGAGAAGGTGATGAGGTCACCACCCCGAAGGCCTATCTCACCGGGGAGCGTCAGCGTGTCGTGCCGCAGGGCTTGCCCACAGGCATCTTGCACATCCACAACGACCCTCGACTCCCGCTCGGTCCGCAGGGTCATGGTGCACTCATCGGCGTACATCCTCGTGCGGAAACGCTTGAGGATGTGGGAGTTCCTGTAGATATCCAGACTCTGCTCAGGCACACGGAGAATGATGCCGGGCTTGGTGGCCGCTGGCTCAATGTCGATGTCCTCAGGTGTGAGATGTGGCAGATTGATTACACGCAGCTCGGCGTTCTTCACGAGGCTACTCCGGGCGATTCTCCCCACGGTGCTGGCCAGATAGACCTCCCGGAGATTGGCCAAATCCCGGAACGCCTTCCCCTCCACCTCCCGCAGCGCGCCACCGAGGTAGAGCACCTTCACGCCCCCACAGTTGGCAAACGCCCCATCGTCTATAGATTCAACCTCCTCAAGCTCAATACGTAGCGTGTCGCCCGGCGACTTCACCCCGCGGAGCACCCCGCCCGCCGTATCCACCAGCAGCCCCCCCATCTCCACGACCCTCACCGGGGGTGGCTTCGATGCCCCCTTCAGCTTATACTCGACGCGGAGGTGCATATCCCCCTTCACCACGAAGCCACCCTCCATCCCGCCGAGCCGCATCGCGCCGCTATGCACGGAGAAGCTCTCGTACTGCTCCGGCTTCTTCGCGGAGTAGCTCACACGCTCGCCGCTGCTAAGCGTATTGACCTCCTGCGCTGATTTAGAGCCTGGTAGCACGATATCCAGACGCTTCAGGGCCTCATGGTCGATGCTCAGCACAAACCCCCGCTCCCCCACCCCAATGGTCATGTCCTCCTGCAGCTCGAAAGGGCCGACGTAGGGCCTACCGTTGCAGACGATGCGAACCCCCGGCGCGGCATCGTACGTAATCCTGATTTTGCTCCCGGCCTCAACCCTTGTCCCCCGCCGCCTCAGCGCAACGTAGCGATCATCCTTCCAGCATTCCACACGGAGCTTATGGGGGCGGTTCTTCGGCCAGCTTACCCTGTACTTCGTCTGCTTGGCGATGGCATGCTCGGGCAATCCCGCACCACTCATGGGATCTGCCGCAAGTCGCAGCGCAACGCCCCCCGATGCGCGCAAGCCCTTCATATCCATGGAGTAAGCCCACGAGAATGAGGACAAAATCAACATGCTTAGGCACACCAGCGTAAAGACTAGGAACCTTGTAGACTGTTTCCTCATGATGAGCCCCTCCGTTTTCTCGCTACGAATCAATACGTAGACCACTTGCAAATGTAGCAAAGAATACTAACAACGCAAGCATGCCACCAGACGAATCGCCGAGATGCATACGCATTTCGCGCAAAGCCCCTTGCACATATCCAAAATCGCGCTACCTTTGTCCCCCGAAGCAGGACGAATTTGACCGCCTGCGACGCAAGGATAGATGGAAAGCAAAGTGAGCTACGATATTCTGCGCCCCCTTCTGGGTGCACCGGCCGGGAGCAAATCGCTCCACGCCCCCTCGTGCGCTTTCCCGACGCAGAGCGATGTCTGCGTGGCCATACCCGCCGGTATGCCTATGTCCATGCGTGCGTCCATGCGCTCTCGCTAGCCCATGGACGTTAAACTCCCCTAATATCCCAACGATGCTCTAGCTAGGCTCCCCAGCGGAGACCTACGCGCCCCGGCGACAGGGCTTCCCCCGTCGCCAGCGGTCCACAGCGGACTGCGCAACTGCATGGCCCCCGGAAATACGGCAGGAGTCGCTACACCCCTGTCCCGGGGAGGTGTGCCAAATCCTTCATTATCAGCATACGAGTACCCATTTTTTCATGTTCAATCAATAAAAATTACAGAGTAATGAGCAAAGTTCAAGCGAATGGCTGGGCCCTCATCCCCTTCCTGTTGTTCGTGCTAAGCTACCTCGGCATCGGCATCGCGCTGGTGGCCCAGGGCGATCCCATGGGCTTCTACGGCTTCAAGGGCCCGATGGCGGTCTTCGTGGGCATCATCCTGGCATTCATCATGCTGAAGGGCAGCGTGAACGAGAAGTTCGAGACCTTCGTCAGGGGCAGCGGCGACTCGAACATCATCACCATGTGCATAATCTACATCCTGGCCGGGGCTTTCTCCGTGGTATCCAAGCAGATGGGCGGGGTGGACTCCACGGTGAACCTGGGCCTCTCGGTAATCCCACCGGACTACCTGGCCGCCGGGCTATTCATCATCTGCTCCTTCCTGTCCCTGGCCACGGGCACAGCCGTCGGGACCATCGCCGCTGTCGGCCCAGTGGCAGTCGGCCTGGCGCAGCACTCCGGCGTGAGCCTCCCGCTGATGATTGCCACCCTCATCGGCGGCGCGATGTTCGGCGATAACCTCTCGATTATCTCCGACACCACCATTGCCGCAACCCGCACCCAGGGCGTGGAGATGCGCGACAAATTCCGCGTAAACCTGGCGCTGGTCCTGCCGGTGGCCATCCTCACGGTGGTGCTGCTACTGGTCTTCGGCCGGCCGGTAAGCACGCCGGTAATTGAGGCGCAGAGCTACGACATCATCCAGGTCCTACCCTACGTCTTCGTGCTAGTCGCGGCGGTGCTCGGGATGAACGTGCTGCTGGTGCTGATCGGGGGGACCATCTTCTCTGGGATAATCGGCATGGCACAGGGGACCTTCAGCGTGCTGGAGTGGACCAACCACGCCTACGACGGCTTCAACGGGATGTTCGAAATCTTCCTACTCTCGATGCTCACCGGCGGCCTGGCCAGCTTGGTGACCAAGGCCGGGGGCATGGAATGGCTCCTCAACAAGATTAAACGTAGCGCCAAGAGCACCCGCTCGGCCGAGCTCGGCATCGGGACGCTCGCCCTGCTAACCGACACAGCCACAGCCAACAACACCATCGCCATCATTATAGACGGGCCCATAGCGCGCGAGATGTCGGAGGAATACAAGGTGGATCCCCGGCGCGCCGCCTCCCTCCTCGACACCTTCTCCTGCGTGGGGCAAGGCCTCATCCCCTACGGCGCCCAGGCCCTCATCGCGTGCTCCTTCACCAATGGCCTCGTGAACCCCGTCGCACTCATCCCCTACGGCTGGTACCAAATCGGGCTGGCCATCTTCCTAATCATCTCAATCTACGTCCCCTACGCGAACGGCTACATAAAAAGGCATCCCTGGGTGTGGAACCGCTAGCCTAAGGGCTCAACTCGCCTGAACGGGGCAGCTGCAAAAAGCTTTTTGCAGCTGCCCTGTATGCATAAAATAGTTCGCAATTAGCTGTTATTCAAGAGATTATATATCGCCATCTGGCATTCACGCCCAGCATGTGCCCTAGCCAAAAAGAAGCCTCCCACCCATCGCGTTCCCACAACAGCGCAAAATAGCGTAGCTTTGCGGGGTGGAGAAGAAACATCCCCACCGCCAAAATTACGCAAAATGAAGGAGAATAGGGGCAAGGCCGTGGCCATACTGGCTGGCGGAAATTCCGAGGAGCGACCCGTATCGCTAGCGTCCGCCAAGCAGATAAAGCTATGGCTAGAGAAAACGGAGTACATCCCGTACATCATTGATATTCAGGGATTTCAGTGGGAATATACCGAGGAGGATGGGGCAATACACCCCTTCGACACATCGACATTCACCCTGCCAATCCCCGGCCGCACGGTACACTTCGCCGCCGCGCTAATCGCCACGCACGGCGACCCCGGCGAGAACGGCTTGCTGCAAGGGTACCTCGAGATGCGCGGCATACCCCACACAACGGGGGATGTGCTCGCCCAGAGCCTCTCATTCCACAAGGCCGCATGCAAGAGGTACCTCCAGGGGCTCATCCCCATGGCACCATCCATCGAGCTAAACTCCGATAAGGAGCTGGATATGAGAACTATAGCCGAGGAGATTGGCTACCCGCTATTCGTCAAGCCCACGGACAACGGCAGCAGCGTGGGGGTCTACATGGTGAAGGCAGAGGAAGAGCTGAAGGCAGCAGTGATCAAATCCCTCCAATGCGGCGCTTCCATCCTGATAGAGAGGGCAATACGGGGGGTAGAGGTATCCTGCGGCATGGTTCACCTGGAGGGAAAAGACATCGTTTTCCCTATTACGCAGCTCATTGCCAAGGATGCAGAGTTCTTCGATTTTAAGAGCAAGTATAGCGGTGAGGCTCAAGAGATTACACCGGCTCCCATTCCAGAGGATACCGCCCAGAGGATTGCGGAGTACATGCGCATCGCCTACCACCAGCTCAGGCTGCGGGGAATGGCACGAGCCGAATTCATCATTGAGAACGGCACCCCCTACTTCCTCGAAATCAACACGGTACCGGGTATGACGGCCACCAGCATACTCCCGCAACAGGTCGCCGCCTACGGATGGACCATGGAAGACCTCCTCGCCCGGGTACTGAATGAGGTGACAAAAGAGCAGAAGTAGCCCTCCAAGCCTCATTATCAGCGATTCCGCCAATACCCGGCAAGCACCCAGCTTAGCGAATAAGCCACGACATGCGGTGCAAAAAGCTGCTCCAGATTGTAAGTTGAGACCACTAGATACACCACCCCCAGCGCGCACAAGCCCAAACCCGCCCTCCCGGGGAGAGCCCAGCGTAGGGGCTGAAAGGCCCGGCTCCACCGTGCTTCTGAGCCCCCCCAACGCAAAAAGCCCCGGCTCCCTCAGGGGGAGCCGGGGCGATGGGGGGGGCGGCGACCTACTCTCCCACGGGCCAGGCCGTAGTACCATCGGCGCGGGCG
>PDWJ01000495.1_pt1 | contig 57829 bp, 51 predicted proteins | sample 1430881 | NCBI WGS metagenome assembly PDWJ01 (sample SAMN01162460, study PRJNA174530) | Oral metagenome, whole genome shotgun sequencing project. | biome: Marine environment; feature: Marine mammal; material: Swab sample of the gingival sulcus; isolation source: swab sample of gingival sulcus...
CCGAGGGTCTTCTAAAGGAGCGAAATGTTCAATGATACTGATTGCCATGAGCTATCCTGAAAGCAAATCAGCTAGTGTGAACCAAGTTTGCCATTTCTCTCAATTTTATATGCGGTCGCCCTGATAGCACTATCATGCAGCTTTACTTTGTTAAGGATGTCTGCTATAGGTGAAGAGACAGCAAAAACGGGATAAGTGTAGAAGTCCTACTCTAGTCAGTGGTTCTCAAATACAGAGGGTAAGGTGATGATGTCTGGCGAATCGAAATTTTTATCTAAAGAGGTTATCGCAGCTCTGATTACAGGTATTTTCACCATAATTGCAGCCTTTATCGCTGCTGGATATTTTATCGATAATAAACTGGACAAGTTACCAAGCTGGGAGTTGTTATATAGCAATAACGAGGATGGAGAAAAGAAGGCTGGCAGTAAACAAAAATTAAAAGAGGCTATTAAAAATGGTTATGATATTAAGGTTGTCTCAAGTTCCGATAGCAATGTAGCTGGCTTTGTAACAGATGTGTTTAAACTGAACCTAGTTCAAATCAGAGGAGATGTAATCAGTGGTCAACCTGCTTCTTCAATTTCCTGGTGGGTTGATCCAGATAACCCTAAAATATTAAAATTTCCGGAAGCCTCTTACTTGGTTTATACAATTGTTGATACAACAGGCCGAGTTCAGTATGACAAGTATAGTATGAAAGGTGAAAAAGTAGCGGGAGTAGGTAAAAATATGTACAGAACATCAATGGAGTGGCTTGGCTTGAAACCTGCGACTGATAAGTAGTTTATTCACAAGCAAATAATATTGAAAGCCTGATCTGGTAACAGATCGGGCTTTTTTGTAGTGATTAGCCGACATAGCCATAGCCGGATTGGACAGTAGTTAATCCGGCTTTTTCAAGACATGAGCAACATGCTAAAGTAGTCTTATGCACACAAGCCAACGATTCGATAAACCTGTTACGCTTACTCACCATGCGATTGATCAGATGGCAGAACGTCAGATTGACGAGATCTTGCTGTATGATCTTATAGAGTCCGGTGGGTGGGATAAAATGGAAAGATGAAGAGCACCTCACCATGATCTGGCTACTGGGTACATGGGGAATCTTCGCCAGTGTGCCTGCATGGTTGCCTGCGATTTTCCTCTGGTGGACATTCAGTATCATGTGCGGCATCGGGTTTGCCAGTATGTACCTCGATAGAACTAACGTTTGCCTTTGAAAAACTGGATCAGGCAATACCGCTGGCACTTAATTCCGAGATGAGTAGACCAAAAATACAACAACTACAGTTAAGGCTAAGCTAGGCAGAAAAATATATCATTTATGTTGGTTGAAACTTACCAGCATGATTGTCGTTTTGAAACAGCTGAACAGTTGTTTTTCCACATTGGCAGAATTTGGTGACGATATCGACCCCATTGATTCGGAAGAGTTTTGGTCGGATTATCTATTCAGACTATCTACGCAACTAATGGAATTCGACAAACTCGGGGTGTTTTACATTTTTATCTTTGTAATGTCTTTTATGCCACTCTAATGCCACAGCCTTGAAATTATGTTCCGTGGCAAGTTTGATTTTTTGTGTTTGTTTATAGGTTGATATCCTTATAGATTAAATCAAGATACCCGTGTACTTTAAATAGCTAGGCAATGAGTCACTATAAACTATGCTGTCAAGTTTCACCTTTAATCTAGACAGTTAATCATATTTTCACCCGTTCAACATATCACATTGAAAAATGCTCCCTATTTTAGTAGATAACAATTGTATTTTCTAAGTTTGTGGATTACTATATTATCTTTGTTATATGCAGTATAAATAGAATTTATCTAGTAGGAGTTTACTATGATGAAACCATCACCGACCAAATTAATTGCACTGGGGCTTTTCGCCACAGGATTACTGACTGCCAATACCGCCTTGGCAGAGGGACGCTTGACCGTATATTGCAGTGCTACCAATGCCATGTGTGAAAATGCCGTCAGTACCTTTGGCAAAAAGTACGACGTTAAAACCGCTTTTGTCCGCAACGGTTCGGGCAGTACATTTGCCAAAATCAAAGCGGAAGCCAGTAACCCGCAGGCCGATGTTTGGTACGGTGGTACTTTTGACCCGCACTCACAGGCGGCTGAAATTGGCTTGCTGGAGCCCTATGTATCAAAAAACATCGAACAAATTGAAGCGCGTTTTCGTGATCCTGGTAAAAAGAAAGGCAATTACTCATCGGCCATTTACATGGGTATTCTCGGTTTTGGCATCAATACCGATCGCTTAAAAGAATTGGGCATTAAAGAAGCGCCAAAATGCTGGAAAGACCTATTAAAGCCGGAATTTAAAGGTGAAGTTCAAGTCGCTGACCCGCAAAGTTCGGGTACCGCTTATACCGCCATTGCCACCTTTGTACAGTTATGGGGCGAAGACGAGGCCTTTGACTACTTTAATAAACTGAACGAAAATATTTCTCAATATACCAAATCAGGCGTCGCTCCTTCGCGCAATGCAGCCCGCGGGGAGACTTTGGTTGGCATCGGCTTCTTGCACGATTACATGCTGGAAAAAGTGAAAGGTGCCAATTTACAATTGGTGGTTCCTTGTGAGGGTACCGGTTACGAGCTCGGCGGTGTCAGTATTCTTAAAGGCGCCAGAAACCTGGACAATGCCAAATTGTTTGTCGATTGGGCACTGTCAAAAGAAGGGCAGGAATCAGCTTGGAAACAAGGCAAATCGCTACAAATAGTAACCAATACCACTGCCGAACAGCACCCCGACTCCCCCAATCCTAATGAGTTAAAACTGATTGATTACGACTTTGAGAAATACGGTGCTTCTGAGGAAAGAAAGCGCTTAATCAATCGTTGGGTCAATGACATTAAGTTAGCAAAATAATAATTTAAATACAGAGTAGCATGATGAAGATAAAAGCAAAATTAACTTTATTAAGCCTTGTAGCATCGGGTTTGTTAACGGCAAATACGGCTGTAGCGGAAGGCCGCCTAACCGTTTACTGTAGTGCGAGAAATACCGTTTGTGAACATCAAGTTAAAACCTTTTCAAAGAAATTTGATGTTAAAACCGATTTTATTCGCAACGGCACCGGTAGTACCCTGGCAAAAATTAAAGCGGAAAAAAACAATCCGCAAGCCGATGTCTGGTACGGCGGTACCTTTGACGGTCATTCACAAGCCGCTGAAATGGATTTATTGGTTCCTTACCAATCCAAATATTTAGATGAGGTCATCCCCGAATTTAAAGACCCGGGTAAACGCAAAGGCAATTACAGTTCCGTCGTTTATATGGGTGTGTTGGGTTTTGGTGTCAATACCGAGCGCTTAAAGAAACTGGGCATTAAAGAAGTGCCAAAATGCTGGAAAGATTTGGTTGACCCGCGTTTTAAGGAAGAAATTCAAGTGGCTGATGCGCAAAGCTCGGGCACAGCCTATACCGCTTTGGCCACATTTGTACAACTTTGGGGCGAGGACAAAGCTTTTGAGTATATGAAAAAATTGCATAAAAATATCTCTCAATACACCAAATCGGGGACGGCTCCTTCAAGAAATATCGCCCGCAATGAAACCACCATCGGTATTGGTTTCCTACAAAACTATTCTTTCGAACGCGAAAATGGAGCGCCGATTGAAGTTATCGTCCCTTGTGAGGGCACCGGTTATGAATTAGGCGGTGTGAGTTTGATCAAAGGAGCGCGTAACGAAGACAATGCCAAATTGTTTATTGACTGGGTAATGTCCAAAGAATCGCAAGAATCCATGTGGAGAGACACCAAAGATCACCACATTTTGACCAATGTCAATGCCAAGGCTTCTCCGTTTGCCTTAAAGCCGGACGAAGTGAATTTAATTGACTATGACTTCAGTAAATACGGTTCAAAAGATGTCCGTAGTCAGTTGATTGATAAGTGGGTTAATGAAGTTAAACTGGCTAAGTAACCAGCAGGTCTGATAACCTCAGGGACGACCACCGATATTATACGATAGCGGTGGTCGTCGTCTTTCCGTATTAGATATACTGTCTGCGACGGCAAGCCCAGCAAGTGCTGGGTAAACTCTGTACCAATTTTTAATTCACTTCACTATAGATGGCCCTTGCATAGGCTTTTTATAAAACAATTACAATCAATACTTATGAAACAACAATCAACCCTGTCTTGCATCACCAGCAATAGTTTATTTTGGGTTTTTCTTGCCTTAATTGCCTTTGCCTGCTTGCCGACTTACGCCCTGTACTACGGTTTTTCCGAATCCACCCAGAAAGAAATTTTACAAGCGATGGGCTGGTACAGCAAAGATGGCGTTGGTTTTAACATCAGTTGGCTATGGTTTGCTTCGCTATTTGCTATACCGTTAGTCTCCGCTGTATTGAAAAAGAAAGGTAAAGCCGCTCAAGGGATTGGTGAATTGTGTGCCATCATCGGTGTCTTTTTATTTGTTTTTGTCTGGGCAACAATGGCCAAAATCAGTTTGGGTTACTCGATTTTGGTTTTGATGTTAGTACTGATTGCCCTGGCGACCAATGCACTGGCCAAATTATCGGTCTTGCAAGGGGATAAATTTATTATCGCCTCATTGCTGATTATCGCTTCAATTATCTTTTTCTTTATTGTCTACCCGATAATCTCAATTTTTATTTCGATGTTTTACGATGGCGATCGTTTTGTCCCCGGGCAAGTGATCGACACCATCAGACAACCCTATATTGTCCGCATCATTACCAATTCGCTTAGCGTAGCGGCGACGATTGGCGTCTTAAGCACCTTTTTTGGACTGCTGTTTGCTTTATACACCACCCGCATTGCCAGACGCACGGCTTTTATCGGCAAATTATTTTCCATTTTACCGATAGTCACGCCGCCCTTTGTGGTGGCCCTGGGGATTACCCTGATGCTCGGGCGCTCGGGCTATGTCACCGAATTTTTAGTCACTTATTTGGGTTTTAACAGCAACTGGTTATACGGCTTTACCGGTATTGTTATCGCCCACACTTTGGCACTGACGCCGCTATCCTTTATGATTTTGGAAGGGGCGTTGAAGTCCATTCACCCCTCAATTGAAGAAGCGTCTTATACCATGCGAGCCAACCGCTATAAGACGTTTTTTAATATTATTTTCCCGCTACTAAAACCGGCCTTGGCCAACTCGTTTTTAGTGGTCGCCATTCAATCCTTGGCAGATTTTAGTACGCCGTTAGTATTGGGCGGCAGTTTTGATGTGATTTCCTCGCAAATTTATTTTTATATCGCCGGCTCACAATTGGATTACGCCTCGGCCAGCACCTTGGGTACGCTGCTTTTGGTATTTTCTTTGGGCATTTTTGTGATTCAGTACATCTGGATAGGCAATCGTTCTTATGTCACGGTATCAGGCAAATCCTACCGCGGCGAGGTGCAAGATTTACCCAAGCTGATGAAATCAATGATTACTTTTTTCCTGTTGAGTTGGACGATTTTTAATGCCGTGTTGTACGGCAGTATTTTTTACGGTAGCTTTACGGTTAACTGGGGCGTTGATTATTCATTGACATTAAAAAACTACGAATTGTTATTTGGCAGCGGTTTTGATAGTGGGGCGTGGCCATCACTGATTCAAACCGTTATTTTTGCCATTACCGCTGCCCCAATTACTGCGGTGCTCGGGTTGTTATTGGCCTATATTACCGTGCGACGGGAGTTTCAGGGCAAAAAAACTCTAGAATTTCTCACCCTGCTGTGTTTTGCCGTACCGGGTACGGTGGCGGGGGTCGCCTATATTCTCGCCTTTAACGACGCCCCAATTTATATCACCGGCACCGGTATTATCATTATTTTATCAATGGTGACGCGCAATATGCCCATCGGGATGCGAGCCGCCATCGCCGGACTGGGACAACTGGATAAATCGCTTGACGAGGCTTCGTTATCACTCAAAGGCAGCTCCTTTAAAACCCTGTTATTTGTCGTGTTGCCGCTGTTAAAGCCGGCCTTGCTATCCTCACTGGTAACCAGTTTTGTGCGCGCAATGACCACCGTTTCAGCCATTATTTTCTTGGTTACTGCCGATACGCGGGTGGCCACCTCTTATATTCTTAACCGCGTTGAAGACGGCGAATACGGTATCGCCATTGCCTACGGTTCGGTGTTAATCGTCGTGATGATGTCAATTATCCTGTTCTTTGACTGGATTGTCGGTGATACGCGAATTGCTCGCTCCAAAGCCAAAAAACAACACTAATTTTTTAGGAAACCCCAATGAACAAGACAAACGATAAACAATTTTTGGTCTTAAAAAATATCACCAAAGCCTTTGGTAAAACCGTCGTTATCGACGATTTGGATTTAACCATCGAACGCGGCACTATGACCACCCTACTGGGCCCGTCGGGCTGCGGCAAAACGACGATTCTGCGTTTGGTATCGGGCTTGGAAACGCCCACCTCGGGACAGATTTTTATCGACGGTGAAGACGTCACCAAAAGCTCGGTGCAAAACCGCGATATCTGCATTGTCTTTCAATCGTATGCGCTGTTTCCGCATATGTCGATTGCCGACAATGTCGGCTATGGCTTAAAAATGCTGGGCGTGGCCAAAGAAGAGCGTCGCCAGCAGGTGGAAGAGGCGTTGGAGCTGGTCGACCTGGCCGGTTTTGGCAACCGTTATGTCGATCAGATTTCCGGCGGCCAGCAGCAGCGGGTGGCGCTGGCCAGAGCATTGATACTTAAACCCAAAGTGCTATTATTTGATGAGCCGTTAAGTAACCTTGATGCTAACTTGCGTCGCAGTATGCGGGAAAAAATTCGCGAATTGCAACAGCGGCTGGATATCACCTCGCTGTATGTCACCCACGACCAAACCGAGGCTTTTGCCGTATCCGACCAGGTCATTGTTATGCATCAGGGCAGAATCATGCAAAAAGGCAGCGCCAAATCGTTGTATTTGCGCCCCAATTCGCTGTTTTTGGCAAACTTTATGGGGGAGTCCAGCATCTTTGAAGGCGAAAAAAATGGCAATGAAGTCAATATTAACGGCTACAAAATTGTGTTTGACGATGTCGAACAATTCAATGTCAAGGGTAAGGAGTGTCTGGTTTGCATTCGCCCCGAAGCGGTCTCGCTCAAACCCGAGGGTCAGCCGGCTCAGCACTGCCGCATAAAAAGCGCTATCTACATGGGCAATCACTGGGAAGTCGTGGCCGACTGGCACGGCCGCGAATTACTGATTAATTTAAGGCCGGAGGTCTTTGAGGGTAGCGTTTCCGAAGCCTACCTGTATTTCTCACAAACGGGGCTGTGTTTATTGGACAAAACCAATAAGAGCGATACCAAGTAATTTTCTTGCCAAAATGGGCATTTTGTAGAGATTCTTATATGCTGGTGCAATTGATTACTTAGTCGTCCCTGAACAATACATTGGGTGAACAGTTTCCCATTGTCCCCATAATGAGAACAAAGCCAAAAATACCGCCAAAGAGTTGCTAAGAGCCTGTTTAATATCTTTTCAGCAACAACACTAAAAATGCCAGATGAACGAAGCTCAAACGGGTGTTGAGTTTACGTTCGACATTCTTCCAAAGTCGCCTGCATTTCTACAGCCATCCGAAAGAACGTTCGACCACCCAGCGCTTTGGAATGATCTTGAATGGATGCAATTCGTTACGTCTGGCGACTTCTACAGTAGCCTCCATTCGTTCCTTTACGCCGTCTGCAAAGGGTTTGCCTGTATAGCCACCGTCAACCCGTCATAATCAAAAGGCTCGTCTTCGGGTTCCGCCCCTGCTTTTTTCACACCGTGCCACCTGATTTTTTTAACCGCTTGCGAAAATCTCGGGTGACTTGCCCCCGAATTGGATAGCTTACAATGCCCCTGAGTTATTGTGAGTTATCCTGCTATGGAGTTACAGAAGAATACGCATCACGTTTACCGTTTGATGTACCCTTTTGTGTGGATACCGATGTATGTAACCATCTAACCATCGTGGCTCAGATAAATCGTATTATCATGGATCACCGTAGAGATCACAGAGCATTTGGAACGGATTAGAGGGGAGAAGGATTAGTTTGCTAAGCTGTATCGTCAAGGAAATCAAGTTCCTTATTGGCCTGAGCAACGCGAGTGTTCTCAACGAGATCAGACGCATGACACCGGATTTTTGTGCTTAAGCAATGTTGCCATAACGCTGCCATAAATATGGCAATATATCGATTTATGGCAATTAAAAACCTAATAACTTGATTTGTTTAGTAATCTGTGGCGGAGAGCGAGGGATTCGAACCCCCGGACAGTTTCCCGTCAACGGTTTTCAAGACCGCCGCTTTCGACCACTCAGCCAGCTCTCCGAAGGGGGCTTAGACTAATAAAAAGTTTGCCGAATTTCCAGTATTTTTTTACATCTGGTGTAAATAAATTTTAAGCCCGATACACCGGCCAGCCTTGGCTCATGTCGGGCTGTGGATAATGTTCTAAAACCCGCTCGGGATAATTGGTAAAGACACCATCCACGCCCATTTCATACATACGCTCCAGCGCGGCGGGTGTATTGACAGTATAGACGAATACCTGCAAGCCACGGGTATGAGCATCTTCCACAAAACGACGATCTACCCATTCCAGCGAAGGATTGACAGCTAATGCGCCCAGCAATTCACCGTAACGCGCATCATCCACCGGCATGGCATAACCCAAAGCTGCAATGGGAATACGATGATCCAATTCCCGCACTCTTTGCAGAATACGATGATCAAAGGATGAAATCAGGAATTGCTTTTGTTTCCAAACAGCATCGGGGTGACTAATACGTGTGCGAATCAAATTTACCACATGATCCACAGCCAGTTTGCCCTTAATTTCAATATTAAGACAAGCATGACCCGCTATTTCATCCACCACCTCATCCAATAAAGGTATTTGCTCACCTTGCCCTGCATCAAACGTACGCAGATTTTCAAAATCAAGCGACTGCTCCCAAGGATTATCGTGAATCACTACTAAATGTCCATGAGCCATATAGACATCCACCTCAATGGCACGCGCGCCCATTTCGAGTGCGGTACGTATGGCCAATAAGGTATTTTCAGGCACATGACCCATCGCACCGCGATGGGCTATACAGAGCAAAGGTGAAAGCATGATTTAATTAACTCGGCTTGAATTAGTTTGCATTAGATAGGGAACAACACCCCGATACAACTTTATAACTATTGAGAACTGCACTGACGGAATAGGGATACATCTTGTTAGACATACCATCACTGCAACGCTCGACTTTCTGTAAAAAGGCGGTGGTTTGCGCATTGCCGCGATGAGCAGCTACCACAGCGATCGACCTATTATTAGCCGATTGCTGACGAAAATCTACTGCTACTTCGTATTTTGGTCCATGGGGCATGGCTACAGTCATTTTTCGTTCACTAATATCCAATTTCCAGAAAGGCTCAGTCCCCAAACATTTCAACATCACATCCGCACCCACTGGTCGACCGTTAGCACCCAGACGTATCGCTTGCAAGTAGCGTTTATTCACCCAACCTTGCTTACCTGCCCAAGCGATCTTAATCCACGTTGATCGACCGACAATCTGTTCTTCCCCCATCGCTACTACACCACGACCATTAGCGGGTAATTGGGTGATAATTTTATGGCGAACACCGGGGCCTGCGCGCAAATTTAGTACATCATTAGCACTGACGCGGTGAACTTGATAGACCGTATCATCCACCCCGACACTCGCCGCCCAAGCCGGCACAGCCGCAAGCAAACACAATGCTCCCGCCAACATCAAATGTTTCTTCATTTCATTAGCTCCCGTTATCATTTCATTAAACTTTTAAGTTTAGTCTTTTTATCAATAAAATGATGAAGTTGAAGAAATTATAATCAATTTGCTTTGTCCACCAGCGCTGCGTTTCACTTGTATTTGCACACCAATACGCTCGGTCATTTCCTGTACATGCGAAATCACACCCACTTTACGTCCTTGTGCTTGCAGCTTATCTAAAGCATCCATCGCAACCCGCAATGAATCAGCATCCAAACTGCCAAAGCCCTCATCAATGAACAGTGATTCCACTTGCACACGGCTAGAAGATAGCGAGGCCAAGCCCAAAGCCAAGGCTAGCGAAACCAAAAAGGACTCACCACCGGACAATGAATGTACTGAACGTACTTCGCTACCCATATCCAAATCACGCACCAATAAAGCCAAACTATCAGGAATGCGCTGCAAAATATAACGCCGTGATAAATCAGCTAAATGACGATTCGCATGTGCCACCAAAATATCCAAGCTGTATTGCTGTGCAAAATTACGGAATTTTTTGCCCGAGGCCGAGCCAATCAAATCATCCAATTGATCCCATACCCGTAATTTAGCTTGCTGCTGTTCCAAGCTTGCCAATAAACTTTCAGCCGCAGCACGGCAAGCATCATCCTGCTTTAAGGTCAGCACCGCTTGCTGCCATGTCTCCCTTGAAACTTGCAAAGCTTGTAGCAAGTTTTGCTGCTCTTGCTGCAAAGCGTCTAAGCGTGTCATAGTGTCCGCTGGCTGCAAGGCCAAATGACAACTTAGCTGCCGCTCACGTTCCTGTAATACAATGTGTGCTTTATCCAAGGCTTGTTTTAAATGCTGTTGCCATTGCTGCTCTTGCTGAAGCCAGTCAGCTTTATGCGCCAATAGTGCCTGCAACTGTGCTTCGTCCAAATGCGTTTCATGGCGCTGATTCTGATTCCACGCCAGCAGCCAATCTTGTAAAGATTGTTTGGCTGTCTGGTAAGCGCTGTTGCACTTGTCTAAGGCATAGGTCACTGATTTGAGCTCTGCGGCCACATCTTGCTGCTGTAACTGTATGAACTTAAGCTGCTGTTGGCACTCGGCTAAGTGAGCAGCACTTGTTTGTAGAGCTTGCTGCAAGCGCTGCTCAACAGCGTCTGCTGCCTCACCATTCAATAAATTTTGTCGCTCAGAATAATGTGCCTGATAATCCGTTTGTAGGGCTTGTTGCTGTTGCACTGCCTGTCTGACATCGTCCTCATTGCGCTGGATTTTATCCTGAGCATATTTCAATTCTGCTTGCAATGCCTGCAAAGCTTGCTGTTGCTGTAGCATCGTTTGTTGCTGTCGTTGCCAATCCAAGGCTTGTGACTGTTGTAGCGCCAAAAAGCCAGCCGTATCTTGTTGCCATTGCACCCGCCAATCTTCGGCTTGTACAACTAAAGGTGCTTGCAATGATTCTAGCAAGGCATGCAGACGTTGCTCTTCTTGTTGAAAACGTTCTTCCAATGAATGGACTGCCTGACGGCTTAAGGTTAATTGCTGCTTAGCTTCCTGAAAATCAGCGTGCGACCGCAATTGTTCCTGCTGACAACTGTCCAGCTTGCTTTGAGCACGATCACGCGCCTGCTGTGCTAGGCGACTCGCTGTTTCAAGCTGAACTTGTTCATTCAAGACTTGTTGCACTTGCTCCAATTGATCTTCAAGCGCATCCTCCGCCTCTGCCACGAAATGCAAAGCAGCGTGTGCAGACCAAGCTTGCTCGTGTTGCTCTTGTTCTTGGGCGAGTCCTTGCCGTTCCTGCTCGACTTCTTGAGAGTGTGACTGCAATGTTTCCAGACGGGTAAGGTATTCTGTTTCTTGGGTTTTCAGTTTTTCCCAAGCTTGCTGTTGTTGCTGATGTTCATTCAGCAACGTCGCTAACAAGACATCACCAATAGGCTGCATTTCAGCCATATAAGGATGCTCAAGCGCTCCACACACTGGACAAGGTTCACCTTGCTGCAAAGCTGCGCGTAAGGCTTCTACATTATCCCGACAGGCCAGCTCAGCTTGTGCCAGACTTTTGCTGGCTTGTTCCAGTCTGGCGGCTTGCAAAGGTAACTCATCGCGCACATCATCCAAGCATTGCTGACAAGTACTTTGCTCATTCAGAAGTCGATCATGCCGCGCCTGCAAGACTTTATGATGCTTAGTCACTTGTCGCACGTTATCTTTTAATTGTTGTGCAGTCAGGAGCGCCTGCTTTTTTTCTTCCCATTGTTGTTTTTCTTGAGCCAGATGTTCCAGATCAAAACCCGCTAAAGTTTTTTTAGCTGCATCTAAGGCTTTGTGAGCTGCTGTCATAGCATCGCTTAAACGTTCTAGTTCACGCTCTAGGTTCAGACAATCATGTTCTTGTTGTAATTGTGTCGCTTTTTGCTGCTGCTGTTGGCTATGCAGATCGTCTAGAGTTTGTGCTAACTGATTAGCCTGCTCCAATAAAACCTGCCATTGTGGCCACGATTCTCCTAATAAGCGCCAATGACTGTGTGCACCTAGCCAGTCCTGCCCAGCTTGCCATTGTTGCTGTAATAAAGATTGCGCTTGTTGCAACTGGGTTTGCTGTTTCATCAAGGTCTGTTGCTCCTGTTGTAAACGGGCGCGTTGAGCATTTACAGTATGGAGCGCTGTGGATAAGTCTTCCAAGCGTGCATCTAATAAGCGAGCTTGATGCAATAATGGCAGCGTATCGGTTTGTGCTTGTTGAGCTTGAAGCTGCTGTTGCTGAGCCGTTTGTAATTGGGTTTGCGCAACGCGCAGGTTTTGTTCCAATGCTTGCCAGGCTTGCTGTAGCTTATTGACTTGCTGCTGAGTGCTTTGCTGTTCGGCTTGTAGACTGGCTTTGTTTTGTAACAAAGTTCGAGCTGGCTGCGCGGCTAGTACATGCTGCAAATACTGTTGGCGTCCTTTTGCCTGATTTTGCTCGGCTTGTATCTGTTGCTGGTGCTGCTCAGCCTCATCCCGCGCGGCTTGCAAGCGTTCGCGGTTGGCATGCCATTGTAATTGTTGTTCCAGTTCGGCTTGCTGTTGCTCCAATTGAGCCGTTTGAGCAGCCGCTTGTTCACGGGTCAGTTCTTGTTGTTGTCGTGCTTCAGCGTCCAATGGCAACTGTTGTTGTAAACGGTTTTCCAGTTGTGTGACCTGCTCGCGCTCTTGTTTAGCACGGATGTAAGCCTGTTGCGACAGCTCAGCAAAACGTTCTGTGCCGGTCAAGGTTTCCAATAAGCTAGCACGTTCATCATCCGGCGCTTTTAAAAAGGCGGCAAACTCATGCTGTGCCAATAATACCGCACGGGTGAATTGCTCAAAACTCAAGCCAACCCGCTCACGAATGGCAGGCAATACTTCCTTTTTTAGCCGTCCGCCTATTGGTTTTTCATCGGGCAAGCGCAATAAGCTCATATCCACCTGCTGTAATTTGCCAGCGGCTTTATTGCGCGCCCGCCGCACACTCCAGCGCGCTCGGTAAACTTGTTGGTCATTGCCAATAAAATCCACCTCAGCAAAACCTTCTGCTGTCCCGCGCCGTAATAGACTACGCACATCACGCGGGGGCAAAGCCTCGCCTGCGACATCGGGTAAAGGCGCGTCTCGGCTGCTGGCTTTGAGTAAACGCGGCGTGTCGTTATACAAGGCTAAACATAAAGCATCTAATAAGGTACTTTTACCCGCTCCAGTAGACCCTGTAATCGCAAAAATACCTGCATCGACTAAGGGTGGCTGGGTAAAGTCCACCTCAAAACCTTGACTCAGAGAAGCCAGATTTTTGCCGCGTAGGGCGAGTATTTTCATGACTGTGGATCCACAATTGATTCTTGCATCAACTCAGCAAATGCTAGCTGTAAATCATTGGGTAGTTCGACCTTGTATTGCTGTTGGTATAGGTCTTCCAGCAATACCATAGGGTCTAGCTTATCCAATTGATCTAGGGTCATACTGGATGCCAAGCAATCTGAAGGCTGCTGTTGTGGCGTGCTTAGCTCAATTTTAGCCAGCCTTACCGCTTTGCCTTGTAAGCGACTTTCTACTTGTTTACGTAAAGCTGGTTCAGGTTCGTGTAGCTTAACTCTGACTTCCAAATAAGGTGCATTTGCCAGTCCATCAGTGTCATCCTCACAATCCGGCAAGGTTTGCAGCGCGGCATAGACGGCTTCCAATGGCGCAGGTGTGGCGGGTACACGCAATAGCTCAACAAAGCGTGGTACATGCACAGTTTCCACACTAGCGACTTGCTCTCCCGCTAACTCAACAATCAGCACTTGATGGGGGTAATTGGTTTCTGCAAAAGACAATGGCAAAGGACTGCCACAATAACGCCGAGTTGTTTGACCGCCTAAGGTTTGTGCTAGGTGCAGATGACCCAAGGCAACATAAGCCAGCTCATCGGCAAAGAGATTTACAGGCAAAGCTTCGCTGCCTCCTATGACAATTCTACGCTCGGAGTCCTCCGAAGCTTTGCCACCGCTTACGTGGCAGTGTCCCAGAGCAATCAAAGCCTGACCAGGCTGTCTCAGGCTAATAGCCCGTTCAGTTAACTGCTGATACAAGGCTTTGACGCCCTTGGCATAGCTCGTATCACCGGCCAGTTTAGGTAAATCAGCCGGACGCAAGAAAGGCACGGCCAGACACCAAGCTTGTATCTGGCCTTGTTTATCCTTCAAAGGAATAATTAAGCTATCCCAATCAATCTGCTCACTATCCAACCAAGGTACTTGTCCCATCACACTCACCTCAAAGAGCTGCATAAATGGCTTGGGTGCTTCTAAGCGAGCCGGTGAGTCGTGATTACCAGCGATTATCACGCTATTTAAATGGGGAATACGTTGGCGAGCTTGCGTCAGAAAGGTGTAGAACTGCTGCTGGCTGGCTGCTGAAGGATTCGCATTATCAAAAATATCGCCAGCCAGCAACAAAGCATCAATGCGCTGCTCCTCTAGTGTTTGTAGCAGCCAATCTAAAAAACATTGATGCTCATAGCGGCGCTCAAAATGGTGCAGCATCTGCCCCAGATGCCAGTCGGAAGTGTGCAATAAACGCATGGAATCAATAGAGCCAGCTTGGGATTAAGGCTCGTATTGTGACTGATCTGGGTGAAAAATTGAACTGTACGCTTTGGCGAGCAGTCAAACAAGTTCGTAATCAAACACGTATAAATGTTCACCGTCTTGAATATCAATATTCATTTTGCCCCGCAAACCCACCAGATCCCCTGTCGCGGAATCGGGCACAACCTCCAGAATCAGACGAATATCATCACGATTCATACTGCCAAAATGTTGCAATACAAAACTGCCCTGTTTACCTTCCAGCGTGCCTTGCACCTCCTCAACTGCCACATAAGCAGCAGAGTCTTCCACCGGCGTAATGACACTGAGCATCTCCCCCTGACTTGTCGCCTGTAAAGCGCCTTGATAGGTTTTATTAATCGACATACGCTTCAACTCGACGCTGCTATGACCTGTATGAAATGTATCCAAAGCGTGTAGATTGACTTCAAATGTGCCGTTTATTTTCATAATCATTCCCGCAAATTTTATTGTGATGTTTTTGTAATAATTACATTATCATGCAGCAATACCAAGTGTTTGCTGCATGAGCATGGGTAGGGTATTTACTGATTCAAACGTCTGAAAATTTCTTGTTGAATCTGATCTATCAAAATTTGTTCGGTTGAGCCTGACTGCTGTGTTTGTTCTGGCGGCAAGATAGTAAATGTATAAGTGGTTGGCTCATTCGGCTTAATCGTAATCCGCTCTGAACCAGTCAAATCTTTATAATGAATTGCCACGATAATATCACCAATAGGCACATCAACTTCAGCCGTTGCTACACTATTCAGATTATGGATCAAACGCCCATTAGGGGTGGAAACACTAAAATTGACCTGCACAGGTGAACCATCCACACTAGAAACCGCATTTAGTTGTAACAGTCCTTGTTCTTGTCCTTGCGCTTGTTGCGTTTGAGTAGCGGGATTGCGGCTAGAATGGTTTTGTTGTGTCACAGGTGCTTGTTGTTGTGATTGTTGTCGTGAGCCACCCAGCGGACGCACAGGACGTGCAGGACGATCTGTCTGCATTACAAAATCAGCCGCATTAAATGTGACCATGCTGGTTTTACCGGAGACAATATCAATACTGCGAATATTATCGTTATGGGTTCGTTTAGCGCGACTACCAAAGTCGATTTCAATATCATAACTACCCGGTGGCAATTGCAACTCAGCTGTGTTTGCAGGTCCAAGATCGGCCAAACGCACCCCGCTTTTGTCATGAATAATAAAGCGGGCACGTTGTGGTAAGCCTTCTGTCGTATCCAAGCTCATCTTCAAAGTACCATCTGCGGGTAAAGCAGCAGGCGCAGGAGCTGTACTTGTACTCGGTGCGGGTGTTTGTGACTGGCTTTGAGCCTGTGGCTGATTAGTATTAGTAGAACGTGAGCCAGACGCGGTGGCGGCTGTGCTTCGCATAGCAAAGGTTTCTCGCAGTGAACCTCCTGCCCCAATGCGTACCGTTTTGCCCATGTCTTGACGATTCTTAGCCTTTACCGTAATACGGTAAGTGCCTGCTGGCAGTAGGAAATCTGCATTTTCGTCATAATTCTTTTTAGCCACATGTTGACCATTGCTGGTTTGCACATAGATATTAGCCTTAACTGGTGAGTTGCTTTCCGCCGCACGCACATAGACCAATAACTGACCTTTATCCGACTCAGTAGCCGTTGTTGGCGCTGACTGTTGGTTTTGGCGCTGGTTTGTTGCGGGATTTGCAGGTAATTCAAAACGCGCATTCGTGATTTTGTCTTTAAAGATACCTAGGTTGCGTGTGCTTTCCTTGCCATTAGCACTGACCGTAACGCGATACTGGCCTGGCTCCAACTCAAAACTTGCCGTTGTGCCCCCTGAGGAAGAAGCCACTTGCAAACCTTGCTGATCATAAATCAAAAATTCGCCTTCTTCGGTGGTACTGTCTGGATCATCAACGGTTAGATTTAATTGGCCGTATTCTTCCACCAAAACAAATTGCCTTGTATCGGGTTGAGTCGATGGATTATTTGCAGCAGCTTGTGCAGCGTCAGTATGATTGTTATCCGTCGTCGGATTGTTATCAGGCGTTTGTTCTCCTTCCAAAGTAAAGGTGTTCAAATCAGTTGCTTCACCTACCGTCGCCGGGGTGTCTTGGCTTGAAGCATCTTGTCCAGTATCAGTAGTCGCGCTATTGCTAGTCTCTAAAGAACCTTGAGGCGGAATGGCAATAAAACCATTATCTCGCGTCACCATGGGGCGATTACCTAACATGCTCTTAACACCAATAAAGGCAAAGACGGCCAATAGCCCAAATACAGCCCCTACTATTAACATCTTCAAGCCCTTACCCATCGTTTTGCTCCTGTCTCGTTAACTGTTCCGTTATCATAGCCCAATTCCCTGTTGATCTGCTCCAGTAATTTCGGACACTGTATTGCGCTAATAGCAGCAGATACCTCGAAATGAGATCATTGGATGATTAATGATAAACATACTTTCACGGCAGATGAAGCAAGATTTGGGCTTAAGTGCTACGGCGTCTATTGGACAGACTATAAGCTACTATGGCTCATGAACAGCCTCCGTTTTACCTACACTGAGCTCGCTGCGTGCTTGTTGCATAATTTGATAGGCTGCGCTTAATGCCAAACTTGCCATAATGACTGCTACAATGACATCAGGCCAAGCTGATTGTGTACCAAAGACGCCTAAGGCGGCCAACATAACCGCGATATTCCCTAAAGCATCATTACGGCTACATAACCACACACTACGCATATTGCTATCACCATGACGCCATACATAAAGCATCAGCGCCACAGCCACATTGGCAGCAAGGGCTAAGATGCCTATTAGCCCCATTGTGCTGGCTTCTGGCACAGTCGTTGACATTAAGCTCCCTAGCGCATCACCCAATACCCAAATACCAAACAGTGCCATTGTGGCAGCTTTAACCAGAGACGCTTTTGCCCGCGCGGTGATAGTCATACCCAGTACCCACAAACTCATGCCATAATTGGCAGCATCGCCCAGAAAATCCAAGGAATCCGCCAACAGTGACGAAGAGTGGGCTTTAACACCGTAAATAATTTCCACGATAAACATCGCAGCATTAATCGCTAAAGCAGCCCACAGCACTTGACGGTAAGATCCGTGGGAGGATTCGCTAACAGTACAATGATGATCATGACACGCCATGATGCTTCTCCTAATATTTAATTAGCTTTATGCTAAAGCTTGTAGCCACTACAGGGTCAAGTCATGAAAACGGATTTAACAATAGGTGAACTAAGTCAAACATCAGGTGTGGGTATCGAAACTATCCGTTATTATGAAAAAACGGCGCTACTTCCCCGTGCCAAACGTTCTAGCAATGGATATCGACGTTATAGTGAGGCGGATATTCAACGCTTACGCTTTATCCGTCGTGGGCGTGATTTAGGTTTTGGTATTGAAGAGATCAGAACCTTATTGAAACTAGCTGATCATCCTGAACAGCCCTGTGCTCAGGCTGATGAGTTGGTGCAAAACCATTTAGCTGAAGTCAAAGCCAAAATCCGCGATCTGAAAGCTATACAACAAGTGCTCGAACAGCTAGCAGGATGCACCAGTCAGCATGCTGAACATTGCCGTTTGCTAGAAGCACTCGATCATCGTACTTGTTGCACACCAGTAATATTTTGACAGCACGGTTTGTTTGCTCCTCGTGGTTTTGATCTGTCGCGTTATTGCCAAGCTCCAAGCAAGTGTCAAACTCCCCACACCTGCACAGTATAATCGCCTGCAACACGCGGCTCATGCCAAATTTTTGCTTCCCAACTCACCTCAGGGTCACGATTAAAGATGACCAAGTGCGCCTCATCCGCTCCACAGCGCTGGGCATAGTCCACTGCCTTTTGCAGCCCCTCAGTAATAGTTTTATCTAAATTGCTGTAGAGTATTTTTAGTTCCAATACAATGTGATTTCGCGTGGAATAATTTCTTGATAAATACGATTACTGATCACGATTTGGGGTTGAGTACGAATCAAACCCAAGTCTTCTACGTATTGCAGATCATCGGCTTTTAAGCCTTCCACCTGAGTCTTACCCGCCAGGATAGCCGCAATCACTGTATGCACACGCCGTTCTCTAAGCTGATATGCCAGTTGATCCAAGTGCGTGGCGCGGGAACGAATCAGGCGATCACGGGCAGCTTGATAGCGTTGCAGTGTGATAGGCGTACTACGATCACGCGCTTGCTTATCTTTCCAAACCATTTCATGTCCAAGGGCATTAACCAGCCACGGTTGCCCATAAGAGTCTTGCCATAATTCATGGAAAATGGATGCCTCAAAGAGCTGTCCTGTTTCATCCGTATGTTGCTGATAAAGTCGTTGTACTTCATCAAAACTGAAGTTCCCTAAACGCAAGGATTCGGCTTTAATATTAAAAGCACTACCACCCGTAATAATTTCCTTGTGAGCATTGATAATGCGGTAATCGCGTACATCGCGCACGCCACACAAAATAATGCTTTGTGGAAAGCTTTCAGGGCGCTGGGCGTAACCTGCGCGAATCTGGCGTAACAGTGAAATCAAGGTATCGCCTACAAGGCTATCCACCTCATCCAACATCAATACAATCGGTTTGTCGCTAATCTGCGCCCAACGAGAGAGGAGTTCTGTCAGTGCTGTACCAGCGTCAGTATTTGCCAAAACGGATTGGGCTAAGGCAGGCAGCTTAGTTTCAAGCTTATAGTCACGCGCTCGGGCTGCAATGGTTTGACAGACGATGGTTAAGCCCATTGTGACCTCTTCACGTGCTGCTTGTGCAGCTTCAATATTGACGTAGAGCGCTTGGTATTTACCCTCCTCATTCAATAAACGCATCATGCTGAGTAAGGTACTGGTTTTTCCCGTTTGGCGTGGTGCATGCAGTACGAAGTATTTTTTAGCATCAATCAAAAAGCGTACTTCTTCCCATTCAAGGCGGTGTATGGGATCAATACAGTAATGATCTTCGGGAATAATAGGGCCTGCGGTATTGAAGTGTTTTTGCATACGGATAACATGGTGAGTCAGCAGGATTTGAGTATAGCATGGCGACTAATTTGGAAGCTTAAATATTAATGATGTACATTAGTCAGACAGCGAATAAATTACCTTAATTCACCTTGATTCTTTGCCTGGCTCACATTTAAGTTAAGCGTCTCTTTTATTCAGTTTTGTTGGATTTAACTTATGACACAGTTATCAGTCAATATTAATAAAGTTGCTTTGTTGCGCAATGCCCGAGGACGCGATTATCCGAGCGTGCACGAGTTTGCCAGTCGTTGCCTTGAGCTGGGGGCGTATGGGATTACTTTGCATCCACGTCCTGATCAGCGGCATGCGCGCTATAGTGATGTGGTGGATTTGCGTGCTTTGTGTAATGAGCGCGGTGCTGAGCTGAATGTTGAGGGTTATCCCTGTGAGGAATTTATACAGGTGGTTTTGGAGAATCAGCCGGATCAATGCACCTTAGTGCCTGATGCGCCTGATCAAATTACCTCAGATCACGGCTGGCGCGTGGCTGAATATCAGGCTGTGTTGCGTAAGATTATTGGTCAACTGCATGCACGGGGCATTCGGGTAAGTTTGTTTGTGGATCATGATACGAGTGAATTGGCTCTGATTCGGCAATTGGGGGTAGACCGAATTGAATTGTATACCGAACCTTACGCAGAAGCGTTTGTAAAAGGTGAGGGTGTGGATACCATTTTAGCTTCTTTTCGCAAAACAGCACTTGCTGCACAAGCTTTGGGTTTAGGGGTAAATGCGGGTCATGATTTGAACTTAGGCAATCTAGCGACGTTTTTGACAATACCTGGAATACTGGAAGTGTCCATTGGACATGCTTTAACGGTGGAAAGCTTGGAAATGGGCTTGCCGAAGGTAATCGCCGGGTATTTGGAGATGTGTAGCTAGCTTAGCTGCTGCTGAAGCTGTTTAGGTCATAATCATTGTATTGGCTATCGAGACATTCCTGCTTGACTAAGTCCCGTGCTATTCTTAGTGGTATCTAGCTGTTTGATAGCTAAAGCAAGCTTGGCTGGAAAGATTTTACAAACATTTGAAGGTATTAATGGAACTCGATCAATTGCAAGCCATCGTTCTCCAGGCTATGGAGGACATGAAAGCCCGTGAAGTTCGTATTTTGGATGTGCGTGGTAAGTCTAGCATTACCGAACTTATGATTATTGCCACAGGCACTTCTACCCGTCATGTCAAATCCATTGCTGATAACGTTGCGATCAAAGCCAAGGAAGTAGGCGAACCGCCCTTAAGCATTGAAGGTGAGCGCGATGCCGAGTGGGTGCTGGTCGATTTGAACGATATTGTGGTGCATGTCATGACTGCGGAAGTCCGTGATTTTTATAATTTGGAAAAGTTGTGGGGTGAAGATGTACCCGCACAACAACGTTTAGGCGCGCATTGAGTGCGTATTCACCTACTGGCAGTGGGTGCACGTATGCCCGATTGGGTGTATACCGCTTTTGATGATTATGCTCGGCGTATGCCACCTCATTGCGCATTACTTATCCGTGAAATTCCCGCTGAAAAGCGTGGCAAGCGTGCCGATCTGCAACGTATTCGTGATGTAGAAGGGGAACATTTACTGGCTAGTATTCCGACAGGTAGCAAAGTCATTGCATTGGATGTGGACGGTAAAGCTTGGTCAACCGAGCAGCTAGCCAAACAGTTGGAGCAATGGATGGCTTCCGGGCAAGATATTGCTTTACTGGTGGGTGGGCCGGAAGGTTTGTCCCCTGCCAGCCTGCAACGTGCCGAACAGCGCTGGTCTTTGTCGCCATTGACCTTTCCACACCCTTTGGTTCGTGTCATTGTCGCTGAGCAATTGTTTCGTGCTTGGAGTATTGTTTCCAAGCATCCTTATCATCGAGGAGGCTGAATGCAGCCGCAATTAATTCTAGCATCTGCCTCACCTAGGCGGCGTGAATTGCTGCAACAAATAGGCATAGCGCATCAAGTACAAACCGCTGATGTTGATGAGTCTGCCCAGACTACCGAATTTCCACCAGCCTTGGTACAGCGTCTAGCCAGACAAAAAGCTGAAGCCGTTTGGCAGTGTAGCGATCAAACTTTGCCTGTATTGGGAGCGGATACCTTGGGGGTGCTTGATGGTGAGTTGTTGGTGAAACCACGCGATTTTGCACATGCCCGACAAATGCTGCTGAGCATGGCGGGGCGTAGTCATATTATTTTTAGTGCAGTAGCCTTGTGCCATCAGGGTGGTTGTGCGCTTGCTTTGAACCAAAGTCAAGTTTGGTTTCGTGCGATTAGTGAGGCTGAAGTGCAGGCGTACTGGGACAGTGGTGAACCACAGGATAAAGCGGGGGCGTATGGTATTCAGGGTTTGGGAGCAGTATTGGTCGAGCGTTTGGAAGGCTCTTATTCTGCGGTAATGGGTTTGCCTTTGTTTGAAACGGCTCAATTGCTCCAGCAGCATGGTATTTACCCTTTATAAGCTTGCCGCACAGACAGAAATTAGGATAAAAGGAAATTAAGCATCTTAAATGGCAGATAGGCTTATAATAGAGTCATTGAATGAGCCGTTAGCGACGCCTGAACGCTGAATAAGAATACTACGAGGATGCCATGAGTGCAGAGCTGCTGATTAATATAACACCGCAAGAAACGCGAGTTGCTCTGTTGGAAAATGGCATTCTGCAAGAAATTTTGATTGAGCGTCTTTCCCGTCGTGGTATGGTGGGGAATATTTATAAAGGCAAAGTTTCACGAGTGTTGCCAGGGATGGATGCTGCCTTTATCGATGTGGGTTTGGATAAGGCGGCCTTTTTACATGCCTCTGACTTGACCTTCCCACGTATGGACGAGTTAAATGGTGATGCTGAGATACTCAAGAAGTTGCCCCCTCCTAAGATTGGCGAAGTGCTACATGAAGGTAAGCGCTTGCTGGTGCAGGTCATTAAAGACCCCTTGGGCACAAAAGGTGCGCGACTGACCACTTATATTACCCTACCATCTCGTTTTCTGGTGCTGATGCCCGGTGATCAGACTATTGGCATTTCCGGTAAAATTGAGTCTGTGGATGAGCGTGAGCGCTTGCGTGCTATGGTGCTGACATTGCGGCATCAGTTCGATGAAAACTGTGGTTATATAGTGCGTACTGCGGCAGAAGGGGTCAATGAAGATACGCTGTTGCAGGATATGAAGTTTTTGCACAAGTTATGGCGTAATCTGGAAGAAACTGCGGCAGCCTCGGATGCTGAACGTAAGGTGTATTCTGATTTGCCGCTAGTTTTGCGAGTATTACGTGATATGGTCGGAGAACCCATAGAACGTGTCTTAATAGACTCCTGTGAAACCGCCAATAAAGTACGTGAATTTAGTGCGAAATACATTCCCGATCTGGCTCATAGCATTGAACATTATTCGGGGGAACGCCCTATCTTCGACTTGCATGGCGTAGAAGAAGAAATCCAGAAGTCCCTGCAACGTAAAGTTCCCTTAAAATCCGGTGGCTACTTGATTGTTGATCAGACCGAAGCCATGACAACCATTGATGTCAATACAGGTGGTTTTGTTGGTAGCCGTAATCTGGAAGAAACCATTTTTCGCACCAATTTGGAAGCAGCGCAGGCCATTGCACGGCAATTGCGTCTACGTAATTTAGGTGGAATTATTATTCTGGACTTCATTGATATGAACCAGTTGGATCATCGCCAACAGGTTATGAAGACACTGGAAAAAGCTTTGGAAAAGGATTATGCCAAGACTTATGTTTGTGACGTGTCGCCACTAGGTTTGGTAGAAATGACACGCAAGCGTACCCGCGAAAGTTTAGAACATATTTTGTGCGAGCCTTGCTTAACTTGTAATGGGCGGGGTTATCTGAAAACGGCTGAAACAGTGTGTTATGAAATTTTTCGTGAGTTATTGCGCGCAGCACGCCAATTCGAAGCAAGGGAGTTGCTGGTGTTGGCATCACAGGATGTCATCGATATGCTGGTGGATGAAGAATCCGATGGCTTGCTGGAATTGCAGGAATTTGTCTCTGTTCCGATACGTTTGCAGGTGGAGTTGTTATATACCCCAGAGCAGTTTGATGTAGTGTTGCTGTAATGACGCCATATAAGGAGTGAGAGATGAAAGCAATCGCCGCATTGCAAATGGCTTCAGGCCCCCAACTGCAAGCCAATCTGATGGAGGCTTCCCGTTTGATGCGTAGTGCTGCCGAAGCTGGTGCGGGCATGGTTGTATTGCCAGAAACTTTTGTCATGATGGGCAAGCAAGATACGGATCGGGTCGCTGTCGCAGAACCTTATGGTCAAGGCCCGATTCAAGCATTTCTGGAGCGTAAAGCACGCAAATATGGTTTGTGGGTTGTGGCTGGTACGATTCCTATTTGTTCCGATGAGCCTGAGCGTCCGTATGCTGCATCACTGCTGTATAATGCTTGGGGGGAAGTGGTGGCGCGTTATGACAAAATCCATCTATTTGATGTGACGGTCAACAATAACGACAATGACCGTGAGGTTTACAATGAAAGTCTTAGCAATAAACCAGGTCAGCAGGCTGTGGTGGTTGATACACCGTTTGGCCGTGTCGGTATGTCGGTGTGTTATGACCTACGCTTTCCTGAACTATACCGTGAACTGTCGCGCCAAGGAGCTGAAATTCTGGTCATTCCGGCTGCGTTTACCGATGTGACTGGGCAAGCACACTGGGAGCCTTTGCTGCGGGCGCGTGCGATTGAGAACCTGTGTTATGTGGTGGCGGCTGCACAGGGGGGGTATCACATCAATGGCCGTAGCACTTATGGTCATAGCATGATTGTTGACTATTGGGGACGGGTGCGTGGTCAGCTTGCCAAAGGTGCGGGAATGGTGCTGTTAGAGCCAGACTTGACTACACTACAAGCCACTCGCAAAACCTTTCCGGTTTTATCTAACCGTCGTTTTGCTGCGACGGCCAACACTTGAATTGGGTTAAGAATTTATGATGCAACACAATGAGATGGATCTGGCGCGTAACGCCTTGTTAGTGCCTACCGGCCTGACGGATCAGGATTTGAATAAGGTGTTGGCGCAACTGCTGAGCAGTGATACCACGCTAGCCGATTTGTATTTTCAGTCTGCCCGTTATGAGTCTTGGGGGCTGGAAGATGGTATTGTCAAAAGTGGCAGTTACCGCATTGAACAAGGTGTTGGTGTGCGTGCGGTGTGTGGTGAACAAAGCGGTTTTGCTTATAGCGATGAAATGACATTAGAAGCTTTGTTAGACTCCGCCAAAGCGGCGCGCGCTATTAGTCGCTCCGGCCAGTCGGGTACGGTCAAAACCCTTAGTAGCCAAGCACCTAGCCGTTATTTATATGTTCAGGATGATCCATTGGTTTCTCTGGCGGAAGAAGACAAGATCACATTATTGCGTCATATTGATAGCCGCGCGCGTGCGGCGAGCCCTTATGTCAAGCAAGTTATGGCTAATCTGGTTGCGGTGCATGAAACGATTTTAATCATAGATGAGCAAGGGCGGATGACGGCTGATATTCGTCCGCTAGTACGCTGTAATGTTTCTGTGATTGTCGAGCGCGATGGTCAGACAGAAAGTGCGAGCAGTGGCGGTGGTGGTCGTTTTGATTTGCGTTATTTTCTTAATGACTACCGTGCCGATGGTTATGTGGATGAAGCCGTGCGGCAAGCCTTGGTTAATTTAGACGCCAAGCCTGCACCTGCTGGGAATATGACGGTCGTCTTGGGACCCGGTTGGCCGGGAGTGTTGCTGCATGAGGCCATTGGTCACGGCCTAGAAGGTGATTTTAATCGCAAGGGCACCTCGGCTTTTTCCGGGCGGATTGGCGAGCGGGTAGCTGCTAGGGGGATTACGGTCGTTGATAATGGCAATATTAAAGACAGGCGTGGCTCTCTAACGGTCGATGATGAAGGCACAGCAACACAATGTACGACACTGATTGAAGATGGCGTTTTGAAAACCTATATGATGGATCGCCAAAATGCTGCGCTGATGAATACGCGCTCGACGGGTAATGGTCGTCGTCAGTCCTATGCTTATCTGCCTATGCCACGCATGACTAATACTTATATGCGTAATGGTGAGCATGATCCGGCTGAGATTATTGCCTCAGTGGAAAAAGGTATTTATGCCGTGAATTTTTCCGGTGGGCAGGTCGATATTACTTCTGGCAAGTTTGTGTTTTCCTCTTCAGAAGCCTATATGATTGAAAACGGCAAGCTGACTTATCCTGTTAAAAATGCCACTTTGATTGGTAATGGCCCAGATGTGCTAACCCGTGTCAGTATGGTTGCTAATGATTCTGCACTGGATACGGGTATTGGTGTATGTGGCAAGGAAGGACAGAGTGTTCCAGTGGGCGTGGGGCAGCCCACTTTGAGAGTTGACGGTTTGACCGTCGGCGGAACCGCAACAGGCTAAGGGGATTAGACATGATAGAACTAGAAAACCGCGCAGCATTAAGTGCTAAGTTTCAGGAATTGGCTGATTTTATTTTAAAAACAGCCAAAGCAAAGGGGGCGACTGCTGCTGAGGTCGGCTTGGATAAGGGCGTAGGTCTTTCGGTCGAAGTGCGTTTGGGTACTGTGGAGAAGCTGCAATACCACCGCGATCAAGGCGCGAGTGTGACCGTGTATTTTGGACATCGTAAAGCTAATGCTTCTAGCAGTGATTTGTCTCGCAAGGCATTGGAAGATACGGTAGAAGCAGCATGTAGTATTGCGCGTTATACCTCGGAAGATGAGTTCAATGGCTTGGCTGATCCTGAGTTAATGGCGAAAGAGATTGTCGATTTGGATTTGTATCATCCTTGGCAATTGACGGCTGATCAAGGAATTGGATTGGCACTGCAAGCAGAACAGGCTGCGCGTGAATACGATTGCCGCATTGTTAATAGCGAGGGCGCCAATGTAGATAGCTATGCAGGTTTGGGTGTGTATGCTAATAGTCATGGTTTCATTGGCAGCAGTAGCAGTACCAGCCATTCTTTGAGCTGTGCAGTGGTCGGCAAGGAAGGCGATTCCATGCAGCGCGATTACTGGTATACCACTTCCTGTTTGCCTAGCCAATTAGAAGCGGCTGAGGCGATTGGTTTGAAAGCCGCTGAGCGCACGGTGAGGCGTTTAAATGGACGCGGTTTGTCTACCCGTGAAGTGCCGGTGGTGTATGTACCGGAGTTGGCGCGTGGTTTGTTAGGGCATTTGGTGGGTGCTTTGAGTGGTAGCTCACAATACCGCAGAGCCAGTTTCCTGTTGGACAGTGTTGGCAAGCAAGTGTTGCCAGCATTTGTACTATTGCAGGAAAAGCCACATTTACCACGCCAACTGGGTAGTCGTGCTTTTGATGCCGAAGGGGTAGCAACACAAGAGCGTCAGATTATTGAAGACGGCAAGGTGCAAGGCTATTTCTTAGGCAGTTATTCGGCGCGTAAGTTGGGTTTGCAAACAACGGGTAATGCAGGCGGCAGTTCCAATTTATTACTGCGTGATACGGGGGTTAGTTTCAATGAACTTTTGCAGCAAATGGGAACAGGCTTGTTGCTTACAGAGTTGATCGGCAGTGGCATTAATATGATTACCGGCGACTATTCGCGGGGTGCGGCGGGTTTTTGGGTGGAGCAGGGCGAAATCCAGTATCCAGTGGAAGAGATTACGATTGCAGGTAATTTAAAGCAGATGTATTTAGGCATGCAGGCAATCGGTAATGATATTGATCGTCGTGGCAAGATTCAGAGTGGTTCAATTTTGATTGATCGTATGACGGTAGCGGGGCAGTAGTTTGGGCAGCTTGGTTTCTGTTTGTCAGAGCTTTACCACCCTGTAACCCAAATATTGTTCATCTATTTTATTGATTCCCTGTAAATCTCATTGATGTGTCATCCATAGCGATGAGTTTATGAATCTGAGTGTCAGGGAGATCATGTATGGCTGTGAAAAAACGTTCACTATGGAAAAACTTATGGTTTTGGTTTTTCTGGAGTTTATTGCTGCTTCCGGCTTATGTAGCCGCTGCGGGAACTTGGATTATTGGCTCACTTTTACCAGCTTATCATGATCTTATTGATATTGTATTGACGATTGTTTTTGCGGCAACCTTGGTCATTTTAATGATGTTGGCGGTGTATACCGCTTGGCACTATAGTTTTAGAACGCGGCCAGATCGGCATTTGCTTATGTTAGTCATGGTCGGGGTCTTATTAGTACCTGTAGTATCAGCAGGTATTGCTATGAGTTTTTATGTACAACTGAATAATATTGATATTGCCGCTATGCTGGAAGCAGCCAAAGCGCAACAGGGAGGATAGCGGAACGGGTACACAGTAGTAACCGCATAAACAGGTTAACAACAAATCAGTGCAGCCTGCTCGTCAAGCCATTGCAATACCATTGCCACTAGTACCGTCAGGGCTACTGGTATACAGATAAACTTTGCTAGTGCCACCTGTTTTTTGGATACAAATATTCTATTCTGAATGGACACACGGTAGCATATAGCGTTTTCTGGGGAATCTTGGATAAATAATTGCTAAGGAGCATGGCCCGGATGGGCACGAATTTGACAGATCTTGAGCTGGTACAGCGCATTCAGGCCGGGGATAAAAAATCATTTGATGTTTTGGTTCTCAAGTATCAACACAAAGTCATTAATTTGATTATGCGTTATGTGCGTGATCATGATACGGCTCAGGATGTTGCGCAGGAAGCTTTTATCAAAGCTTATCGTGGCCTGAAGAATTTTCGGGGTGACTCAGCGTTTTATACGTGGTTGTATCGGATTGCCATTAACTCAGCCAAAAACTACTTGGTCTCCCAAGGAAGACGAGCACCGCTTACCGATATTGATGCAGAAGAAGCGGAACAATATGACGGTGAGTCTGCTCTAAAGGAATATGGTACGCCTGAAAACGAAATGCTACGGGAAGAAATTCAAAGGGTGGTCACAGAGGCGATAGAGTCTTTGCCCGATGATCTGCGAACAGCCATCGTTTTGCGGGAGCTAGAAGGGATGAGCTATGAAGAAATAGCGGAAACAATGGATTGTCCTATCGGTACTGTGCGTTCCCGCATTTTTCGGGCGCGTGAAGCAATAGACAAGGTATTGCAACCACTGCTCAATTGATAAGGGTGGGGTTTCCTTGATTTAGGTGAGTGTAAATGAATACAAATAAACAGGAGTATTTGTCTGCGTGGCTAGACAATGAAGCTGGTGGCTTTGAAGGCAGGCGCATGCTGGGTGAGCTGTGTCGGGATAAAGCTTTAGGGCAGACCATGAGCCGTTATGCCCTGATTGGCGAGGTGATGCGCGCTAAGAAAACGCCAGCCATCGCTCAGCAGGACTTTCTGGAGCGAGTGCAGTTAGCTTTGGATGATGAACCCGTTTATCAGACTGATACCACTGTGGTTGAGCAAGCAGCGAATGATCGTTTCAAGGGTAGACGCCCGAGGTGGTATCATTATGGCATGGCAGCGGCTGTTAGTGCAGCTTTTGTCGGTGGAATGTTGTTGCAGCAAAATCTTGACTATCAGGCTAATGCTAATGCACTACTGGCTAATAACGCTGCATTGCCCACTGCTGAAGTCGCGGGTGTTGATGTAGCGGCGGTTGTATCAAAGACGGAAAGTGTTCAAACCCCCGCAGTGTCAGCAGCCATCAATGTAGCAAATGCAACAGCAGAGATAGAAGATAAGGTAGTCGCCGTAGCTTCCAAACACATTGATCCGCAGACGCGCGACCTTTTGAATCAATATGTCACCCAGCATATGCGTTATGCTTCGACAGCTTCCATTGTTCCATCATTAAGGGCGGTATCATACTTCAATGATTATTAAGCTTGGGTGGCGTTGCCTATTGACCTTATTGCTAGCTATGTTGGCAGGATTAGGGGCGAGTAATGCTTCAGCCAATGAGGCTCTGGATTTGTTAACACGTATGCAGTCAGCCGTGCGTGACCTCAACTATACGGGGCATGTTGCCTATACACGCAGTAATGAGCTTTACACCTTTAGCATCACCCATGAGGCAGGAGAAGATCAAGAAACGATTGTGCGCTTGGATAGTGGTAGCCTTGGTCAGGCTGCTTCCAATGAGGTGGAGAGTTTTTCTCTGACTGATTTTGATAATCTGCACAGGCCAGCTAAAGACTCCTATTCGTTTGATGCAGGACAAGAAACGCAAGTCGCTGAACAGACTTGCAAAGTTGTGGTAGTACGGCCTAAAGATAAGTATCGCTTTCTGCATCGGTATTGCATTAATCCAGAAACTGGTATGTTGTTAAAGTATTCCTTAATGGATCGTAGTCAAAACGTATTGGAGCAATTGGTGTTTACCCAGTTGGAGATAGGAAAACAAGGTGATAAACCCTCCTCAGCCCGAGTGACCTATAACGCTTCGTTTTCTCCGACTACGCTTAGGCAAGCTTCGGCAGTAACAATGATGAGACCACAAATGCTAGCAGATACGGATGAGTCAGTCACAGATAAGTCAGCCGTTTTGGTGTTAGACGAATGGGCTTTTGATGATTTACCGGCGGGTTTTCAATGGGTGCGTACGCTTGAGCGGGTGAATAACGGCAAAACTGATCAAGTGATTTTATCGGATGGTATGACCTCTGTTTCGGTCTTTTTTACCCCGGTCGCTCAGGCAGAAAAACTGGATGATCTTTCTTATGCTGCGGGGGCTACCCATGTTTTAAGCGATGTAATGTCGGGTTATTTAGTGACGTTTGTGGGGGAAGTCCCTGCTGCGACCTTGCAATCCATTCAGAAAGGTTTAAGGCATATTCAGCCATAATGGAGTCTAATCATAAAAAATACTATCTACAAGGGGAGACTCCCATGATTGAACAGACTGCAAAAGTCGTGCGCACTCAGCAAGATTATGCTTGGGTTGTACCCTTGGGTAAAACTGCTTGTGGGGCATGTCATACTAGCTCATCCTGCTCCAGCAAACTGGATTTTTTCAGTTTTCTCAAGTCAGAGCCGGAAGCCTTATATGTTGCTAATCCACTGCGCTCTAAACCAGGTGATGAAGTCGTTGTCGGTGTACAAGGTAACGCCTTGATTACTTATTCTTTATTGGCTTATCTATTGCCTTTGGTAAGCATGATTGTATTTGCCATGCTGGGCAATGTGATTTTTCAGCGTTTGGGTATGGAAGCTGAGTTGGGTGGTATATTGGCAGGTATAGCTGGTTTGTTAGGCGGTTTGAAGCTTGCCGCTTGGTTAGGAACACGAGTGGCACGTTCCGAGGCAGCGCGTCCGGTTATTCTGCGCCAAAAAGAGCAACAAATTATTTATCCAAGCGCTTTTATTCAACATTCTTAAATGATGCTTGAAGTGTTGAGTACCTATCAAGATTTCGCGGGTTGCCCCGCGAAAGCCTGTCCTTAAATGCCGCAAGTACGTCGATTGACGCAAGGCAAATTGCCTCGGTGGGCTGCTATGACATTGGCTGTACTGAGCAGGCGGCGTTCGCCGTAAGCATTACCTTCTGCGCGTTTTTCATTGGCCAAGTGCTTTAAACGAGTGATTTTGCTAGCCAGTTCATACGCTAAAACAGGGCAGGGTTTATTGACGGCAATACGTTTGCCAGTATAGTTTGCCGCATTGGCAGCGTTTGGTATTAAAGCGAGACTTGAGCCTACTACTAAAATACCAGTTAAACTGATTGGTAGTGTTTTCCTTAAAATCATCATATTCAACTCCTTTTGTCTTTAGGCAGGCAGATGTGTTTGATGGCTACCACAGATTAAAGTGTAATGTGCTGTGGTGATTTTGTTGGACTGAACCGATAATTGGCACTCTTTTCCTTCTGATAAACACAAAAAATTTCCGGCTGTCATTCAGCCTGCTTCTTTTTCCATGCTATGCTTGCCTATCAATAGGCCGCAGTTCTCCGTGGCTTGGGAGCTGCTTGTTTTGTTCTCATATTACAATGCTTATGACTACTATCTTTCCAATTATCTTGGCGGCGGGTCAGGGAACCCGTATGCGCTCACAACTTCCGAAAGTACTACATCCCATTGCTGGTAAGGCCATGTTGCAGCATGTGATTGATGCTTGTCGTATTCCTCTGGTGGGTAGCCGATTGGCTATTGTCTACGGGCATGGCGGGGAGCTAGTGCGCGAACAAATCGGTGATGAAAACCTAACATGGGTTTTGCAAGCTGAGCAAAAAGGCACTGGGCATGCACTTGCGCAGTGCTTGGATATGATTAAGGATAATGACGTGGTGTTGGTGGCTTATGGTGATGTACCGTTGATTCGTCCTAGCACTTTACAGCAATTGGCCGATGGTTTAGCCGATGCGGCTTTGTGTGTATTGACAACATTTATCGACAATCCTAGCGGTTATGGTCGTATGGTGCGTAATGCGGCTGGGCAGCTTCAAGCCATTGTAGAAGAAAAAGATGCGACGGATGAGCAATGTGCTATTCACGAAATTAACACCGGCTTTATAGCAGCACGTGGCCTTGAATTAAAACGTTGGTTGCAGCGTCTTAGTCCTCAGAACGCTCAGGGCGAATATTATTTAACGGATTGTGTAGCTTTGGCTGTTGCTGAAGGTTTGTCAGTGAACACCGTAAGCTGTGCTGATCCACTGGAAGTGGAAGGTGTTAATAATCGAGTGCAATTAGCACGCTTGGAACGTGAAGCTCAGCGCCGTCAGATTGAAGCGCTCATGTTGGATGGGGTTACAGTGGCTGATCCCACTAGATTGGATATTCGTGGCAATGTTTCCGCAGGGCAGGATTGCTTTATTGATGTTAATGTGGTTTTGCAAGGGCATGTGGAGCTAGGCGATCATGTGGTGATTGAACCCAATTGTGTGCTCAAGAATGTGTCATTGGCAGATAATGTGCATGTGAAATCAAATACCTGTATTGAAGATGCTGTTTTGGGTAATGGCTGCGAAGTAGGGCCATTTGCGCGAATCCGACCGGGTACAGTGTTAGCGGATAAAGCTAAGATTGGTAATTTTGTTGAAACTAAAAAAGCCAAAATTGGCAAAGGCAGCAAAGTCAGTCATTTGAGCTATATCGGCGATACGGAAATGGGCGAAGCGGTCAATATTGGTGCAGGCACCATTACGTGTAATTATGACGGTGTGAATAAATTCAAGACGGTGATTGGCGACCGTGTTTTTGTGGGATCTTGTTCACAACTGGTAGCCCCCGTGATGATTGAAGATGGGGCGACGATTGGAGCAGGTTCAACCATTACCCGTAATGCACCGGCTAATCAGTTAACCGTGGCACGCGCCAAGCAAGTAAGCATTAAAGGCTGGCAGCGTCCAGTCAAGGAGAAAAAGTAATGTGTGGCATAGTGGGTGCGCTGGCGCAACGTCCTGTGGGCGCTATTCTGATGGAAGGCTTGCGTCGGCTGGAATACCGTGGTTATGACTCAGCCGGTATTGCTTTTATCGATGCGGGTAATAAATTGTATCGTGTGCGTTCATTGGGCAAAGTGGCCGCGCTGGCGAGTCGTCTTGCGGCAGAGCCAGTCGATGGCAAAATTGGTATTGCACATACTCGTTGGGCGACGCATGGCAAGCCTGCGGAAGAAAATGCTCATCCACATTTTAGTGGTGATTGGGTCGCAGTGGTACACAATGGCATTATTGAGAACTATTTAGGCTTGCGTGAGCAGTTAGGACAGCAAGGTTATACCTTTAGCTCAGAGACAGATACAGAAGTGGTGGCTCACCTGCTTGATCGTCACCTCAAACGTGAAGGTGATCTGCTCAAAGCCATGCTAAAAACACGTGCCCAATTGCACGGTGCCTATGCGCTGGCAGCTATTTCTCCTGATGAGCCTAATACATTGGTATTGGCGCGCCAAGGGTGTCCCTTGATTATTGGCGTGGGTATTGGTGAATATTTTATTGGTTCGGATATCCAGGCTATGTTGCCTGTGACGCATCGCTTTATTTATCTGGAAAATGGCGATGTGGCGCGGATACGTTTGAGTGGCATTGAGATCATTGACGTAGAGGGCAAGCAGGTAGAACGTGCTATCCGCGAATCAAGTTCCAGCAGTTTCGCCTCAGACCTAGGGGAATATCGCCATTACATGCTCAAGGAAATCTTTGAGCAGCCACAAGCACTGAGTGCTACATTGGAAAATCGTGTCAGCAATGATCACTTTGTTGCAGGCATTGCGGGCAAAAATGTACAGGAATTGCTAGAGCAGGTTGAAGAAATCCAGATTATTGCCTGTGGTACAAGCTATCATGCTGGTTTGATTGGGCGCTACTGGATTGAAGCAATGACCGATATTCCCTGTCATGTTGAAGTGGCCAGCGAATACCGTTACCGCCGTACGCCAGCGCGCAAGAATATGCTGTTTGTGACAATTTCTCAGTCTGGTGAAACAGCCGATACACTGGCGGCTTTGGAAAAGGTGAAAGCAAGCAAGGCTTGTCTGGCATCATTGAGTATTTGTAATGTGCCGGAAAGCTCATTGCCCCGCGAGTCAGATATGACACTAATGACGCTGGCTGGCCCTGAAATTGGTGTCGCTTCTACTAAAGCCTTTACCACACAATTAGTTGCTTTGCAGTTGTTATTGGGTGCTTTGCTTCAGGCCAAAAAAGGTATCACCAATACTAGCAGTAAGTTGGCCAATGATTTATTGAAATTGCCCACTTTGGTTGAGCAGGCACTGGGTTTGAATCCCAAAATTGAAGTTTTGGCCGAACAGTTTTTAGAAAAGCACCATGCTTTATTTTTAGGTCGAGGGGATCAATACCCGGTCGCATTGGAGGGGGCGCTCAAGCTCAAGGAAATTTCTTATATCCATGCAGAAGCCTATCCAGCCGGTGAATTAAAGCATGGTCCTCTTGCACTGGTGGATAGTGAAATGCCGATTATCGCGGTCGCACCTAATACGGGTTTGCTGGAAAAGCTCAAGTCTAATTTGGAAGAAGTCCGTTCGCGTGGTGGCCAGTTGTATGTATTTGCCAGTGAGGATGCGCATATTCCTGAATCTGAAGGTTTGCGCGTACTGAGTTTGCCGCCCGTACCAGAATCCTTGGCACCGATTGTTTACAGCGTACCCTTGCAGCTACTGGCCTATCATGTTGCAGTATTGAAGGGAACGGATGTGGATAAGCCACGCAATTTGGCAAAATCAGTGACAGTAGAGTAAGCAGGCATTTGCATTTAACAATGCCGCAGCGCCTCGCTTTAAAATAAGGAGGCGCTCGCTGTTGCTGTTGACTTGTTTTTCCGGCTTAGCGCAAATAATCCACTGTAATCTTTAACATACGTCGTAAGGGTTCTGCTGCACCCCACAACAATTGATCGCCTACGGTAAATAAGGTGAGGTATTCAGACCCCAGATTCATTTTACGAATCCGCCCCACAGGAATATCCAAAGTACCCGAGGCAGCGGCTGGAGTTAGTCCACGCAAGGTCTTTTCTTTCGTATTGGGAATCACTTTAACCCATTCATTATGTTCGGCGATGATTGCTTCGATTTCAGCCAGTGGTAAATCTTGTTTGAGTTTTAGGGTAAATGCCTGTGAGTGGCAACGCATTGAGCCAATTCGTACACATTGCCCATCAATAGGGATCAATTGATCTTCGCTTCGACCTAAAATCTTGTTTGTTTCCGCAATGCCTTTCCACTCTTCTTTGGTTTGGCCATTTTCCATCGGTTTATCAATCCACGGAATTAGGCTACCGGCCAGTGCCACACCCCACTGGTCGGTCGTTAGACTTTCAGCATTGAGTTTGTCAGTAATACGGCTATCAATGTCCAAAATCGTAGATTGCGGATTCGCTAGCAAATCTTTGACTTCAGCATTTAACTCCCCCATTTGCACTAGTAGCTCGCGCATGTTTTTGGCACCTGCACCACTCGCTGCTTGATAAGTCATAGAAGTCATCCACGCTATTAAGTCGTGTTCAAATAATCCTCCTAGCGCCATTAGCATGAGCGAAACAGTGCAGTTACCACCGATATAGTTTTTAAGACCATTTTGCAAACCCGCATCAATGACTTTGCGATTGACCGGATCAAGTACAATAATACTGTCTTCCTGCATACGCAAAGTCGAGGCCGCATCAATCCAATAGCCATCCCAACGCTCACGCAAGCTAGGGTAAATTTCATTGGTATAATCACCGCCTTGGCAGCTTACAATAATGTCCATTTCAGCTAATTTGTCGAGATGACGGGCATCTTGCAGTGGCTTTGCGCCCGCGCCGACATTAGGACCAGCTTGACCGGCTTGTGAAGTGGTGAAAAAAACTGACTCGAATCCCTGAAAATCAGACTCAGCCTGCATGCGCGCCATAAGGACAGAACCAACCATCCCGCGCCAACCAACAAAACCTACTTTGAGCATTGCTAAAAACTCCGTGAATCAAAGGTGCGTGACCCGGAAACCCCGGGGGGAGGCGATTGTAACATTGCTCTGGAAGTGCTTCATCTGCTTGTCAGCACTTTGTGAAAAAGATCAGGCGGCTAATTGTTCGTAAAGGTTTTGATAGCGATCCAATACCCGTCTGCCAAACAGCGGATCTTCCATATCTTGCGTTAAGTCACTGAGTTGTTGCCAGTCGCTGGCTTGCAAGGTTTTATGAATCAGTGGAAATACCGTATTTTCTTCACGATCCATATGTGCTGTCTGAATGTCAATAAAATGGCTAATTTTATCCTGTAATTCTTGGCGACTGACTATCGTTTCAGCATTGATCACACTGCTTAGCATGTCGTGGAAGGTTTGGGTGATGCCAGGCAGAATTTCGTGCTCTTCCAGTAATTGTGCCACCATTGCTGTTGCTTCAGGGTTGCACTGACTAAACACACGGTATACTTGATCTTCGCGTGGATGATGCACTTGATCACTATAGCGACGGATGTAGTCTGCAATGTCTATTATTAGAAAAAGATCAGCCTCCTCACCCGATTCCAGTATAGCCAATTGTTGTTTGAGCAAATTGAGCAGACGTGCCAAATTGACGTGGTCTTGGTGCAGTTGTTCCATGATTTTTTGCATAACTTACCCTCCCTTCTTTGGTTTGTCTCTTTAAGATAATAGAGTGAGCGAGTGGTAATTACGACTGCTAAACCATGACTCAAATCAAGCTTGTGTGCGTTTTTATGCTAATACCGTTTGGATTGTGCTGGCTAGGCTGGTACAACTATAGGTTTGCTTATTAGTTTGATGAAGGGAGGAAAGCAATGCTATTACTGTGGTTCAAGGTCAGGCTATAATCTTCTAGCAGTTTTTCTTGTTCTTTACTTTTGTTTTTTAGATAGACAGGTGTTATGGATATTACAGCTAGCAACTTGCCTATTGTCGTCTTGTTACCTTTTTTGGGTGCCTTGCTGGTTTTATGGGCTGCTCCTTTGCGATCTGCGGCTTCGTCTGCTTGGGCAGCAGGCGGGGTGACACTGGCATCACTTTTAGCATTGTCCCTGTCTGTGCAAATGCCTTTTGCAGGGCAAACACAAATACAGGCGTGGGATTGGATACCATTGCTAGGTTTGCAGTTTGCGTTTCGTCTGGATGGTTTGTCTTTGCTATTTGCTTTGCTGATCTTGCTGATTGGGCTGCTGATTATTCTTTACGCACGGTATTATTTATCCAAAAAAGATTCCATGGGACGTTTCTTTGCTTACATGATGCTGTTCATGGGGTCTATGCTGGGTGTAGTGTTGTCGGAAAGCATGCTACAGATGGTTATCTTCTGGGAGTTGACCTCACTAAGCTCTTTCTTGCTAATTAGTTATTGGCAAAACTGGCAAGAGGCTCGACAAGGCGCGCGTATGGCTTTGGTCATTACGGGTATGGGGGGCTTATGTTTGCTCGGCGGCGTGATTGTATTGGGGCATATTGTCGGTAGCTATAATTTGACCGATATATTAGCCTCTGCGGAGATCATTCGGCAAAGCCCTTGGTATTTACCCGCTTTGACCTTGATTTTGTTAGGTGCTTTAAGCAAGTCTGCGCAATTTCCCTTCCATTTTTGGTTGCCGCACGCAATGGCCGCCCCGACGCCGGTATCTGCCTATTTGCATTCTGCAACGATGGTTAAAGCTGGCATTTTTTTATTAGCACGCCTTTTCCCTGTGTTTGCTGGAACCTCAGAGTGGTTTTGGGTAGTTGGTACAGCAGGCATGCTGACGATGTTGTTGGGGGCATTTAATGCCATTTTTAAGCATGATTTAAAAGCTTTGTTGGCTTATTCCACCGTAAGTCATTTGGGGTTGATTACCTTTACGCTGGGTTTGGGAACACCACTGGCTGCGGTAGCTGCTATTTTTCATGTGATTAATCACGCTACGTTTAAGGCTTCCTTATTTATGGTGGCGGGTATTGTCGATCACGAAGCAGGTACACGCGATATGCGCAAGTTGAGTGGTATGTATAAATACATGCCGCATGTGACTGTATTGGCGGTGGTTGCTTCTGCTGCGATGGCTGGTGTGCCCTTGATGAATGGTTTCCTGAGTAAGGAAATGTTTTTTGGTCAGGCTGTAATTTTATCCAAGGCGTATGGCTGGGCTTGGCTGGTACCCTTATTAGCGACTGTGGGTGCGCTATTTTCTGTCACTTATTCATTGCGCTTAGTACATGATGTGTTTTTCGATGGTGAGCCAATGGATTTGCCACATGATACGCACAGCCCCCCTCGTTATATGAAAATCCCAGTCGATATTTTAGTGGTCTTGTGTCTGGCAATAGGCATTGTGCCTGCTTGGATTGTGGGACCTTTATTGTTAACTGCCGTAGCAGCTACTTTACAGGCAGCACCGCCTTCATACAGTTTGGCTATTTGGCATGGCTTAAATTTACCCTTAATGATGAGTTTACTGGCTCTGGTAGGTGGGGCTTGGTTGTATTTTACGATTAAGCGTAAAAATTGGTTTGCCTGGTATGAGCGTAATATTGAGCCAATAGATGCCCGTAAGCCTTATAACGCCATGATTAGATGGCTGATTGATATAGCGCTAACGATTACACAACGTTTTGATCGTGGGCAGTTGCGCAATATGATTTATTGGCTCATGGGGGCGACCTTGCTAGCAGGTATTAGCGGTTTTATGTTGACCAGTGCTCCCTTATTTGGCGAAAAAACATTAATGTCAGTCGATTTGGTGACTTTGATTGCGATTGGCGGTTTAATCATGAGTAGTTTGGTGACGGTATTGACACATCGTTATCGCTTAATTTCGCTGGTCATGCTAGGTGTCGTTGGTTTGGTGATTTCTTTGGGCTTCGCTAAATTTTCCGCGCCTGATCTGGCTCTGACGCAGTTATCTGTAGAGATTGTGACAGTGGCTTTATTAATGTTGGCACTGTATTTCTTGCCACAGTACACCGAAGTGCTGAATTCAAAGCGACGCCATATCAAGGATTTGGTTTGGGCGGTGGGTGTTGGCTTTTCAGCAGCCGTCTTGACACTGGCAGTGCTGACGCGCGATACCTTATCGATTTCGGATTATTTCCTAGCCAATAGTGTTCTTGGTGGGGGCGGCAAGAATGTGGTGAATGTCATTCTGGTCGATTTTCGTGGTTTTGATACTTTGGGGGAAATTGTAGTATTGGCGCTGGCTGGCCTGAGTATTTTTGCCTTGCTGCAAAATATTAATCTGTATGCACCTAAGCGCAATGAGGATCGTCTGCCTTGGAATAGGGATAGTCACCCTATGATTTTGCAAGTACAGGCGCGGGTTATGTTTCCGCTAATGTTGCTAATCGCTATCTTTATTTTCTTGCGTGGGCATAATTTGCCAGGTGGTGGCTTTATTGCCGGTTTGATTGCAGCATTGGCCATTATTCTGCAAAACTTAGCGAATGGTATTGTCTGGACGGCTGATCGTCTGCCATTTAGTATGCACCGTGTCATTGCAACGGGTTTGCTGTTTGCTATGGGAACGGGCTTGGTGGCGATGGGTTTGGGTTATCCCTTCCTGACTTCTGCCTTTACCCATGTCCATTGGCCGCTGCTAGGCGAGTTTGAAATTGCCAGTGCTATTGCGTTTGATTTAGGTGTTTTTCTGGTTGTGGTCGGTGCCACCGTGATGATTCTGGTGGAAATGGGCAAGATGAATTACATCAAAACTGAACACACTGAAGTGCACTAAAGGAGGGGAGCATGGAGTTACTAATCGCTTTAAGTATTGGTGTGATGGTGTCTTGCGGTGTGTATTTGATTTTGCGTCCTAGCACGTTTCCCTTGGTAGTCGGCTTAACCTTTTTGTCTTATGCCGTCAATGTGTTCTTGTTCTCTATGGGCGGCTTGGCTATGGGTGAACCTGCGGTGATTGATACAGTCAATGCACGTGCTTACACTGATCCCTTGCCACAAGCCTTGGTATTAACCGCCATTGTCATTGCTTTTGGTATGACGGCTTTTGTCATTGTACTAGCTTTGAGAGCGCGTGATGTGTTGGGGAATGACCATGTGGACGGTCAAGGTGTGGTTTCCCTGACTGCCGATAAAGACAATAAAAATCTGGATAAGACCGTTATTCATGGGGAGGCTAAGGAATGACACATTGGGTGATTTTTCCAGTTTTATTGCCTTTGCTAGGCGGTTTTATCCAGTTATTTGCGCGTCCTAAAGGGATTGAGTGGCAGCGGCGTATTGGTGTTTTCCTAGTATTGTGTGCTTTAGTGTTTGCACTAAGCGTATTTCGCTTGTCATTAGTTGGTGAGCAGCATGTTTACTACGCTGGTAATTGGACTGCACCCTTTGGTATTGTCTTGGTACTGGATAAATTATCCGGCTTAATGGTGTTGTTAACCGCTATTCTGGCAGTGATTAGTTTGTTGTATAGCATCATTATGCGGGTGGATGGACAAGGGCAGCATTTTCATGTTTTGTTCCAGTTGCAGTTGTTTGGTCTGAATGGCGCTTTCCTGACCGGCGATGTTTTCAATCTATTTGTGTTTTTCGAAGTCTTATTGCTGGCTTCTTATGGCTTGATGCTACATGGCGTGGGACGGCCACGTGTTTTGGCAGGTTTGCATTATGTCAGTATGAATCTGATTGGCTCGGTACTATTCCTGTTTGCAGTCGGTGCGCTGTATGGCGCTGTTGGCAGTTTGAATATGGCGGATATGGCGCAGCGTATTGCACAAATACCCGGTGAGCGGGTGGGCTTGGTCATGTCGGCGGGTTTACTGTTACTCATTGTATTTGGACTGAAAGCAGCCATGTTCCCGCTGTATTTATGGTTACCTGCTACTTATGCGAATACCTCGGCTCCCGTCGCGGCCTTGTTTGCCATTATGACCAAGGTTGGCATTTATTCGATTATTCGGGTGCATGGTACCCTGTTTGGCGAGTCGGCTGGTGCTTTGGCTTACTACTATTTGCCTTGGGTGCTGGCGGCGGGTTTAATTACGCTGGTCTTGGGATCATTAGGTGTATTGGCTGCGCGCCGCTTGCGTGATCAGGTGGCTTATTTGGTAGTGACTTCGGTGGCTACCTTGCTGATTGCAGTAGGACTGAATAATGCTACTGCGCTGAGTGGTGCTTTGTATTATTTGGTTCATTCTACCTTATTGACGGCTGCTTTCTTTCTTATTGCTGACTTAATTGTGCAAAAGCGGGTTAATGAAGATCATTTTGTACCCTCGCCTTTAATGCAGGGAGGGGCATGGTTAGGTATGCTATTTATGGGTGCAGCGGTTGGTATGGTAGGTCTGCCACCCTTGTCGGGTTTCTTTGGTAAAGTCATGATTCTGAGTGCAGCACCCGAGCATGCCTGGTTCTGGTGGGTTTTGTGTAGCGTTTTGCTGGCAAGTCTGTTTGCTATGATTGCACTGACACGCACAGGGACTTTATTGTTTTACCGTCCCTTACCGAAAGGACAATCAACACTGCCTTTATTCAGTTTGCCTAAGCCCGAGATGCAAGCGAGTTTGCTAGCCTTGGTTTTATTGCTCTGTAGCCCTCTGATTGTAATCGGCGCAGGCCCTTTATCCGATCTCACTGTACAAATCAGTGAGCAACTGCGGGATATTCCTCACTATGTCAATGCAGTTTTGGTCAATCAGCCGGGAGGTTTGAAATGAGTATTGTGACATCGCTCGCTTTTAAAAAGAACCAATACCGCTTTTTACCTCACCCCATTTTGACTGTGGTTTTGTGGCTGATGTGGTTGTTATTGAATAATACCCTTGCACTCGGGCACATGCTGCTAGGGGCGTTTATTGCCTTCTTGATCCCTTTTCTGAGCTCGGCTTTTTGGCCAGAGCGTGTGTGTATTCAGAAGCCTTTTCTAGCTTTGCAGTTTATCGGTATTGTGATCTACGACATTATCAGTGCCAATATGCAGGTGGCGCGTTGGGTTCTTGGCAGTAACCGTCATTTGCAGCCCGCTTTTATGGAGTTGGAGCTGGCTTTGGAGTCGCCTTTGGCGATTAGTGTGTTGGCTTCTACTATTTCGCTGACACCTGGAACGGTGTCTTGTGATGTGGCTATGGATCGTAAGGTCTTATTGATTCATTCACTGCATGTCGATGACCCCCAAGCGGCCTTGAAAGAAATACATGAGCGTTATGAAAAACGTCTGCTGGAGATTTTGAAGCCATGCTAGAAATTGTATTAAAAATTGCTTTTACCTTGGTAAGTTTGGCTTCGGCTTTGAGTCTGATCAGGTTATTGATTGGGCCGGCTGTACCGGATCGCATTCTGGCGCTGGATACACTGTATATAAATTCGGTGGGAATGATTATTCTGTATGGCGTTTTAATGGGCAGTCCACTTTATTTTGAGGCTGCCTTGTTAATTGCAGTCATGGGTTTTGTGGGGACTTTGGCACTCAGCAAATACTTGCTGCGCGGCGATATTATGGAGTAGCAATATGCTTGGCTTTATTGAATTCATGGTTGCTTTTTTAGTGTTATTGGGGGCTGTATTTACCTTCTTGGGTTCATTGGCATTAGTGAAATTACCCGATTTTTTTATGCGTTTACATGGACCCACCAAGGCTTCCACCTTAGGAATAGGGGCGATTTTATTGGCCTCAGCCTTGTATTTTACACTGTTGACCGACACACCTGGGGTACATGAGGTGCTGGTCACTGTTTTCTTGTTTATCACAGCGCCTGTGTCAGCTCACATGATGGCAAAGGCCGCTTTGCATTTGAAGCTGAAACAGCATGATCGTACCCGCAATCCGGTGCATTATGACGAGCGTTATGGTGAAGACAAGCTTTGAATCAAGCTGAATCTTTATTGTTTTGGTGATGTAGCCCTTTCATTGGATGGTAGTTCAATAGGCTGGCTGTCGCTGAATCCATTTCAAGGTTATCGTATGTCTGAAACAGTTGTTAGTGCTACCAATGCTACGGTATCGCTAGGGGCGGATATTCGCCGTACATTGTGGTTGGCTCTGCCATTGATTATGGCGCAATTATTCCAAGTGAGTGCCGGGCTGGTGGATACCCTGATTGCGGGTCATTTGGGTTCAACGGCTTTAGGTGCTGTGGGGGTGGGCTCGGCGGTGTGGATCATTGTGATGCTGGGGTGTATGGGCTTATCCAATGCGCTTGCACCTATGACAGCACGCTTGCTGGGTTCAAATCAGCTTGGGCTGTTGGGGCATTATTTACGTCAGGGGTTGTGGTTAGCTTTCATTGTGCATAGTTTGGGGGTGATATTGCTGCTGTTTCTTTCCAAACAATTGGCAGTATTGGGCATTGATGAAGCCTTGGTCGTTCCGGCGCAAACGTATCTGGGCATTATGGCTTGGACTTTATTACCTAGTGCGATGTTGGTTGTGGCACGTAATTTTTTGGAGGCTTCGGAAAATACTCATCCTGTTTTACTAATAACGTTGACTGGTTTGATCGTCAATGTCAGTGTGAGTGTATTACTGGGCTTGGGCTATTGGGGTTTGCCACGTCTTGGCTTGGTTGGCATTGCTTGGGGGAGTGTTACGTCGCTAGTGCTCATGGCAATTGTGGCTTTTATATTGCTGTTGGGACAGCGTTACCATCATTATCAGTTATTGGCTCATTGGGAGTGGCCACGGTGGAAATTAATTAAAGCCATGCTGGCTTTATCAATTCCTATTGCTTTGAGTATATTGTTTGAAGCCGGTTTGTTTTCAGCCGTTTCGATACAAATGGGGGTATTGGGCACAACAGAAGCTGCCGCGAACGCGATTGCACTAGAACTAGCTACTTACTGTTTTATGCTACCGCTGGGCTTGTCGTTTGTTGTTGCGGCGCGGATGGGCAGAGCTTATGGGCAACAGGATCACGCTGCTATACGTCAGCGTTTGCAGGCCAGTTTACTGATTGCTATTACCATGGCCTGTGTAAATGCCACTCTTTTGATTGTATTTAAATCGACATGGGTGGGTGTGTTTACAGATGATACGACGGTTATTGCATTAGCCAACAGCCTTGTTGTATTTGCTGCGATTTTTCAATTGTCCGACACAACACAAGTGACGTTTAATGCTGCTTTACGTGGTTTGCATGATACTCGTGTACCTATGCTGATTAATGGCTTTTCTTATTGGATCTTGGGTTTTTGTGTGGGGTATGTACTCGCGCATGTATTGGGCTATGGGGCACGTGGCTTGTGGATTGGACTGATTTTCGGTTTGAGCTCAGGAAGTGTCTTACTGGGAATACGCTTATGGGTGGTTTTTAGGAGGCTGGTTTTTTAGGTGCTTAGGCTACCTAAACTAGACGCTCCACTTCAAAAGCAAGCACATTGCGTTGTGCTTTACTAAATTCCACGCCAATTAAATAAATCGGTTCACCCTTGTTTTTATATTTATCCGCATAGCCTTTATCTTTAATTTGTTGCAAAGCATAGCCATCTGGAGCGATTTCAATCACTTTAAACTCAAAGATATATACTTGCTGATTAAAGTGTAGTGTCATGTCTATACGTCCTAGATTGGTCACATCTTCCAAAGTGATGCTTAAACCAAGAGAGGCAAAGTAAGAATAAAATACACTGGCGTAATAACCCTCATACTGTTGAATCGTATTATTGCTATACCAGTGATAAGGAATGCTGGCAAAGAAGCTTTGAAAAAGGTTTTTTAAACCCTCGAAGTCATTAGCCATAAGTAAGCGATACAGTTGGGTTCTATTCAGTGTCTGTTGTGAGCGATCTCGGACGAGTGCGGTGAGTAAATAATCATTTAGGCTCTGATACACTTCACGGTTAGGATAACCTAGCGTATAAAAATACTGCCCGCCTAAGTTTTCTTGCACATGAATCGTCAGATAACCTGTTTGAAACAATAAAGCTTCTGTTTCAATCTGATCGACATCAAAGCTGGCTAACATAGTACTACTGCTAAGCATTTGATCCAGCTTGACACTAGGTACTTGGTGTTCCATCAGTAAATCAATTAAAAAAGTGGGTGTGCCTGTTTCAAACCAATAATTGCTAAATACGCGGCGCTTAAACAATTGCAAAATATCAAAGGGGTTATAAACGCTTTCACCTAGCCAGTGATAGCCATTATACCAATCCCGAATAGCCTCTCTATCTAATCCCACTAATTCGGGCGCAAAGACCGTATCAATATCCGCATCAGTATAACCGCAAATACTAGAGTAAGTTGGATCGAGCGTAATGTCATATAAATTATTTAAACCAGAAAACAGACTCACCTTAGAAAATTTGCTCACACCCGTTAGAAAGCTAAATTTAATATGTGCGTCATAATCCTTAATCGTAGCATAAAAACCACGCAGAAAATTACGATTCGCTTTTGCTAGTTCAGCGTTTTGTAAAGCATCTAAAATTGGTTTATCGTACTCATCAATGAGAATAACAATGGGCTGCCCCGTTTGTTTTGTTGTATGTTGAATCAATGCTTGGAAACGCTCAGGGCAACTATCATAAGCAGAGTAGTGTTGAAACTGTTGATCTAAATAATCTAATTGTGCCATTAGATTCTTATACAAATTCTCAGTAGTGCTGTAGTCACCACTAGCAAAACTAAAACGCAATACAGGATATTGCACTGACCAGTCCCATGACTGCTCGGCTGCCAAACCAATAAATAAATCTTTATTACCTTCAAATAACTCTTTTAAAGTATCTAAAAATAAGCTTTTCCCAAAACGGCGCGGACGAGATAGAAAATAATGCTTGCCGTTTTCTATTAAGTCCAAAGCTAAGTCTGTTTTATCTACGTAATAATGATTTTCTTGGCGAATTTCACGCAGATTTTGAATACCAATGGGGAGCTTTTTACGCGGACTCATGTGGTGTTTGCTCATTTCAATCAATATGGTCTAGTGTAGCATACAAGATTGACAGATCATTCATTTGGCTAATAGTGGCAAGCTTGCCAAGCATGACAAAGCATCGTGTTATGTAGATAATCAGCCAAATCATTAAGCGAATGGTAAACTTATGCCCAAGAAACAAGACCTGTGCCACAAAGACATCCTGCATTCCAAACGTGCTAATTTGTATTATTTAGAACACAGCCGTGTCATGGTCAAAGATGGGCGTGTGGTTTTTTATGAAGCGTCAAAGGATGATAATCGGTACTGGAATATTCCTATTGCCAATACTACAGTGATCTTGCTGGGTAATGGTACTTCGATTACGCAAGCAGCGGTGCGTCATTTGTGTGGCGCGGGGGTTATGTTTGGCTTTTCGGGGGGGGGTGGCACGCCTTTATTAGCAGGCACAGACACCAAAAAGCCCAGCGATATTGAATGGCTTTCACCGCAAAGCGAATACCGCCCTACAGAATACTTGCAACAATGGCTAAGCTTTTGGTTTGATGAGCAAAAACGCCTACAGATAGCCAAGTTTTTTCAAGAAAAGCGTCTGGCTTATTTGGAAAAAGTTTGGCATAAAAACCGTGATTTCAAAAGCTATGATTTTGCCTTGGATGATATGGCTTTGGAGAAAGCTTTTAAACAGTATTATAAAGCCTTTGCCGCTGTGCCCAATGTCAATGAACTGTTGTTACTGGAAGCTCGCTTAACCACCACGCTTTATGCTTTTGCAGCCAATCGCACACAACAAACGGGATTTAGCCGTGATCATGATCCCAAAGAAACCGATATTGCCAATCAGTTTCTCAATCATGGCAATTATCTAGCCTATGGTTTGGCGGCAACTTGTCTGTGGGTATTGGGTATTCCACACGGCTTTGCGGTGATGCACGGTAAAACACGGCGCGGGGCTTTGGTGTTTGATGTGGCAGATTTGATTAAGGATGCGATTGTCTTACCAACGGCATTTATTGCCGCATACGAAGGCGATACCGAGCAAGAATTTCGCCAGCGTTGTTTGCAAGCCTTTACTCAGCACGAAGCCTTGGATTTTATGTTTGATTGTGTGAAAGAGGCAGCGCTCAAGGGGGCAAGCTTATGATTGTTACTTTTGTTTCACAGTGCCAAAAAAAATCATTAAAAATCACTCGCCAGGTTTTAGACAGCTATGCCAACCGCATTGGCGAGCGCACTTGGCAAACCGTAATTACCCAAGATGGCTTAAAGGCGGTGAAAGTTCGCCTCGCTAAAACCGCCCGCAAAACTACTGCCGTCGCTTGTCACCGTATGCACGGCACCAGCCGTACTGAATTAGTGTGGATCATTGGTAATAAACGTGAATTTGATGCGTTTGGCAATGTGCCTGTACACCGCACCCGTCGGGATTTAATGAAAACTCATGATGAAAACGACTGGACGCATTTGGAATTAATTAAGGTCTTAGTAGCGCTGGCTGCTCTGTTCCATGATTTTGGTAAGTCGTGGGATCACTTCCAAACCATGTTAAAAAACCATAAGAAAAAAGACCCGATACGGCACGAATGGATTTCGCTATTGTTGTTTAAAGCGTGGGTGCAGGGGAAGACGGACGAGGCGTGGCTTAGTGAATTAGCAGCTTTAAAAGAACAAACACCTGCACAGCGTAAAGCGTTTGCTGGGCAATTAATTAAGGCGGCCAAACCTATTAAAGAAAGTGCGGATTCTCCTTTTGAGAAAGGTTTTTCTACCTTGGCCTTATGGGTGGGGTGGCTGATCGTCACACATCATAAACTGCCAGGGGAGCGCTTGAAGTATGGTGAGACACCTGCCTTTACCGATATTAAAAAACCTGCCTCACGTGAAGCTGTATTAGAAACAATTTCGCGTACAATGGGCTATGTCAAGCAAGCAGGTGAACCCAAATGGACGTTTAGTCACGATCTGCCTTTATTATCAGAAGCATGGTGTAAACAAGCAACACGCTGGGCGCTTAAGGCACAGACTTGTTTAGAAAACTTATCTGAAAAAATAGCACAGGAGCGTTTAATTCTTGTTGTTGCGCGTTTGGGGTTAATGGTGGGGGATCATCATTATTCCTCACAAGATGCCGATAAAAACTGGAAAACTGATTTATTGCTAGATGCCAATACCCAAAAAGATAAGGCAACGGGTAAGTCAATAGCTAAACAAAAACTTGATGAACACTTAGTTGGTGTCATGGAGTCTGCGCTTAAAGCGACCCATTTATTACCGTATTTAGAAACAGGTTTACCAAAAGTTAATGAATTACGCACTTTGCGTAAACCTGTGCCTGTAAAAAGTAAATTTGCATGGCAAAATAAAGCAGTCAACGCATTAAGTGCATGGTGTCAAAACCATAAATTAGATGAGAATGGTTTTTTTGCCATCAATATGGCGAGTACGGGTTATGGCAAAACCTTTGCCAATGCCAAAGTGATGGGAGCACTCAGTTCCAATCAAAGCTTGCGTTATAACCTTGCCTTAGGTTTGCGCACACTGACCCTGCAAACAGGGGATGAATACCGCAGTAAATTAAAGCTGGATAATACCCAAATGGCCGTGTTAATTGGCTCCGCAGCGGTGCGTTTCTTACACGATCAAGCCCATATAGAACAAGACATACAGCATGAATTGCATCAAGACTTAGAAGAGGGCAGTGGCTCGGCTTCAGCGGCTGATTTAGATGCTAGTTTTGAGATTGATATAGCCTTGGGTGAGGCTATTGATGCCAGGTTTAGTACCGTATTAAGAAACGCCCCGAAAGCCCGTCAATTACTATATGCACCTGTGTTGGTTTGCACCATTGATCACCTCATGCCAGCGACAGAAAGTGTGGCGGGGGGCAAGCATATTTTACCGACTATGCGTTTAATGTCTGCCGATTTAGTGATTGATGAGGTGGATGACTTCAATCAAGAGGATATGCCAGCCCTTGCCCGTTTGGTACATTTAGCCGGTATGTTGGGGCGCAAGGTTATGATTTCCTCAGCAACCATTCCGCCTGCCATTGCTGAAGGCTTATTTCAAGCCTATCAGGCCGGTTGGCAATTGTTTGCTAACAGTCGGCAGCGTCAAACCAGTGTCAGTTGCTTTTGGGTAGATGAGTTTGGTACACAAATCAATTTTATTACGGATAATCAGCCCTTTCACGCACAGCACCAAACTTTTATTCAACAACGTTTAAAACATTTAGCCAAGGCAATTGCGCAACGTAAAGCATTGATTCCTGAGCCACAAAGCTCCGCACTAGATCAAGCTGAATTAGAACGGGCATGGTTTGCACAAGTGCTGCAAAGTGTTTTAACGCTGCATCAAGCGCATGCTGAAATACATGAGGAAAGTGGCAAATATTTTTCAATGGGTGTGGTGCGTGTCGCCAATGTTGATCCTTGTATTCAACTCACGCGCTACTTACTAGCTTGTGATTTGCCGGATGATATTGATATTCGTGTCATGCCCTATCACAGTCGTCAGGTTTTATTACTACGTTCTGAGCAAGAAAAACACTTGGATACTGTATTAAATCGCAAAGAGGGTCATAAGCCACAGGCTAATCCGATTATTTGTCAGCACTTGCTGCAATCTCCCAAGTCGCAGGTGATCTTTATCTTGGTGGCAACCCCGGTCGAGGAGGTGGGGCGTGATCATTGTCATGATTGGGCGGTGATTGAGCCATCCTCTATGCGTTCGATTATTCAAATGGCGGGGCGGGTACGGCGGCATCGTCCTTACCTTAATGCGGAAGATTTAAGCGCACCCAATCTGCATTTACTCGCTTATAACCTGAAGGGTTTTACCCAAATCGACCCCAATTTAGCCGTGTTCTGCCATCCTGGTTTTGAAAGCAAGACCTATCCTCTGGTGAGCCATTGTTTAAAAGACTTAGTCGACGAGTCGGGACTGGCAGAAAAAGTGGATGCGTCGAGTCGGATTCAAGCTGCTAATCCTTTGCAAGCGAAACAACGCCTAGCTGATTTAGAGCATCAAGCTCTGCACGATATTTTGTTGAAGTCTGATTTCAGCCCCAAAGCGGTACAAGGTTGCTTACACAGCGCCTTCTATTTTACCCGTTTTGCCCAACAACAAAGTCCTTTTCGTTCTTCTCAACCTGAAAGGGATTTTGTGTTGTATGTAGAAGAAGGCCAGTTAGTCATTCGGTTTGCGCCTGAGCGAACTTTTTTGCGAGGCAAGCCATTGGGTAAAGAGGTTGCGCATGTCCGAGTTATGGAATTAGAGAGTAAGCTAAAACAGCGTTTATGGTTGCGCTTGGATTATGAAAGTTTGATTGAGGAAAAGCGCGAGGTATTAGGGCGTAGTTTGCGGGGGACTTGTGAGTATTTGGGTACATTTAGTTTGCCTGATCGGGATGGTGAGCAAACATTTGAATATGATTCCTGCTTAGGTTTTAGGCGCTTAATAAGTTAATCGTGTATAATGAGTGCTTATTTTTCATTTAGGACATTCCTAATATGAGTAATCCTATTTCTGATTTTTTAGAAGCTCGTAAGCAGAAACCTTTGAAAGAAGGTAAAAAGCCTGCGGCTGAGATTGAAAGTAATTATTCCATTCCTGTTTGGGTGGCGAATGCGGCAAAACGTGCTTCTCAATTAAGCTTGGTTTCTCATCCTGCTAAGTTTAGTCACCCTGATGCAAAAACTAGCCCTGTTTTGTTTATAGGTGAGTTTAAACCTGATGGTTATTTATGTTCAGGCAATGTGCCAACTCATCAGCAGGATGTGATAGGTAATGCAGCCGCTTTAGATGTGTATACGTTTTTATCTTTAAGCTTGGACGATGGTAAAAGCGTCTTGGCGCATTTTGAACAGCAGACTGCTTTATTAAAAAGTTTGCTCAAAACGGATGAAGATACCTTTCAGGTTTGGCGTAAACAGTTTTTAGCAATAAAACAAAACTGTACAAACAATAAAACCTACTCGCAGCTTAAACAGGTGTACTTCCCTATTGCAGAGGACTATCACTTATTATCAATACTCTATCCATCTAGTTTAATGACGGAGCATCGTGAGCGTTTACGGGAGTTGAAATTTTCGGATGCCACTAAACAAGCGCGGGACGCTAAGAAGAAAAATGAATTCCATGAAACAGGTTTTAATGAAATTTTTGGGCTATTAACTCAGCATTTTGGTGGTACAAAACCACAAAATATCAGTAAATTAAATAGTAATAATGGTGGTGAAGCTTGGCTACTTCCTTGTATTCCTCCAAGCTTGCAAGCGCAATATGTGGCTTTGCCCAACATAGATTTTTTTAAGGCGATGCACTGGGATAAACAGTTAACCGAACTACTGAAGTCACTGCATAAATTACTGTTTACAGATTACAATAATGTTGATATTCGTGCTGCACGTAAACGAGTCATGACCTATTTATTTGAGTGGGTCTTAGAACGTGCTGCCCGCTTACAAATGCAGCCTGCGGCTTGGTCTCAGGCTGAAGGTTTCGCATTGCCTGAAGAACAACAAATCTGGCTAGATGCCTTGTTTGCTGAACAACGCAATATGGAGACAGTCTGGCGTGAAAAAATTGCTAAGGATATTGCTGCTTGGTTAATGGTGGCTTATGAGCGTTCGCGTAAGGTTAAACAAGATGCTGAGCAATTAGGGACTACTGAGGCCAAAGCCTTTGAACGTGAATTGCTGGATTATATGCGTGAAAATCAGGAGTTTTTATAATGAGCCAGTATTTATTATTAAAAAAACTTCGTGTGCAAAATGCAAATGCGTTATCTAGTCCATTTACCTTCGGATTTCCTGCCGTAACTGCATTCATGGGGTTTACACATCGTATTCAACGTGAGTTAAATCCTGATAATGATCCGAATGATTTTTTATGTACAGGGCTTGGGATTATAAGTCATCGTTTTGCTATGCAAGATTATCAAGAGGGCTATAAACGTTGCTTAAAAATCACAGCTAACCCTTTGGATAAAGACGGTGAAAGACCTTCATTTATTGAAGAAGGGCGTTGTCATTTGACAGTGTCTTTATTGTTGGAAATTGAGAATTTACCTAGTTCTAAAGATAAATTTTTATGGAAAATTAGGAATTTACTAACAGGGCGTTTGAAATTAGCAGGTGGAGATATTTTGTATCGACCTGATTTAGAAGAACGCAATGTGAATCTAATTCAGGATATTGCTGCGAATTTCCGCCAACTTATCCCAGGTTATGCCTTGGTAGAACGTAAGGATTTAATGATTAATGCCATGCAGGCAGGGAAGGATGCGTTGAGCGCTTTGTATGATGCCATCGCGGTTAAGTATCAATGCAGTCAAGATGAGCAGGGCAAGGTCACATGGCAATTGCAACGTGAACATCAGGGGTGGATTGTCCCCATTGCCACAGGCTTCCATGCCCTCACGCCACCCGCTTTAGCCGAGCAACAACGTGATGCTGCAACACTACATCGTTTTGCCGAGAGTGTGGTGACTTTGGGTGAGTTTAAGATGCCATTGCCTGCACGTTTTTCCAATGGTTTTAAAGACTTAATGTGGCGTTATCAGCAGCAGGGTGATTTGTATCTTTGCACCCAAGACGTTCATCAGGATTCAGTTTAAGGAGTATTTTTATGGCGAAAATCAATAAATCCAGCATTCCGTCGGTATTAGCTTTTGAAAAAAAATTAGTGCCGTCGGATGCACAACTGTTTGCCGTGACATGGAAACAACGCACAGGTCATACACAAGCGTTGAAGTTACAAGAAAAGTCGGTACGTGGCACGATCTCCAACCGTCTGAAAACCGCTAAAGAAGCCGACCCTGCTAAGTTGGATGCTTCGATTGAAAACGCTAATATTCAAACGGTGGATTATTGTGCCTTACCCAATGATAAGGATACTTTGCAAGTACGTTTTACCTTGAAAGTATTAAGCGGTGTACAAACGCCTTCGGCTTGCAATGGTCAGGATTTCCAAAAAACATATAAGGCAGCGGTAGAAGCCTATATTGCTAATAGCCAGTTTAGTGAGTTGGCACAACGTTATGCCACGAATATTGCTAATGCACGCTTCTTGTGGCGTAACCGTGTGGGTGCGGAACAGATTCAGGTCGTAGTTAAACATATTAATAGCAGCAGTGAGCAGCCAACGGTTTGGACATTCGACGCGAAAGCAATTGGTTTACAAAGCTTTGACTCCAACGAGGTGCAAGCTTTAGCACAAGTGATTGCAGACAGTTTGAGTGGCAAGACAGAATTTGCCTTATTGGATATTGAAGCCTATAGCCAGTTGGGCGAAGGGCAGGAAGTGTATCCGAGTGAAGAATTGGTCACAGAGAAAGGCGATAAGAGCAAGATCTTATACGAAACCGATGGCATTGCCGCGTTGCATTCGCAAAAAGTGGGTAATGCCTTGCGTACCATTGATACATGGTATGAACAGGATGCACGTCCCATTGCTGTAGAAGTGTATGGTTCGGTGACTAATCAGGGTACTGCCTATCGTAAGCCGACTGATAAGAAAGACTTTTATACCTTGTTTGATCAGTTTGCGCTGGGTGAGAAGCTGGAAGCAAATGATGAGCATTATGTAATGGCGATGTTGGTACGTGGTGGTGTATTTGGTCTTTCCTCAAAATAAAGGAGTGGCTATGTATTATTTTATTGAACTCAGCCTCATTCCTGATGAAAGTATTTCGCCAGGTTTTGTGATGAGCAAGGTGATGGATGTATTGCATCTATGCTTTGTGAATGTGCAAAAAGCGCTTGGGCATAATCCTGTGGGTTTGGCCTTTCCCGAATACCGTTATGGTGTGGAAGGGAAACGCAATACTTTAGGTACAAAAATCCGTTTGTACGCGCAAAACGAAGCACATTTAGAAACCTTAAGTCTCAAACAGCAGTTACGCCGTTTTGAGGACTATGTGCATTTGCGGGCGATTCGGGAAGATGAAGCTAAATTGGGTTTTGCTTGTTTTAAACGGGTACAGTTTCGCTCTTCAGTAGAGCGTTTAGCCAGACGGCGCATGGCTTATGTGGGCGAAACCTTGGAGCAATCTAAGCAACATTTTCAGGGTTTTGTTGAGCAAACCAGCGATTTACCTTTTGCCCACTTACATAGCCAAAGTAGCGAGCAAAGCTTTCGTTTATTCATTGCCAAACAAGCTGTACCTGAACCCACGGATAAATGGCAGTTTAGTAGTTATGGCTTAAGTGCTACGGTGGGTGTTCCCAGTACTTAACCCACACCCTTTTTTACCCCAAATTTTGCCGAGCCAAAATCACCCTTTAACAATCAAATACTTACAGAACCACCTAAGGAAAAGGGGTAAAATACGTTTTTTGCCTCTTTTAACTGGAAAAACATAATGTTGTACGTTTATAATCTTGGTGCACTGCTGTATAGGCAGCTTATGAATAATGGCACATTGCGAAACACGCGTCATAAGGGTGCACTGCCGTATAGGCAGCTTATGAACATCCGTTCAATACATCCACATCCAGCTTTGCGTGCACTGCCGTATAGGCAGCTTATGAACTGTAAATTAGGCTCTTTATATACTAGCCATAGTGCACTGCCGTATAGGCAGTTTATAGATGAGTGTCAGCTCGCAGAGCTAGCAGCACCGCACCGTATTACCATTATTAAGTCCGTTGAAAGTGGGAAGTGTTGTTGGCAAATAAGGGCAATACTGTTATTAAAGAAAGGTTGATCTTACTCTTCTTGGTTTACTGAGATTATTGGGAAGAGTCTGTTTTTGCGCCGCTGCTGTCCATTCAGTACACCATTGTGGCTAGGTGATTACATTCAAGCAGGTCGTGCTATCCCTTTCAAAGTAGAGAATGGTAAATCTTTCGCTAGCCACAGAAAGTCTTGCATATAAGCTAGTTTTAAGCTGTCTTCACGGACAGCGGCATGTAAGGTGTTAAATATGCCTTTGCCTAAGGAACGTGCTGTTACGAAATTACGGTCGATATATTCCTCGGCTGCCCAGTTGGGTAGGCTACACAATCCACGTCCACTAGCCACTAAAGCGATCATCATGACGGTAAGCTCACTACTGCGGATATAGGCGGGTTCTATATCAGCGGGAAGCAGGAATAGGCGGAAAATATCCATTTTACGCGGTGGAACGGGGTAGATAATTAAGGTTTGTGTTTTGAGGTTGCTTGGAGCAATTTCTTCCAATGCTAATAAGGGGTGATCCAGTGGCAAAATGAGCATGGATTCGTATTGAAAGAGCGGAATATAGCTAATATCGTGTAAGGCTTCGGGATCAGCCGTAATGACTAAATCCAGGTCGCCCTCGCTTAATGCCTTGAGGCTGTCAAAACTAAAGCTACCCGCAATATCTAACTCAACCTGCGGCCATTGGCGGCGAAATTGATCCAAAGTAGGGAGTAGCCACTGATAACAGGAATGGCATTCAATCGCTATATTGAGTCGCCCACCATCCCCTTTAATCAGGCGATGCAAGTCGTCTTCCAGTCTTGTAAAGCGCGGCAGCATGTCATTGGCACTGTCTAACAAACGTTTACCAATGCTAGTTAAGCGCAAGGGCTTTGTTTTGCGATTGACGACGGTTTCACCAATGCGTTTTTCCAGCTCGCTCAGTTGATGCGATAGGGCAGAGGGTGTCATATGTAAGTCATTGGCAACATCGACTAGGGTTTGATTATGGTGAAGTGCCTGAATGAGTTGCAGGTGTTTGCGTTGTATTGTCATGTCTCAGTATTAGTTTTTGAAATTTTTTCAATTAATTTTTGATGAAATTGAAATTGATTTAACTTGTTTAGCATAAGAGAATAAGTGTCATATAACAACTGATGATGAGCGACTTTTCTCATGTCCAGCAGCAATCCGGTTTTATCGTTTGAATTCTTTCCACCTAAAACACCCCGTATGGAGCACACACTCTGGCGTAATATTGGTCAACTGGAAATGCTTAAACCTGCATTTTTTTCGGTGACTTATGGCGCTTTGGGCAGTGATCGTGATCATAGTGTTGATACCGTGCTCAATATGTGCCGTGAGAGTCGAGTGCCCATTGCTGCGCATTTAACAGCGGCAGGGCATACACGCGAGTCTTTACTGGAGTTGGTTAAACACTTACATGAAAATGGCGTGCAAGCGCTGGTTGCTTTGCGTGGTGATGCTGATTTGATTGATGGTGGCATCCACGATGTTGCCGACATGGTAGGTGTTTTGCGTCGTGTGGCTGATTTTGATATTAGTGTTGCGGCTTATCCTGAAATACATCCTAAAGCGCCTAGTTTGCCAGCAGATCTTGAGCAACTTAAGCGTAAACTGGATGCTGGAGCTCAGCGTGCTTTGACGCAGTATTTCTTTGATGCGCATATCTTTTTACGTTTTCGGGATGAAGCAGCTAAGTTGGGAATACAGCAGCCGATAGTACCGGGAATCTTGCCGATTCATGACTTTGATAAAGTGGTGTCTTTCAGTGAACGTTGTGGCGCGAGTGTACCCCAATGGCTACATGAAAAATTTGCTGGTACGGTAGCCGGAAGCCCACAACAAAGGCAATTGGGTGTTGAACTAGCCTTGGAAATGTGTCAAACCTTACTGCGAGAGGGAGTGGAGCAATTCCATTTTTATACGCTCAATATTCCCGGGTTGACTTTTGAGGTCGCACATCGTTTAGGTCTGCCTATGCAGTGGGAGTCACCGCGCGAGACCACTGATTTTTCTTGGTCACGTGCAGCTTAAGCTTATTTATTTTTTGGTTTGCCCCCGCAAATAAGAGCCAGTCTGGATAGTGGATTCAGACTGGTTTTTTTGCTGTGAGTGCTTTGTTTGATTATTGTATTCAGTGGCGATTTTGTGGGCTATGTTATCTTGTGTATCGGGCGGTTATATTTTGTGCTCATACTCGGTAATCAGCGAATCAGAAAAATAATGGAAGCATTGGATATCACTAGGGCTTACAGCGGCAGTTGGCATTCTGACTGCTACAATATTCAGGTTAAATATAACGCTAATGTCTGGTCAGAAATTCTGAGTCAGGATTTTGCGGAAGATACCTTTTTTTCCCTATTTGATCGGCGTGATGGTTCGGCCATTTTATTGCGGGTAGAAAGGTTGAAAGGTATTGCTTCCATGACAGATCACAGCATTGAAAGCACGCTTGCCAACAGTCTGCAAAAGTCTTATCCGGGCTTTGAAGTGATGCAGCGTTTGCGTTTGTGTATTTCTCGGCAAGATTTTTATGCGGTTGATTACAGCATTTATAATAAAAAATTTGGTCAACAAGTGGTACGGCATGCGTTTACTCAGTTTGAGGGGGTATTGCTGATCCTATTATTCACTTGGCCTTTGGAGGCCTATTTACTAGAGCCACATCAACTGCCGAGCAAGCACAATGCTTTTATACATGGCTTAGAGTTAGGTATGCGGGCGACCTGTGAAACCTTTTGATCTTGTGTTGCTACTGCCGATACCTCTTGGGCTGGAAGCGGCGGTGGCTGAGGTTTAAGTTTGGTCACATTGTGTTCATCTTTATTGCAGCAGAATAAGCGGAATAAACTTACCAAGGGTAAGTTAATCAGGGCTTAAGGCATATAAACTGGGGGCAATAATGATACCAAAGCAGTATCTCTGGTTGGGGTGTTTACTGCTGCTGCCGTTACAGGCGGTTTATGCAGATATTTCCGGGAAGGTTTTCCGGGATTTCAATGCGAATGGCACGTTCGATACCGGTGCAGGTGTTAACGAAACCGGTATGGAGGGTGTGACGGTTAAGGCGTTTGCT
>PDWJ01001825.1_pt1 | contig 57820 bp, 48 predicted proteins | sample 1430881 | NCBI WGS metagenome assembly PDWJ01 (sample SAMN01162460, study PRJNA174530) | Oral metagenome, whole genome shotgun sequencing project. | biome: Marine environment; feature: Marine mammal; material: Swab sample of the gingival sulcus; isolation source: swab sample of gingival sulcus...
AGACCCGGATGGCACGGAGGTAACGGCTGACTCCGATTCGGATACCACCACCCCCGCCTCTGATCCGACCGTTGTGGACCTCGACCGCCAGCCTTCGATCGCGTTGATCAAAGCGGCTGATGTCAGTGGCCTGTCGACTCCGCCTGCCGTGAATGAAGAGATCATCTACAGCTTCATTGTAACCAACACAGGGAACGTGACGCTGAACGATGTTCAGGTGAATGACCCGATGCTGGGTGGAGATCTGCTCTCGCCGGTGATCGCAACTTTGCAGCCAGGTGCTGCCAATAGCGTGACATTCACGGTACCCTATGCGCTGACTCAGCCGAATGTTGACGCTGGCGAGGTTACAAACCAAGCCACTGCGACGGGCACGCCGCCAGGTGGCGGAGAAGTTAGTGATCTCTCGGGCACAACCAATGGCGATGATGACCCGCTTGTCACGGACCTTGAACCGCAGCCCTCGATTGCGTTGGTCAAAATCGCGGATACCAGCAATTTGTCCGATGCGCCGCAGGTTGGGGAAGTGGTCTCCTACAGCTTCCAGGTGCGCAACACCGGTAATGTGACGCTGTTTGGGGTCACTCTGGCCGAGATGTTGCCGGACGCTGCAATCACGGGCGGGCCGATTGCCAGCCTTGCGCCTGGTGTGACGGATGCCGATACCTTCACCGCGACTTATGTGCTGAAGCAGGACGACATTAACCGTGGCTACGTCGATAACCAGGCTACTGTGACCGGGACTCCGCCGGTGGGTAATGCTGTGACGGATGAATCCGGTGGTGCCTTTGATACGGATGAAGACACCCGAGTGACGCTTGATAGCGATCCTTCGATCGCTCTGGTCAAGACGGCTAACACCGATGCGCTGTCGACTTGGCCTGTCGTGAATGAGGAGATCAGCTACAACTTCACCGTGACCAACACGGGCAATGTCACGCTCTACAATGTTCAGGTGAACGACCCGATGCTGGGTGGCGATTTGCTGTCGCCAGTGATCGCAACCTTGCAGCCGGGTGCTGCCAATAGCGTGACCTTTACGGCGACCTATGCGCTGACGCAGGCTGATATCGATGCCGGTGAGGTTAGAAACGAAGCCGTTGCAACGGGCACGCCACCAAGTGGCGGCGCAGTTAATGATCACTCGGGCACGACCAATGGCGATGATGACCCGACAATTGTCAGCGTTCCTCAGAATCCGTCGATTGCGCTGGTCAAAACGGCAGATGCGAGCGGCGTGAGTGACCCTGCAAATGTGGGCGAAACCATCACATATGCGTTTACCGTCACCAATACGGGCAACGTGACGCTGAGCAATATCACCCTGACGGACATTCTGGCGGATGCCGTGATCTCTGGCGGGTCGATTGCAAGCCTTGAACCGGGAGGAGTGGACAGCACCACTTTCACGGCGACTTATGCCTTGAAGCAGACGGATATTGATGCTGGCGAGGTGAGAAACCTTGCGACAGTCACAGGTACACCTCCTGCAAGTGCGGGCGGCAATGTCAGCGATGATTCCGGCACGGCCAATGACAATGATGAGGCCACGGTTACGCCTGTGGCTTCGGGTTCGGCTGCGATTGCGCTGATCAAAACGGCTGATGACAGTGCTGTGTCCAGCCCGCCGCGGGTTGGGGATCGGGTCTCCTATAGCTTCCAAGTGCGTAATACCGGCAATGTGACGCTGTTTGGGGTTACTCTGGCCGATATGTTGCCCGGAGTTACGATCTCGGGTGGCCCGATTGCCAGCCTTGCGCCCGGGGTAACTGATAGCACCACCTTCACGGCGAGCTATGCGCTGACTCAGGACAATATCGACGCTGGTTTTGTCGACAATCTGGCGACCGCGACAGGCACGCCGCAGGTCGGCGATGCGGTGAGCGATGATTCCGGTAGTGCGTTTGATACGGATGAGGACACCCGCGTGGTGCTTGACCGTCAGCCTTCGATCTCTCTGATCAAGACGGCCAACACCGATGCGCTGACCACTCCGCCTGCTGTGAACGATGTGATCAGCTACAGCTTCACCGTCACCAACACCGGTAACGTGACGCTGAGCAATGTCACTCTGAGCGACCCGCTGACCGGGATCGTGCTGAATGGCGGACCGATTAGCCTGGCACCGGGGGCAGTAGACAGCACCACCTTCACGGCCACCTATGCACTGACGCAGGATGATATCGACGCCGGTCGGGTTGAAAACCAGGCTACAGTCACCGGGGAAGACCCCGATGGCGCACCGGTGAGCGATGTCTCCGGAACGGATGACAGCAACCCGGATGCTCCGACAGTTGTTGACGTTGATCGCGAGCCCTCGATTGCTCTGATCAAGACGGCCAATACTGATGCGTTTTCCAATCCGACGGCGGTGGGCGATGTGATCAACTACAGCTTTACCGTGACCAACACCGGTAACGTGACGCTGAGCAATATCACTCTGAGCGACCCGCTGCCCGGCATTGTCCTGAATGGTGGCCCGATTGCCAGCCTGGCACCGGGAGCAGAGGATCGTACGACCTTCACGGCCACCTATGCGCTGACACAGGATGACATTGACGCTGGTCAGGTGCAGAATATTGCGACGATCAGCGGCGATGACCCCGATGGCGTTGCTGTCACCGATGATTCCGGTGATGACAACACCATGGATAATCCAACCGTGACGCCTGTGCCGCAAAACGCCTCGATTGAACTGGTCAAGGAGGCCGATGAGTCGGTGCTGCAGGGCGCTGTCACAGTGGGCACCAACCTGCCTTACAGCTTTACCATCACCAATACCGGCAACGTCACCCTGACCAATATCGTGGTTACTGACCTGCTGCCCGGAGTGGTGGTCAGCGGTGGCCCGATTGCCAGCCTGGCACCGGGGGCGGTTGACAACACGTCGATCACCGCCGTCTATCAGATGGCTCAGGCCGATCTGGTTTCCGGCGAAGTGATCAATACGGCCACCGTGACCGGCGACTACACCGATGCGGATGGCACGGTGCAAAGCGTCACCGATGACAGCAGCGATACCGTGACCTATGACACGATCGAGGCTCTGCCCGAGACCTATCCGACCATTACCACCGATGGTGGCGTGACCACCTCGGTTCTGGATTCGGATACGGTGCAGGGGCAGCCCGCCACATTGACGAATGTCACGATCACCGTGCTCGACGAGGATCCGGGGGTCACCCTGAATCCGGCCGATGGCCTGATCACGCTGGAACCTGGCCAGCCGGCCGGTGAATACACCGTGACCTATCGGATCTGTAGCATCCAGAACCCATCGGTTTGTGCCGAGACCACCGAAACCGTAGTGCAGGGGCCACGGCCCGGCATCGAAACGGTGAAAACCCAGACTCTGATCGACAATGGCGATGGTATTGACGGGGTTGGCGATCAGGTGGTTTACACCATTACGGTCAGAAACACTGGCAACGTCGAGGTCGATAACCTGACGCTGGTCGATACATTCACCGCCCGCGATGGCACAGCGCTGTCGTTGGATTTCGGTCCGAACTTCGTTTCGTCGGATTTGGGATCGGCCGAAGGGCTGTTGCAGATTGGCGAGATTGCCACTTACACAGCCGGGTTCAAGCTGACCGTTGATACGGTGATGCGCGGCGGTATTAACAATACCGTCACCGCAACCGGTATGCCGATCTACCTGCCCGGTGTGCCCGGAACGCCAGCGCCCGTGTCGGATGTTTCCGATGACGACGATGACGCCGATGGCAACACCACCGACGATCCGACGGCTCTGGTCCTGTCACCCATGATGGCGCCTGCCGGGCTGGAGATCGAAAAAACCACGCCGCGCGGAGTGGTCGAGCGGGGCAGCATTGTGCCCTACACCATCACCGTCAGAAATGCTGGCCCGGTTGTTGCCGGAGCGCTGGATGTGGTTGATGTTCTGCCGCAGGGTCTGTTGTATAACCCTGGCAGCGCGACATTGAGCGGGGCTCCGTTTGCGGTGCGGGTCGAGGGCCGGACGGTAACCTGGCCGGGACTGACCGTGCCACCGATGACCACCGTCACGCTGACTCTGTCGGCGCGGGTGACCACCGGGGCTGCGAGCGGAGAGCATGTGAACACCGCTTCGCTGCGTGATCCTGCGACCGGGGCGCTGTTGGCAAAAGAGGCCACCGCCACCGTGCGCATCATGCCCGAACCGGTGTTTGATTGCGGCGATGTGATCGGCAAGGTCTATGATGACAAGAACCGCGATGGTTATCAGAACAAGGGCGAAAGAGGCATCCCTGCGGCCCGCGTGGTCGGGGTGGATGGCACCATCATCACCACCGATGAGCATGGTCGTTTCCATGTGCCTTGTGCGATGCTGCCAAGGGATCGGGGCTCGAACTTCATCCTGAAGCTGGACACGCGCTCATTGCCAACCGGCTATCGTCTGGTCACCGAAAATCCGCGGGTCGTGCGTTTGACTCCGGGCAAACTGACCAAGCTGAATTTTGGCGTTGCCCTGACCTCGGTCGTGCGCATCGACCTGAATGACCGGGCCTTTGTTGCCGGCAAAGGTGGCAAAGCGGCGCTGTCGCCGCAGCTGATTGCCGGGATTGATAAGCTGCTGCCACGCATTGCGGACAAAGCCGTCAATCTGCGCCTGGCTTATCACGTTCCATTCGATGCTACAGCGCAGGATGTGAAGCGGGGCAGGGCGCTGATGCGTCTGGTCAGACGGCATATCAAGCGTAAATGGCGTGATGTTGGCCGCGTCAAGCTGACGATCGAGCAGACGATCGTTCGCACGGAAAAGAGATAGTGAAGGGGTATCGAGCAGATGATTAAGCAGGCAGAAAAATCCCGGAAGTGGCATCGCCGCGCCCGTTTATTGTCAACCGTCTGTGCGGTCGGGTTCATCGGAGCGGCGCTGCCGGTATCGGCAGAGGATCGCTGTAACGAGGCACTGGTGCCTCAGCCGCCAGAGTGTCAGCGCTCCAACTCGGACGTGGTGGTGCAGATGCCCACGGGCAGCAACACCGAGCTGATCAGCCATGCGCCGGGCAGCGGGTTTGATGCCACCGGGTTTGCCATCTCGATTGACAACCGCACGGTTGCCGGTGCGGCGGCCCCGGTTGATCCGCGCCGCCCCAATGACTTCGCGGCGGCGGGGGCCAATGTGGATATCCGCTTTGAGGGGCTGAAACGCCAGCGTTTGCTGAATGTTTCCACCAACAACCTCCGGGCCTCTTACCGGGCGGGCGAACAAGTGGTGTTCCGCAGCTCAACCAACTATCCGCAATATCTGAAACATGCGGAAATCCGGGTGGTTGACCGCGCCAAACGCGGCCGTCCGATCGTCGCGCGTTTGCCGATTGCCCCCAATGGTCAGGCACAATGGCAGATGCCCGCAGATGGCAGCGGAGACTTTGCCTATGTGCTGCGGGTCTATGACGCCAAAGGGCGCTATGACGAAACCGTGGCGCTGGATCTGAACCGCAGCAGTCGCGCGTTCCCCACCCATGATATGGTGGGCGGGCCGATCATTGCCGCTGGCGAAGGTCAGGACCGCACTCGCCGCCGGGGCATCCCGGTGCGCGGTGGTCAGGTCGTCGCCCATGGTTCGGGCGTGGTTCCCGGCACCAAAGTGCGGGTGCTGGGCGAAACCGTCCCGGTGGACGCGAATGGTAAATTCGTCGTCAGCCGCATCCTGCCCGCCGGTGATCACATCATCACGGTCGAGCTGCAAAATGGCCGCAACATCAGAAAAATCCGCCGCGATGTCGAAATTCCGCGTTCGGAATGGTTTGGCGTTGCGATTGTCGATCTGACTTTTGGGCGGCGTTTGCAAGATGATCTGGCCGAATCCGATCCCGATTACAAAGCCACCTATGTTGATGGCCGTCTGGCCTATTACGTCAAGGGCAACACCCAGTCGGGCTTTCAGATCACCTCGTCTTTGGATACCGGTGAGGGCGACATTGAGGACGTGTTCCGTCGCCTCGATGAAAAAGACCCCCGCCACGTTCTGCAACGCCTGGACCCCGAGGATGTATATCCGACCTATGGGGATGACAGCTCGGCCTATGATGACACGCCGACCTCGGGCCGTTTCTATGTGCGGGCTGAAAACGAGCAGATGCGCTTTACCTGGGGTGATTTCCGCGCGGATGTTGCCGGTTCCAAATTGCTGTCGCAATCGCGCGAGCTATATGGCGCCGAGTTCCGCTATAAATCACCCGGGGTCACCCAAAAGGGCGAACCCAGAGCTGCTGTGACGCTCTATGCCGCCAGCCCGGATACGTTGCCGCAGCGCGATATTCTGCGCGGTACGGGCGGGTCGGTTTACTTCCTGTCGCATCAGGATATCAATGGTGCCTCCGAGTCGATTTCGGTGCAGGTGATTAACCCCGATACCGGGCGCATCGTCGAAACACGCCGTCTGGTCGCCGGCGTGGATTACGAGATTGACTATATTCAAGGGGTGCTGAACCTGACCAGCCCGCTGAATTCCTCAACCTCGGATGGCGGGCTGTTTACCTCGGTGGATGGCAGCTATGACGTCAATCTGGTCGCGACTTACGAATATACGCCAACCGCCAGCACACTGGATGGAGCCTCTTATGGCGGCCGGGCCGAAGTCTGGCTGCGGGATAATCTGAGATTTGGCATCAGCGGTTCCAGTGATGAAACCGGTGCTGCCGATCAGACCGCGCTTGGTCTGGATGTCAGATACGAGCTGGGTCAGCTCAGCTATATCGAAGCAGAAGTGGCTCAGACCGAAGGCCCAGGTTTCGGGCGCAGTATTTCGACCGATGGCGGTCTGACCAATACCAGCGCCGCTGTGGTTGCCAATCCGCGTGCCCGGGCCTACCGGCTGGATGCGCATCTGGATTTCGCCGATCTGGGCTCTGCCAGACCGGGGTCGCTGGGCTTTTATTACGAGCGTAAAGAGGCCGGTTTCAGCACTCTGAATGAAGACATCACCCAGGATCAGACCCTCGTCGGCGTCAAGGCCAGTGTTGAGGCGTCAGACCGGCTGAAATTTGGCGTGAAACTTGAGCGGTTTGAAAAGGATGGCGGCGATGATCTGACCGAAGGCGACATCACTGTGGCCTATAAGCTGAATGATGTGTGGTCGGTCGAGGCTGGCCTGTCACATGAAGACCGCACTACGATTGGAGACGCGACCAAAACCGGGCGCCTGACCCAGTTCGGGCTGCGGGTGAATTATCAGCCGCATGAAGATTTGCTGGTTTATGGCTTTGGCCAGACTGCGCTCAGCCATTCGGGCGGATTGCAGCGTAATGACCGCGCCGGTTTGGGCTTTGACACCCGCCTGACCGAAAAGCTTTCGGTTGCGGGTGAGATTTCGGGCGGCAATCGCGGCACCGGCGGCAATTTGTCGGTGCGCTATTCGCCAACGGCTGATAACGAAGTCTATCTGGGCTACACGCTTGACCCAACCCGCACCGGTGCTGGCTATGATCTGGTCGGTGAGGATCGCGGCACCATCGTTCTGGGTGGCAAGTTCCGTCATTCGGAAAAGCTCAGCACCTATGCCGAGCAAAACCTCGATCTGTTTGGCGAACGGCGCTCGATCACCCGTGCCTTTGGTGTCAACTATACACCTAATTCCGAGTGGTCCTATTCGGCTTCGGTTGAGCTGGGCGATGTGCGCGATGCCGTCAATGGCGATTTCGAGCGTCAGGCGTTTTCCTTCGGGCTGGCTTATGACAGCGGCAAGGGGCAACGCGCTCGTGGTCGGCTGGAATACCGCACCGAGGATGGGGTTGGTCTGGCTCAGGATCGCGACACGTGGGCGTTTTCCGGCGGCTATGAATACCGCGTGGATGAGGATTGGCGCTTCCTGGCCAATGTCGATGCGCTTTATTCCGACAGCGCAGTGTCCGATTTCCGCGATGGCGAATATCTGGAGGCCGGGCTTGGCTTTGCCTATCGTCCGGTGGACAATGATCGGCTGAACCTGCTGCTCCGTTATACCTTCCTGCATGATTTCCCAGGTGAGGATCAGGTCACGGTGGATGGCTCGACCAACGGGCCCAAACAGCGCAGCCATATCATTTCGGTGGACGGCAGCTATGACATCTCGCCCAAGCTGACCTTCGGGGCCAAATACGGCTATCGCCGCTCCGAGCTGACCGACCGGGTGACCAATGTTGAGACCGACTCGACAGCGCATCTGGGGATTGTGCGGCTGGATTGGCATGTGGTCCACAAATGGGATCTGATGGCGGAAGGGCGTATGCTTTACACCGAACAGACCCACGATCGTGAAACCGGTGCGTTGATCGGCATCTATCGCCACTTCGGCAATAATGTGAAGGCCGGGATCGGCTATGAATGGGGCAAGGTTTCGGATGATCTGGCAAATATCGACTACAAGGGCCGAGGAGTATTCCTTAACGTGATCGCCAAATTCTGATTTCGCGATCAACCCGATAAATGGTTAAACGGGGGGTGGCCCGGGGTTTTTCTCAACAGTTGAGGCAAGCTCCGGGCCATTCCTTTTGTGGCTGATCATCCTTTGGGATTCTGCGCTGCGGCGTTCCAGGCACTTGATTTAATTTGTCAGGCAAACCATACCTTTAGGCAATGGTTATCAAAGGAATCGTCCCATGGGTATCGAAGATGTTTTAGAACAGCTGTTTGGTGGCGGTCTGGTATATTTGCTGCTGGGCCTGTTTATTATTGTCGTCATTTTGAAAGGCATCCGTATTGTGCCGCAATCGGAAAAGCATGTGGTCGAGCGCTTTGGCAAGCTGCGCTCGGTGCTGTCTCCGGGCATCAATTTCATCGTGCCGTTTCTGGACCGGGTTCAGCACCGGGTTTCGATTTTGGAACGTCAGCTGCCTACGGCGCAACAGGATGCGATCACCGCCGATAACGTGCTGGTGCAGGTGGAAACCAGCGTGTTTTACCGGATTTTGGAGCCGGAAAAGACGGTTTACCGCATTCGCGATGTCGATGCGGCGATTGCCACCACGGTGGCGGGGATCGTGCGCTCGGGCATTGGTGAGATGGAGCTGGACGAGGTCCAGTCGAACCGTCAGCAATTGATCACCCGAATCAAACAGCAAATCGCCGATGCGGTGGATGATTGGGGGATTGAGGTCACCCGGGCCGAAATTCTGGACGTCAATCTGGATCAGGCGACTCGTGACGCCATGTTGCAACAGCTGAACGCCGAACGGGCGCGCCGTGCGCAGGTGACCGAAGCCGAGGGCACCAAGCGCGCGGTTGAGCTGAATGCCGAGGCCGAGCTTTACGCCGCCGAGCAAGAGGCCAAAGCCCGCCGTATAACCGCCGATGCCGAAGCCTACGCCACCGAAGTCGTGGCCAAGGCGATCCGTGAAAACGGGATCGAGGCGGCGCAGTATCAGGTGGCTCTGAAGCAGGTCGAAGCGATGGCTGAAGTCGCCAAGGGCTCGGGCAAGCAGACGGTGCTGTTGCCCTCTAACATCGTCGATGCGTTTGGCGATGCGTTCAAAATGCTCAAGGGCAAGCCATGATCTGGGCAATGTGGTGGGCATGGATGGCCGCAGCTTTGGTGCTGGCCATCCTTGAAATCATCAGCCCGGCCTATATTTTCCTGGGCTTTGCCATTGGCGCGTTTTGTGTCGGCGGGTTGATGTTTTTCGGCGCACTGACCACGCTCAGCCTGCCGGTGATCCTGTTGGTGTTTGCCGTCATTTCATTGCTGGCATGGCTGGCATTGCGTTTTGTGTTCGGGGTGCGGCTGGAAAAGGTCAAGACCTGGAGCAAGGAACACGACATCAATGATTGACGCTTCTTAGCGAAGCTCTGTAACGGCTTTGCCAATCGCGCAAAGCCGTTCTCTTTTCCCCAATCACACCGCCGAGCTATGCCCGGCCTTGGACAGATCATAGGCATCAAAGCTGCGGGCGATCATCCGGGTCAGCGGTCGGGCCGCTTCGGGGATCGAAAACCCATCGGCATCAATCTGCGGCAGGCCTTCAAACGCATCGGCGGCTTGCTGATACATCGCCTCCAGATCGGCGCGGGAAATGTCGAAACGGTCCAGTATCTCATTGGTATCAATGCGAAAATCGCACATCACCGCCTCGATCAACCGTGCTCGTAGCAGATCATCGCCGACAAATTCATGCCCCCGGCAGGTGGCAAATTCCCCCGCCCGAACGGCTTTGGTATAAACCGACGTCGCCGAGGCCATCTGCGCAAACCCTTGTGGAAACTTCGAAATCGAAGACGCCCCCAGCCCGATCAGTGCCGCCGAAGTGTCATCGGTATAGCCCTGAAAATTGCGCCGCAAATGGCCGCTGCGTTGGGCAATCGCCAGCCCGTCCGTGGGCTTGGCGAAATGGTCGATGCCGATCTCGACATAGCCATCTTTCAGAAACATCTCGCGGGCGGTATCAAACAGAGCCAGACGGGCCAGCGCGGCGGGCAGGGCCTCCTCTGGGATCAGCTTTTGCCGCTTGGCCATCCAGGGCACATGCGCATATCCATAAAGCGCCACCCTATCCGGCGACAGCGCCAGCAGTTTCTCAACACTTTCGCGGATCTTCTGATCGGTCTGGTGCGGCAGGCCATAGAGAATATCCGCATTCAGCGACTTCACTCCATAAGAGCGAATCATATCCGCCGCCTGTTTGGTCAGCTCATAGCCCTGAATGCGGCCGATGGTCTTTTGAATCCCAGGATCAAAATCCTGCACCCCGATCGAAGCTCGGTTCATCCCCGCCGCCGCCAAAGCTGCGGAACGGGATTCGTCGATCTCATTGGGATCAATTTCAACCGAAAACTCGCCCCCGGGGGCCATCGGAACCACCTCAAACACCGCCTCGGCCAGTTCCGAGATCATATCCGCGGTCATCAGGGTCGGTGTGCCGCCCCCCCAATGCAAACGCGATAGGCTCAGCCCATCCGGCAGGATGTTTTGCAGCAGTTTCAGCTCGTCCTTCAGGGTTTCCAGATAAATCCGCACCGGATCAACCGATTGCGTGCCCTGTGTGCGGCAGGCGCAAAACCAGCACAGATGCCGGCAAAATGGCACATGAAGATAGAGCGAAACCTCAGAGCCCGCAGGGATGGCCTGAACCCAGCGGCTGAAGTGTGAAGAAGTGATGTCAGCCGAAAACTGCGGCGCAGTCGGGTAGCTGGTATAGCGCGGCACGCGGGCGTCAAATAAACCAAGGCGCGCCAGTTGTGATTGTCCTGTCATTCGACTATGCTTAGCCGGGAACAGGACAGATCGCAATGATCAAGATTTGAGAAACGACCAGGCGCGACCCCTTTATGGATATACAACCGTTTACCGCCAAAGAGTGCGCAAGTTGCACGATTCGTCATAACACCCTATGCGCCAAATGCGGGGATGACGAGCTGGAGATTCTGAGCGCGATGAAGTTCTTTCGCAGCTATGAAGCCGGGCAGAATGTGGTCTGGGCCGGGGATCGAATGGATTTTGTCGGCTCGATTGCCTCTGGGGTTGCGGCTATGAGCCAGACCATGGAAGACGGGCGCACCCAGATGGTGGGCCTGCTGTTGGAAAATGATTTCCTGGGCCATCCGGGCCGTGAACGCGCCCCTTATGACGTGGTGGCCACCACCGATCTGGTGATGTGCTGTTTTCGCAAGAAACCGTTTGAAAGGCTGATCACCGAAACCCCGCATATTGCGCAGCGGTTGCTTGAGATCACGTTGAATGAACTGGACGCGGCGCGTGAATGGATGCTGCTGCTGGGCCGCAAAACCGCGCGTGAGAAAATCGCCAGCCTGATCGCCATCATCGCCCGCCGTAACCGCAAGGCGGTAGAAAACATGTTGAACGGGCCGATTGTGTTTGATTTGCCTTTAACCCGGGTGGCGATGGCCGATTATCTGGGGCTGACGCTGGAAACCGTCAGCCGGCAGATTTCGAAGCTGCGCAAAGAAGGCATCATCCAGATCGAAGGCAAACGCCGCATCACCATCCCCGACTATCACCGTCTGGTGGTTGAATCCGGGGATGATGTTACCGGGATCTGCTAATCCCCTAACGGGCCATAAACACCGGAATGTTGGCGCTTTCCAACATGTTGCGGGTGGCACCGCCCAAAATCGCCTCGCGGAAACGCGAATGCCCATAAGCGCCCATCACCAGCATATCCGCATCAATATCACGGGCATGGCGCAGCAAAACATCCGACACCTTTGGCATGGTTTTCGCCAGAATGCTGATTTCAGTCTTGACCCCATGGCGTGCCAGCATCTGCGACAACGCCCCGCCCGGATCCGAGCGATCCGGCCCGTGCTGTGGCGGGTCAATGATGGCGATATTGACAGATTCGGCCGCCTGCAGCATCGGCAGCGCGGCGCGGATTGCGGCCATGGCCTCAAGGCTTTCATTCCATGCGACAATTACCCGCAGCCCCTCAGTGTTCAGGCTGGCCTCGGTCGAGGTGATCAGGGTCGGGGCGCTGCCCTCGAACAGGGCGGCTTCGAGGATGATTTCCTGCTCCTGTCCATGGGTTTTGCCATAGGGCCGGGGCAGAATCACCAGATCGCTGAACCGCGCCTTATGAGACACAACCCGCCCCAACCCGGCCAGCTGCGCCACCGCTTTCTCAATGCTGAACTGAAGGCCCGAGTTTTGCAGAACACCATTGGCATATGCCTCGGCTTCTTCGGCCTCTTTTTTAGCCTTTTCAATCACTTCCTGCTGAAACACCACCCCGGCCCCGGTGTAATAATACCCGGTCTGAGTGCGGTCCACCCCAAGGCAAACCACATCCAGATGTGCCTCCTCCTTTTGCGCTACGTCGATGGCTTTATCCAACGCGGCTTTGGCGATTTCCGTATCTGTCAGCACTGTCAGTAATGATTTATACGCCATATCTGCAAACCTCCATGCACAGTTTCGGCTGGTCTTGGTGATCTCTTTACCAAGGGTCACAACTATTTTTCAGCCTGCCTTGTTATTCGGTGGGAAAAACACCACCTAATTTAGGGCATGTTAACCCAGTTCATGTTGATCTAGGTCAAGGTAGATTGTAAGAACGGGATTACATACGTCATCTAGTCACAAAGCAACCGGGCGTAACTGCGTGCGTTGAGGCTATGAAGCGAAGGGACGAAACATGCTAGACTATATTAAACTGATAGTGATCGGTATTGTTGTGGTGGGTGCCGCAATAATGGCCAATTACGCGAGGGATTTTGCCTTTCAGGTGCATGCGATCATTTTCATGGTCGCTGCGGCGATTTATTTCGTCGTGACAATGCGCGGAATTGGCAAACCAAAGCCGGACCAGAACACCTATATGGACGGTGTCGTGCGGGCCGGTGTCATTGCCACCGCATTTTGGGGGGTTGTTGGGTTTTTGGCCGGGGTTTTCGTGGCCTCTCAGCTGGCCTTCCCGGAGCTCAACTTTGAGTGGGCGCAGGGTTATATGAATTTTGGTCGCTTGCGGCCGCTGCATACCTCTGCGGTTATTTTTGCATTTGGCGGGAACGGGTTGATCGCAACCTCGTTTTACGTTGTGCAACGCACCTGTGCGGCCCGTCTGTTTGGCGGCCGTCTGGCATGGTTCGTATTCTGGGGCTACAACCTGTTCATCATCCTGGCGGCGACCGGTTATGTTCTGGGTGTCACCCAATCCCGTGAATATGCCGAGCCCGAATGGTATATCGACCTGTGGTTGACCATCGTCTGGGTCGCTTATCTGATTGTCTTTATGGGCACACTATATAAGCGCAAAGAGAAGCACATCTATGTTGCGAACTGGTTCTTCCTCAGCTTCATCGTCACCGTTGCCATGCTGCATTTGGTGAACAACATGTCGGTGCCGGTTTCCATCTTTGGCTCGAAATCTGTTGCGCTGTTCTCTGGCGTGCAGGATGCGATGACCCAGTGGTGGTATGGTCACAACGCCGTGGGCTTTTTCCTGACGGCGGGCTTCCTGGGGATGATGTATTACTTTGTTCCCAAACAGGCCGAACGTCCGGTGTTCTCCTACAAGCTGTCGATCATCCACTTCTGGGCGCTGATCTTCCTGTATATCTGGGCGGGTCCACACCACCTGCACTATACGGCTCTGCCTGACTGGGCCGGGACGCTGGGTATGGTGATGTCGATCATCCTGTGGATGCCATCCTGGGGTGGTATGATCAACGGCCTGATGACTTTGTCTGGGGCTTGGGACAAGCTGCGTACCGATCCGGTGATCCGCATGATGGTGGTGTCGGTTGGTTTCTACGGCATGTCCACCTTCGAAGGCCCGATGATGTCGATCCGTGCGGTGAACTCGCTGTCTCACTACACTGACTGGACCATTGGCCATGTGCATTCCGGTGCGCTGGGCTGGAATGGTATGATCACCTTCGGGGCGCTTTACTATCTGGTGCCTGCGCTGTGGAATCGCACAGGGCTGTATTCGAAGCGGCTGGTCAGCTATCACTTCTGGTTGGCGACGATTGGTATCGTCCTATATGCCGCTGCCCTTTGGGTATCGGGCATCATGGAAGGTCTGATGTGGCGCGAAGTTGACGCAAACGGTTTCCTTGTGAACTCGTTCGCTGATACGGTTGCCGCGAAATTCCCGATGAACGTAGCGCGTGCCGTTGGCGGTGGTCTGTATCTGACCGGGGCGCTTATCATGTGCTATAACCTGTGGGCCACTGTTGCAAAAGGCGAGGTCAAAGCCGACGCCAAAGCAGCAGTTCCAGCAGAGTAAAGGGAGGGATCAGATATGTCTTTACTGAACAAACACGAAGTTGTTGAGAAAAGTGCGACCGTTCTGCTGATCTTCAGCTTTCTGGTTGTGACGATCGGTGGATTGATTGAGATCGCTCCTCTGTTCTGGCTGCAAAACACCATCGAAAAGGTCGAGGGGGTGAGACCATATTCACCCCTCGAGCTGACCGGGCGCGACATCTATGTCCGTGAAGGGTGCTATGTCTGCCACAGTCAGATGATCCGGCCTTTGCGGGATGAGGTCGAGCGTTACGGCCATTACTCGCTGGCGGCGGAATCGCAATATGATCATCCGTTCCAGTGGGGGTCAAAACGCACCGGGCCTGATCTGGCCCGGGTGGGTGGGCGCTATTCGAATGAATGGCACCTTGGACACCTGAAAAACCCTCAATCGGTGGTACCGGTTTCGATCATGCCGAAATATGGCTACCTGACCAACAGAATGATTGAGCCGACCTACATCACCGATCTGCTCAAGACGCACAAGATGGTTGGGGTGCCGTACACGGATGAGATGATGGCCAATGCGGCTGATGACTTCGTGGCACAAACCGATCCCGAGGCCGATCTTGATGGTCTGCTGGCGCGCTATCCCAAGGCGCAGGTGGCCAACTTTGACGGCAAAGAGGGTATTTCCGAAATGGACGCGCTGATTGCGTATCTGCAAATGCTGGGGACTCTGGTGGACTTTGACACCTTCACCCCGGACGCCAGCCGCTAGGAGGGAATTATGGATACATATTCTATTCTACGGCAATTTGCTGATAGTTGGGGAATGCTGGCGATCTTTCTGTTCTTCCTTGGCGTTGTTGTCTGGGCGTTTCGCCCAGGCAGCCGCAAGGTGCATGATTTCATCGCCGATACCCCGTTTCGCAACGAAGACAAACCTGCCTTGGCAGAGTCCACGAAGGAGGCGCAGCCATGAGTGATAAACCAAACAAGCAGCAAGAGAAGAAAGATCAGGTTGAAACAACCGGCCATTCTTGGGATGGGATCGAGGAATACAACAACCCCTTGCCGCGCTGGTGGCTGATGGTCCTTTATGCAACGATCATCTGGGGTGTTGGATATTCAATTGCTTATCCGTCATGGCCTATGATCAACGGAGCGTTCCCTGGTTTGATGGGCTGGTCAACGCGCGCTGACGTGGCAGAGGAAATCGCTGCCGTGGATGCCCGCAATGCTGAAATCGAGGGCAAGCTGGCCGCGGCCGAGCTGACCGAGATCGCCTCAACCCCCGAGCTGAACAGCTATGCTAAGAATGCCGGTGCTGCGATTTTCCAGACTTGGTGCGCACAGTGCCACGGCTCGGGTGCGGCAGGTGCCAAAGGTTTCCCGAATCTGGCGGATGATGACTGGCTGTGGGGCGGTGATATCGAGTCGATCCACTACACGGTTACCCATGGAGTTCGTAACACCGAAAGCGAAGATGCGCGTTTCTCGGAAATGCCGGCCTTCGGCGATGACTATCTTGAGCCCGAAGAGATTGATCAGGTGGTTCAGTATGTCCTGAAAATTGCCGACGAAGACCATGATCCAGCCAAGGCTGAGGCGGGCGCGGTTATTTTTGCCGATAACTGCACCTCTTGCCACGGAGAGGACGGCAAAGGCGACCGCGATCAGGGTGCGCCAAACCTGACCGATGCGATCTGGCTGTATGGGGGCGACGAAGATACCATTCGCGAAACCGTCACCTATGCGCGCTTCGGTGTGATGCCAAATTGGTCGGCGCGCCTGTCTGAATCGGATATCCGCGCTGTCGCAACTTATGTTCACCAGCTTGGTGGGGGTGAGTAAAACCTAATACCCAAAGGCCAAGCCGGCCTTTGGAAAAATAACACCGGTGCCCCATCCTGTTTGCGCATTTCTTTGGGGGCCGGTGTTTTCTGTTTCTGTCGTGAATATGCCAGCAGCTGTATTCATGTTTTGTTGCCAATTGCATGTTACGCTTGGTCGCATGGTGGTGAAAACCGCGCTCGCATAAATTGCCCGTTGTGATTCCACGGTTGGGAATCTTTGAATGAAAACGCTGAACTAGCCAGCGAGGATTGGAGTTGATCCCGTGAGCAACACTGAACAAAAAACACCAAAACTATACGCCGCCCGAGAACCCGTTTTCCCCAAAAAAGTAAAGGGTAAATTCCGCCAACTGAAGTGGGGGATTTTGATCGTTGCTTTGGGGGTATATTATATCGGCCCATGGCTGCGCTGGGATCGCGGCCCTAATCTGCCGGATCAGGCCATTCTGATTGATCTGGCCGGTCGCCGTTTCTTTTTCTTCATGATCGAAATCTGGCCGCACGAGTTTTACTTTATCGCCGGTTTGCTGATCATGGCCGGGCTGGGGCTGTTTCTGTTTACCTCGGCGCTGGGCCGGGTCTGGTGCGGCTATGCCTGCCCGCAAACCGTCTGGACCGATTTGTTCATCCTGACCGAGCGCTGGATTGAGGGCGACAGAAACGCCCGTGTGCGGCTCTGGAAATCGAAATGGGACGCGAAAAAATGGCGCTTGCGGCTGTTTAAATGGTTCGTTTGGCTGCTGATCGGTTTGGCCACGGGTGGAGCTTGGGTATTCTACTTTGCCGATGCGCCGACCTTGTTTGTCGATCTGGTGACAGGCAATGCCCATCCGATTGCTTATCCTACCGTGCTGATCATGACGGTTATGACAGTGCTGTTTGGCGGCTTTGCCCGTGAACAAATCTGCATTTATATGTGCCCCTGGCCACGCATCCAGTCGGCGATGATGGATGAAGATACGCTGCTGGTGGGCTATCGCCACTGGCGGGGCGAGCCCCGTGGACGCAGACGCAAACGTGGTGCACCACAAGATGAGCTGGGCGATTGCATTGATTGTCGCGCTTGTGTCAATGTTTGCCCCACCGGGATCGACATCCGCAACGGGCCGCAGCTGGAATGCATCACCTGTGCGCTGTGCATTGATGCCTGCGACGAAATGATGGAAAAGGTTGGCAAGCCTCGCGGTTTGATTGACTATCTGGCCTTTTCTGACGAAGGCCGCGAAGTATCCGGCCAGCCGCCGCGCCCGGTTTGGCGTCACATTTTCAGACCTCGCACAATCATGTATACGACCCTGTGGTCGGCCATTGGGGTTGGCCTGCTGGTGGCGCTGCTGATTCGCCCGGATATTGACATGACGGTCGCCCCGGTGCGTAACCCGCAATTCGTCACCCTGTCCGATGGCACGATCCGTAACACCTATAATGTGCGTCTGCGCAACAAACATGGCGATGATCGCACATTTAAATTCACGATTTCCGACGATACCCTGTCCTTCCGGCTGGAAGGTCAGGAGGGTGAAAGCGTGATTGTCCCTTCGGATAAAACTCTGCTACAACGGGTTTACGTCACCGCGCCCAAACGCAGCAAAGCTGCCAAATCGGCGCGGACAGATTTTACGATGCAAGTCGAAGATACCACCAGTCAGGAAACGTCCTCGGCCAGCACCGTATTTAACGGAAGGGGGCGCTAAATGTCCAAACCGATAACCGGGCGCAAGGTGTTGCTCATGTTTGTGGGCTTTTTCGGAGTGATCGTTGCCGTGAACTTCGCCATGGCCTATTGGGCGATCAGCACCTTCCCCGGGCTTGAGGTGAAAAACAGCTATGTCGCCAGCCAGAGCTTCGATAAGGAGCGCAAGGCGCAGATGGCATTGGGTTGGCATGTTGATGTCTCATATGCGGATGAAAAACTGCAGGTGAGGGTTCTGGACGAGGCCGGCCAGCCGGCAACGGTGGCCAAACTGAGTGCCATCGTCACCCGCCCGACCCATGTGCGTGATGATCTGGTGCCTGAATTCCAGCAGCGGAGCGGCAAATTTGTCGCGCCGCTGGCGTTGGCCGAAGGGCAGTGGAACCTGCGCCTGCGCATCACCGCGCTGGATGGCACGCTGTTCAAACAGCGGCTGGATTTTTATGTAGACGGGTAACAGCAGATGTGCGCCCAGATCAATGCTTGCCCGGCTTGCGCCGTGGCCCCTTCGGCCGAAGAGCTCGCCCGGATGAACGAAGTGACCGAGGCTCGCATCATGCTGTCTCTGCCTACCATCCACTGCGCGGCGTGTATTTCAACGGTCGAACGCACCCTATCGGGCTATGCCGGGGTGCATAGCGCCCGCGTTAATCTGACCCTGAAGCGCGTCAGCATTGAGGCCGATCCCGACATCACCGCCGAAGATATGATCATGGCGCTGTCCCGGGTCGGTTATGAAGCGCATGAGCTGGACACTGGCACCCTGATGGCCACCCAAACCGACAAGCGCGGTCGCGAATTGCTGATGCGTCTGGCGGTGGCCGGTTTTGCGATGATGAATGTAATGATGCTGTCGGTTGCGGTCTGGGGCGGCGCTCAGGATGCCACCCGCGACTTGCTGCACTGGATTTCAGCCATCATCGCGCTGCCTGCCATCGTGTTTTCCGCCCAGCCTTTCTTCAAAAACGCCTGGTCGGTGTTGCGGGTGGGGCATCTGAATATGGATGTGCCGATTTCGCTGGCGATTTTGCTCGCCAGCCTGATGTCGCTTTACGAAGTCGCTCAGGGCGGACAGCACGCCTATTTCGACGCCGCCCTGTCACTGACCTTTTTCTTGCTGGCCGGGCGCTATCTGGATCACCGAACCCGGGCCATTGCCCGCTCTGCTGCCGAGGAACTGGCTGCGCTCGAAGTCCCCCGGGCCGAACGCCTCATCGACGGCAAGGGCGAAACCGTGCCGATTGCAGATTTGGTGGTGGGCGATCTGGTCAGGGTCAAACCCGGCGGGCGTATGCCGGTGGATGGTGTCGTGGTTGAGGGTAATAGTGAGCTGGACCGATCCCTGCTGACGGGTGAAACCGTGCCGGTTTTTGCCGGCCCCGAAAGCGTGGTTAGTGCCGGTGAAATCAACCTGACTGGGCCGTTAACCTTGCGGGTAACCGCCGCCGGGCGGGATACATCGTTGCACCGTCTGGCCGATCTGGTGGCCACGGCGGAAAGCTCGAAAAACCGCTATACTTCTTTGGCCGACAAAGCCGCCGCGATTTATGCGCCGGGCGTGCATTTTCTATCGTTTCTTGCCTTTCTGGGCTGGATGACGGCCAGCGGCGGCGATTTGCGCCTGTCGCTGAACATTGCCGTGGCGGTGCTGATCATCACCTGCCCCTGTGCGCTGGGGCTGGCGGTGCCAGCGGTGACCACGGCAGCTTCGGGGCGGATGTTTCGCCGTGGGATGCTGATCAAAAGCGCCACTGCGCTGGAGCGTCTGGCCGAAGTCGATACCGTGGTGTTCGACAAAACCGGCACCCTGACCCAAGGCACACCCGAGTTGACGAACCTGGCCGATTTCAAACCCCGCGATTTGCAGGTGGCGCTGGCGCTGGCGCAGGGTTCGTCGCATCCGCTGGCGGTATCCCTGACCGTATCCGCCACCGAGGCCGGCATCAAACCCGCCAGCTTGACCAACCTGCAAGAGGTGCCCGGCTATGGGGTGCAGGCGCAGATGGGGTCTCAGACAGTGCGGCTGGGGCGTGCCAGCTGGGTGGGGGGCGAAGTCAGTGAAAACACCGCCACCTATCTGAAAATCGGCGATGGCGTGGTGCGGGAATTTGTCTTTGCCGACCGCCTGCGCGAGGGCGCGGCCCAGCTGGTTGCCGGGCTCAAAGCGCAGGGCATGGCGCTGCATCTGCTGTCTGGCGACAATCCCGGCGCGGTTGAGCGCCTGGCCAAGCGTCTGGGTTTTGACAACTGGACGGCGCAGGCGCTGCCACAGGATAAATCCGACCACATTCAGACAATCTCGCAAAATGGCGCGCGGGTTTTGATGGTCGGGGACGGGTTGAACGACACCGCCGCTTTGGCGGCTGCGCATGTGTCGATCTCGCCAGCTTCGGCGCTGGATGCGGCGCGGGTGGCGTCTGATATCGTGCTGCTGGGCTCTGACCTGCAACCGGTGTCCGAAGCAACACAGATCGCGCAAAGGGCAACGCGGCGGATCAAGGAAAACTTTACCATTGCAGCGGGCTATAACATGATCGCCATCCCGATTGCGCTGATGGGCTTTGCCACCCCGCTGATGGCGGCCTTGGCAATGTCAGCCTCGTCCATTACAGTATCGCTGAACGCATTGCGCCTGCGCTAGGAGGCTGGCTTGGAAATCATCGCCTTTTTGATACCTGTTTCGCTGTTTTTGGGCGGTTTGGGGCTGTTGGCCTTTTTGTGGTCGATGCGCAGCCATCAATATGACGACCCGGAGGGGGATTCGCAGCGCATCCTGAGCGGCGAATGGGACGATAAACCGCGCCCTTAGAGCGAAATCGATTTAAATTGAAATATTAAGCATCAAAATTTGCGTTCGAAATCAGCAAGATGCTGATTGAGAGGCAGCGAATTTTGATTCAGATTTATCGATTTCTGCCCTAGATTGGCCCCAGCGGCTTGCAGGTAATGTTGCGCGCTTGCAGGCGACGACAGGCCAGCGCGGCGGTTTGTTTGGTCATCCCAACGAAATTGGCATCAAACCCGGTCTTGCGGCGCACCACCTTGCGCAATGCCCCATCCAGCGTGGTCATTTCCGTCAAAGCGGTTTTCAGCAACACGCGCTCGGCCTGATGATGCGAAGCATAGCTGCCCACATTCACCCCCCACAAACGCCCGCCCGAAGTAGACAACCGCGTGACCACAACCGGTTCCTGAGCTGCGGCCGGGCTGCTGGTGATCGCCGTGGTGGTCAGCACCGCAGGGCGCGGGGCAGGCGCGGTTGCCACCGCCACCGGAGCCACACTGACCGCAGTCGGGGTGCTGGCCTGTTCGCTCTTGATGCTTTGTTCGGCCAGCTCTACGGCGGTTTCGATGTCGGATTTCATTGCCACCAGCAATTCGGCAGGTGGGTCGGCCAACGGACGCGGCGCAGGGCGCGGGCTGGCCTTGACAGCCCGTTGCAGCCGGATGGTCTTGCCTGCGGTGCCGGGCACGAATTTCGGCTTTTGGGCCGATGCGACCGCCACTGTTTCGGGGGGGCTGGATTTCGGACCCGGCCGGTTATAGCGCGGCTTGCCCGGCTTTCTGATCCGCACCCGGCTGGGGGCACGGCGAAAACCCAGATCCATCAGCTTGGTCACCTGCGCATTACGGCTGGCGACGGAACGCCCGCCAAACACGGTGACGATGATGCGCTCATTGCCACGCCGGGCTGAAGCCACAAGGTTGAAACCCGCCGCCCGGGTATAGCCCGTCTTGATGCCATCGGCCCCGCGATAAGAATTCAGAAACCGGCTATTAGTGTGGGTTACGGTTTTGACCCCCGCATCAACGGTTTTGCGCGAAAACAGGTTGTAATATTCCGGGTGGTCGTAAAACAGATGCCGCCCCAGCTTGGTCATATCGCGGGCGGTCGACAAATGCCCGGCCTGAGTCAGCCCAGACATGTTTTTAAATGTGGTGCGGGTCATGCCAAGAGCCTTGGCCGTGCGGTTCATCCGCCGGGCAAAGGCCGCTTCCGACCCTGCAATCGCTTCGCCAATCGCGGTGGCGGCGTCATTGGCCGATTTCACCGCGGTGGCGCGGATCAGATAGCGCAGCTTGATGCGCTGACCGGCTTTCAGCCCCAGTTTGGACGAGGGCTCGGCCGCGGCGTTTTTGGAAATCTTGACCTTGGTGTCCAGCGAAATCTCGCCATGCTTGATGGCCTCGAAGGCGATATAGAGCGTCATCATTTTGGTCAGAGAGGCCGGATGCAGCCGGGTATCGGCATTGCGGGCGTGCAACACCTTGCCATCGCGGGCGTCAATCACAAAGGCGGCATAGGGGGCGGCAATGGCTTGGAACGGCGCAAAGGCCAGCAGGCAGAACAAAACTGCCAACACCATTCGATTGCATATGACCCGCCACAGACGTGTTTTCACGTCGCTCACCTATATCTGCCTCTTGCTGCCGATTTTTCGGTCAGCTTTATTATTATTTCCTTGACCCTAGCACAGCTCTGATTTTCAGAAAATACCCTAATTTCAATGCGTTTGAAGTTTTTTTGAATGTGAAATCGCAGATGTAGTAGGGTGACCTTAAGCAACCGCTAGATGTTTCTTTGTGGCAAAAATACGGCAGACGGCGAGTAGGGGAGGAATGAAAATACGGTCACCCTTGGCTGGGGGTGATTTGCCGGGGCTTGGGGGCAATCCATGCGCCCCGGCATCATGCGATCCGCCCCTATTTCGCCGGCATTCGGCTTTCGATCATTTCCGCCCAGAAGCTGCACCCGGCTGGGATGGCTTCGTCGTTAAAGTTATATTCGGGGTGATGTACCATCGCGCCTTCGGTGCCGTTGCCCATCAGAATATAAGCCCCGGGGCGGGATTGCAGCATATAGGCGAAATCTTCGCCTCCCATCACCAGAGCCGCATCGGTATCGCAGTCGCCCGCGACTTTGGCCGCGACCTCGGCAGCATAGGCGGTTTCGGTTTCATGGTTCACCGTGGCTGGATAACCCATAATATAGTTCACCTCGGCTTCGGCCCCATAAGCTTGGGCTGTCAGCTGCGCCAGTTGGGGTAGACGTTCGTTGATCTGGCTGCGCACCTCTTCTTCCAGCGTGCGCACCGTGCCGCGCAGAGTGACATGCGGCGGAATCACGTTAAAGGCAGTGCTGGCGGTTTCAAAACTGGTGACCGACACCACCGCCTGTTTCACCGGATCGACATTGCGCGACACGATGCTTTGCAACGCCAGAACGATATGGCTGGCCACCACGGTGGGGTCAATGCAGACATTGGGCTTGGCCGCATGGCCGCCCAGCCCTTTGACCACGATCTCAAACGTATCCGTGGCGGCAAAAAACGGACCCGGGCGAATGGCGAATTTGCCCAGCTCTTCGCCCGGCCAGTTGTGCATTCCGTAAACTTCCTGAATGTTCCAGCGCTCCATCATGCCGTCATCGACCATTTCCTTGCCGCCGCCGCCGCCTTCTTCGGCGGGCTGAAAGATCATCACCGCGGTGCCGTCAAAATTGCGGGTCTCGGCCAAATATTTCGCGGCCCCAAGCAACATCGCCGTATGCCCGTCATGGCCGCAAGCGTGCATCAAGCCGGGGGTTTTCGAAGCATATTCCAGCCCCGTAGCCTCGAGGATCGGCAGCGCGTCAAAATCCGCCCGCAGGCCAACCACCTTGCCCGCCGTGTCGGTTTTGCCCTTGATCACTGCCACAACGCCGGTGCGGCCAATGCCGCCGACGACCTCGTCACAGCCAAATTCCTTGAGCCGCTCGGTGATAAAGGCAGAGGTCTTGGGCGTGTCAAACAGCAGCTCGGGGTTTTCGTGCAGGTGGCGTCGCCAGCCGGTGATTTCGGCGTGCATTTCGGAAAATCTGTTTTTGATGGGCATGGTGTTATTCCTCGCTGAGATGGTCAACCAGGCGGCGCAAAAAGGCTTCGCCCGCCTCTAACTGGCTGATTTCGATATATTCATTGGGCTGATGCGCCTGTTCGATGCTGCCGGGGCCGCAGATGATGGCGGAATAGCCTTGCTCCTGAAACTGCCCGGCCTCGGTGCCATAGGCCACGACATTATGGCTGTTATCACCGCTGATCTTGCGCACCAGCGCTTCGGCGGCACCATCGGTTTCCGGTTTCAGCGCCGGCAACTGGAACACTTGGGTGGTTTCAATGTGGGTCTCTGGGCGGATTTTCTGCATTCCGGCCTGAACCTGAGCCACTTTCTCCAGATAAGCCTTGCGCCACATGGCAACGCTTTCCCCCGGCACGCAGCGGAAAAACACCGAGAATTCGCAATCCTTGGCGGTGATGTTATCGGCGGTGCCGCCATGAATGGTGCCCACATGCAGGCGTTTTCGGCATTTATCTGGTTGCACCATTCCACCAGCCGGGCGGCCTCCATCACCGCCGAGACCCCCTGATGCGGCAAAGAGGAATGCACCTCAAAGCCATGCACATGGGTGCGGATGCCAAAGCCTCCCTTGTGGCCGCAGACGGTTTTCATCATCGACGGCTCGCCAATAATCGCTGCGGCGGCGCGTGGCAGGTGGCGGGCCATTTCCGCGATCATATCCGGGGCACCGAGGCAGCCAACCTCTTCGTCATAAGACAGCGCGATCTGCAAGGGCCGTTTCACCCCACGCTCCAGCGCCCAAGGCACGGCGGCCAGCGCCAGCGCGTCAAAGCCCTTCATATCGCAGGTGCCACGGCCAAACAGCTTGCCGTCTTTTTCCGTCAGGGTGAACGGATCGGTGTCCCAATTTTGCCCGACCACCGGTACCACATCGGTATGACCCGACAGGATCACGCCGCCTTCGACCTCGGGGCCGATATTGGCATAGAGACTGGCCTTGGTTTTATCGGGGTTATAGACACGGTGCGATTGCACCCCATGCCCGGCCAGATAGTCCTGCACCCAATCAATCAGCGGCAAGTTCGATCGTGCGCTGACGGTGGGAAAAGCCACAAGTTTTTCAAGAATTTGTCGTGCGGTGTAAGTCTGAGCCATGATGCGCTCCGTTTCAGAGGTCACGGCGCAGGGTGAAGCGCGAATCGGATAAGGTCAAGGCTCTGTTGGGAAATGTGACCGGATATATCCATGAATCCCCCTGCATAAGGCAGTTTGGTATTGATCGCGTGGAGAATCGTGCTAACGTTTGAGGTTAGCAAAGATACAAAGCCAACCGCCAAAATCGGCGGGCAACCGGGGGACTATCAAGTTAAAAAAGAACATCGCGATTGGCCTTGCACCCGCAAAGCTGTCGTTTGGCATGTTGCCTTTAGCTGGTCGTTTGATTAGCCAAAAGAGCAAGGCGCAGCGGAATCATCTGCTGATCCACAAAGTTGAGTGCAATCTAAAAGAGCATCAACACTATTCAAGGAGGAATAATATGAAAGCAAAGTCAATCCTAATGGGCGCAGCCTGTGCCTTTGCAATGGCCCCGGCGGCCATGGCAGAGCGTGGCTCGGACGGTAATGTCAGCATCATTTACTGGCAGGCTCCGTCGATCATGAACCCGTTTCTGTCTGGCGGCACCAAAGAACTGGAGGCGGCCTCGCTGGTGCTTGAACCTCTGGCGCGCTACAACGAAAAGGGCTCGCTGGTGCCATGGCTGGTTGAAACCGTGCCGACAATCGAAAATGGTGGCGTGTCCAAAGATCTGAAAAACGTGACCTGGAAACTGAAGCCCGGCCTTAAATGGTCTGACGGCTCTGATTTCACCTCGGCTGATGTGAAATTCACTTGGGAATACTGCACCCACCCCGAAGGCGGTTGCGCACAGTCCGAGAAATTCAACGATGTAATCTCGGTCGAAACCCCTGATCCGCTGACCGCGATCGTGCATTTCGGCGTGGCCAAGCCATTCCCTTACGGCCCCTTCGTCGGCAACCAGTCGCCCATCATTCAGGCGGCTCAGTTTGCGGAGTGTCTGGGTGCCAAAGCTCCCGAATGCACCGAAGCCAACTTTAACCCCATCGGCACCGGCCCATTCACAGTAACTGATTTCCGTCCCAATGACGTGATCCAGCTGGCTGCAAACCCTAACTACCGCGAGGCGGACAAACCTGCCTTCGCTACGGTCACCTTCAAAGGTGGCGGCGATGCAACCGCTGCGGGGCGTTCGGTGCTGGAAACCGGCGAATATGACTACGCCTGGAACCTGCAACTGTCGCCAGAAGTGATCGCAAACATGGCTGCTGCTGGCAAGGGTCAGGTTGTGGCGTCCTTCGGCACTCTGGTTGAGCGTATCATGGTCAACCTGACCGATGTGAACCCCGATCTGGGCGATGAGCGCGGCACCAAAGCCCACCCACACCCCTTCCTGACCGACATCAATGTGCGCAAAGCGCTGTCGATGGCCATCGACCGCGAGTTGCTGGTTGAAATCGGTTACGGCAAAGCGGGCCGCCCAACCTGTAACGTGCTGCCGGCTCCGGCCATTTACGCTTCGACCGCCAATGACGCCTGCCTGGTTCAGGACATTGACGGCGCAAACGCGCTGCTGGACAAAGCCGGCTGGGTCAGAGGCTCTGACGGTATCCGTGCCAAAGACGGTGTACGTCTGTCGATGCTGTTCCAGACCTCGACCAACGCCGTGCGTCAGGACTTCCAGGCGCTGATCAAGCAGTGGTGGCAGGAAATCGGTGTCGAAACCGAGCTGCGCAACATCAACGCTTCGGTGTTCTTCGGGTCGGACCCAGGTTCGCCTGACACTTTCCAGAAGTTCTTTGCCGATGTTGAAATGTATGCCAACAACTTCGACGGCACTGATCCTGAAAGCTATATGGCCAACTGGGAATGCAAGCAGGCTCCAACACCGGAAAACCAGTGGCAGGGCAACAACATGCCGCGCTTCTGCTCGGAAGAGTATGACGCTGTCGTGGCCGAATATGCCACCACCGGCGACATCAATAAGCGTGCCGAGCTGGCCAAGCGTCTGAACGACATGCTGATGCAGGAATATGTCATCATTCCATTGGTTGACCGCGGTCGCGTTTCGGCCCACTCGAACCGTCTGGGTGGTGTGATCCTGAACACATGGGATTCCGAGCTGTGGAACGTTGCGGACTGGTATCGCGTGAAATAAGCTGATAGGCTGAACGAACAAAGCCGTGGCCCCAGCGCAATCCGGGGCCACGGATCACCGTCCTGACTGACCCGAGATATAAATTGAGACGCCGATGCTGACTTATACCATCCGACGCTTGCTGCTGGCTGTGCCGACGCTTTTGTTCATCTCTCTGGTAATCTTTTTGCTGCTGAAACTGGCTCCGGGAGATCCGATGGCTCAGGTGCCCCTGACGGTGCCGCCAGAGGTCAAAGAGAAAATGCGCGAAGCATTGGGGCTGGGGCAGCCGATGCATATTCAATACCTGAAATGGCTGGTGCAGGTGTTCTGGGTCGAACCTCAGGTGATGGTCGACTATTTCATCGGCACCGATTTCTCTGAGGGCAAATTGCGCGTGATCAGCTGGCAGAGCCGCAGCCCGGTGATGGATATCGTCATTCAACGTATTCCTCAGACGCTGTGGGTTGTGGGCCTATCCTATGTGGTTGGGGTGATCATTGCCATTCCGATCGGTATCTATTCGGCCTATCGCCAGTATTCTGTTTTCGATCAGGTCGGGACGTTCATTTCGATGGTTGGCTTTTCGGTGCCTCCGTTTTTCTCAGGCGTGCTGATGATCGTGATCTTTTCGGTGCTGCTGGGCTGGTTCCCTTCGATTTATGACACCACACTGGTGGTCAACAGCTGGGAAACATTCGTGCAGCAGTTAAAACAGATGGTGATGCCGGTGATGGTGCTGGCGCTGCAAACCACGGCGCAGATCAGCCGGTTCATGCGGGCGTCGATGCTGGACAATCTGAACCAGGACTATGTGCGCACGGCGCGGGCCAAAGGGCTGAATGAACGTGTCGTGGTGATGGTGCATGTGCTGCGCAACTCGATGATCCCGGTTGTGACCGTGATCGCGCTGGGCGTGCCGGCGATTTTCGGCGGCGCGATCATCACCGAACAGGTGTTCAAGGTCAACGGCATCGGCCAGTTGCTGATCACCGCCATTCAGGCCAATGATCTGCCGATGGTGCAGACCCTGACCTTCATGTTTGCCATTCTGATCGTGCTGTTTAACCTGATCGCCGATATTATGTACGGCCTTCTAGACCCAAGGATCCGCTATGACTGACACCTCTACCCCCAGCAAAGCGCCCCGTTCCCAGTGGTGGGATGTTTGGGACCAATTCAAAAGCCACCGCGGCGCGATGATCAGTTCCGTCATCTTTTTGATCTTTGTGCTTGCGGTGATTTTGGGGCCGTTCATCTGGCCCTATGACGGGGGCACGATTGACATTCGCGCCCGCAATCAGGGGCCTAGCTTTGGTCACCCGCTGGGCACCGACCAGCTAGGGCGCGATACGCTGGCCCGGATGATTCAGGGCGGGCAAATCTCGATTGCGGTCGGTATGACGGCCATGCTGCTGTCGCTGTTTCTGGGCACGCTGATTGGTGTGGTTGCGGGGTATTTCAAGCGGCTGGATGGGCTGCTGATGCGCCTGACAGATCTGTTTTTGGCACTGCCACTGCTGCCGCTACTGTTGGTCATGGTGATGTTGTTCAGCCAGCCTCTGAGAGCCACATTCGGCACCGAAACGGGAATTTTTATTCTTATGGTTTCGGCGATCGGTATCACCAGCTGGATGCCCACCGCGCGGATCGTGCGTGGCGATGTGCTGGCGTTGAAAGAGCGCGAGTTCATCCTGTCAGCACGCTCGATCGGCACCTCGAATTTCAAGATGATCATGCGTCATATTCTGCCCAATGTGCTGTCTCCGATCATGGTTTCGGCGACTTTGGGCATTGCCACGGCGATCATCACCGAAAGCGCGCTGTCCTTTCTGGGGCTGGGCTTCCCGCCGGATTTCCCGACCTGGGGGCGGTTGCTGTATGACGCCACCGACTTTTTGCAACTCAACCCCGAGCGTGTGATCTGGCCCGGCTTGGCGATTTCGCTGACAGTGCTGTCGGTGAACTATATCGGTGACGGCTTGCGTGATGCGCTGGACCCACGGATCAGAGGGCGTTAAGCGCACTGATCAGACATTTCAAAGCCGCCAGCCTTAGAGGCTGGCGGCTTTTTTATTGGCAAGATCGGCCCTTCACCCACGCTCAACTTGTGTTCTTCAAAGACCGTTGCATAAGGCTGCCCCACCCGGCCGATAGGCCGGGCTGCGCCTGCCTGCCCCCCAGCAGGCGCAATTGACCTTTCCGCTTGGTTACGGGTTGTGATCTATACAAAATCTGTGCCGGTTTCGATGCCCCACAAAAGCGCCTACCCAGGCAGGCGCAGCCCGGCGTTCTTGACCTTATGCGGCATCATGCAGAGGTCTCTTCAAAAACTTCTATGGCGGCATTCAGCCCATTGATTGCCGCTGGCATCCCGCCATAAACCGCCATTTGCCAGATCGCCTCGACAATTTCCCTCTGACTGGCTCCGGCTTTCAAACTGTGTTCGATGTTGATCTTTAACTGCGGGCCGGTCTGCCCACCCAGCGCGGTCAACGCCGCCACGGTGCAGAGCTGGCGGGTTTTCAGATCAAGCCCCGGCCGACTATAATGACGGCCATAGGCCCACTCCACAAGGCTTTCGGAAAATCCAGGCAGGATGTCATCATATCTGTCGTGCAATATGGCTTCCAGATCAGGGTTGTTTTCGGCCAGTAATTTACGGCCTTTCTCCAGAGCATCCGTCATCTTTTCTCTCCTGCTTTGCTTCCAGTTCTCGATAATGGCTTATTTTGCGCTGCATCAACTGACTGGTTCGCTGCAATCGCTCCAGATCCGCGCAAATCTTTTTGTAATGCGCCTCTAATATCCAGCGACGCTGCGTCAGCGTGGAATCCCCTTGCTGCCGCAACTTTGCATAAAACACCCGGTCAGCCTGTTTCATGCCGGTAGCATTCAGTTGTTCCAGAAAATTCACCCAGCCAAGGCTGTCTTGTGAATAAACCCGATGCCCGCTCGCATCCCGCGGCGGGGCCGGGATCAGGCCGATTTTTTCATAGAACCGGATCGTATAAACCGAAAGCCCGGTTTTGCGGGAAAATTCACCGATTTTCATCTCTGATCCGCCATAAAAAAGGCCCCCATGAATTGCATTCACAGGAACCTTAACTGTTAGAGTGCGCTCTAGATCAAGGGCTTATTTCAGTCGATCAACCCCAAAAGCTTGTTCAGGCTGTCCTTGGCATCGCCATAGAACATCCGGGTGTTTTCCTTGAAAAACAGCGGGTTTTCGATACCGGAATAGCCGGTGCCCTGGCCGCGTTTGGAAACAAACACCTGCTTGGCTTTCCAGACCTCCAACACCGGCATCCCGGCGATCGGGCTGTTGGGATCATCCTGCGCCGCCGGGTTCACGATATCGTTTGAGCCAATCACAATCGCCACATCAGTTTCCGGGAAATCATCATTGATCTCGTCCATCTCCAGCACGATGTCATAAGGCACCCGCGCTTCGGCCAGCAGCACATTCATATGCCCCGGCAGACGTCCGGCCACCGGATGGATGGCAAAACGCACCTCTTTGCCCTTGCCACGCAACCGCTTGGTCAGCTCGGAAACTGCCTGTTGTGCCTGCGCCACCGCCAGACCATAGCCGGGCACGATGATCACGCTGTCGGCCTCTTCCAAAGTGGCGGCTACCGCTTCGGCCTCGATGGCGATCTGCTCGCCCTCGACCTCCATCTGTGGCCCGGAAGGCCCGCCAAAGCCGCCCAAAATCACCGAGACGAATTTGCGGTTCATCGCCTTGCACATGATATAGCTCAGAATCGCCCCTGAAGAGCCCACCAGCGCCCCGGTCACGATCAGCAAATCATTGCCCAGCGTAAACCCGATCGCGGCCGCGGCCCAGCCGGAATAGCTGTTGAGCATCGACACCACCACGGGCATATCCGCCCCGCCGATCCCCATGATCAGGTGCCAGCCGATAAAGCCGGAAATCAGGATCATCAGCAGCAGGGTCCAGATGCCCGAGCCGGTGAAATAGAGCAGCCCCAAAATCACACACAGCGCCAGCGCGGTGGCGTTCAGATAGTGACCGCCGGGCAGTTTCACCGAAGCCCCGTTCACCTTGCCCGCCAGCTTGCCAAAGGCAATGACCGAACCGGTGAAGGTGATCGAGCCGATAAAGATGCCCAAAAACACCTCAACCTTGAGGATCGAGATTTCCACCGATGATTTATAAGCCAGCTTCTTGGCAAACCCGGCCAGCGCCGAGGTGTCGCCACCATTGGCCAGCAGCGTCTGCACCGTGCCCAGCTCAAGCTCGGCATTCAGGCCGATAAACACCGCGGCCAGCCCAACGAAGCTGTGCAGTGCCGCCACCAGCTGCGGCATTTCGGTCATTTCGACCTTGCCAGCCACATAATAGCCGGCATAAGAGCCCGCCGCGACAGCGACCAGCAGCAACAAGTAGTGACCGATGCCCGGGCCAAAGATCGTGGCCAGCACCGCGATGGCCATGCCGACAATGCCATACCAGACGGCGCGCTTGGCGCTTTCCTGATTGCTCAGCCCCCCGAGGGACAGAATGAACAAGACTGCAGCTGCGATATAGGCTGCGGATACAATACCAAAACTCATGATTCGTCCCCCTGCTTAAGATTTCTGGAACATGGCCAGCATCCGGCGTGTCACCAGAAAACCACCCACAATGTTGATCGTCGCAATCAGCACCGAGACCATGGCCAGAATGACCACCAGCCAGTTGCTTGAGCCGATTTGCAGCAGCGCCCCCAGAATCACGATGCCGGAAATGGCGTTGGTCACGGCCATCAGCGGCGTATGCAGGGCGTGGCTGACATTCCAGATCACCTGAAAGCCGACAAAACACGACAGCGCGAACACGATGAAATGCTGCATGAAACTGCTGGGCGCATAGGCCCCGATCAGCAGCATCAGCACCCCGCCAACCGCCAGCATCCCCACCTGCGAGCGGGTCGCGGCCTTGAACGCCTCCAGCTCGGCGGCGCGTTTTTCTTCTGCCGTGGGCTCTTTGGGCGCTTCTTTTTTGGGTTGCGCGGCAATCGCCTGCACCTTGGGCGGAGGCGGCGGGAAAGTGATATCGCCCTCAAAGGCAATGGTGGCGCCGCGGATCACGTCATCTTCCATGTCATGCACAACCTGACCGTCCTTTTCCGGGGTCAGATCGTCCATCATGTGGCGGACATTGTTGGCATAAAGGGTCGAGCTCTGCGCCGCCATCCGCGAGGCAAAATCGGTGTAGCCGATCACGCACACGCCGTTTTTCGACATCACCTTTTCGTCCTTGACGGTCAGATCACAGTTGCCGCCTTGCTCAGCGGCCAGATCGACCACGACCGAGCCGGGCTTCATCAGCTTGACCATATCCTCAAGCCACAGCTTGGGGGCCGGGCGGCCGGGGATCAGCGCCGTGGTGATCACGATGTCAATATCCGGGGCCAGCTCGCGGAATTTCTCGAGCTGCTTTTCGCGGAATTCGGGGCTGGAAGGGGCCGCATAGCCGCCGGTGGCAGCGCCATCGGTTTGTGATTCTTTGAAATCCAGGAACACAAATTCGGCCCCCATACTTTCGATCTGCTCGGCCACTTCCGGGCGCACGTCAAACGCATAGGTGATCGCGCCCAGCGATGTCGCGGTGCCAATCGCGGCCAGACCGGCCACGCCAGCGCCCACCACCAGCACCTTGGCCGGGGGCACTTTGCCCGCCGCAGTAACCTGACCGGTAAAGAAACGGCCAAAATTGTTGCCGGCCTCGATCACCGCGCGATAGCCAGCGATATTAGCCATGGAGGAAAGCGCATCCATTTTCTGAGCCCGGCTGATCCGCGGCACCATATCCATGGCGATCACATTGGCGTTTTTCGATCTGGCCAGTTCCATCAGCTCTTCGTTCTGACCGGGGAAAAAGAACGAGATCAGCGTTTTCCCCTTGCTCAAACGCCGCGTTTCGGTGGGCGAGGGCGGACGGACCTTGGCGATCACATCGGCCGCTTTCCACAGCGCCGCGCCGCCCCGGATCACTTCGACCCCGACATCTTTGTAAGCCTGATCCGAGAACCCGGCGGCCTTGCCTGCCCCGGCCTCGATCAGACACTCATAGCCCAGCTTTTGTAGCAGCACAGCGCTGTCGGGCGTCATCGCTACCCGGGCTTCGCCCTCAACAATCTCTTTGGGTGTTCCTATTTTCAAACCCGTTCCCTCCTTCTTCTTCCCGTCATCTTTGCATCTGCCAACCGGCGCAAAAGGCAGCCTTGGTTTGCGCCGCTATTGGTATTCAAACTTTACAATGCTTCGGACCGCAACCTATAAAACGCAGCAAGTCGACATGAACCACAGCATTAGAACCGGAGTAGAGCAAATGAGTCAAATTATTGGTGCGCCCGAGGCGTATCAGCAGGCCAAGGCCGGTGAGATTATTCTGGTGGATATCCGCACGCCGCAGGAATGGCGTCAGACCGGAGTCGGGCAGGGTGCGATCGGGCTGGATATGAGCGCGCCTGATTTCGTCGAGTCTCTGGTGAAGCTGCGCCAATCCTACCCGGCCAAGCCCATTGCCCTGATTTGCCGCACGGGCAACCGTTCTGGCTATGTGTTTGACGCGCTCGAGCAGCAGGGGTTTCCGGGCTTGCAGAATGTCGCCGAAGGCATGGCGGGCGGACCAAATGGCAAGGGGTGGCTCAAGCGCGGTTTGCCGGTTTACAAGGGCACGCTGGCCAATATCAAAAAACGTCTGGGGAAGGTGTTGAAATAGAAGGAGTGGTGTGAGGCTTTCCTAAAAGACCTTTGCCAAACGGTGCACCCGATCAAACTGCCCCGCCCGGCGTGTTTGACGTTACACGGCATTATGCGAGACCTTCCTAAGCTTGCCTGCTCCTCGGTAGGCGCTGCCCTCGTTTCGGTGTCTCGAACGATGGGGGTGCAAAGGTCTTTTGCACAAGGCTCAAGGGATCAGACCTAAATGCCCTATTTCTTGCCGCCAATTTTTGGCTCAGTCCCATTCAGCAAGCGTTTGATATTGGCGCTGTGGCGCAGATAAATCAGCAGGCCCAGCACGATCACCAGCGCCAGGATCTGGTCTTGCCCCAGAACCACCGCCCAGACCGGCGTCAGCGCCGCCGCCGTCAGGGCCGACAGGGACGAGATGCGAAAGATCAGCGTCATTACCAACCAGCTGAGGCAAGCCAGCAGGCCGATCATCCAGTTCAGCGCCAGCAGGATACCCAGAAAGGTCGCCACCCCTTTGCCCCCGGCAAAGCCCAGCCAGACTGGAAACAAATGCCCCAAAAACGCCGCCGCCCCGGCGATCTGGGCGGCGTCCAAGCCGATGAAATAACCGGCCAGCAGCACCGCCACCCCGCCCTTGGCCGCGTCAAACAGCAAGGTCGCGGCGGCAGCGGTTTTATTGCCGGTGCGCAGCACATTGGTCGCCCCGATATTGCCCGAGCCGATCTGGCGCAGATCTCCCAGCCCCATAAGCCGGGCCATCACCAGCCCAAACGGGATCGAGCCCAGCACATACCCCGCCAACGCCGCCAGCGCCAACATTTGCGGATTGCTCAGGATTTCCGGCATCACGCCTCCCTCCGGTAGATTTCAACGCCATCCACATAGGTGGCCAGCACTTTGCCCTGCATGTTCTGTTCGTCAAACGGGGTGTTTTTCGATTTCGACTGCAACGCGAAACGATCCATGACAAAGGCCGCATCCGGGTCAAACCACACCAGATCGGCGGGCGCCCCGACCGCCAGACGGCCACAATCCAGCCCCAGCCGTTTGGCCGGGTTCAGAGACATCGCCCGAAACAGCGTCGGCAAATCCAGATCGCCCGCATGATAAAGCCGCATCGCCGCCGGCAGCAGGGTCTCAAGCGCCACCGCGCCCGAGGCGGCTTCTTGATAAGGCAGGCGTTTGCTCTCTTCGTCCTGCGGGGTGTGCATGGACGAGATCACATCAATCAGCCCGCTGGCCACAGCGGCAACCAGCGCCTGCCGGTCGGATTCGCTGCGCAGGGGCGGTTTGACTTTGAAAAAGGTGCGGTAATCGCCCACATCCAGTTCGTTCAGGGTCAGATGATGGATCGACGCCCCAGCGGTTACATCCAGCCCGGCCTGTTTGGCCCGTTGCAGGGCGGGCAGGGCGCAGGCGCTGGACAGGTTATCAGCGTGATAACGTGCGCCGGTCATTTCAACCAACGCCAGATCGCGCTCCAGCCCCAGCCGCTCGGCCATGGGCGACACCGCCGGCAGGCCGCGCATCGACGCAAACCGCCCCGAAGTCACCGCCGCGCCCTTGGATAAGATCAGCTCTTGCGGGTGGGCAATGACCAGAGCATTCAGGCTGCGTGTATAGGCCAGGCAGCGGGCAAAGACTTTGGTATTTTCCACCACATGATCGCAATCGGTAAAGGCCACGGCCCCGGCATCCTGCAAAAATCCGACCTCGACCATCTCGCGCCCCTCGCGTTTCTTGGTCAGGGCCGCCATGGGCAGCATTTTCACCTGCGCCACATCGCGGGCGCGGCGGGCGACGAACTCCAGAACCTCGGGGCTGTCAATGGCGGGCTGCGTGTCGGGGCGGGTGATGGCGGTGGTGACACCCCCGGCGGCGGCGGCGCGGCCGGCGGTGCGATAGCTTTCCTTGTGGCGCTCGCCGGGCTCACAGACCTTGACCCCGATATCAACAATGCCCGGCGCCAGACATTTGCCGAGGCAATCCACCTGCTGCCCGCCCTTTGGCGCTGCGTCATAAGAGATCTGCGCAATCCGCCCATCTGAAACCGTCAGATGCCCGATCTCATCGCCTCCGGTTTCCGGGTCAATCAGGCGGGCGTTGATCAGATGCAGGTCGGTCATGTGGTGATCCCCAAATCGGGTTGTGATGGTTATGTGTCGGTTTAGCCGAAAATTTCGGCTGGCAAAAGCCGGATTGCGTCAGTCGGTTTGCAGGGCGGCCTGCTCAAAAGCGTGCAGCACCTGTTGCGCGGATTGCAGTTGCAGGAATTGCAGGCCACGCCCGTCATAATGCGGCTCGGGATTTTCGGAATGCAGCCAGAACGAAAGCCGATCACCCTGCTCCCCGTCAATCTCGGCCCGTGTGTCGGGGCTGATCTGGATGTTCTGCTGACGGCGCACTCCGAACGGGCCGGATTGCAGGCTGAGCGCACGTTTATCGGTGATCGCATAAGCGGTGCGGGCCAGCCCGGCGCGGCGCAGAACGGCGCGCCCGATGCCCAGATAGGCGGCAAACACCCCAAAGGCCAACGCCGCCAGCAACAGTTGGGTGCTATGCCCCACCTTGAGAGAGACCCAAAACAAACACCCCGCAATCACCGCCCAGACGATGCCATTACGGATGTCATGGCGCAAAAAACGCAAACCCGCCTGCGGCTGGCCCTGCCATAACAGGGTCTCATCAGGAAACACACACGCGGCAATGTCGGGGCGTAGGGCGGCATTGTCAGACATCATTTCCCCCCATGTGCCTGCTGGATGGCGCGCAGCATCTGGTAGACTTTTTCGCTGTCATCAATGCGCTCAAAGCCGATCTTGACGGTATAGGCAGCATTGCCCGGCTGACGGATTTCGGTGGCGAAAATGATCGTGCCGGGGGATTTGTGATCATAGCGCAGCGGATAATCCGGGTCGATCCGATAGGCGGCCAGCTTGCGCCCCAGCTGTGGGCGATGGGTGGCGATAAAGCCGCGTTTGTTGCTGAGCGAATACCAGGTGGCCTTGCGGATCATCGACGTCATCACCGGCGGGCCAAAGCCCAGCAACGCGGCGATGATCAGCAAAAATACCCCCATGACCACGGTATAGCCATTGCCAAGCCCGGTAAAGAAAATCCAGATAATGCCCAACCCGGCCACGCCAACCGCCAGAATTGCCGGCAGGATATGGCGTTTCTGGAACACGATATCGGTGCGGGGACGGCCCTGCCACAACAGCTCTTCGCCCTCTTCCAGAATGCCCTCCCAGCTGTTTTTGCTGAAATCGGTCATGCCAGAGCCTTGGCCCGTGCCTTTAAAATGGCGTCCATCGTGGCTTGGCTGTCGGCCTGATATTTGATCATATATTTGTCACCGCGCCTTGTGACCACCTGCACGGCGGAAAACAGAGTGCGCACGGTTTCGATATCGGCCAGCGGAATCGAGCGCTCGGCCGGGCCGCTCAGATGTGTGGGGCTCAGCCGCCACACCACCGACATTGCTTCTGAGGCGACATAAAACCAGCGGATGAAAATTGCGAAAACCGCCCCGACAATCCCGGTCCAGGGGTAGGGGTTGCCGATCAGCCACAATACCCAGTACATACCCGCCGCTCCGATCATCAGCAACACCAGATGTTCTTTGTTATAAGCGGCGCGGTCGGCGGTGATTTCCAAAGGGGCGTTGGTCATGCTGGGGCTCTTGAACTATGAAAGGGGTAAGAAAAATGGTGGCAAAGGGGACTGTTGCGCATCACACCATCACTCCGGGATCAGCATCCACGCTGCGCAAATTACGCGCCAGCAAATCCATCGCTGCCATGCGCACCGCCACGCCCATTTCAACCTGCTCCTGAATCACCGAGCGGTTGATGTCATCGGCCAGCGTGCCGTCGATCTCGACCCCGCGATTCATCGGCCCCGGATGCATCACAATCGCATTGTCTTTGGCAAAAGATAGCTTTTCCGCATCCAGCCCGAAGCGGTGGTAATATTCGCGGCTGGAGGGGATAAACCCGCCATCCATCCGCTCTTTTTGCAAACGCAGCATCATCACCACATCCACATCCTTCAGCCCCGCGCGCATATCGTCGTAAACCTCGACCCCCAGCGCGGCAATTTGCGAAGGCATCAGGGTCGGAGGCCCGATCAGCCGCACCCGATTTCGCATCTTGCCCAACAGGATGATGTTTGAGCGCGCCACCCGCGAATGCGCAATATCGCCGCAAATTGCGATATTCAGATCTTGCAGACGGCCCTTTTCGCGCCGGATGGTCAGCGCGTCCAGCAGGGCTTGGGTGGGATGCTCATGCGTGCCGTCCCCGGCGTTCAGCACCGCGCAGTTGACCTTTTGCGCCAACAGATCGACAGCACCAGAATGCGGATGGCGCACCACCAGAATATCCGGGTGCATCGCGTTCAGGGTCAGGGCGGTGTCGATCAGGGTTTCGCCTTTTTTGATCGACGAGGCCTGCATCGCCATATTCATCACATCCGCCCCCAGCCGTTGGCCGGCGATTTCAAACGAAGCCTGAGTGCGGGTTGAGTTTTCGAAAAACATGTTGATTTGGGTCAGCCCCGCCAGCGCATCGCCATGTTTGACCTGATGCCGGTTCAGATCGACATACTGGTCGGCCAAATCCAGAATGGCGTTGATTTCGGAGGCAGAAAGCGGATCGATCCCCAGCAGGTGTCTTTGGTGAAATGTCATGGCAAGCATCCTTGTTTGTTCGGTTTATAGAAAAGCGCCGGAAGCGGGGCAAGGGATTTACCTTGGCTGGTTTGAGGAATACGCTGCGCTTATGGATTCTGTATTGGGATATGATCAGGCAAGGGATTTGCTGGAATGGCAGGTTGAGCTGGGGGCCGATGAAGCGATCGGAGATCTCCCGATCAATCGCTATGAGCTGCCCGCGCAAATGCCCGGCGGCAAGGCGCAGGCCAAACCGCAACAGCCAGCTTCGCCCCCGGCCCGGCCCAAACCGGCGGTGCCCCAGCCCATGCGGGCCAACCCGCCCGAGCCCTCGGAAGCCGATGCCGTGCTGGCCGCCAAAGCTGCTGCCAGTGCCGCGGATGATTTGCCCGCGCTGCAACAGGCTCTGGCCGATTTTTCCCATTGCGAGTTGAAACAGGGGGCGCGCAATCTGGTGTTCGCCGATGGCAACCCGGCGGCGCGGCTGATGATCATCGGCGAAGCTCCGGGCCGTGACGAAGACCGCATTGGCCGCCCCTTTGTCGGCAGGGCCGGTCAGTTGCTGGACAAAATGCTGGCCGCGATTGATCTGGGGCGCGAGGGGCCGGACCCCAGCACTTCGGTCTATATCAGCAATATCCTGCCCTGGCGCCCGCCGCATAACCGCAACCCCAACCCGGCTGAAATCGCCATGATGCTGCCCTTTGTGCAGCGCCATATCGCGCTGGTTGACCCGGATATGATCGTTCTGATGGGCAATATCGCCTGTCAGGCGCTGCTGGGGCGCGCGGGCATCACCCGGTTGCGCGGCCATTGGCAACAGGTGCAGGATCGCCCCGCCCTGCCAATGTTTCACCCGGCCTATCTGCTGCGCTCGCCCCATCTCAAACGCGAGGCTTGGGCGGATTTGCTCGAGCTGAAATCCAAACTTCTGGCCACCGCATGACCCGGCGGTTTGATCTGGAACATGCCGCGCCGGCCTGAATTGCCCTAAAAGGGTGCCAACCCTGCATAACTTCGGAGTATCCCTCATGTCGCACAGCCCCTCCCGCCCCAAAGAGTTCATCCCGGTTCGCATCGCGGTGTTGACGGTTTCCGACAGCCGCACGCTCAAGGATGACAAATCCGGGCAGACCCTGGTTGATCGGATCGAAAAGGCCGGCCATATTCTGGCAGATCGCGCGATTTTGCCCGATGAGCGCGATCAGATCGCCGCCCAGCTGCGCAAATGGTGTGCGGATCAGGGGGTGGATGTGGTGATCTCGACCGGCGGCACCGGGCTGACCGGGCGCGATGTGACGGTTGAGGCACACCGGGATGTTTACGAAAAGGAAATGGATGCGTTTTCGACCCTGTTCACCATGGTCTCGCTGCCGAAAATCGGCATGTCGGCGGTGCAGTCGCGGGCCTGTGCCGGGGTGGCAGAGGGCACCTATCTGTTTGCGCTGCCCGGCAGCACCGGGGCGTGCAAGGATGCTTGGGATGAAATCCTGTCCGTGCAGCTGGATTACCGCAATGGCCCGTGCAATTTTGTCGAAATTTTCCCCCGTCTGGACGAACATTTGCGACGGAAATAGCCGGGCGCGGCGTATAACAACCGCGTGGCCTGCATTGTGACAGGCGCGCGGGTTGATCTGTTCACTTCTGGAAAGGGCCGAATTCATATGAAATTCCTGCGACGCAGCCTGATCGGTTTGTTCCTGCTGGTCCTGACACTGGGCCTGCTGGCGGCGGGCGGGCAGGTGGTGCTGTCGGCGCTTCAGGACAAATGGGCGGAAAAATCCCGCCAGCGGCCACATCGCGAGCGGGTGTTTTCGGTGCAGGTCAAAACCGCCGAACCCACCAGCCTTGTGCCACAGATCACCACTTTTGGCGAAATCCGCAGCCAGCGCACCTTGGACATTCGCGCCGCTGCGGCGGGCACGATTGTCGCACTGGATCCGGCATTTGTCGAAGGCGGCGCGGTGCAGGCGGGGTCTCTGCTGGCGCGGATTGATCCGCAAACTGCTCAGGCCGCTTTGGAACGCGCCAAGGGCGACCTGACCGAAGCCAAGGCGGAGCTGAGCGAATCCAAACGCGCCCTGACGTTGGCCCGAGATGAGGTCGCCGCCGCCAAGGCGCAGGCCGATTTGCGCACCCAAGCCCTGTTGCGGCAAGAAGACCTGAAAGCCCGCGGGGTGGGCACCGATACGGCAATCGAGGCCGCCGCTCTGGCCGCTGCGGCTGCCAATCAGGCGGTGCTGTCGCGCCGTCAGGCTCTGCAAACCGCCGAAGCCCGCCTGACCCGCGCCGAAACCCGCCTGATCCGCCAGCAAATCAACCTCTCCGAAGCCGAACGCAATCTGGCCGATACCAGCATTTATGCGGGCTTTAGCGGCACGCTCAGCGCGGTTTCCGCCGTGCAGGGCGGGCTGGTGGCGCGAAATGAGCGGCTGGCGCAGCTGGTGGATGCCACGGCGCTCGAGGTCTCGTTTCGGGTTTCGACCCGCCAATATGCCCGGCTGCTTGGCCCGGATGCCACGTTGCAGCCCGCCCGCGTCAAGGTGACGATGGATTTGTTTGGGGTGGATATGGTGGCGCAGGGCAATCTTTCGCGCGAAAGCGCGGTGGTGGGGGCGGGGAAAACCGGGCGCTTGCTGTTTGCCCGTCTGGACAGCGCCAGCGGCTTCAAACCCGGCGATTTCGTCACCGTGCAGATCGACGAACCCCGGCTGGAGGGCGTGGTTCTGCTGCCCGCCTCGGCTGTGGATGCCAATCAGAGCGTGCTTCTGGTCGGTCCGGAGCAGCGCTTGCGGGCGCAAAAGGTAGAATTGCTGCGCACGCAGGGCAATGATGTGATCGTCAGCGCGGCGGGCGTTGCCGGTCAACAGGTGGTGCAGATGCGCTCGCCGCTGCTGGGGGCGGGCATCAAGGTCAAGGTGCAAGACGCGCAAAACGGCGCACCGGCTGGCCCCGAGATGGTCAGCCTGACCCCTGAGCGCCGCGAGGAGCTACGCGCCTTTGTCAAAGCCAACACAAAGATGCCTCAGGCCGCCAAACAGCGCCTTTTAGACCAGCTTGAGCGCGAAAAAATCCCCGCCCGGATGCTGCGCCGGCTGCAATCGCGCATGGAGCGTTAACCATGTTGGGGTTGGGAAAATCGCGCGGCGTGATGTCCTATTTCATCCGCCATGGCACGGTGGCCAATCTGCTGCTGGTGGTGATGATCGCGCTGGGGCTGGCGGCGCTGCCCCGGATGCGCACGCAGTTTTTCCCGGATGTGGTGATCAACAACATCACCGTCAAAGTGGCCTGGGCCGGGGCCGGGGCCGAAGCGGTGGATTCGGGCATCGTGCAGATCCTGAACCCGGTCTTGTTGCAGGTCGAAGGGGTGACGGATAGCAACGCCCATGCCTCGGAAGGTTCTGCCCTGCTGGTGCTGGAGTTCGAACCCAACTGGGACATGGCCCGCGCCGCCGACGAAGTGCAGGCCGCAGTTGATGCGGTGACAACCTTGCCCGAGGATGCCGAAAGCCCGGTTGTCAAACGCAGCGCCTGGCGCGATCGGGTGACGGATGTGGTGATCACGGGGCCGGTGGGCACGGGGCAGCTCAGCCGGTTTGCCGATGAATTCGTTACCCGGCTGTTTGCCCAAGGCATCACCCGCACTACGATTCGCGGCATTGCCGCCGGTGAGACTCTGGTCGAAGTCACCACCAAATCGCTGATCGAACATGACATCAGTATGCAGCAAATCGCCCGCGCCATTGCCGAAGAGGCCGTGGCCGATCCGGCGGGCGATGTGACCGGGGCCAATGTGCGGGTGCGCACCGGAGTGGCCAAACGTAATGTGCGTCAGGTGGGCGAGATCGTGTTGCGCAGCAATGCCGATGGCGCGAAACTGACGGTGGCCGATGTGGCCGAGGTCAAGGATCAGGGCGTCACCCGCGACCGCGCCTATTTCGTTGGTGACAACCCGGCGGTGTCGATCCGGGTGGATCGTGCGGGCAGCGGCGATGCGATCAGGATACAGCATCAGGTTGAACAGGTCGCTGCCGAGATGTTGTTAACCCTGCCCCCCGAAGTGCGCATTGACCTGATCCGCACCCGGGCCGAGGCGATCTCGGATCGGTTGAAAATCCTCACCGATAACGGCCTGATGGGGCTCGGGCTGGTGCTGTTGCTGCTGTTTTTGTTCCTGAACGCCCGCACCGCGTTCTGGGTGGCCGCCGGGATTCCGGTGGCGATGCTGGCCACGATTGCGATGATGTATGTCGCCGGGCAGACCATCAATATGGTGTCGCTGTTTGCGCTGATCATCACTTTGGGCATTGTGGTGGATGATGCCATTGTGGTCGGAGAACATGCCGATTTCCGGGTCCGGCATCTGGGCGAAACCCCGGTGCAGGCGGCGGAAAACGCGGCCATCCGCATGGCCCCGCCGGTGTTTGCCGCCACCCTGACCACGGTGATCGCCTTTGCCAGTTTGGTGCTGCTGGGCGGGCGGATGGGCGACCTGATCGCGGCGATCCCGCTGGCGGTTTCGATCGTGCTGCTGGCCTCATTGATCGAATGTTTCCTGATCCTGCCCAATCATATGAGCCACGCGCTCAAGCATTCTGCCCGGGATCACTGGTATGACTGGCCCAGCCGCGTGGTCAATCAAGCGCTGGGGCTGTTTCGCGAATGGGCCTTTCGCCCGGCGATGCGGCTGGTGGTCTGGGCGCGCTACCCGGTGCTGGCGCTGTTGCTGCTGATCCTCGCGGTGCAAGTGGCGCATCTGATCCGCGGCGATGTCGCCAAACGCTTTTTCGTCCCGCCCGAGCGTTCAACCGTCACCGGCAATTTCGCCATGCTCGACGGCGCCAGCCGGGCCGATACCGCCGCCATGATGCGCGAATTGCAGCGTGTCAGCCGGGCGATGGGCGAGAAATATCAGACCGAATACGGCACCAACCCGGTGCTCTATGTGCTGACCGAAGTCGGCGGCAATTCCGGGCGCGGCCTGTCCGGGGCCAAGACCAAAGCGCCGGAATTGCTCGGCTCGGTGGTGATCGAGCTGATCGACGTCGATGACCGGCCCTATTCCGCCGCCCAGTTCAGCAATGATCTGCAAGACAGCGTGCGCCAGCATCCGATGACCGAGACCATCAGCTTTCGCAGCGGCCGCTCCGGCCCCTCGGATGAGGCGCTTTCGGTCGATCTGTTCGGGGCCGATGCGCAAACCCTGAAAACTGCCGCCGAAGCCCTGAAAACTGCCGCCGCGCAATTCCCTGAGGTCTCGGGGCTCGAGGACACCCTGTCTTATGACAAGCCCGAGCTGATCCTTGAGCTGACCCCGCAAGGGCAAGCGCTGGGCTTTAGCATTGACGGGCTGGGGCGGGTGCTGCGCAACCGGCTCAGTGGGATTGAGGCCGCCACGTTTCCCGATGGCACCCGCTCGGCCAGCATCCGGGTCGAGCTGGCGGAAAACGAGCTGAGCGCCGATTTTCTGGAGCGCACCCAACTGCGCAGCAGCACCGGCAGCTATGTGCCGCTGACCGATATCGTCACCGTGCGCTCGCGCACCGGCTTTTCCACCGTGTTTCGCAAAAACGGCATCCGGCTGGTGTCGGTCACCGGGGATATTTCCGAAGACGACCCGGTCCGCGCCGAGGAGGTCTCGCAGACCATCGAAAAGGTTATCCTGCCCGAAATTGCCCAGCGTTTTGATGTCTCATTCGCGATCAGCGGGCTGGCGGCGCAGGAACGCAAATTCATGTCGGATGCGTTTGTCGGCTTTACTCTGTGTCTGATCGGCATCTATCTGGTGCTGGCCTGGATTTTTTCCAGCTGGACCCGGCCCGTTGTGGTGATGGCGATCATCCCCTTTGGTCTGGTGGGCACGATTTACGGCCATATGTCTTGGGGCGTGCCGCTGTCGATGTTTACCGTGGTCGGGCTGATCGGCATGACCGGGATTGTGATCAATGATTCGATCGTGCTGATCACCACCATTGACGAATATGCCGCCAATCGCAGCATGTTTGCCGCGATTGTCGATGGTGCGGTTGATCGGCTCAGGCCGGTTTTACTGACCACGCTGACCACGGTGCTGGGGTTGACGCCGCTGCTGTATGAGCAATCCTCGCAGGCGCAATTCCTCAAACCCACCGTGATCACATTGGTCTATGGGCTCAGCTTTGGCATGGTTCTGGTGCTGCTGCTGGTGCCAGCGGTGTTGGCGATCCAACAGGATTACCTGCGCCGGCTCTCCTCATTGCGCCGCGCCTTGCGCCCGGCCGGACGCGGTTCGCTGGTTAGCCGGGTGATTCTGGCGGCGGTTTTGGCCATCGCCTTGCTATTTGGCGCGACACTGGGCGCGGTGCTGCTGACCGGAGCGCTGCCGGAACTGGTGCAACACATGCTGCCCACGGCGCTGGCACAGAGTTCGGCAATCCTTGTCGCCTTTGGGTTGTTCGTGTTGGGCGCGGGGCTATTGTTGGTCTTGCTCTATGCCGTCAGCCTGTTGCGGCGACCGGCTTGAGCTTCACGGCCCCGAACACCCCTGTATATCAACCGCCGTTTTCGAGCCCATTACCGTGAAGCGCAGCTTGGAGCGTTCCAGCGCAAAAGGCGCATTGGACGGCCCCACCAGATCGGTCACCGCCACCAACGCAGCCCCGCTGCGCCTTGCCTCGGTCGGAGCCACCCAGACCTCCTGATCCGCAGTCTCAACCACCACGATTTCATCCTTGCCCGTGCTGGGCATCTTCAGGGTCGCCGTCAACCGCACCCCGTCCGAGATCGGCTCAACCAGGCAAGACACCCCCTTGACCCCGGCCTGCTTTGCGCTCAGCGGGCGTTTTTTCAGCGCATCGCGGATCGCCGGATCAGGGCGGGTGATCAGGGCCGACAGCTTGGCCGAGAAATCAAGGCTGACCGGCATACAAATATCCCGGCACACCCCCAGATTGGCTTTGGCCCGCAGCGACAGGGGTTCGCCTTTGGTCTTGGGAAAGAACTCAACCGGGATAACCACCTGATCTTTATAGGTTATCAGCCGCATTCCATTGTCATAATGCACCTTGGGGCGCGGCCAGTGAAATTTGACCGCCGCCAGATTATCCGAACCGGCCCACGTGAATTGCGGCGGAATGCCGCTTTCGCCCGGGGCGCGCCAATAGGTTTTCCAGCCCGGTTTCAGGCGGATATGCAGGGCGGCCATGTGGCTGCCCTCAGCCGTGCGCCACCCGGGCAACAGCGAAAGTTGCAGCGCGTCCGAGGCCGTTTGGGCCGCCAAAGGGGCGGGCAGTGTCGGGATTGTCAGGCAAAGGGCAAGGAAAAACTGTTTCATACTGTGAAATATAGGGGCTCTGGCGATGATGGAAAGTCACAATTCAGAGATTTATCATATGCCGTCGGGGACAGCCCCTTGCGTCTGTGGCGCGGCTGACCCATTTAGGAGTCATGGAGATGCCTGTTGAAAATGTGAATCTGCGCGGCAAGCTATTGATTGCGATGCCCGGGATGGAGGATACACGGTTTGAAAGAAGCGTGGTCTATATTTGTGATCACAATGCGGATGGGGCCATGGGGTTGATCGTCAATAAACCCACCCCCGAACTGGCGTTTGAGCGGCTATTAGAACAGCTTTCGATCAAAAGCGGCCCCCATTGTGACCAAACCGAAATTTACTTTGGCGGTCCGGTTGAGGTGGGGCGCGGCTTTGTGCTGCACTCGACTGATTACCATCTACAGGACATGACTTTGCGGGTGGATGAGGGCTTTGCCATGACCGCCACCCGCGATGTGCTGATTGATATTGCCCACGGCACCGGCCCGCAATCGGCGCTGTTGGCGTTGGGCTATTCTGGCTGGGGGGCCGGGCAGTTGGAGTGGGAGCTGGCGCAAAATGGCTGGCTCAGCTGTGACGCCACGCCCGAAGTGGTGTTTCACACCGCCAACGCGGATAAATGGGCGGCGGCGTTGAAATTGCTGGGGGTGGATGCGCTGATGCTGTCGGCCTCGGCCGGACACGCCTGAGCCGACCCTAACGTTTCCCCGCCAGCATGGACAGCCGGATCAGGGTGCGCTCAACCAGCGCCATCGCCGGAGCGCGGCTGCTGGAGCGCAGTTGCAGATCGGTATCCGTCAGCATGGTCAGCGCGGCTTGCAGTTTGGGCACGCTCCATTGCTGCAGCTGGCGCTGCATCCGATCCCGGCGCTTGCCAAATACCGGAGGGCGCAAGCCGCCGATCCCGCCGGGGCTGTTGGCGGCGGTGTAAAGCGTGCGGAAGTGCTGGGTGGCCCCGATGCACAGCCGCACCGGCTGCACCCCCTGGCTTTGCAGTTTGCGGATCAGCGGGCCGATCTCGCCATGGCGGGCCTCGGCCACTATGTTCAGCACATCATCCAGCGCCGCCTCGGTCGAGCTGGGGGCGCAGGCGGCGATATCCTCGACGCTCAGCGACGTGGAATCGCCGCGTTTGTAAAGGCTGACCTTTTCGACGATCTGGCGAAAATCTCCCGGCCCGACCTCCTGCGCCAGCGCCATCAGCGCCCCCATCGCATCACTTGAGATGTTGTTCAGCCCCCCCTTGGCCAGATCGGCCTCGATGTCGGATCGGGTGGGCGGATCGTCGTAAATCCCAACTGCATAAGCATTTTTGTGGGTCTCAAACGTCTTGCGCAACCGCGAGCTGGCCTTGAGCTGCTTGGCGGTGACGATGATCTGCCCATCCCCGGGGCGCCATTCCTGCAGCGCGGTCGAGATCACCTCGGCCAGCCCATCGGTGGCGTCTTCGACAAAGGCGGCGCGGGGGCCGGGGAAAAAGCTCTGGGCCGTGATCGCATCCAACAGTCGCGCCGGATCGCTGCGCAGATCAGCGGCGGCAATCCGGGTCAGGCGCATTTCGTCTTCGCCCTTTTCCCCGATCAGTGCCTTGATCACCTGCTGACGTTTCAGCGCAACCCGCATGGTGTCACTGCCGTAGATCAACAACCCGGCCCGATTCGGGTCCGGTTTGGCAAAATAGGCTTGCGCATCGCGCGGGGTCAGTTTCATTTCTGCCAGCCCGCGGCCGTCGCGATCAGCCGGGTGGTGATCTGATCGGCCAGCCTGATCATCAGCCGCTCATAAGCCGCAGATTTGGCGGTGGCGGTGCCGACCGTGCTGCCGGTGGCGGAATAGCTGGCGAAATTTTCGACCCGCCCGGAATGCACCACCGCCCCGCTGGTCAGATCCCGCAGTGCGTAATCAATGCGGCCCAGCACATTATAGCGGTTGATGTCCTGAGCCTTGGTAATCGCCAGATCATCCTCGGACAGAGCCAGATCATAAGCCAGCCCAAAGCGCGCATTGGCGGGCTGGCCCAGCCGTTGTTCCAGCCGGCGCACCAGATGAAAGCCGTTTTCGGTATTGGGCGCGTCCACCTCGATACTGCCCCGCAGCCCCGCCGCCGGACCGGCCGGGCCATAGGCCGGCTGAAACCCGCAAGCGCCAAGCGCAAACGTCAGGGCAAGAAAGGTTCTGCGATCAAATAACGACATTCACAATCCGTCCGGGCACGACGATGACCTTTTTCGGGGTTGCCCCGCCCATCGCCTTGATCACAGCATCATCTGCCAGCGCCAGTTTTTCAACCTCTTCTTTGGGCAAATCCTTGGCGACGCTGATTTGCGCGCGGCGTTTGCCGTTGATCTGGATCGGCAGGGTGACGGTATCCTGAACCAGCATTTTCGGGTCTGCCTTGGGCCAACTGGCTTGCGTCACCAGCCCCGCGCCGCCCAGCATGGCCCAGATTTCTTCGGCCAGATGCGGCGTGAACGGAGACATCAGTTGCGCCAGCACCCGCATGGCATCCTGTTTGGTGGCGGCGGAGGCCTTGGATTTGCCGATGGTGGCCACCAGACCGTAAATCTGAGCAATCGCGGCGTTAAAGCCAAAGCCTTCGATATTGCGGGTCACGGCGTCAATCGCTTTGTGGGTGTTGCGCAGCAGCTCCTGATCCGCGTTTGCATCGCCAGAGGCCTCCGCCCCGGTCAGCTGATCGGCCATGCGCCAGACCCGGTTGAGGAATTTATAAGCGGCCTCGGCCCCGGCGGCGGTCCATTCCACATCGCGTTCCGGCGGGCTGTCTGACAGCACGAACCAACGCGCAGTATCGGCCCCGAATGCGCTGATGATCGACACCGGATCAACCACGTTTTTCTTGGATTTCGACATTTTGGCCGAGGGGATGATGGTGACGTCTTCACCCGTGGCCCGCACGGTTTTTGTGGCCAGATCAACATCTTCGGGCAAATGATAAACCGGGCGGCCCTTGGCGTCGGTGGTCTGGTAAATCTCATGCGTAACCATGCCTTGGGTGAACAGCGCATCAAATGGCTCGATGGATTTGGCGGGCAAATGGCCGGTTTTGTGCATCGCCCGGGCGAAAAAGCGCGAATAGAGCAGGTGCAGAATCGCATGTTCAATGCCGCCAATATATTGATCGACATTCATCCAGTAATCGGCCTCTTTGGCATCGGTTGGCGTTTCCGCCCGCGGGCTGGTGAAACGCGCATAATACCACGAGCTGTCAACGAATGTGTCCATCGTATCGGTCTCGCGCTGGGCCGGTTGGCCGCAGGACGGGCAGCTGCAATTGCGCCATGTCGGGTGGCGATCCAGCGGGTTGCCGGGCACGTCAAAGCTGACATCATAAGGCAGCTCGATCGGCAGGTTTTCCTTGCGCTCAGGCACCACACCGCAGGCATCGCAATGCACCACCGGAATCGGGCAGCCCCAATAGCGCTGCCGGGACAGACCCCAATCGCGCAGGCGATATTGCGTGATCGCTTGCCCGATGCCTTTGGTTTCGCACCAGTCGATGGTCGCATCAATCGCCTCTTGCCCGGTGGCTACATCCAGCCCGGCGAAATGGTTGACCCATCTGACCGGCTCGGATTTCGGCGGCACGAAGGCAGTGTCAGCAACCGGCGTGTCATTCTCCAGCGCAAAGAAGGTATCGCTGACCGGCAGCCCATATTTGCGCGAGAAATCCAGATCGCGTTGATCATGCGCCGGGCAGGCAAAAATCGCGCCGGTGCCATAGCCCATCAGAATAAAGTTCGCCACCCAAACCGGCAGGGTTTTGTCTGGATAAACAGGGTGTTGCACGCTCAGCCCGGTGTCAAAGCCCAGCTTTTCCGCCTTTTCCAGCGCCGCTTCGGTGGTGTCCATCTTGCGGCATTTTTGGGTGAAGGCGGCCAGTTCAGGGTTGTCCGCCTCCAGCGCTTTGGTCAGCGGATGATCTGGCGACAGACCAACAAAGCTGGCCCCGTTCAGCGTGTCGGGACGGGTGGTAAAGACCTCGATCTGCTCAAACCCCGCCACCGGCTGTTGCAGGGCAAAACCAAATTGCAGCCCGCGCGATTTGCCGATCCAGTTGGCCTGCATGATCCGCACCTTTTCGGGCCAGTTTTGCAACCCGTCCAGAGCGCTCAGCAATTCCTCACTATAATCGCTGATTTTGAAAAACCACTGAGTCAACTCGCGCCGCTCAACCTCGGCCCCCGAACGCCAGCCCTTGCCGTCAATCACCTGCTCATTGGCCAGCACCGTCATATCAACCGGATCCCAGTTGACGGTGGCCTCTTTGCGGTAAATCAGCCCGGCGGCGAGCATATCAATGAACATTGACTGCTGCTGGCCGTAATATTGCGGGTCACAAGTGGCAAATTCGCGGCTCCAGTCAATCGACAGACCCAGAGGCTTCATCTGCGCGCGCATGTCGTCAATATTGCCATAGGTCCAGTCCTTGGGGTGGCCGCCAATCGCCATCGCCGCGTTTTCAGCCGGCATCCCGAACGCATCCCAGCCCATCGGGTGCAGCACATTATGACCGGTCGACATTTTATACCGCGCCACCACATCGCCCATGGTGTAATTGCGCACATGCCCCATATGGATGCGGCCCGAAGGGTAGGGGAACATCTCGAGCACATAGTATTTCGGCTTGGCCTCATCGCGCTTGGCGGTGAAAATGCCCTGATCCTGCCAGGTCTTTTGCCATTTGGTTTCGATCGTGTTGGTGTCGTAGCTGGACATGGAAATAGGTTCCTGATGTGAAAACGCCGGACGATCAGCCCGGCGCGTTTGATTATTTTAACTGCCGGAGTGGGCGCTAAAGCTTGCTGTCGCGAATCCGCAACTGACGGGCGCGAGTCAGAATCGCATCCTCGATCGCGCGCACCGTATCGGCACTGGCCACACCGCTGCGGGTGCGCAGGGCAATCGACAAAGAACGCGCATCAAGCGCCGGATCCTGCACATAAATCGTCGCCTTATAAGCACGCCGACCACCGGGCGGGGTGCCATATCCGGTGACAATCACCCCGGTAAACGGATCAGCGGCCTGAATCGGCAGAAAATTCAGCACTTCAAGCGCCGCATTCCAGATGTATTTATTAACCTCAACCGTGGTATTCGGATCATCTCGGTTCTGAAACAGACCCCAGATGGTTTCGCGTTTCTCGGTCTTCTTGGCCTGTTTCGCCGCTTTCGCCTTGGAAGAAGAGACCGAAGACGCCGACCCACCCGAAAAATTCCCGGACCCGACCGAGCCACTGCCCCCGCCACAGGCCGACAGGCCAAAAACGGCAGTGATTGCCAGAATTGCGCTAAATTTAGAACCAAGAGCCATTATAATTACCCCGATAATCCACTTAACCCACTCTAGTAACCAAGGCGCCTCAGCCGGGCAAGCGTTTTTCCCGCGCTTTTTAATGTTCCCCGCATCGGCGGATTTCAGCTTATTCAACTGTGGTAAAGCTGCATCACGGCGCAGCGCATTGATGTTCAGGCGGCTGGGGGAACTTGCATCTGAAGCCGTTAAAGGTGAAACACCATCCATACCCAGTTTGGATTCCCTGAATTGGGGTGCACCTTAAAAAATGAAACAAGGGAAAATGAAATGAAAAAAATTCTTCTCGCAACATCCGCACTTGTTGCCACTGCTGGCGTTGCCGCTGCTGACGTGTCCGTATCCGGTACCGCCCGCATGGGTCTGGTTTACAACGACGCTTGGGCTGACGAAGTTCAATTCGACAACCGCGTTCGCATCTGGTTCAACGCTTCTGGCGAAACCGATGGCGGCTTGGGCTGGGGTGCGAAAGTTCGTATCCAGCGCGACGATCAAGGCGGCGGTGCCGTAAACAACAACGCTGTCTGGATCTCCGGCAGCTGGGGTAAACTGACCTTCGGTGATGTTGACTCTGCTGACAAAGCAATCGTTGGTCAAATCGCTGGCGTTGGTTACACCGGTCTGGGCGACTTGAACGAAGTTGACTACAAAGCTGACTCGACCGCTCCTAGCGCCGCTCTGTATGAGTACAGCGCAGGCGACTTCAAAGCCGCTCTGTCCGCAGCTCAGCCTTCCAATGCTGACGTCTACGCAGTCGGTCTGAGCTACAGCACCGACACATGGTCGATCGCTGCTGGTTACGGCGTGGACAACGCCAGCCACGAGGTCACAGTCAAAGGTTCGGTTATGTTCGGTGACACCACTGTGACTGCTTTGTACCAAGACGACAGCGCGCTTGCCGACGCTTTTGTTGGTGTGTCGCTGGAGCACACCTTCGGTGCGACCGACGTAGCCGTATTCTATGATGACAACCACGGTACTGACCGTTACGGCATCGGCGCATCCTATGACCTGGGTGGCAGTGCTACTCTGGCCGGTGGTGTCGCATACAACGACGTGGGCACAGGCAACACTGTTGCTGATCTGGGTATCAAATTCAGCTTCTAAGCTTGAGTTGATATAACCTGATAAGGGAAGAGCGGGCCGGTTGGTCCGCTCTTTTCTTTTGTGCCGGATTGGTGTTTTTAGAGGGGGAACGCACCCAAAACCGGAGCACTCCCATGTCTTTATCCGAAATCCAGGCCAAAATCACCGCACAGGAACGCCGCGCTGGCCGGCCCATTGGCGCGACCAAACTGATCGCGGTTTCAAAAATGCAACCCAATCAACGGGTTGAGGCCGTTTTGCAAGCCGGGCATCGTTTGTTTGGCGAAAACAAAGTGCAAGAGGCCGCATCGAAATGGCCCGATTTCCGCGAGACATATGAGGGCGTGCAGCTGCATTTGCTCGGCCCGTTGCAAACCAACAAGGCCCGGCAGGCTTTTGGGCTGTTTCAGGCCATCCATTCGCTGGACCGCCCCAAACTGGCCAAAACATGCGCCCGGCTGGCGCAGGAATTGGGCCATTGCCCGGATCTGTTCATTCAGGTCAACACCGGGGCCGAGCCGCAAAAGGCCGGGGTTCTGCCCGCCGAGGCCGATAATTTCATCAAACATTGTGCCGGGTTGGATTTGCCAGTGGTTGGGCTGATGTGCATCCCTCCGGTGGGCGAAGAACCCAGCCTGCATTTCGCCCTGCTGCGCAAAATCGCCGAGCGCAACGGCATTGCCGGCCTATCCATGGGTATGAGCAGCGATTTTGAACGCGCGGTGGCGATGGGGGCCAGCCATGTGCGGGTGGGCTCGGCCATTTTCGGAGCGCGCGATTACGGCTAAAGCGGCGGCACGATCAGGCAGGAGTCCAGCGCTAACCTATTGATGATCCAAAGCAAATCCGGTTTGGCAAACGCCACGCACCCGGCGGTGGGGTAATGCGGGCGCCGCCAGACATGCAAAAAGATCGCCGATCCCCGTCCCGGCAGTGCCCGCGGCCAGTTCCAGTCGGTGACCAGCACCAGATCATAAAGCGGATCGGCCCGGCGCATGCTTTCATGGCTGAAACTGTGCGGCGGGCGGACCAGATGGTTATAGGCCGGGTCGTTTTCATCATCCGACCACAGATCAAACGCGCCAATCGGGACGGCGTGCGGGGCAGGGCGGGCGATGCGGTCGGGGCGATAATAGAGCCCCATGATCCGGTGCTGCCCGACCGGGGTCGCCCCATCCCCCTCGCGCTTACTGGTAGAAATGCCACCCGCCCCGATCGAACAAGGGATCAACCGGTTGCAAAACCGCACCCCAGATTTGGTCAGCACCAGATCGCTGGGCCGCGCTTTGCTCATAACAAATGCCCGGATTTGGTGGATTTGGTGTGCAGATAGGCGCTGTTTTCGGCGGTCTGGCCCACCCGTAACGGGATGCGCTGGCAAACCGTGATGCCTTGGCGGCGCAGAATATCGACCTTGGCCGGGTTGTTGGTCAGCAAATTGATCTGCGTAATTCCCAGCCCTTTTAGCATATCAGCGCCGATGCGAAAATCACGCTCATCATCCTCAAACCCCAGGCGATGGTTGGCCTCGACCGTGTCAAACCCCTGATTTTGCAGCCCATAAGCCCGCATTTTATTGGCCAACCCAATGCCGCGTCCCTCTTGGTTGAGGTAAAGCAACACCCCAGCGCCGTCCTGCCCCATCCGTTTCAACGCGCCCTGCAACTGCGGCCCGCAATCGCATTTCAACGAGCTCAGCACATCGCCGGTAAAACAGGCCGAATGCAGCCGCACCAGTACCGGTTGGTTGCGGTCCGGCTGGCCGATCTCGACGGCGTAATGCTCCTGGCTGCCATCATTAGGACGAAAAACATGCAGTTGCGCGGCATTGCTGGCTGAGAGCGGCAAACCGGCGCTGGCGGTCAGAGCGAGCGGGGCATTGCGGGACAGCAAAGGGGGGGACTCTTCCAGCCGCAGATAGGTCAGGTTATGGGCGGCGGCAAAACCGGCCCCGCCCGGGATTTCCAGCACCAGCGCCGCGGGCAGCAGCTGGGCGGCTTTAGCCAGAGCAATCGCGGCGCGGGCAAAATCATCCCGCCCCTGACGCAGCGGAGCAGCAGGCGCGGGCCGCAACGGTTGCGTATCATCAAACGGCTCAACCATCCGCCGCAGCCAAGCCAGATCAACCGCATCGGGCAGCGCGATCCGGGCCAGATCACCATCCGGGGCGGGCAGGTTCAGGCTCTGGCAGCGCCAGGCGGTCATCGCCAAAATCAGCGTCCCGGGCGCGGTGATCAACTGTTGCAGATGCGCGGCCTCAAGGGTTTCGACCGCCACCACCAACGCCGCCGCCGCCCCATGGGTCAACACCACCGGCAGCCCAACGCGAACATCAGCCCGGGCGCGGGACAGGATTTGATCGGGGGTAGGGGTTAGCCTCATGGCGCGTCCTTGTTACAATTTGCGGCAATTTATCACGCCGCTTTGCCGATTATTACCAAAAAGTGAAACATTTCCGCCGTTTTTCACACGGTTGCGTTAGAATGGCCCCGCGCATCTTGCCGCGGGCTCGGTTGCGGCGCATTTATTAAACAACGCGGCAGATAAAAGGAAAAAAGATGGCCAACACCCTGAAAAAGCTCTTGCTGGTGGATGACGACGAGGATTTGCGCGAAGCCCTGGCCGAGCAACTGCTGCTGACCGAAGATTTTGAGGTCTCCGAGGCCGAAGATGCCGCCAGCGCCCTGATCGAAGTCAAGGATAGGCGTTTCGATCTGGTGATTCTCGATGTCGGCCTGCCCGATGTCGATGGGCGCGAGCTGTGCCGTTTGATGCGCAAACAGGGTCTGAAATGCCCGGTGCTGATGCTGACCGCCCATGACAGCGACGCCGACACGATTTTGGGGCTGGATGCGGGGGCCAATGATTATGTGACCAAACCGTTCAAATTCCCGGTGCTGCTGGCCCGCATCCGTTCGCAACTGCGCCAGCACGAACAATCCGAGGATGCGGTGTTTGCGCTCGGCCCCTATCGTTTCAAACCGGCGATGAAGCTGCTGACCACCGCAGAGGGCCAGAAAATCCGCCTGACCGAAAAAGAAACCAACATTCTGAAATTCCTCTACCGGGCGGTCACCGAAACCGGCGGCTACAAGCTGAACAGATAGCAGCGTGGCTCTAAAAAAACGCCGGTTTTGCAATTCGGGGCTTGCGTAATTGTGCTCAGATACTAGGTTCTGCGCAAGATTATTACCAAAAGGCAGAATCAATGCAGCACAACACCCGCCCTTACCGCTCTGTTTTATACATCCCGGCCTCAAAAGAACGCGCTCTGATCAAGGCCCGCAGCCTGCCCGCCGATGCCATCATCTTTGATCTGGAAGACGCGGTGGCCGCCGATGAAAAAGCCGCCGGCCGCGAGATGCTGGCCACGGCTCTGGCCGAAGATTACGGGCCGCGTGCCAAAATCGTGCGCATCAACGGGCTGGACACTGAATGGGGCCGCGACGACATCGCTGCGACCAAACACGCCGATGCGGTGTTGCTGCCAAAGGTGAACTCGGCCGCAGATGTGTCCGAGCTGGCCGCTCTGGTCGGAGATTTGCCGATTTGGGCGATGATGGAGACTCCGCAAGGCATCCTGAACGCCGCCGAAATCGCCGCGCATCCACAGCTGGCGGGCATGGTGATGGGCACCAATGATCTGGCCAAGGATCTGAATTGCCGTTTTCGGGCGGATCGGGAACCTTTGCTGACCAGCCTGCAACTCTGCCTGCTGGCTGCCCGAGCGCATGGGGTGGTGGTGGTCGACGGGGTTTATAACGCGTTCAAGGACGAAGCCGGATTGCAGGCCGAATGCGAGCAGGGCCGCGATATGGGCTTTGACGGCAAAACCCTGATTCACCCGGCGCAGCTGGCTGTGGCCAACACCGCTTTTGCGCCCTCAGAGGCCGAACTTGAGCTGTCCCGCCGCCAGATCGCTGCCTTTGAAGAGGCGCAGGCCAAAGGGCTGGGCATTGCGGTGATTGACGGAAAAATCGTTGAAAATCTGCACATTGTCACCGCCCGCCAGACGCTGGCCAAGGCCGAAGTCATTGCCCAACTGGAGGCCGCGGCCGGGGCGTGACCCCATCCGCCGCACCTGTCATCACCAAAGCGCAATTTGAGGAGAGCAAGCATGAGCAAAACCAGTGCCGGACGGTTTTTTGAGGATTACAAGCTGGGGCAAACCATCGAACATGCCGTGCCCCGCACGGTGTCCGGCGGCGAGCGTGCGCTTTACCACGCGCTCTATCCCGCCCGTCATGCGCTGACCTCATCGGACGAATTCGCCCGATCTTGCGGGCTGAAGGTGGCTCCGATGGATGAGCTGATCGCCTTTCATCTGGTCTTTGGCAAAACCGTTCCGGATATTTCGCTGAATGCAGTGGCCAATCTGGGCTATGCCGAGATGCGCTGGCTGGCACCAGTCTGGGCCGGGGATACGTTGCGCTCGTCCAGCCAGGTGATTGGGCTGAAGGAAAACTCCAGCGGCAAAAGCGGGGTGGTTTGGGTGCGCACCACCGGCCGCAATCAGCATGGGCAGGCGGTGCTGGAATATGTGCGCTGGGTGATGGTGAAAAAGCACGATTTGCAACAGCCCGCGCCGCAAACCGTGATCCCCGATTTGGCGGATGCGGTTGAGCCGGGCCAGATCAGCATCCCGCAGGGGCTGGATTTTAGTGCTTATGATTTTACGCAGGCCGGTGAGGCGCATCGTTTGGGCGATTACGGCATTGGTGAGCGGATTGACCATGTCGACGGAGTCACCATTGAAGAGGCCGAACACATGCTGGCCACCCGGCTTTGGCAGAACACCGCCAAGGTGCATTTCGATGCCAGCGCCCGCCCGGATGGCAAGCGGTTGATTTATGGTGGTCACATTATTTCGCTGGCGCGTGCGCTCAGCTTTAATGGGCTGGCCAATGCACAGATGATTGTCGGACTGAACGCCGGAGCCCACGCTAACCCATGTTTCGCCGGGGATACGGTGCGGGCCTGGTCCGAGGTTCTGGATATTGCCAAGACCGGCGCCCCGGGCATTGGTCTGATCCGGCTGCGCACGGTGGCGACCAAGGGGGATGCATTTGAATTGCGCGGCGAGGATGGCAAATATCTGCCGGATGTGCTGCTGGATATGGATTATTGGGCGGTGATGCCCGTTTAGGGCAGCGATTGCACAGCGTGTTTTGGCGATCACCTGCCGAGGACGTCGTTTGTTACGCATGTTCTTAGCAGGCTCATCCTGAAAGAACACAGGGCAGTGGGATTCCGCAGAGGGCTTTCCCCAAGCGATCAGCTCTGTCAGGCCGGGTTGACTGGGGGAAACCGAGCTGGTTGTGGTTTTAATCCGTTGTGGCCCTAGGCTTCGTACTCAATTAGTGGATTTCCCTTGAGGCTTTGATCTGATTTACTTTCGTCAGAATCAGGCGGGAGTATGTCATGGCGAAGAACCTCTACTGGCTCAGTGACGCGGAATGGGCGTCGATCCAGCC
>PDWJ01000516.1_pt1 | contig 57801 bp, 53 predicted proteins | sample 1430881 | NCBI WGS metagenome assembly PDWJ01 (sample SAMN01162460, study PRJNA174530) | Oral metagenome, whole genome shotgun sequencing project. | biome: Marine environment; feature: Marine mammal; material: Swab sample of the gingival sulcus; isolation source: swab sample of gingival sulcus...
CCTGTCACCGGTGTTTTCATCCCTCGCCACGAGGCAACCCCCGACGTCATGTCTGGCATTACCCTGCAGGACGGTGAGATTGCTACAACAGATAACCCTCTTAGAATGTATGTGGGTGACGGGACTGTCGGCGGGAAAGTTTTGTACAACCCTGTTGAGTATTTGAGGTCTCCGGGTTGGGAGTGGAGAGAACTTCCCAGACCGTCTCCTGGTGGAAAAATTGGATTTGCAAATGGTCGGTGGGTTTGGGCCGACAACGATTCAGCCTTTGTGTCTGTTGATGGAATTACGTGGACAGAACATTCAGCGCCTGGTCTTGTCAGATCAACCTTGGGGGCTGGAGGAGGTTATTTCTTAAATACAGCGAGTTTCGGTTTTGGAGACTACAGAACGTCAATTGATGGTAAAAACTGGACAACTTCTTCTGCCGCGTCTTTAGGTGTTTTTGCGGCATACGCACATGGAAAATATTTTTCTTGCTCAGGCGCGCTCACTACCGTAGCGATGTCAAGTGATTTGGTAACATGGACAACATTTGACGCAACCACGTACAACTCAGGCATCACAGTCGTTAGTGATGCCTATGAGGTGGGTAACTACGTTGTGTTGCAAGTCGGTGGTGTATCAGGTTTTTTGTACTCTGCCGATGATGGCGCAACCTGGAAATGGAATGATGTGACGGGCACTCGTGTATTATATACAGACGGTGTGTATCTCTGTGTTTCATCAGGCGGAAATGATACGATGCTTAGAGGATCGGCGATTGACAATATGACTCCCATGAGTCCTCAGCCGTCGACAGTCCCAAGACTAAAAGCAAGTTCTTTTGGCCTTTTCTATGGTGCATCCGAAGAAAATTTTGTTGTTTCTTACGATTTTGGGGCGTCTTGGGTACCTGTTGCCAGTGGTCTCAATTTCGTATCATCTGACATTGTAGGTGGGAATAACACTGTGTTGGCTGAACCTTCTACCGGTGGTGTCTATTATTTTTCCGGCTATCCCTGGACCACCATAACGAGGCAGTAATCTTGTGAGATTAATTTGTTTCTCATTTTTGATTTGTCTTTTTTCGGCAGTCGCCTATCCCGCTACGTGGAGAACTCCTCCTACCTCCGAATGGAATTTTTCCATCCACTCAACCGTCGTGCCGGGGACAGGGACAACTGTAACTGTAGTAGACGACGTGGAGTACACATCTAATAGTGATCAAGGCTTAATCTCCGAGACAATAGAAACGGGCGACCCGGGAATTTCAAAATGCAAATTTAGGCTTGGCAAAGACACTACGCATGCAACGATTGGCGAGGCCACCGGACAATGGCAAGTGTTTCAGGAAGGGCACCCTGAATTCATCGCCTGTCAAAAAGGTCTGTGTAAAAGCATTGTTATCCCCGTGACTCCGGTGCTTGAGGATGCCGTATATCTTGACGGCACGCTTGCAAAATACATGTGCTGTTGATTTGACTTGCATGGCGCCTTGGCGAGACGGGCAAGGGACGGGATCTTGGGCGCCGCCGCTCCATAGGTGGCCGGTTACGGCGATTACACCACGTCATATTGTTTGCGGGCACGTGCCCACATGGGTGGGAGAATCTTACCATTGGTTTACAGCAGATAACACGGTGGTTTCTCGTACTGTAACGGCCCGTAGGATTTTTCGTGAGTCTTATTGGGTTGCTATTTTGGATTCACCATTGCCATGTCCAGATCCCGAGCTAAGTTGTTATGAGCCGGATCCTAATAAGCGTATAACGCCAGCAAAAATAATGCCCAAAGACTTTATCCTTGATTATCTGCCCAGTCTAAAAACATTGCCAGTGCCTATTATCGGGACTGATCAGGAAAAGCACGCCATTACGTCTTTTATGATGAAGTCAATTAAAAGCAATGGATCTCAATGATATTCGAGAGAGTATCGAGGTGCTTGAAGGTGTGGGACCTGGTGAGGCGTCGGCTTACCCGGAGATCGTGGATTTGAGTGGGTACCCTAACTATGTCCAATAAATGCCAACTATGCGGGCGCTGTCTCTCATAGTTTTTTTTATTTAACAGTCCAACAGTCCGTTTACTAAGATGAAAAACAAGGAGATCTTCATGCTGATAATTCTTTTTCCCATACTGGTTTTTATGTTTTTTATGCCGGCGGCGTCCATGGCTGACCCGTTTCTTACGTGCGATCCGCCAACATACGCTGATGGTACGCCGGCAGACACAGACGATATCAAATATGTCGTCGAGGTCGTGGGCCAAGATCCAGTCACAGTGCCGATAGATCAGTCAAGGGGGACGCTTTGGTATGACATGGGGGATACGCCGGACGGTGACCACGAGGTTCGTGTACGTGCAAAAAACCTGTGGAGCATGTCGGAACCTGCAAGTTTTTTTTTCTCAAAACAACGATTGAGCACAGCAACAAGCGTGGTGATTACCTCGGAATAGAGATAATCAGCGCGAGAAAGGGCGGGCCCAATGAAAGAAGAGCTATACCTCCCCGGTGATATTTTCGTTGTCTATTCCGGGACCTTTTTCGCCAGAACCATCAACCGTGTCCAGCAGTTTTGGGACGTTGATGGACAGGCAAAATTCAATCATGCCGGTGTCATTATCGATGCCGATGGAACTACCATCGAGGCGCTAAGAACTATCCAGAACGGCAACATTTATAACTATAAAGATCATCTGTTTATGGTCGGTCGCCCTTACGCAATAACTGATGAAAAGTTCCAGGTTGGATACGACGCCATAAAAGGACACCTCGGCCAAAGCTATCCTTGGTGGAGACTTTTTCTTCACGTTTTCCCGCCAGCGGCAAGGCATATATCAACCGGTAATTTCCCGGTTTGCTCGGAGCTTGTTGCAAAATTTCTCCATGCGGCTGGATATTTCCCGTCATGGAAAGGTATCACCCCGGATGTTATCGCAGACAGAATCAAGTACTGGGGAATTTTTAAAGAAGTTCCGAATCAAAAAACATGAATGAAGAAAGAGTAAGACAAATAAGCCGTAAAAACGGGACCTGCCCATGCCATATTTCTTTAGGCCTGGAGCTTCAATGATAATTAAAGATTATTGGTTTAAGGTCCTTGTTGGGATTATAACTGCGCTTATCGGCGTAGGTTATACTGCCGTAGAAAAACGTATTGATACAATTGAAGCACAACTTGAGATATTGAAAGAAAAAGAAGCTGCATGTGCTGAAAGGATTGTCCGGATTGAGGCTGACACAAGTTGGTTAAAAAAATCAAATAGCCGAATCGAAAACAAGTTGGATATGTACTTTGATAAAAGATATAACCGCGGGTTTTCACGATCAGGGACATCAGTTTTACCGGGGAACAACTGGGAACGTATGTTGAATAAAAAGTGAACTATTCTTATGGGAAAAAACATATTACAATCCCCAACCGGTCAAGGTGTGCGTGTTGACAATATGGGCGATGGACACTACGGCGCCCAAAGAAACCGTAACGGCCATACATACCCGCACAAAGGCGTTGATTTTTTGTGTAAACCAGGGCAATCCGTCGTTTCTCCAATTTCAGGAACGATTACCCGGTTGGCTCGGCCATATTCAAAAGGGCCTTATTCTGGATGCGTCATTGAGAACAAAAAAATAAAAATAAAAATGTTTTATGTTGACGTTCCCCCACAAGCCGCAGGAAAGGCCGTTTTCCGCGGCGAACATATTGGTATCGCTCAGGACATTTCTTTGAAATATGGCCGCGAGATGAAGCCACATATCCATATGCAGGTCGAAAGGGTCGACCCGGAATTGTTGTTGCAGGAGGGATTATGAATTGGTTGCAATGGCTGAAAGATCATCCATCAACGCCGGTGATTCTCGACCTTTGCAGCGTTTTATGGAAGGACCACGCGATCTTATGCACGCTTGTTCTGCCTTTTGTATGGCCGCCTGTTCGGTGGCTCCTGAAACAATATACGAAATTAACACCATGGAAAGATGACGATGATTTCGCCGAAAAGATAAATCAACAAATCAATAAAAAAATAGGACTTGCCAATGTTCGAAAAGCGCAATAACAGATTTTATCTTTGGGGTGTAAAAATACTATAGCTTTCAGGAGACTAAAAAATGAAAAAATCGATTATTGTTTTATCCGTCTTTGCGCTATTGTTTGCTTGTTTGTATGGTTGCCACAAACACAATATCAACATCGGCGACGAAGCTTTGGAAACTTATATCGGGACCAAGGCTTACCAAGTCGGACTTTTGGTCGGACGAAATAACCCTGACCTTTACGCGGCGCTGACGCCCCGCTATCAAGAAATCAAAGACTTGCACGAGGCAGAAAGATCGGAAAAAATTTATATTCTGATAGAAGCGGGCCTGCATAGAATCGTCGGGATGTACGTCGATGATCCGCTTTTGCAAGGATTGATCTTGGCAGAAGTGCGCAGCCTGGCAAAGTCGCTGGGTCTCGACGGACACGACATTCCCTCTCTCCCGGAGCTTGAGACGGTCAACCTGGACCGTGCAATGGGTGTCGTCGACCAATTTATGACCGGGCTACAAAAAGGAGGATCGCTTATGGATTGACGCAGCCACGTGGACACACAACCTTATGCCGACGGGTCGGGTTTCCCCTGGCCCGTTTTAGGCCATGGGCTCGCTTGATAAGCCTATCTATCAGCACAAATCCCGTATGATTTCACCGACACGATGCCTGATCTTCCCATACAGCTTCTTTTCCCGGTACTTTGGAATAATAACCACATGGTATTTGCAATCCCAACGTACGTGCGATAAACTTTGCCAATCGTGCATAGGTTCTTTTTTCTTATTATGTTGAATGTTTGGACACACTTAAAGAATGGTCAGCCAAGAGGGGCAATAAATGATTGTTATAATTGCATTTTGGATCGCAACCTGCCGTTCGGGACGCTGGGGTCGCAGGTTCAAATCCTGCTGTCCCGACCATTAAAAATCAAGGGGTTAGCGAGAATTCGCCGGCCCCTTTTTTTGTGTTTTGGACCATTTTGCATCGTTTTTTCCAGCCTGGATGCAAAACCAATTGCGACAAAACCATGGCAGGAGGATAATATGGATCCCCGAAACATTGGATGGATCGGAACCGGCGTCATGGGACAATCCATGTGCGGTCACCTGATCAAAGCCGGACATCGGCTGACCGTATTTAACCGGTCCCGCGAAAAAGCGCAGCCCCTGCTGGACAATGGCGCCGTTTGGGCAGATACGCCCAAAGACGTCGCCCGGGCAAGTGATATCATTTTCACCATGGTCGGTTTCCCGGCTGACGTCAATGCGGTGATATTCGCAGAGGATGGGCTCCTGGCCGGTGCAGAGGCCGGGAACACACTGGTGGACATGACCACGTCCAGTCCCGGCCTGGCCGTGACCATTGCGCAGCGTTGCCGTGATAGAGGGATCAGCGCGCTGGACGCGCCTGTTTCCGGCGGCGACATCGGTGCCCGGGAAGCCAGCCTGGCAATCATGGTGGGTGGCGAGCGATCCGTCTTCGAGGCCGTCACCCCCCTGTTTGAAATCATGGGCAAAACCATTTCCCTGATGGGTCCGGCCGGGGCCGGTCAACACACCAAAATGACCAATCAGATACTGATTGCAGGCACGATGATCGGTGTGGTGGAATCACTGCTGTATGCCGAGAAGGCAGGCATGGAAGCCCACCAGGTCATTGACGTCATCGGTAAAGGCGCGGCCGGTTCATGGTCCATCAACAATCTGGGCCGGCGAATCGCCGACGACGATTTCAACCCCGGTTTCTATATCAAGCATTTCGTCAAAGATATGGGCATTGCCCTGGAAGAGGCCCGTCGGATGAATTTGTCTTTACCCGGACTGGCCCTGGTCAATCAATTTTATACGGCGGCCATGGCCATGGGCCTGGAGAACCTGGGGACCCAGGGATTGTACCAGGTCCTGGCATCCATGAATCAGCGGCAATCCTCGGCGGCGTAATCTTCATTGATCGTTTTGTACAAAGCTTTTCCCGACCATGTATGGCGCATTTCCGGAGAAGAAACCCCGGTTTGTGTTTTTATGGAGCGTGGCATAAAAGGGAAACGCCTATTGCGATGCCCTCAGTCGCGAATGACAGCATAACGCAGGCATAGGGTATCGTCATCCAATTGCTGGAATCGGCGAAGCTTCAGCCGCATATCCACGGTGCCCGAAAAAACAGACAATCCGTTTCCAAAGACATAGGGTGAAACGGTTACGATCAATTCATCGATCAAACCCTTTGCGGCGAACAGATGGTTTATCTGTGCGCCGCCAACCACAACGGCCTGACTGTATCCCTGTCCTCCGAGGTCTTGAAGGATCTCTTCGGGCGCAGCCGAGGTGAATACCAGATCGTCACCATCGCAATACCGATCCGGGTTGCGGGTCATCACCACGGACTTTCGCCCGGGTAGCGGACGGCCGATCGTGTCGTATGTCTTCGCGCCCATTATCATCACGCCGGCTTTTTTGGTCACCTCCACATACAAACGCTTATCGGCTTTACCCGTCCAGTCCGGAAAGTGGTCGGCCGATTTGGCAATTTTGCCGTCAACCGTCACGGCAACCATCAAACTGACATACATGGCATTTTCCCTTGGGATTGTTATGTTGGCAAAAAGAACAAAGAACCGTGAAATGGGTCCAAAGCCCATTGGTAACCCCGTTAATAGCACAAAAACCGATATCGCCCAACAATGGGCTCCCCAATGTTACCCTGAGATGAAATTACATAACCGGGTCAAGTTTTTTACCGGAAGGCCGAATAGAAAACAGTGGCATTTCATCCGGCACCATGCATCAATTTGATTCTGGTCAAAATCGACCGAAGCCGCTATAATGCCTGACCGACCGATTGACATGACGTACCTGTTCACGGGGTAAAAGCAGTCAATAATATTTTGAAAAGTACAGCCCTCGGATGGATTTGAGAAAGGTATTTCCATGAAAGTTGAATGCGGCAACTGCGATAAATCGTTCAACCTGCCCGACGATCGTCTGCCACACGGGAAAAAGGTGTCGTTCCCCTGCCCCGGATGCAAATCGAAAATCACCATTGATCTGCGCGAAAAACCAGAGGCAGAACCACCGCCGCCGATCATGAAGCCCAAAGACAAATCCGGGAAGGTGGTGTATACGCCAATTGCCGAGAAATCATCCGGCGAGTTGGACGGTACCGATCTCAAACGCAAAATCTTAAACAGTATCAAAGACCTTCCCCCAATGCCCAAAATCATCCAGAAGGCACGTGAAGTCATGGCCAACCCGCGGTCCGGCTTCAAGGAGATCGCCGAAGTGATTGAAACCGACCAGGCCATTGCGGCCAAGGTACTTCAGGTCTCCAACTCTGCCTATTACGGTCTGTCCGGGATGGTCTCCTCCATTCATCAGGCTTCAGTGGTTTTGGGACACAAGACCCTGGAGCAGTTGATCATGATGGTCTCGGCCACCAGTCTGCTGGGCAGTCAGTTGAGAGGCTACCGGATGGGATCTGGAGCCCTTTGGCAGCATTCACTGGCCGTTGCTCTGTGTTCGCGTCTGATCGCCAATGACCGGGCACCATCGCTGGAAAACGATGCCTTTTCCGTAGGCTTGATCCACGATGCCGGAAAACTCGCCCTGGATCGATACCTTCTGGAACGCAAGGCCGACGTCGAACGGGCGCTCCAGTCCGGCGTGTCATTTCTGGAAGTGGAACACCAGGTACTCGGTTTCGATCATACGGAAATGGCCTCGGACCTTTGCACCAAATGGAAACTGCCGGAAAACCACGTCAATGCCATGCGCTACCATCATGATCCAGGCAGCTCCGAAGGAAACCAACTGGCCTACATCGTCCATATCGCCAATTGCATTGCCCGCAGAAGCGGTATCGGAAGCGGCATGAACGAAGAGGACTATGAACTGCAAGCGGGCTCCCTGGAGTTTCTGACTCTGGATGAAGAAGATCTGGACAAATACAGAGACGCGACCATTGAGGCCGTGGGCCAGATCACCGCGAGCATGGCCTAGACCTGGGGATTCGAGAAAAGATAACAATCAAAGAAGTGGACGACATGTCCAACATCCCGTTACCGCAATCACCAGGATGCTGAATCGAATCAAGCTCAATCATTTCGTGACAATTCGAAATTGTGCTTTCTTGATATCCCTTCTTCAGGCTTCGGGGCGACGAGACTGAAGTTTCTCCTTGTTTTTGATCAATTGTTTCTTTGCCTTGTCCACCACCAAATCGATGGCTTCGTTCCACGCACTGCTTTCTTCCCTGGCATGGACGTCGAAACCTTTGCCGGTGAGGTTGACATCCACGATTTTTCTCAGCTTCTCTTCACTGAAAACGACATCCGCAGTGCCTGGGTGGGGCATTAATTTGTCGAGGCGGGAGAGTTTTTCGTCGAGGTAGGATTTCAAGTAGTCCGAGGAATTTACATGTTTAAAAGTAACCTGAATTTGCATATTACAGCTTCCTTTCGCGGCTATCCGGCCTGTTCGCCACTGATTGGGCAGCCCCCTTTAAGAAACCGGCCGTAAGGGGAGGTATGAAATCATCGCAAGCGTCTACAGACAATGTATCACCGGTGGAAAACCGAAACAATGAAATCCTTGACCTTTTTGGCCAGGGGCTTCTTGAATTTCACCTTGAGGTAAAGGTTGCCGCTGGGTCCGCCGTGTTTGCCCTCGGTCCCCATTTCCGGCAGACGGATCTGTTGCCCCTCACGGGTGTTGACCGGAATATTGATCACCAGTTTTTTTGACCGCTGATGATGATAAGGATACGGCCCTCCGGATCTGGCAAATTCCGGTGTCAGATAAATGGTATCATACAGATCGGCCCCCATTTGTGGCAAATTGACGCCGGTTGCTTTCCGCAGAAGATAGGTGGCCAGACGCCCAACATACAGGGGAGGCTTTCCGGCGAGATTCCGGCTCCGTCCCCGCTGTTTACCGAAACCGCCGCGATAAACGAAGCCATGGCCATGAAGATTGTGTTGCTTAAATTGAAAGCGTTTGTAACCGGGGCCGTAAAAATCCCCAAAAATCGAATCCACGCCCCTGAGACCGAATGATCGGGTCATCTCTTCGAAAATCTGTTGGACGTCCGATCCCTTGAAAATATCCTGTTCCGTATAAGCCGTACGAAACCGTCCATGGCCGTTATCGCCGAAACGGGTACGCATGGCATCGTATTCCTGACGCTTGTCTGCATTGGAAAGCACTGCATAGGCTTCGTTGATCCGTTTCATCATATCCGCATCGGATGGCCCTTTGCCGTTACGATCCGGATGATATTTGAACGCCAGTTCGCGATAGGCTTCCTTGATCCGTTTCGGATCCGCATTGCGTTCCACCCCGAGTATCTGATAATAATCCTGCTGAGTCATCCCAACCCCATGTTCCCTTTTTAGTCCCATCCGGAAATGGCCATTTGCACATCGACAGAAATTAATATAGTCATCAATTTATCATTGGCCAAGGAAGACTCAAGAAATCGTCCCAAAAGCCGATTGCATTTATCGGTGGTCCACCTGTTTTCCGGCATTGACCACAAGTACCTGTTCACGGGGTAGAAGCAGCCAATACCTGTAAAGCACACAGCCGGTAAGCGTTTGCAGGGCGCCGTAGATGCACGGCTTCGGGTACGCAGACGTATGGGTCATACTTCAAATGCCCGGTAACAAAGCAGATACGGTGCCCTGTGAACGCTTACGACCACAACAATGGCAAAGGATTGAAAGTGTCCAGAAAAAAAGAATTCATCGTGTTGGCCGTATCATCGGTACTGATGGCCGTCTTCTTGTACCTGTGGTTAACGTTTCAAGTCGGGACATCCGGGTATGGACGATATTATCTGAGCGCGGCACTGTCCATCAGCGTAGCGCTTGTGGTGATTTTTCTGATTCGAATGGGTCGCCACCGTATTGAAGAAGATGGACACTCGAAATCCGTGAAGAAACGAACCGTCACCGGCGTGCGTGAGCACTACCGCCTTCAATACGATACCGCGCAGCGCCCTATTTTTATACGAAAAACCGATCCCGAGCGTGTGGAGGTCGAATTTGCCTGTCCGGTTATCGATATCTCCGAAACCGGTATCTGTCTGGATGTGGCCGGGGTATATACACCCGGTACGACCATCTGTGGAGAAATCATTTTTAACAGTGGACGATCGGCGCCCATCAACGGGGTTGTCGTGCGGGAAGCGATGGACCGGACCAGCGTCAAACTTCACTGCACCATCTCTCCGCCCCTGCTCATGGCCGAACAGCGTGACTTGATCGCATCCCGAAAAGACGATGGGCCGCGTCCGGCTGTCAATCGGCAACTTTTGAAAACCGGCGGCACCCGCCTTCCCAGCCATACCCCCAAGGGAATCTGCCTTAACAGACGCCGCTGATATGCCTGCGCATCAAGACCCTATTCATTATAAATAGTGTCTGTCCAGAAATAGGCAAATTTGGTATAAATCAAGGCTTTCGAACATTTTTACCCCAGGCATATGGTTGATATTCCGAGGATAACATTTTTCGGGCAACGCAGATATCGGACAAATTGGCCATTTCCGGATGGGCACTAAACAGAATAAGCGGTTAGCTTTTAGCCGTTAGCCCCCTATCTCCTTTGTCTCATATATTTACAAGACCTCCGGGCTTAACCCAGCGGGTGGAGCTATGCTCTTCGTTAACGAACCGGAATCATTTTGCCAATTGCTAAAAGCCAACTGCTAATGGCTCAACTCAGGCATTAGTATTATATCTCCCAGGGGGCGAGAGTACCGCTGGCAAAGATTGCGGGCATCTTGAAGTCACCATGCTCAACGGCCAGGGCCACCAGACGCGCTGCCTCATCCATGCCCATTGTGTTCATCAAACCGAAAGGTCCCTGGGGCCAGGCCAATGCGGTGCATATGCCCTTTTCCAGGTCCTTGATGGAAACGACCTTCTTTTCGATGAGATGCGTGGATATGGCAAAGATGGATCCCAGCAATCGATCCTTGACCATGTTCATTGCCGGCTCATCGGATGAAACCGGTCCGTCCTCCAGGTTCCATGGCGCTCCGCTGTCGAACTGGGCCTTGAGCTGATTCGGAACTGCCGGATATCCCACATCGGTATCCGCCAGATATTCGTTCATGGACACAGCCGCATGGTAGCAGGTTCCCAGGCCTGATCCGTTCTGCACCCACATGATGCCGAAACGCACCCCTAAAGCCTGCTGGGAGATCTGCTCCAAAGTGGCCACATTGTATTGTTCCCCATAAAATGAATCCAGCATCATGTAGCTCGAAATGAACACCGGATTGATGGCGAATCCGGGGAAATCCTGCACCATGATGGGGACCTTGCGGTTTTTCTCGGAGAATTCCATCAGGGCGTTAAAGGTGGCATCACTGGTTGCTTTGTGCCGGATCACCTCCACCAGTCGGTTGACGTTGGCAGGAAAAAAATAGTGCAGTCCGGCCGTGCGCTCGGGGTGGGATACGCCTGCCATCAGTTTTTCGATTAAAAAAGTGGAGGTATTGCTGGCAATGATGGCGTCCGGACGGCAGACCGCATCCAGGTCTTTAAAAACCTGAATTTTCAGATCCATTTTCTCCACTGCCGCCTCGATGATCAGGTCGCAGGGTTCCAGTTCCGCATATTTGGACGTTCCCGATATCAGGCCGGTGATACGGTCCATCTCTTCCTGGCTCAGTTTGCCCTTGGCCACCCGTTTTTTAAGTGAGCCCAGTACCCAGCGATCATACATGGATTGGACCAGTTCATCGTTGAGCTCTTTGTATATCACCCGGTATCCGGACGATGCCGCATTGAGACCGATGGCTGCGCCCATTACACCAAAACCGACGATTCCGACTGTTTCGATAGTCCCCATGTCCCCTCCTTATTCATTAATGGATACGATTTTTGACAACGATGCAGAAAAACCGATCGTTGCCGCCAATTTATTGTATCAAGAAATGTTAATCTGTTTATCGCACCCCTGTTTTTGGCGGTCAAGGCTATTTTTAATTATATTTCAGGTAGATCGTAACTGCAATGCACGGTTCATACAGGTCAGGATGGAAGCGCAGCGACCTGCCTGACAAAAGGTTTCATCGATGTTCAAACCGACCGAAATGGGCGGCGGCTCTTGTATCCGACAACCGAATGGCTATATTCGGACACAATTGCCAGTTGGGCACAAACTTTGATTCATCGTGTCCGTCCCAAAATAGGCCAATTGGGCCGAGATCAAGACTTTCGCCCTGATTTTTATCTCGGGTTTTACCGCAGACATATGTTTTGATATTCCGAGGATAAAAATGTTCGTATAACGCAGAGATCGGACAAATTGGGCATTTATGGATGGGCTCGAACTACGGAAACGAACACCTTATGTCTACGCAAACAGCCAACCAAAGCGTCCGCAACATAGCCATTATCGCCCATGTCGATCATGGCAAGACCACCCTGGTGGATGCCATGTTCCGCCAAAGCGGCCTCTTTCGACAAGATCAGCAGGTAGACGACCGGATCATGGATCGCATGGACCTGGAGCGCGAACGCGGCATCACCATTTCCGCCAAAAACTGTTCCGTGGTCTATGAGGGGGTCAAGATCAATATCGTCGACACTCCCGGGCATGCCGATTTTGGCGGTGAAGTGGAACGGGCGCTCTCCATGGTCGATGGCGTCATCCTGCTTGTGGACGCATCCGAAGGCCCCTTGCCCCAGACCCGCTTCGTTTTGCAAAAAGCATTGCAGGCCGGCTTGAAAATCATTGTGGTCATAAACAAGATCGACCGTTCCGATGCCCGCCCGGATGAGGTTCTGGACCAGGTATACGACCTGCTCATCGACCTGGATGCCGATGAAGACCAGCTCGAATTTCCTCTGCTTTATGCCATCGGCCGCGATGGTGTCGCCGGCACCCATCCGGATCAGTTGGCCGGCGATCTTCATCTGCTTTTCAATGCCATTGTCAAAGAAGTTCCGCCACCATCGTCTGTGGAAGGCGCTCCCTTTCAGATGCTCGTTTCCGACCTTGGCTATTCGGATTACCTGGGCCGCCTGGCCGTTGGCCGGGTTTTAGGCGGCGCGGCCGAATCGCGACACCGCCTGATCTGCATCGACGCAAAGGGTCGTCATCAGCCATTGAAGGTCACCCGCCTGCAGATTTATGAAGGCATGGATATTTCACCCGTATCCAGGGTCCAGGCCGGCGAGATCGCCATCCTCTCCGGCATCGAAGCAGTCTCCATCGGGGACACCATCTGTACGGAAGCCGCACCCATCGCACTGCCCCGCATTTCCGTGGATCCGCCCACGGTCTCCATGCTTTTCACCATCAATGACGGTCCTTTCGGCGGCAAAGAGGGACGCTTTGTCCAGTCGGGCAAGATCCGTGAACGACTGCACAAGGAGACACTGCTCAATGTAGCGGTCCAGGTGGAAGCCACCGATGATCGGGACACTGTGCTGGTCAAGGGACGGGGCGAATTTCAATTGGCGATACTCATCGAAACCATGCGCCGCGAAGGCTTCGAGTTTTGTGTGGGCCGGCCTGAGGTAATCTTGAAGCAGATCGACGGCACGCCCCACGAACCCATAGAACGCCTGTTTGTGGACTGCGACGAGAACTTTATGGGAATCGTGACCGAAAAGCTCTCCGTGCGTAAAGGTAAAATGATGAACCTGAGCAATACCGGAACCGGGCGCGTACGCATTGAGTTTTCGATCCCCTCCCGAGCCCTCATTGGCTACCGAGATGAATTTCTCACCGATACCCGCGGAACCGGAATCATGAACTCATATTTTTCGGGCTATGAACCCCATCGCGGAGATTTCCCCAGCCGGTTCACGGGATCAATCGTATCGGACCGCCAGGGCAGCGCGGTGCCCTACGCCCTATACAATCTTGAACCGCGGGGCCGGCTGTTCATCCAGCCGGGCGAACCGGTATACGAGGGCATGGTCATCGGCGAACACAATCGCGATAAGGATATCAACGTCAATCCCACCAAAGAGAAAAAACTGACCAATATCCGTGCCTCGGGAAAAGACGACGCTGTTTCGTTGGCCCCCATCCGCCCCCTGACACTGGAACAGGCGATCAACTTCATTCGTGACGACGAACGGGTGGAGGTGACGCCGCAGTCAATCCGGCTGCGCAAAACGACCCTTGGGGTTAAGGCCCGGTATGTGCTGAGAGGCAGGGAAAAACCAAAAAACTAGTTGGGATTTTCAAAAAAAACATAGCTGGTGGAATAATCCGAGAACTCGAAATAGACCTTGCGTTCGTCCGGGTCCTTGAGCATATTCAAGTTTTCGTCCAGATAACCGTATCCGAAGCGATAAGGACGTGATTGTTTATCCGTCGTTCCATAGGCGGTGGACAGTTTGTCTATCTTTATGAATCGACGAGCCAGGCGTTCACCGGCATAAACCTCCAGTACCCCGTTCGCACCGGTCCAGTTCTGGATGGACCGTCCGATCTTGTTTTGTGATTCCTGTGTACATGCCATTGCGGTAACGGCAACCATGAATATCAACAAGATAAAATATCGACGCATCTGTATGCTCCATATGTACCTGTTCACAGGGATAGAAAAATTCGGCTCAATCCCGCAGCGCCTTTAACCGAATACGGACTGCCGCATACTTTCCTGTAGATCTGTCTGTTTGTAAAACTGGTATAAACCAGGGGGCAGGCCTTATAAAAACGGCAAAGACACCTTTCCTATGGCATCCATCACTTTGGTTGTCAACGGCTTTTTAGGCCAGGGAACAGGCAATTTGTGAGTGGTGATTTTTATGGCGTTCGGTTGGCCCGCATAAGTTCTAAGGCGGGAAACCCGCAACCCATGCCCCCCATTTTCTTGTTTTTTTGACAGCAACTGAGGTGTAAGGCACTAATCAATTCTCAGGTGGGCCTTGACACAACCCGTCGGACGATTATTGTAAAAAAAACAAGGAGCCATCACCATGCCTATTTTCGAGTATCAATGCAATGTCTGCAGTCACCAGTTCGAACAACTCTCCTTTTCAACGGACACCGAGCCGCCCGTATGTCCGGCCTGCGAATGTGCGGATGTTCGCAAACTCATGTCTGCCGGCAGTGTCCGGCCCAACGGCATACCCACCGGATCAGGCGGTTTCGCACCACCTGCATGCAAACCGTCCGCCGGTGGCTGAGGGATCTGATATTCGTTTCCAGTTCGGAAACAATCAATTTCCAATGGCTTTGACCCGCACCGACCGAAAAGCGTTCCCCCATGAAAGGGTGTTGACTGCTTCCATCCCGTGAACAGATACGTTCCGGGTAGGCAGGCAGAGGAATTGTTTCATTTTACCGCAAAGCCCCATATGATAATTTTACCCAATGCCCATGGCTTCCAGTTCCGCCTCCACAATAGCGGCCCATCCGCGATTGGCTATGGGATTGGCCGGACTGGGATGGGTCAGCCGCCCTATTTTCGGACGTGCATCCTTTAGGGCCACCTTGGCCCGCTGTTCGGCAAAAGCGCCTATCCCCACCACCCATTCGGGCTCATAAACCGCAATGGATTCTCGCAGGGCCTGATCGCAGACCGCAAACAAGGACGCTTTCTCCTTTTGGCACAGTTTGTCAGGCGTACGATTTCGGCCGCTCTCTTCCATGAATACCAATGGACAATAATTCAATACGAAAAACTGCCTGAAAAAATTGTCGGGATCGCCGTACCGATCTCGCACCCATCCCCATAAACGCCGGCCGCTGACCTCGCCACGGCCACAAGCAAACCCGGTGACGGGACGTTTGGGATGAACTGCGGCCGGTTGCCCGATAGCAGCCTTGATGCCCAAGAAGTCCCTGACCATCTCCACATCGCCGAAAGGCACCCCGGTTTGTACCATACCGAAAGGACCGGGATTCATTCCCAGCAAAACAATGTTTTTTGATGAATCGCCGAATCGAAAAAGATATTGATCGAAACCACCGCGAGCGTATTCCAGGGTATTGTAGACGTGGGTTACCGGCGGGCCGAATGTCAATCCACGGAGACTGTCCACCAATTTATTGGTAATGGCAGAAATCGCCGTACCATAGCCGAAAGGCTGTTCATGCATTGATATTACCTGCCTTGATTGAAGATCATTTTTCGTCTTGTGGATACAGGCAAGTGTCCACAATCCGGCGGTAGCGCTCCAGTGATCCGGCTTTGCGCACACGTTTCAGATTCTGCGCGCCATTCGGTTGGGTGGCCGCGAAATAACGCCACAGGCCTTTCATCCGGTCCAGGACATGTCCGGGTCCGGCAAAACGCTGACAATAAGCCTTGAGCAAATCGTCATGGAAGGCCGCAAAGCGGTCGGCACGCGATGGTATACATGCGCAGCCTGTTTTTATCGATTCAGGAAGAAAGGGATCGGCCATGACACCACGCCCCAGCATCCAGCCGCTCACCGTTGGAAACCGGGTAAAGACATCCCGAAACCCCTCCAAATCGTTGATATCACCATTATAGACCACGGGATGGTTGATGGCCGTCAGGCACGTTTCGAATGCATCCAGATGGACCGAGCCGGTGTACATCTGAACACCGGTCCGGGGATGGACGATAACCCGCCTCAGCGGATAGCGGTTGAAAACGGGAATCAATCGCTCCATTTCATCAATGCGGTTGCGTCCCAACCGGATTTTCAGGGACAGGCTGCCGTTGAAAGCGCCGAGAATGGCGTCCAGCAGCCGATCAATGCGGTCCGCATGGGGCAGCAGTCCGGATCCACGCTTTTTGTTGGCCACCATGGGATATGGGCATCCCAGATTCCAGTTGACCTCCTTGTAGCCCAAATCGAAGAGGGTATTGGCCAGGCAGACGAATTCATCGGCATCGTTGCTCAGAATCTGGGGAACCACCGGTATTGCCCGGTTTTCCGTCGGATTCAGATCCCGCAGGTGGGAGGCTTTTATGCGGCGGCCTTTGGTGGATGTCACGAAGGGTGCCACGGCCTCGTCAAGCCCCTTGAAATGTCGTAGATAAACATTCCTGAAAATGACGTCGGTATAGCCGCGTAAAGGAGCGAGGATAATCGGATGCGGTTTGAATACTTCCGGCGGACCACATGTCAAATTGCATCCCGGGCATTTGCCCGATCGCTGATCGAGCCGGCATTCGAGGGGCACAGGGTCGTGCAACGCGCCTATCTCACCGTTTTTTTTTAAAACCAAATACGCCTCCTTGCGATGGCGTCACCATCGCCGTCAGGCGCTGGTCGTCCCCGCCATGTAGCGGCGCTCCAACCTGCGGTAAATCACCGGCAACCCAGACAACGGCGGCGGGTCGAAATCGAAAACCGTTCTCAAAAACTGTTCCACAATCCGATAGGTCGCCCCCCATAAGAGTTCCGAGCTGTCTTGCTCATGGAAAACGAAACCGGGCATGTCGCGATGCGCCGCTTGCGGCACGCCCGATGCTGCATCATCCATCTGAAGGCGGCAACACGTATAGTTCCCGGCAAGAAAAAGTGCCCGTAACGGTATGCGCACCACCGCCGCGACCTCCCAATTGGGTGAAAAGTGTTGATGACGGTTGACGGACGTGACCAATGGAAAAATGGATCTTCGGAACATCACCAGGTTTTCCGGATGCAGAGGACCCAGAAAACTCACATTCAAGGGGTTGAGCCGCATCTCTTCGAATCCCTCCCGTAAGGCCGTAGCCGTCAGCAGGGCCAATTTCGAAAAATCCAAAGGACGGTGGCGGCGCCATTCTCGCCGGTAGGGCCACTGGAACAACGGCATGGCCGGAAAGTCCAGGACACGGGCCAACAGTCTATCCATGCGCGGCGAAACACCGCCCCCCGGACAGCAAAGATCGCCCGGCTGACGGACACGGGAAGAACGTTTGTTCAGAATGAGCCAGGGCTCCCCTTTCGAATCCATTTCCAGAAGGAACAAGACCGCAGAAATCCAGCGGATATCCCCGTTGGTATTAAAATCGAAAGATACCGGCGGCGCACGGTGAAGTCGCTGCCTGACCATCTGAATCAAGGCCTGAGATGACGGCCGCTGGAGCATGTTGTTCGTATCCTTTTAAGTTTACATTACTTTATGATTCGAATGCGGCAGGATTGCCTCAACCGCTCCCATAAGGCACGAATGATAACGGCGGCAGCGTCGCCGGGCAATAAATGAGGTTGTCCGGACCACTTTCGGCATTCGCGCAACAGATCCGTGTTGGTGGTGAAAAGATCAAAATGGCGATTGATATAGCCCCCCAAACTAAAATGCAAGGAAACCAGTGCATCGGCCTCCATGTTGGCGATGGTGGTCCGGTCTTTCAAAGAGAGTTCCGCTTCCAGGTGATCGATTGCATTCGGCAATGTCGTGGGTACCGTCGCAGAGCGTGTCAGGTACGCCTCGTCGCCCCCAGAGGGCAAGGAAGCCCCGAGACCATTTCCTATCGAAAAAAGAAAAAAGGTCACCTCCAGGATATCGCATACGGCCCTGAACACGGATGCGCTGCGATCCGGATCATCATCGCCATCCACATACGGTTTCTGAACATGGTGGCTGACGATCCATGCCGCAATTTTCCGGGAGGCCGAAAAGCCGCTGTCTTGTTCCAGATCCAGAATCATCGATGGGCGCCCGTGACGCCCGGCGATACGTTTGACGGTTTCACAGCGCAGACAGGTTCGTCCGCCAAAGACGAAAAACAGGCATCCGTCCGCGGCCTCTACGGCGCGTTCGATCGGAGATCCAGCCTGCACATCTGTCACGATTTCAAGGCTAAAACGCTCGTCGGCCGTCTGTCCGGCAGCAATCCAACCGGTGTAATCAAGGCCCAGTTTGACGGCCACGTCCAGCGCTGCGGCACCGGCACCGGGAGTTCCGTTGGAAATAAAGGCATCAATCATCGGCCTGACCCTCCTTGGCCGGGGCAATGACCAACCGCTGTCCGGGATGGATGACGGTACGGGTGTTCATGCGATTCCAAATGAGCAGCGCCGCCAAGGGAACCTCGAACCGCTTGGCGATGCCGGACAAACTGTCTCCGGATTTGACGACGTATGTCCGTCGGGGATGATTTTTTTTATCAACTTTTATGTAATTCGCCAGCCGTTCCTGAAATCCCTCCCGGCCCCCGGTTGGAATGGCCAGTTGCCGTGTCCCGGAAGTTAAATAGTATCCCCTCACCTCGGGATTAAAATCCTTGATCGTTTTGAAATCCGTTTTTGCCGCCCTGGCGATCAGGTGGATGGGGAGATCTTCAACGGCGGTGATCCTGACGGACGCGGTCACATGGGGGCTGTAAAAATCGTCAGCTTCCAGATGAAACCCGTATGCCTGGGGCGTTTTGAAGATTTTTTGTATCGCCAGTATCCTGAAAATGAAACGCTGGGTTTCCAGTGACAGATATAATCGGTAATAGTCACGGTTCCCCTGTTCCAGAATTTGTGCTTCAAGCCCCTCTTCTCCCATATTGTATGCCGCCAGCGAAAGCGACCAGGAATCGAACCGTGCATGCAGGTCGACAAGATAGGCAAGCGCCGCCTCGGTACTCAAATACGGATTGCGTCGTTCGTCTATATCTTTGTTCACGGTCAGCCCATATTTTCTGGCTGTCTGAGGCATCAACTGCCACACCCCCATGGCCCCTTTACGCGAACCGGCATGCACCCGGAGGGCACTTTCGGCAATGGCCAGGTATTTGATATCCTCCGGCAGCCCATGGCGGATCAAGGCGGATTCGATGAAAGGGAAATAGCGGGCACTCCGCTTCAGCCAGAGAATGACCTGGGAGCGATCACCCAGCAAAAGGAGCATCTCTTTTTCGAATCGCTCCACAACCTCTTTGGACTGAATGGGAACCGGCTCACCGCACAATGTGGTGGATGCGTCCATGACAAGTGCATCTAACAGCCGGGCGTCCATATCCTGGGCCGCACCGATGCCGGATACCGGCAACACAATCATCAAAAAGCACAGGCAAGCGATTGCCAATGACCGCCGTGGTCCTGTTTTTTTCATGCTGTCGGTCCTCTATCCATGTTGTTGTGATTTGTCGCCAGATGAGGCAAAACGGCCATCGCCTGTCCGACCCATTGGATGCACGGGAGCGAAAAATCCTGGCCAGCATCCTGAAATCGTCACGCAGCATCTGTCAGGCGGTTGCGTGCCTAGGCATTTCCCACCACGTTGCGCAACAAAAAACGCAGACACGGCCTGACCCATATCCATTGAACCCATCGTCAACTCAGATTCAACCAGTCACAGATCAGTGCTTTGATATCCGCGTGAGTCAGTTTCTCCCCTGAAACCGATACCAGGCCCAGGCGCAAAGAGATGCGTTCGTCGTCTCCCCAGGGCCACCAGGCGGCATACAACACCACCCCGTTGACCGGGTCCATGGTAAACAACTTTTGCCCGGGTACGATCCCGAGCCCAGCCTGAAAAAAATCACGAATCGGTGTGTCCGCATCATTGATCGTGGTAAAATCCCACTTATGTGTGAATTCGAGGGTAACGGGCAACTCGACCAGAATTTCATCTTGCCGGTCGATCACCGTTAATGCGAGGTTGAACTCTCTGTCCCATTTCCACGGGCAGGATGCAGGAATATTGAGACTGATGCGCTGGCAGATGGTTCGCAGAGCATCCAAATCGTTACGTGACATGGAAATCCTTTTCATTTCAACGTTCGGCCGCCGAATGCCCGGCCCACATCGGGCCAGGTCGACAGGATTCGGGTCGATAGACTCATAAAAACAGCAATTCGGACGGGCATGTCGCGCGTCACTATAATGCAAGGCCCTTGTATCTGACAAGAGACGGGACCGGAATCACTATGAAATAAGATCACACGGCCGCATTCACGGCAACTGCCGACAGGGTGTTCACGATGGCGCGGGGATTGATCTCGACCAGAAAACCGCGCTTTCCACCGTTGATCAGAACGTGCTCCAAAGACAGAATTGATTCCTGTACAAAAACCGGCAACTGGCGGCGGGTTCCAAAAGGACTGATCCCACCGACCAGATATCCGGTCACGGCCGTGGCCCGATCCGCGGAAACCGGTTGCAGCCGTTTTGCCCCCACAAAACGGGCCAAAGAACGCGTGGAAACCTGGCGGTCACCATGCATCAGCATCAACAGGGCCTGATGTTCATGGGTTTCCAAAACCAGGGTTTTGATCACACAATGTTCAAAAAAACCACATGCTTCAGCAGCCTGACACGTGCCGCCGTGCTGTGCATACGTGTACACGAAGGGTTTGAATGCAATCTTTCTGGACCGCAAAAAACGCACGGCGGGCGTGATCGGGTATCGGTTTTTGGGCATCGTATCTCCATTTGCATAGCCGGGAAACCTTATATAAATAGTCACTGTCAGTCAAAAACCGGTTGACATGCATGCACGCTTGTATCAATTTATTAAACCTTTATCAAAAAAGGTTCGCCCCTCGTGCGGCACAATAGCCGCTATGTAGCGTCTGTCCAGAAACAGGCAAATTGGGTCGAGATCAAGGCTTTCGAACATTTTTACCGCAGGCATATGGTCGATATTTTCGAGGATAAAAGTGTTCGTATAACGCAGATATCGGACAAATTGGCCATTTCCGGATGGGCATGTAACGATATATATCGGCCAATACAAGGACCTTCTTTACCTCATTTTAATGGGAGCCACGGAGAACAGATGAAACCCATCCGCCTGATAATTCCCTGTCTTGTTGTCGCTATAATGACTGCAACCGCCATGACTTCCGTGGCCGATGCGGCCAAATCGACGCATCTGACCTACAGCATTTTCTTTCCTGCGGCCCATGGACAATGTCTGGCGGGTATGGAATGGGCCAAGGAGATTGAACGCCTTTCCGACGGGAAGATAAAAATCACCGTTTTTCCGGGGGGGACGCTGACCCGGGCCAACCAGTGCTATGACGGCGTGGTAAAAGGGATTTCCGATATCGGCATGTCCTGCTTCGCCTATACCCGGGGACGCTTTCCAAGCATGGAGGCCCTGGATCTTCCGTTGGGCTACCCCAGCGGTCTCGCCGCAACACGCGTGGCCAATGCCTTTTACGAAAAGTTTAGGCCCGAGGAGTTAAACGATGTCAAAGTGCTCTATTTGCATGCCCATGGTCCGGGTCTGCTGCACACCCGCAAACCGGTAAACAACCTGGCCGATCTTCAGCATTTGAAAATTCGCTCCACCGGCCTGAGTGCCAAAGTCGTCGAGGCACTGGGAGGCGTCCCGGTCGCCATGCCCCAGGGAGACACATACGAATCCTTGCAAAAGGGTGTCGTGGAGGGGACTTTCGGCCCCATCGAAGTGCTCAAGGGATGGCGCCAGGGAGAGGTTGTCAAATATACCACGGACTGCAACAGCGTTGGTTATACAACGGCCATGTTTGTGGTCATGAACAAAGCCAAATGGAACGCCTTGCCGCCCGACGTCAAGACTCTGTTCGAAACGACCAGCCGCAAGTGGATCGATGTTCACGGCCAGCGCTGGGATCAGGGTGACGACGAAGGACGCAACTATGCCACCAGCCTGGGCAATGACATTCTTTCCCTGAGCGAAGACGAAAGCAGTCGATGGAAGGCCCATGTCCGCCCCATCATTGATGCATATATCGATGGTGCCTCCGCCAAAAAACTGGATGGCAAAGGCTATGTGGACATGCTCGTCGGCGCCATTGACGATCAACGATAAACGGTGACGCCTCATGAACAGGATCGATCATTACGTGGGGCGCCTGGCCTCGTGGTTCAACGGCATTGCCGCCGCCGCCGTGGTGGGAATGATGACGTTGACCTGCATCGACGTGCTTTTGCGTTTTTTTCGTCATCCCATCCCCGGAACATATGAAATCGTGGGAATGCTCAGTGCCATATTCGTCTCTTTCTCCCTGGCACGTACTTCCGTGGACCGAGGTCACATCGCCGTGGATTTCCTTGTCCAGCGGCTGCCCCGGCGGATGCAGCATGGCATTGAGGCCACCAACGCATGTATCTGCGCCCTGTTGTTCACCGTGGTATGCCGTCAATGCGTGTCCTATGCCCGGGATCTGAAACACAGCGGGGAAGTCTCCATGACGCTGCAGGTTCCGATTTATCCCTTCGTTTTCGGAATCGCCATTGGTTGCGCCATGCTCAGCCTGGTGCTATACGCCCGTTTTGCGGCCTGCACACTGAAAACACTCAGGCCGGCGAATTGAGAACGCCATGGCGAAAAATCGTTTCGTGTCATTTAATCCATCCCCATTCCAGATGACTGATTGAGGTAACATCCATGAGCCCAACCATGGCCGGCGTCGTCGGCCTTCTTTTGTTATTTGTTTTGATTTTCACCAAAATGCCGGTGGGTTTCCTGATGGCCCTGTTGGGTATTGGCGGGTTCGCCTACATTGTAACCATGGATGCCGCCCTGCACCTTGTGGCCAAGGATCTGTTCGATGTGTTCGGCTCCTACAACCTGACCGTCATTCCCCTCTTTATCCTCATGGGCCAAATCGCTTACCACTCTGGCATCAGCAGTCGCCTTTTCAAAGCGGCCTATGCCTTCATCGGTCATTGGCCCGGCGGCATGGCTGTTGCCACCCTGGGGGCTTGCACTGGCTTTTCCGCCATCTGTGGCTCCACCAATGCCACAGCAGCCACCATGGCTGCGGTCACCTTGCCGGAAATGAAAAAATACCGTTATCAGGACAGCCTGGCGACCGGTGTGGTGGCGGCCGGCGGCAGCCTTGGGATTCTGATCCCGCCGAGTGTCATCTTCATCATTTACGGTATCATGACCGAGCAATCCATCGGCAAGCTGTTTATGGCCGGCATCGTTCCGGGTATTCTGCTGACCGTATTGTTCATCCTGACCGTAATGATATGGGCCACCATAAAACCGGAACTGGCACCGCGCGGACCCAAAACCACCACCAGGGAAAAACTGGAAGCTCTTTACGGACTGGCCGAAACGCTGATTCTGTTTGCCATGGTCATGGGCGGGCTCTTTTTCGGCATTTTCACACCCACCGAGGCCGGTGCTATCGGCGCCATGGGAACACTGATCATCGCCGTGTTACGTCGAACCATCGGCATAAAAGGGCTGGTACAGGCCCTGTTCGAAACCACTCGGATTTCATGCATGGTTCTGGTCGTTGTGGCCGGTGCAACCATTTTCGGCCATTTTCTGGCAATCACCCGTATTCCTTTCGAAGTGGCCAGTTGGGTCACCGGTTTCAACCTGCCGCCCTATTTGATCATGACCCTGATTATCGGTGTCTATCTGATCGGCGGATGCTTCATCGACGCACTGGCATTCATCATGCTGACCGTTCCCATTTTCTATCCGGTCATCATCTCCATGGGATACGATTCCATGTGGTTCGGCGTCATCATCGTCCTGGTTACCCAAATCGGCGTGATTACCCCCCCTGTGGGCGTCAATGTATACGTTGTCAGCGGTGTCGCCCGAGATGTCCCGTTAGAAATCATCTTCAAAGGGGTTGTCCCGCTGCTGATCGCGCTGATCATCGGGGTGCTGCTTTTGTTACCGTTTCCGCAGATCGCATTGTTCCTGCCAGGATTGATGAGCTGATTGGTCTACCATATATAGTATCATCCAGCACCTTCCCACATCCCAAATTGTGCTTTGCACTTTACAAGTGCCTGCCTTGGTGATATTCAGGACGGAATACAGGCTACCCCATATGTAGCGGTGCCTTCAAGCCACAGCCACCATTGATGGCCGGCATGCCCGCTGTTTTGTTGGGTGCCGACGGCTGGCCTGTCGACGTCGAACGATCCCATACGCCAGCGGGAGAACCAAGGGATGAAACTCAAAAAACTGGACATCGTCGGTTTCAAATCCTTTTTCGAAAAGGCCAGTATCGCCTTCCCCCCCGGTATCTGTGCCGTGGTCGGTCCCAATGGCTGCGGTAAAAGCAATGTGGTGGATGCCCTGCGCTGGGTAATGGGGGAACAGAGCATCAAGCAGTTGCGGGGTAAGGACAAACAAGACATCATTTTTTCCGGGGCCAGCGGTAAGCCGCCCCTGAACATGGCCGAGGTTTCCTTGACACTGGTCAACGACAACGGCAGCATGCCCGATGAATATCGCGATTTCAGCGAAATCATGGTAACCCGTCGCCTCTATCGCAGCGGTGAGACGGCCTACCTGATCAACAAACAGCCCTGCCGGCTCAAGGACATTCACAATGTGTTCATGGGTTCCGGTGTGGGCGCACGGACCTATGCCGTCATCCAGCAGGGAAATATCGGTGCCATCACCGATGCCGGACCGGACGAACGCCGGGTCTTCATTGAAGAGGCAGCCGGCGTCACCCGTTTCAAGATGCGCAAAACCGAAGCCTTGAGAAAGGTCAAGGCCACCGACCAGAACCTGCTGCGAGTCAAGGACATCATTACCGAAATCGACCGCCAGATGGCCGGTCTCAAGCGCCAGGCCCGCAAGGCCGAGCGTTTCAAACGCCTGAAGGCCGAAGCCCGTGATATCGATATCTGGCTGCTCCGCCACCATGATGATGCCTTGGCACGGCAGATGGTGGAAGCAGGGGTATTGTTGAAATCCTTACAGGATGAAGAACTCGGCCAGAGCACTCAACTCAAACGAATTGATGCGGCCATTGAAGCCATTAAATTGCGCCGGATGGAAAAGGACCGCGACATCGCCGGCCGCAAATCCCGTAAATATGAAATTCAGCGCAAGATCGACCGTATGGAGACGGAACTGGCGCACATGCTCAAGGACCGGGAGCGGCTGTCCGGAGAGGTCGTCGCATTGAAAGCGGCCAAAGTCGATCTGGAGACCAAAAACAGCACCATCGTTGCTGAGATCGACCAGGTCCAGCGGCAACAAGAAACCCACCAGACCAAGATCGGCCGTATCAAGGCGTCCATCCAACAGGAAAATGAGGATTCGGCTGCCTTACGCGAACGAATCGACAGATTCAATCGTGAGCTGGAAAGCGGAAAAAACGAACTGATGAAGGCGGTCGCCGAAGAGGCTCGTATCAAAAACACCCACCAGAATGCTTCCAGCAACCGTGAGAACCTCAAACGCAGGCTCAGACGCACCGATGAAGAGGTCGTTCTGGCAGACAACACCTTGCGTGAAACCGTTCGCCGTCGGGAGACGGTCGATGCCGAATTGGTCCAGACCAAGCGTTTGGTGGTGGAACTGGAAGCGCAAATCACCTCCTCGAAGACGAAACTGGATAAATCCATGGCCGAGCTTTCCGCACAGGTGAAGACCACCCAGACCCTCGAGATGGAACGCAATACCATCCGCAGCAACCTGGCCCATCTTAAAAAGATGGAGGCCAACCTGGATTGGTACAAGGACGGCGTCAGGGCCATACTCAAAACCAATACCGGCAGTGATGCCGAATCGTCGGTGCCAAAAAATTTGCCGGGCATTATCGGTTTGCTGGCCGATGTCATCGAACCGGCACCATCCTATGAGGTTGCCGTGGAAGCGGCCCTGGGCGAATCTCTCCAGTACATCCTCGTCCAGGATCAGTCCGCCGGTGCCCATGCCATCGAGTACCTGCAGCAATCCCGGGCCGGCCGGTGCGGATTCATTCCGGTCGGCAGCGTCCGCCATCTGGACGAACGGCCGGAAAAACGACCGGCCCATGACAATCGGCTGATCAACCATATCCGTGTTGAGGAAGGCTTCGAGACGGTCGCAGCCGCCCTGCTCGGTCACGTGGCGGTCGTTGACAGCCTGGATGAGGCCCGGGCCATGTTCAATCACAACGGATGCAGTCAGACCGTGGTCACGCGCGATGGAGACCTGCTGTCCCACCAGGGTGTATTGGTCGGCGGCAGTGCGGATAACCTGTCCGGCATTCTGGCCAAGAAACAGGAAATCAAATCCCTGGCCACCCGCTGCAACCAATTGGAAACCAAAACCGAGGCCGCCCGCCAGACCCAAACGGACATGGAAGCCCGGGTGCAGGAACTGGAGAAACAGCTTCAGGAAAGCATTACCGAGAAAAACGAGACGGTCCAGGATGCAGTGGAAGCGGAAAAGGCGCTCTATCGGGCCGACGAAGCGATGAAAAGCGCACGGAGGCATCTGGAGATCGTCCGCCTGGAGCAGGAACAGCTCATGGGCGAAGAGATGGATCTGGACGAAGAGATCGAAGGCCATCAAAAACTGCTGGATACCATCGCCGCATCCGTCGTTGAGGCTCAGACAAACGTGGCCCGCACATCGGTCGCCATCGAGGAAACCGCCTCGCAATTGGAGGCTTTCAATCAACGTGTTGTCGACCTGAAGCTCGAACTCACTTCAGCCAGTACCAATCTTGAAAACTGCTCGGCCACATTACACCGCTTGAAAGATTTTCAGTCCGACGGAATTCGACGGCTGGAAACCCTGTCGCGGGACATTTCGGCCAAATCGGAACGCATCGACGCAACGGCCAAACGGCATGAGATCCTCAAGCGGGACATGGCTGCACACTACATGGCCCTTGAAGAGCTGATCAGCCGCCTGGACGCAGATGAAAAAGAATTCGGTGACATCGACACGCGTCTCAAGGAGAACGATTCACAGGTCGTCATCATTCAGGATCGCCGCGAGGAATTGAACCGCAAAATCCGTGTGCTGGAAATGGATCTGACCGAAAAACGGATCAAACGCGAAAACCTGGAAAACCGCAGCCAGGAGTATTATCATTGTGGCATCGCCGACCTTCCGGCTGCCGAGACCGAATCCGCCGCTGCGCAAAAACAAACGCCCGAGGCACTGGAAAAACAATTGACCACCTTGCGCCAGCGCATCGCCTCCATCGGTGACGTCAACCTGGAAGCGATCCGGGAATTCGAGGAACAGAAAGAACGCTATGACTTTTTGTGCACCCAGCGGGATGATCTGGTCAAGGCCATCGAAGGGCTGCACAAGGTGATCCGCAAGATCAACCGTATCACCCAGCAACGTTTTCTCGAGACCTTCAACCGTATCAATGAAAAACTGGCGGAAGTTTTCCCGCGCCTGTTCGAAGGCGGAACGGCGCGCCTGGAATTGACCAATCCGTCGGATCCCCTGGAGACCGGTGTCGAATTCATGGTCCATCCCCCCGGGAAGAAGCTCACCCGCATGAGCCTGCTCTCCGGTGGTGAAAAAGCGTTGTCCGCCATCAGCTTTATCTTTTCGATATTCCTGCTGAAACCGGCATCCTTTTGTCTCATGGACGAAATTGACGCGCCCCTGGACGATGCCAACGTCACACGTTTCAACAACCTGATGAAGGTCATCGGCGAAAAATCACAGATCATCATGATCACCCACAACAAAAACAGCATGGAGTTTGCCGACACCCTGTTCGGCATCACCATGGAACAAAAGGGCCTGTCCAAGGTGGTCTCCGTAAATCTCGACCGCCAGAACCCCACTCCGGAATTGACCGCCGCATGAGCCTCGGCCATCACTAACTCCAAGGTTGCTTACAAACCGGTTTTTGTAACCTTGGGGTTAACAATTCAATCAACGCAAGCAAACACAGGAATCCCATGGCATTCAAATGGTTCAGGAAAAAAGATAAGAAGACGGTTGAGCAGCCAATTTTCGAAGATGATATCCAAACGGACAAGGCCTCAGCGGATGACGGCAGCACCGACGCATCAACTGACGGGCCCGACGACGATGTCTTGCCGGATGAGGATAATCGCTCGACGCCCGAGAACGAAGAACCGGAGCCGGACATCGTACCTGACCCCCAGGCGGATGACACCCCACAAGATCCGGAAACGGCCAAAGAGCAGGGCCGGGGACTGTTTGCACGGCTGAAATCCGGCCTGTCCAAAACCCGCAAAATCCTTACCACGGACATCGATGAACTCTTCCTGGGGAAGAAGCTCGTCGATGAGGAGATGATCGAAGACCTGGAAGAACTGCTGATCACATCGGACATGGGCGTCGAGACCACCATGGACATCATGGACAAGATCGCCGCCAAACGGTCACGCATCGACGCGGCCGGTGAGCTCAAACGGGTTCTGAAGGAAGAGATCCTGAGCTACTTCGAAAATCCGACGGATTCCGAAGAGGCCCCCCAGACCGCCTCTCCCCGCGTGGTCATGGTCGTCGGAGTCAACGGGGTCGGCAAAACCACAACCATCGGCAAACTGGCCACCCACGAATCACGCAAAGGCAAGAAGGTGCTGATTGCCGCCGCCGATACGTTCCGGGCCGCGGCCATCGAACAGATTGCCATTTGGGCCGACCGGGCCGGTGCGGATATCGTCCGCCGCCAGGACAACGCTGATCCGGCCGCCGTGGCCTATGACAGTATTGATGCGGCCATCTCCCGGGGAATGGACACTGTTTTTGTGGACACGGCCGGTCGCCTGCACACCAAGATCAACCTGATGGAAGAGATCAAAAAAATCCAGCGCACCCTGGCCAAACGGATGCCTGATGCACCCCACGAAGTACTGCTGGTACTGGATGCCACAACGGGCCAGAATGCCATCTCCCAGGCCAAGATGTTCAACGACGCGCTGGGCGTAACGGGCATCGCCCTGACAAAACTGGATGGGACGGCCAAAGGCGGGATCGTCGTAAGCATTTGCAACAATCTCAATATTCCGCTGAAATATATTGGGGTGGGTGAAGGCGTGGACGATTTACAGGAATTCGACCCGCAACGGTTCGTGGAAGCATTGTTCTGAATGGCGGGACGTCGGTCAGCCAGCTTGCAAGGATCCAATTTCAAAGGCCCCACCGATCTCAACGCACCGGTAATTCCAGCACCACCCCCACCGGACAATGATCCGATCCGAAAACGGTATTGTCGATAAAAGCATCCTTGAGCCAGCCGTTGCGAACGATCTCCTCGGAAACGAAAAAATAGTCGATACGCCATCCGGCATTGTTTTTACGTGCGTTGAAACGATAGGACCACCATGAATACTTGACCTCAGTGGGGTAGAGGTGGCGGAAGGTGTCCACATATCCCATATTGACGATGCGATCCAGCCATTGGCGTTCAATAGGCAGAAAACCTGACCGCTTTGAATTGGGACCGGGGTTTTTCAGATCGATTTCGTTGTGAGCCGTGTTGAAATCGCCGGTAATGATCACCGGCCGCCCCTGTTCCCGCAGGACCTGGACATAATCGAAAAAACCCCGATAAAATTCCAGTTTATATTGAAGGCGTTCATCGCTCATCTGCCCGTTGGGAAAATAGACGTTGAACAATGTGAAGGCGTCGAATTCCATCTCGATGATGCGCCCCTCGTCATCGAACCGGGGAATGCCGATGCCGTGCCGCACCGACCGGGGCGTCAGCCGCGAATAGGCGGCCACTCCGCTGTATCCTTTTTTCACCGTGGAAAAGGAGAACGCGGCCTGGTAGCCTTCAATTTCTTTCATGGCCCCGGTCAACTGGTCTTCCTGCAGTTTGATTTCCTGCAGCCCCACGATATCCGCGTCCATTTTCCGGATGGTGGCCAAAAAGTCTTTTTTCATGACGGCCCGATAGCCGTTTACGTTCCAGGAGATCAATTTGACGGTCTGCTTGGGCACCTTACCCTCCATGCTTTAAATCAAAAATAAACCATTGGTTTACTATTTATACATTAACTATATTATTTTACAAAAAATAATATAAATCAACGATGACGCTCCACCCCGATGCAGGGGCACATATCGGCAACCGGACAGCGGCTGCAAAATGGGGAGACCGGACGACACAGCACCTGACCGAAGGCCACCAGCAGTTCATTGTAACGCACCCAGTGCCGCTTGGGCAGTTTTTTACGCAGGGCCAGTTCGGTTTTGTCCGGATTTTTGGTTTTCACATAGCCGATCCGGTTGCTGATGCGATGGACATGGGTATCCACACAGATGGCCGGGATTTTGAATCCTTCCACAAGAACCAGATTGGCCGTTTTACGCCCCACACCGGGCAGAGCTGTCAACGCCTCCAGGGTATCGGGCACCCGGCCGCCGTATTGGTCCAAAAGAATCTGACTGATGGAAATCAGCCGCTTGGCCTTGGTCGGATAGAACCCCACCGGATAGATCAGTTTTTCGATCTCTTGTGGGTTCAGTTCGACCAGTGCCGCCGGGGTACGCGCCCTGGCGAACAATCGTGCGGCCGCCTCACCGGTCACTTCGTCCTTGGTCCGCAGGGAAAGCAGGGTCGAAACCAGCACCTCAAAAGGGGTGGCCCCGCGGTTGGCGATAAAGGTGACAATGGGTGGATCCCATCGACGATAATTGGATTCGATGGCGGCCACAAAACGGTCGATATCAAAAGCCGGTTTTGGATTCATGGCAGCGATCTGGTAGCACGAAGTAACAGCATCGACGGTTCATACATCGGTCCACCCATCAAGTAAAGCTTCAATTCCGCCTATTTCGAGGCCTTTTTGACCGCCTTTTTCAGCCCGTCGGTAAGCTTTCCGGCCGGCCACCCCGATACGGACCAGCCGATGGCCATGATCATCAGCCAGACCATGATCTCGGCACCCCGATTCAGGTTCCGCCCCTGGGTGACCATGGGACCGAGTGAAACGGCGGCGATAAAACCGGCAAGGATCCGCCAGGTATCTTCAGACAGAATCAAATAAAAAATGAAGTAGCTTGCGGTAAAACGACGTCTGATCATATTGACACTGCCTTGCTTCTTGTCTATTTTGAGCTCAATCATGAGCGGACAACGACAATGAATCTGAATACATGCTATACGATTTTGGGCATCGGATCGGATGCGGATGGATCACAGGCCAAGCAAGCTTACAAAACGCAGGTGAAACGCTGGCATCCGGATCAATTCCCGGACGGTACGCCTGCCCAGTCGGACGCCGAAGAGCGGTTGAAGCAGATCAACATCGCCTATTCCCGGGTCAAGGCCCATCTGGCGGAAAAAGCGGCAACAGTCCAAGCGAATGCCGGCAGATCCGCCTCGCCAAGGGGCCGGCGAACCGCCCGTGCTCAAAATCCGTCGGACACGTCCACGGCATCACGTTCCTGGATGGACCACCTGTTCACGATGTTTTCCTCTTTTTCCAACCCAAAACCCCACCGTCCGTCTGCCGACGCATCACGCCAATCCGGACCAAACCGGAAAAAGGATTTTGGCCACCTGCTCAACGAAATAGCCGGCGGGTCCCCACGGGTTCCCCGCTCCTCCGATCAAGCTGCCAAGCCGGCGGCCGGAAACCGGCGTAACGCTGCCGCCTATGGATGCCGCCTGCGCAAGGGCAACGGCCCGATCGGCGGGATCAGGCCCATCGAACCGGTCAAGCCGGTGAGGCGGGTGAGGGGCATCGGCAAATCCCGTTAGTTCATGCCCATCCGGAAATGGCCAAATTGGGCATTTCCGGATGGGCACTAGTTAGCCCTCGGCATATGACCCGAGCAAAGCCACCAACAAACGCCATACCTTTCCCACCGATGGCAGATGCAGACGCTCCGATGGTGAATGCGGGTTTTCCAGGGTTGGTCCCAGGGAAATCATATCCATTCCTGGGCAGCGATCGCCGATGACGCCACATTCCAGACCGGCGTGCATGATCTGAATCGTGGCATCCGATCCGAAAAGCTCACGATAGATCCGTTGACATCGTTTCAGCAAGGCGGATTGACCGTCCATGGGCCAGGATGGATATCCCTTGTTGGTCTCTGCAGTCGCCCCGGCCAACCGGCAGACGGATTCGACCGTCAGACAGACGGCATCCAGGCAGTCGGGATCCGAACTGCGCTGGCTGGATGTCACCGCCAGGACCCCGTCGCGGATTTCCACCATGGCCAAATTGGCAGAAGTCTGCACCAATTGGGGGAAATTCGGATTCATCCCGACAGGGCCGCTGGGAAGGGCAGCCAACAGGTCGACCAGGTTCTGCGTATCGTTTTGGCTGACAGCCTTTTCCGGACGTTCCGATTCTACCGGCGCCATCGGGTCGACCTGCACGCACAGGCCGGGATCCGTATTCATATAGGCCGATCGAATCACTTCGCCTGTCTCGACAATGTTTTTGGTGATCCGGTCGGTGTCCTCCCCACGGCAGGCAATCACCGCCTCGCATGCCCGCGGAATCACGTTTCGGCCGGTACCGCCTTTAAGACGCACCAACCGCAAGGGCCCCTTTTCCCCACCGGAATTGAGCAAACGCGCCATCACCCGATTGGCATTGGCGCGACCTTTGGCGATATCCACCCCACTGTGGCCGCCGCGCATTCCCCGGACAGTTACATGCAACAGATCGTAAGCGTCATCGAGCGGTTGCATTGCCAATGGCCGCTGAATGGCGGTATTGCGTCCACCGGAACAGCCAACGACAAAAACACCCTCGTCCTCGGAATCCAGGTTGATCAGAATTTTTCCCGACAGCAAGGCGGGATCCATCTGCATGACCCCGGTCAGCCCGGTTTCCTCGTTGACGGTAAAAAACAATTCCAGTGCCGGATGGCGCACTTTGGGGTTGTCGACCAGCGCCAGTGCCAGTGCGATGGCGATTCCGTTGTCTGCACCCAGGGTGGTCTCTCTGGCCATAAGCCAATCGCCATCCTCATACATTAAAATGGGGTCCGTCGCAAAATCGTGATCGGATCCGGCATTTTTTTCGCACACCATATCCATATGCCCTTGAATCACGATGCAGGGAAAGTGCTCATATCCGGAACTGGCCGGCACCTGAATGACCAGGTTGCCGGCGGAATCGGCCTGGTAAGGGAGCGATCTGTCCGCAGCCCATTGCTGCAACCATTGGCCCAACCGGGCCTCATGGGTCGAACATCTTGGAATTCGGTTGATCCGTTCAAAGTAATCGATGATAGCTCGCGTTTCACGGTCCATCTCTGCAATCCCTTTGGAAAATGGTATAAAGAAAAATCGCGGAAAGCCGATAGTCAATGCAGCCCTTGAGCGAGAATCGATGAGAAAAGGGATGCACCGCCCATGAATCCGCGATTGTTAATGATCATCTCCTGCCTGTTTTTATTTGCCTGGCGTCAGTCGGCGGATAGTTTTCTGCTCTTCTGTGCCCTGTTCGCGGCCGGATTGTGGATATGCGTAATCATCTACCGCATGGATACTTCCCACACGATCATTGATGAAGAATCACAGTAGGCTTTATCCCTTACCATCCTGTGGCCAATGTTTTTTCCGGGAAGCGCCCATATCGGGCAAATGGATCATTGATGGATGGGCCGGCTCAAGAATGCGGCTCCATACAATCCAACACCGCCGGACAATTCCCTGGAGCGGTTACGATCAGGTGTTCATCAATACGCTCGCCATTGAGGTGGTCATTCAAATAGAACTTGTCGCCACTGGTCTTAAAAAAACTACCACCGGCGGCCTCCACAATCATTCGGGTGGCAGCCAGGTCCTGGAATGACTCGTTGGCGGTAATGGCGACATCAGCACGCCCCATGGCCACATAGCACAGATGGGCGCCGGTGCATCCCAAATTTCTGAGTTTACCGGGAAACCGACAGGCATAATGCTTGTGAAATCTCGAAAAAGTTAACATCAGACTCTCGTCGTCGATCACGCGATCATAAGTCATGCGAATACGCATTTCACCCCAGAAAGCATCACCACCGGCACGGGCATGAAAAAGGTCGCCGGTTGCCGGCATGAAAAACGCTCCGAAAACGGGCCAGAAGTTTTCCAGCAGGGCCAGGGACATTCCCCAGATAGGGATCCCCGCCTGGTAGTTATCAACGCCGTCAATGGGGTCGAAGATCCACAAATAACGCTTGTCGTCATGCGTGTAGGCCGTATCCAGGGTCTTACTGGTAAACATCCGGTGATCGGGAAAGCTGCTTTCCAGTATCTGCTGGAATCGCCGGGCAATCTGCAATTCGGCCCGCGTTACCAGTTTTTCGTCAAACTTCGCCGGCCGTTTGCCTTTTCCAAAACTTTCCAAGGCCGTCTCTCCAGACTTGCGGATGCTGGCAATGGCAAAATCGGACAATGCCTCGATTCCGATATGGGTCTGCGTCATAGTCCCCCCCAAGTGGTTAAACGATGGTGATCCAAAAAAGATGTGAAAAGACCGCCCGTCAGGCGGCCCATCTCACCCAAACGGAAATGCTTGATTGTACCGGACAAGGATGCCTTCGACAGATTGGCCTGCCCGATGCCGTTTGCAGGAATTTGCAGTATCGGTAGGAAAATGTTCAATAGAGGCTGCGAAATTGTGGGTAAATCGAAAGCAAAGCAGGACCTTCGATCATTTCCGGAAGCAAAATGCGTATCGACTATTTTTTTGACGATGAATACCCGTCTGCATACCATCCGCCGCCCTTGAGTTCAAAACTGCAGGGCGACATTATTTTTTGGGCCTTGCTTTTACACCTGGGGCATTCAATCGTTTTGGTATCCATACGAACCAGTTCTTCCGTCACATGGCCACATTTGCATTGGAATTCGTAGACCGGCATTCGTTTTTCCTTTCTGTATCGAGCAGCCGGTGTGACGCAATCCGGCTGCCGCGGTTCGTTTAGGTTACCAAATTAGTGCCGATTGATGCGCATGTCAAGTATCAACGCCAAAGATACAAGATCTCCCGTCAGGCTTTCAGCCCATCGGCGGGGCAACAGGCCCCACCGATTTCGTCCATACAAAGAAAACCCGCTATTTCCGCTCAAGCCTTACGACCAGATACCCGAAGTTTCGCCGTTTGATCAGCAGTTGCACCGGATCGTCGCTGCCGAACTTGCGTACCAGGCGGGAAAAATCGCTGCCATTTTTGACGACCGTGCGATTGATCTCTTTGATGATGTCGCCCGGACGGACATCTGCCTCCCTGGCGATACTGCCATCTTTTACATCGGTAACCAGCACCCCCGTCTCTCTGCCGTCAATACCAAAACGGCGGGCGATCTCGGAATCCAGATCGGTTACATCAATACCGAGCTCGCCGTCATCCCGGTTTCGTGTGGCGATGGTGGATACATCGTCGTCGCGCTTGGCCAGTTTGACGTTGATGATTTTGTTTTTGCCGTCCCGAACCAGGCCGATTCGGGTTTTGTGGCCGACGGGCGTGTTGGCGATTACGGCAGACAATTCCCTGCCCGTCGATACCTGCTTTCCGTCGATGGAAAGGATCACATCGTTGACCTGAATCCCCGCTTTATCGGCCGGATCGTCCTCGAACACCTGGGTCACCAGTACCCCTTTTTCCGCTTTGAGCCCATAATACGCGGCCAGTTCGGGTGTCAGGTCCTGGATCCCTACTCCCAGCCAACCGCGGGTCACCTCGCCCTTGTCCTTGAGCTGACTGATAATGCCTTTGGCCATGTTGACCGGAATGGCAAAACCGATCCCCTGTCCGCTGGCGATAATGGCAGTATTGATACCAACTACCTCGCCGTCCATGTTCAACAGCGGGCCGCCGCTGTTGCCCGGATTGATGGAGGCGTCGGTCTGGATAAAATCGTCATACGGTCCCGATCCGATGATACGGCCCTTGGCGCTCACAATACCTGCGGTAACGGTCTGCTCCAATCCGAACGGACTGCCGATGGCGACCACCCAGGTTCCCACCTTGACTTGCTCGGAGTCTCCTAGTTCGAGGGGATCAATGTCCTTGGCGTCGTTGATTCGAATCAGGGCCAGGTCTGTTTTGGGGTCCCTGCCGATCAACTCGGCATCAAATTCTCTGTTATCGGCCAGTATAACCTTGATTTGGTCGGCATCTTCGATGACATGATTGTTGGTAACGATATAACCGTCCTCATCGATGAGAAATCCGGATCCCAGGCTTCGCTGTTTGAAATCACGCTGATGCCCGTTGCCCTGAAACGGGGCAAAAAAGTCATCGAAGGGATCCCGTTTTCCACCGAACGGGCTGCCGAAAAAATGGCGAAATACCGGACTGCCCCCTTTGATGGTCTTTACCGTTCGGATATTGACCACGCCCGGCCGGGCCCTCTCGGCCAGTTCGCTGAAATTCTCCGGCGCGGAAAAAGCATACGCGTCGGCACCGATTAGCGTGCCTGTCAGGCCTACGAAAATACCCAATGCCAAAAGACAACGTCGCAGCGATCCAACAGTCAATACTGATTTGCGCATGTCAAAAACCTCCTCGTGAATATCAAAACCTGTGTGAATTTCTTGACCTCAGCTTGCCCATCAATCATCGGGACAAACGAGACAGGCCATATTGCTGTACATGAACAAGATAAGCGACAATGGTTACAACAAAGTGACAGATAGATTACCAAACGGTAATTTCTCGACACAATGGATGGATCCGGGAAGGAACCGGGTCATGCAATCGCAATCACAGCCTGGTTTGCATCTGTTTTCAGGTGGATTCAGGAGGCGATGCGGTGAGTTCATCTTTGATCGCAGCAGCGATCTGTTCAAAATGATACGGTTTTTTAATATGAACACCGGCGCCCAAGCGTTGCGCTTCCAGCACATGTTCGGACTCGGAAAAACCACTGGCGATGATAGCCTTTTGACCAGGGTAAAGGGCCAGAATCTGCCGGTAGGTATCCAATCCGTCCATATCCGATTCTAAAATCATGTCCAGCACCAGGATATCTACAGGCCGATTTCGAACATAGGCAACCGCCTCCTCTCCGCTGGCAACGGAAGTGACATCGTAATCCAGACGTTTGAGCATAAATTCCGCCATATCACGCTGCTCTTTGATATCATCCACCACCAGAACCGTTTCACCCGATCCGCGATATCGGTCAATGGGAACCGTATCGTTACGGGCCTCCTCCTTTTTCCGTGTCAGGGGGAAATAAAGATCGAATACCGTCCCCTCATTCTCTAAACTATGGGCATCAATATAGCCGTTATGATCCTTGACCGTCCCCCAGACCACGGCCATACCGAGGCCTGTACCGCTGCGTCCCATTTTTTTCCGGGTATAAAACGGTTCGAAAATTCGTTCCAGGTTCTTGGCCGGAATCCCTATACCATTGTCGGCCACCTGAAGCCGGACATATTCACCTTCCGGAATCGTTTCGAACCCTTGTATGGGTTGATCGACATAACAATTGGAAGTGCGGATCCGGATCAGACCGCCATCGGGCATGGCTTCAGAAGCGTTGGTGACCAGGTTCATGATGGTCTTTTGCAGTTGGGTTGGTGATCCGATAATATTAAAAACCGTCGGCGACAGATCGGTTTCGACGATCACATCGGCATGGAACGATTTGAGTTTCACCAACTCCAGGCTGTTCATATATTGCTCAACCACCTGATTGATCCCGACCACATCGGTGACGGCCACGCCCCGCCGTGCCAGCGTCAACAAATCCTGAACGATGGCTGCGGCTTTTACACCAGACTGTTTGATGGTTTCCACGATAACACGTGTTTCGCCATCCTTGGGCATATCGAGAAGCAACAACTCGGGGTATCCCACCAGGCCTGAAAGGATATTGTTCAGATCATGGGCCACGCCGCCGGCCAATGCACCGATGGATTCCATCTTCTGTGCACGTTGCAGCCGGGCCTCCATTTTTTTCGTTTCCGTTATATCCGTAGAGACTTGAAGTTGCACCAGACGTCCGTCTTCCCAGACAATCGCGCGTGCATAAACGATATACCAGCGTTCGTGCTCCTTGAGTTGCTGTTCCCAGAAATGTCCGTTTCCAGGTCGGCCATTTTCATCCAGCAGCAAGTCGTCCCTGCACGGAATGCAGGGCGCATGCTTTCCGAAAATGGTTTCGTGGCAGGTCTTTCCGACGAGTTCTTCGCCATATGTTTTCTTCATGTGGCGATTGGCCAGCAAAATGGTGTCGGTTTCCATATCCGCCACATGAATATCGACATCGATACTGTCCAAAATGGTGGTCAATTGCTCATGGCTGTTGCGTAGCCGAGCCTGGGCCTCTTTGCGTTCCTGTATTTCCTTGTTAAGCTCACGATTGATACGCTTTAGTGCGGCGGTGCGTTCCTCGACCCGGCGTTCCAAACCCTGATTGATATGTTCCGTTTTACGTTTCTCTTTTTCAAGCAGGTAATTCAGATAAAAGCCTCTGCGCTGCCTGGTCTCGATCGAATAGCAGATCAGCATACCTAGGCAGTTGAGACCGATGAAATGCGTTCCGGTAATCACCTGGACCATGCTGTCGGCTTCAATCAGCCAGGCCAGCGAGGCTTCATATCCAAATGTGACGAGAATCCCGGCAATGGAGGCAGTGATGAATCTTGCATTGATGAACGTATATCCAAAGACAACACAAAAAATCGTTCCGACACCGTAAAAATAAGACTTCGGGGCTGGTGTAATGGCCACCATGACCACATAGGCAAAACCGGTAACAATGATATAGATTGCATTGATCGGCTGCCAGAGACGGCGGTAGGCGGCACTATAAGAAAAAACCAAACCAAGAAAAAAAACAGGGCAGACCATGCAATAGCGAATGAACCAGAGCTGATATTTTTGTTCCGGAAAGACGTACGCGTCCAACATGCCAAAAATGCTGAAAAACAAAATTGCATAAAGATTGCATCGGCGTAAATGGTCTATAGAACTGGCAAAAGAGGTCTGGCGAAAAAGTTTTTCCAGCGAACCATGATCGCCTGTAAACGATAGTGTCAGCGGATTGAGATGCAGACGCAAATTGCCGTTGAGGCTGGCTGGTCCGACGTTTTCAAGACCATTGCTCATCCTCCCTCCCCCCGGGCTGTCATCGTTCTATTTGTCATCATTTTCCATGCCAGCACAAGATGAGAATTCCGTTCAGATCAAGAAATTCACCCTGACGTCGCAATTACTGGGTTCCGGTTCGTATCCGCGGCAGGCGAAGGGTGAAAACGCTGCCCTTTCCCAATCGGCTGTCGGCCAAGATATCTCCACCATGAGATCTGGCAACAGACCTTGCCAGACTCAGTCCGAGCCCGGCCCCCTCGGTAGACCGGCTCTGGTCGCATCGAAAAAACCGGTCAAAAATCCTGGGCAAATTGTCAGGATGGATGCCAACACCGGTGTCTTTAATAGAAACGTTTACGGTGCTGTCTTTAGATTTACCATCAATCGCGCTGATGTCAATCGTTCCCGGTGTCGGCGTATATTTGATGGCATTGTCCAAGAGGTTGGCGATGACCCGCTGGAGCAATTTACGATCTCCTTCAACCATCAGGCAGTCCGGCATATCACATGTGATACGCACGCCCTGGTCCTCGGCCAGGGGGGCGAACAGGGCCGCGGCATCTCTAACGATGTCAGCGATGTCCACCGGTTCGGCGGCGATCTCATCGGTCCCCGCATCGGTTTTGGAGATCATCAGCATGGTGTCGATCATGTCCAGCAGCCGGTCACATTCTTCAATGATACTTCCGACAACGTCCAATTCGCCGGTCTTAGCGTCCGCTTCACCAAGGCCGATCTCAGCCATGCCGCGGATTCTGGCGATGGGGCTTTTCAGATCATGTGCAATATTATCTCCCATCTCGCGAATTCCGTCAATCAGTTCTTCAATGCGGTCCAGCATCTGGTTGAAGGTGACGGCCAGCCGGTCGATCTCCTCATGGCGGGACATGATCGGCACACGCCGGCCCAGATCGGAAACGGATATCTGGCGGGCCGTGCGGGTAACCGCCTCGACACCGGAAAGTGCCCGCCTGGCCATAAACCATCCGACAAGCACTGCCGTTATCATCAGGACGGACATGATGACGAAGAACATTTTCTTGAAAATCACGATAAAGGCCGTATCGTTTTCCATCGTATATCCAAGCTGGACAACAATCCCTTTTCCGATCACTCCGTATGCGATGCGAACCCGTTCCTGTCTGCCGGGAATGGTCAGGGTTTCGAAGGCCCGGGTGTGTCCAGCGATCAGCCGATGGACAGCATTCCGGTTAACTCCGATGGCCTGCCAATAGGACATGTTTGAGGACGAAAATGCCACACCGCTGGCATACAACAGGCGAAAAAAGACCTTTTTCTCACCGCTTGTCTGAGATTCGATCAATGCGGCGGCTTTGACTTCGTCCAACCCCTGGAGATTGTATATGGCTTCGAATTCTGAAAGTTTCTCGGAAAGGCGATCATCCAGTCGCTGTTTGAGCGTTGTGGTGATCAGGATATAAAAGAAAATAAAAGCCAGCCCACAGCTCAGTGTAAAAATAATTCCGTACCACAGGGTCAACCGAAAGGACAGTGTTCTGGGGAAATTAATCACCCTGGCGAAGGACATATCCCACCCCGCGAACCGTATGGATCAATTTCTGACCGAAATCTTTGTCCACTTTTTCACGCAGTCGGCAAATTCGTGCTTCGACCACATTGGTTTGTGGGTCGAAATGGTAGTCCCAGACATGCTCCATGATCATGGTCTTCGATACCACCCGTCCGGCATTTCGCATCAGGTACTCGAGGAGCGAATATTCAAGGGGCTGCAGATCAATCTTTGTGCCATCGCGACGCACTTCACGGGTCAACATGTCGATGCTCAAACCGGCATAAGACAAACGGGTCGGTTCGGCGGCGCCACTGGCCCGACGGATCAATGCCTGCACCCGAGCCAGCAATTCCGAAAACGCGAAAGGCTTGCCCAGATAATCGTCACCACCCATCTGAAGCCCTTTGACCCGGTCATCGATGGCACCTTTGGCACTCAGTATGATCACCGGGGTCTGTACCGACTCCTGCCGCATACGGCCAATCAGGGTGAGACCATCTAGGCCGGGTAACATGATATCGACAATGGCCGCATCATAGGCTTCGTTCAAAGCGAGATCCAGTCCGGAAATACCGTCCGAAGCGTGGTCCACGGCAAAGCCTTCCGCCTTGAAACCTTTTCTAACGAAAGAAGCGATTTTCAGGTCGTCTTCGACAATCAACAGTCTCATGGGACATCCCCGCATTCTCTGGGAGTTTTTTGGGATTTTTTGTTCATGATGAAATATAATTGAGCAATGGGTATTTGGCAAGCGGATGCGAACCATCGTCAATGAATGGCAGCAGGCGGCGGAAACGGAGATCCGGGAATGGATCGCGGCCAATATCGATTTCAGCGCGTACAAAAACAAGATGCCGTCCATGGGCGCCATCGTAAAACATTTCGGATCCGCCGACGACAAAAATCAGGTCGAACAGGTATTGCGGACGTTGGCTGTCCGATTCTGGCGAATCGTACACAAAGCCAAGGAAGATGTTCACGGCATCAAATTGTACCGCTGGCAGGACAATGCCTTCCTATCCTCCGTCACGGATCAGTACCGCAGCGAGTTTGAGATCATATGCGCGGCCGGGATCGAAGCTTCCCTTTTGACCGTAGAGCACCCGGGCCTGTTGGATGGCACTATAAGGGACCCACCCGTGGTCGTTCCAGATGCTGGGATCATCCTGGTTTTTCATTCGAAATTCGATTTCTGAGTCCTTCTCGCGAACGTACATGCGTACACGCTTGTTTTCCGGGAATGGATAATAGTAAATTCCCACCTTGTCTTTCATATCAGCCACTGTCCTTGATTCATTACGTAATAAACGCTAAGGAATAAAAATTTTATAAATTGGTTCAATTTAATTTATAAAATTTCCGTTCCAGCATCTCTGTCCAAATCCAATAGCGTCAAAAAGGCGCCTAACCAAAAAGGGGAAAAAATGCAAGCACGCAAGTTAGGTCGGACCGATATTTATCTGTCACCCGTCATCATGGGCACCTGGCAGACCGGCAAAGCCATGTGGACCGGAATCGAAGACGCCCAGAGCGAAAAAGCCATACGGGCGGCCATGGATGCGGGGATTACGACCTTCGATACGGCTGAAGTATACGGCAACGGCCATTCGGAAACCGTGTTGGGCCGCGCCATCGGCAAGGAACGTGAAAAGGTCACGATTTTATCCAAGGTTTTTTCCAATCACCTGAAATACAATCAGGTGCTCACCGCTTGCCGGCGCTCATTGAAAAATCTGGGAACCGATTATCTGGACCTGTACCAGATTCACTGGCCTCCCGGATCTTTCGGCACCAAACCGGTAGCGTTTGAGGAAACCATGAAGGCCCTGATGGAACTCAAGCAACAGGGAGCGATCCGCGCCATCGGTGTGTCCAACTTTTCATTGGACCAGTTGAAGGCGATCTCTGAAACAGGCCCCATCGATAGCCTGCAGCCGCCTTATTCACTGTTCTGGCGGCATGTGGAAACAGAGACCCTTGAATGGTGCCATCAAAACCAGGTGACGGTCCTGGCCTATTCACCCATGGCCCAGGGAATTCTTACCGGAAAATTTGCCGCTGACCACCAATTCGACAAAGGGGATCATCGCAGTGGCCATCGCCTGTTCGATCTCGATATTTTCCCCACCGTGCAGACGGCCGTCGACCAATTGCGCCCCATTGCCAGGCAAAAAGGCATCAGCATGGCGCAACTGGCTTTGGCCTGGGTGATCGCCAGGCCGGGCGTCTGCGCCATTGCCGGTGCCCGTAATGCCGAGCAGTCCGCGGATAACGCCCGTGCCATGCAAGTCTCCTTGACCGAAACGGAAATGGAGGACCTGGATCGTATCAGCCGCCCCGTTTGTGCGCTTATTGACGATGATCCGGTGCAATGGAAATGGTAGCAGGATCGGCCCACGCCAAGCCTATTGCTTTTTTGAAAAAGGCGTACTAAGGAGGAGAAGCTTCATAAATTAACGCGTGACCATCCGGAAATGGCCAATTTGTCCGATATCAGCGTTATACGATTTTTATTATCCTCGGAATATCAACCAGATGCCTTCGGTAATAATTTTCGTAAGCCTTGATCTTGACATAATTTGCCTATCTCTGGACAGACACGAACTCAAGTTATTTCATCCATTCCTCAATTTTTCGGACGATCACAAAGATAACCACCGGCTGGAGGGAAACATGGCCAAGGCGGCACTGAAATACCAACTGATCAATCCATAAAAGTCGATGTTGCCCTGTCTGCAGCGAAATCCAAATCGACATTCGAGAAAGGAATGTGATGAACAATCAAGCATTTCAGGATGCCTACCCCGATGACCTGAATCATTGCTACGGATGCGGCCGGCTCAATTCCGAAGGACTCCAATTGAGAAGCTACTGGGACGGAGACGAAACCATCGCCCGGTTTCGGCCACGGCCCAGCCAGATGGTCATTCCCGGTTATGTTTACGGCGGCCTCCTGGCATCTTTAATCGACTGCCACGGCGTCGGGTCTGCATCGGCCGCCGCAGGCCGGCAATGGCCCGAGCAAGCACCGATCCGATTCGTTACCGCCTCTTTGCATGTGGACTACCTGCGCCCCACCCCCATCGATACCGAATTGGAAATTCGGGGTACCATCCGGGAGGTAAAAGAAAAAAAAGTGATCGTTTCGGTAACCGTATGGGCAAATGGTCAAAGCTGTGCAAAAGGGCAAGTGGTAGCGGTCCGCATGCCCGCCAGCATGCTGAAAAAGTAGCTCCATGGCAATAATCGTTGTTGGCGAAAATCAAAGCGACACTGCCGCCAGCCTACACCCAACACCTGAACCGTATGGTGGCGTATTACCACGCTCTGTCGTAAATACAAAAATGGATACCTGTTAATCCTATGCAAGATCTGAAAGTCGCACTCATTCAGGCCGAACTGGCATGGGAAAATCCGGATGCCAATCTGGAACGGTTCGGCAAACGCATCGATCATCTGCGGGGCGCTGTGGACCTGATTGTCCTGCCTGAAATGTTTACCACCGGTTTCTCCATGCATCCCCAACGCCTGGCGCAACCGATGGACGGAAAAGTAGTGGCCTGGATGCACAAGCAATCCAAACGGGCCGGTGCCGACCTGGTCGGGAGTTTGACCATCACGGAAAACGGATGTTATTATAATCGGTTGGTGTGGGTCCAACCGGACGGCGCCCTGCATTGGTACGACAAAAAACACCTGTTCCGCTACGCCGATGAGCACCTTGTCTATACGGCAGGAAGAGATCGCCTGTCAGTGATCTGCCGCGGCTGGCGAATCCGCCCTTTCATCTGCTACGACTTGCGATTTCCCATCTGGACACGCAATCTGAACAACGTGTACGATGCAACGCTGTTCGTTGCCAATTGGCCCCAACGGCGTTCATCTCACTGGAAAGCCCTGTTGACGGCACGGGCCATCGAAAACCAATGTTATGTAGCCGGCGTCAATCGCGTGGGCATTGATGGCAACGATCACCGCTACAGCGGGGATACACGGGTGGTCAGCCCCGCCGGTGAAATCCTGGTCGGGGCCAGCCATGTTGAAACCAGCCTGATTTGTCGTTTTTCAGCTTCTGAATTGGAAAGCTGCCGCCGGGTATTTCCGGCCTGGAAGGATGCCGACGGGGATATGCTGAAAGCGTAAAATTAGAATCGGTCGAATTCAAACCCCTTGTCCGCCGGCAGATCGGGCTGCCCCGCCGCGTGATTGGCCAGCCGGTCACATCGTTCGTTACCGGGGTTGCCGGCATGCCCTTTGATCCATATGAAATTGACATCGTGGCGGTCGCACAGGGCCAACAACCGCTTCCAGAGGTCTGTATTCATGGCCTTTTCGCCATTGCTCTTTTTCCACGAGTTGTTTTTCCATCGACGAGCCCAGCCTTTGACAATGCCGTCTACCACATAGCGAGAATCGCTATATAACGTAACGGCGGCATCCGTTTCGAGTTGTTCCAGCCCGATGATACATGCCAGCAGTTCCATGCGATTGTTGGTCGTTCGGCGATATCCACCGGACAACTCCCGATCCCCTTCCGCAAAAGCGATAACGGTGCCGTAGCCACCCGGTCCTGGATTTCCCAAACTGGACCCGTCGGTGTAGATGACGAGTCTGTCGGATGGGTTCGGAGCGGCTGTTACAGTTTTGGAAGCACCGGATATTGGCCTTTTGCTACCTGCGGATCGGCGGGACGCTCGATTGCCCGAGGCCCGATGGTTCGCTACAAATGCACGGGCCTCCTCAATGGTCGCAAAGCCCTTATAGCGAGCGCCGTTGAAACCTTTGACCTGGGCCTGAGCACCGGTCTCACCAAACCACTGGGTGTAGACGCCGGGATGTCTACCGACGGCAACCGCGTAGTATTTTTTTGTTGGACCGGCCATACCGCCCCAGAATCCATGCCGTGGCCGCACCGTATAGACAAAGAACCGCCACGCTCATCAAAAAAGCGTACAGGATGGATCCTGTCAATTGGTACAGCAAGGGGAAAAAGAAGCCACTGCACATGGCAATAATGATGATGTGCATCAGAAGTGACGGGCCACGCATGAGAGGTGTCATCTTGCTTTCGGGTGATTGATCTTCAGTGCCCATCCGGAAATAGCCAATTGGTCGATATCTGCGTTATACGAAAATTTTTATTCTCGGAATATCAATCATCACATTACCCGATCTCTGTGGCTTGCACAAGGCAGTTTTCCAAATTGAATCTTCCCAAGTCCTTTATTTCGATTTTGGTTCTCGTTCAATAAATGTGGATATTCGACCTGACTTTAGGAGCATATTATGGCATTATAAGGGAAACGATCAATCGTATACGGGTTTCCACAGGCTGATTGATACCGGCTGTGAAACCATCGCCCTCAATAGAAAGGTCTCTTTACCCCATGCAAGGTCTGCAGCGATTTCTGATTATCGGCCTGACAGTGATGATGTTGGAAAGCACCGGTTGTGCGCAAGTGGTTGTCCACCATCCCGAGCCCATGAATGAGCCCCTTCCCAACCCTTTTAAAGGCTACACCCCTTATGCCGACACATTTTATTCAAATCCGGCGATCCCCCAAAATCTGGTGTACGACGATGTGACCTGGAAGAATTTGGAACCGCACGCTGCCGGCAGCATTGAATGGGATGCCCTGGAAGACGATTGGGAACAGCATGTCCAACTGGGCCGACGCATTGGATTTCGATTTAAATGCGCCGATCCCTGGACCGACGACCCAACCGACATCCCGGACTGGTTGGTGGCCATGGGCGTGCCGGTACATCCTTATGCCATCGACGGTGGTACGGGGAACCTGCCGGATTGGGACAATCCCGTTTTTCTGGATCAGCATGACCGCATCATCGCGGCCCTGGGCCAACGCTACAACAACGACCCACGCATCGCCTGGATCGATGTCGGAAGCTACGGCATCTGGGGGGAATGGCATCTCTATATGAACGATGACCTGGCAGCCTGTGAATATGCCAAGCAGCGCATCCTGGATGCCTATATCGATGCGTTTCCGGACAAACGCCTAGTGATTCCCTTTGATGATGATTTTGCCATGGCTTACATGGCCGAACGGGGACATGGCCTGCGTAACGATTGTCTGGGGACCCCGGCAGCCAACGACTGGTTCGACGAGTCCATGGATGCCCTGGGGCTGCAAATGGACCAATTGTCGGCAACGGGCATGATTGGCGGAGAATTCTGCGGTTCCGAGCAGGGCGCCCGTGAAGGGTTCGGTCAGCGATTCGATCAAAACCTGGATTTTATCGTCCGCAATCACTGGTCCTTCATCGGGCCGGCCGGCGGGAGCCTGCTGGTATCCAGCGGAAAGCTCCTGGAAAACGCCAAAACTGCTTACATGAATATGGGGTATCGCCTGCGCATCGATGAAATTCGCTACAACAACCCGGCTTCGAATCTTTTGCACTTGGCCATGATCATAGAAAACGAGGGGGTGGCACCATTTTACTATCCATGGCAGGCACAAATCGCTTTTTCCAGTAACGGCACCATTATGGCTGAATCAGCCGTTGTTGACGACGGATGGAATCCGCGGAACTGGATGCCTGGGGAAACGGCACTGGTTGCGAAAATCCCGACGCCTCACGTGCCGGGCCGGTACGACATCCTGTTTTCCATTCATGATCCGGATACCGGACAGCCGGCGGTTTTACTCGCCAATACCGGCAATGACGGCAGCAAACGCTATCTTTTAGGACAGGTGGAAGTGATGGCCGGCCCCCATGCCGCCGGAGACTTCGATCAGGATGGCGATGTGGACGCCAGCGACCTCGTTGAGCTCGCGGTCTCCTTTAATACGGCAACCGGAGATTCTGATTTCAATCCGGCGGCGGATATGGATGCCAATTATCGTGTGAATGACGCGGACCTTTCCGCATGGGTAAAGTGTTTTGGCCATTAAACAAAACGAAGAGAGGGAGTACCAAAAACTGGACGATGTGCTAAGCTATAAGTCAGATCAAGATTAGGGTATACAGAATTCTGTGCCGGAGCCACATATATTTATAGGTCTTTGTTAAAGAGTGTTTGACGGAAGGTTATGAGTTAATCAGGGGCTTGGGTTTGCAAACACCAAATCCTTGCGCAAAATCAACACCAATGTCATTGAGTATTTCAATTATGGTTTTGTTTTCCGCAAATTCAGCAATGGTTTTTTTCCCCAGAAGATGTCCAATGCGATTAATTGTTTCCGTCATTGCCCTGCCCACTTCATCTCGTTCGATGTTTTTCACAAAGCTTCCGTCAATCTTCAAATAGTCCACCGGCATATTTTTCAAATAACTGAAAAAGTTTGCACCGGTACCAAAGTCATCAACCGCAAATTGAATACCAATTTCCTTACATTTATTTATGAAATCTGTTGCGGCACGAAGATTTCTGACAGCAACCGTTTCAGTGATTTCAAAACAGATAGAAGCCGTATCAATGTTGTATTCGGCAACTTTTTCCTTTATGAAATCGTGGAACCCAAGGGCGTTTATTGAAGCGCCGGAAAGGTTTATGTTCACCATCAGGCCGGAATATGCATCATCAGTACGTATATTGTGAAATTCTGAAAAAACTTTATTGATCACCCACTTATCAATCTGTGGCATTAAGTTATACCGTTCCGCAGCCGGAAGGAAACGCCCCGGCGGGATAATCTCCCCACCCTCGGATACCATTCGTAAAAAAATTTCCAGATGCTGCCGGCGTCCCTTGCAATCGACCAGGGCCTGATACGTCTGATAATACAGCGAGAACCGATCTTCCTCCAGCGCGGATTTTATACGCTCCACCCAACTGACTTCATCTCGCCTGGCTGTCAATTCCGCCTGATTGTCCTGAAAGAGACAAAGGCGTTGGCGGCCGGATTCTTTTGCCCAGTAACAGGCCGAATCCGCTTCATTGATAACATCCTCAGCTTTACTACTTTTGCTGGAAAAAGACGTCATACCGATGCTTATCCCAATGGGATGAACCTTTCCATCATGAAAAAAATGAAACTCTTTGACGCCGCTAAGAATGTTGTTGGCGATGATTTGCCCGCGTCCTTGATCGCACCCTTCGAGGAGAAGTCCGAATTCATCTCCGCCAAGGCGTGCCAGTGAATCACTGGTCCGAACCTGGGCGCTTATGATCTGTGACAATTGTACGAGCAGTTCATCCCCGGCAGCATGACCACAAGTGTCATTTACAATTTTAAATCCGTCAAGGTCCATAAAACAGAGCAGACCTGATTTCCCATCAATCTGCGCCCGTTCAATGGCCCTTGCAACCCGTTTCTCAAATTCACGGCGATTAATCAGCCCGGTCAATGCGTCGTGGGATGCTTCCCAGAATTGCTGTTTCAACTGTTCACGAAAAATGGTGACATCACTCAGGCAGAGTACGCCGCCAGTCAATTTTCCGTTGTTATCCACTAAGGGAACTGCCTGCTCTTCCACAGCGATTGTCCGATTGTCATCGGCAATCAGAGAACAATTCCCTTGGCAGGAAGCCTGTCTTTTTGTATGAATTGCCTTGTAAAGTGAACTTTCAACTTCTGAGTTGGTCTGGTCGTCAATCAGTGTTAAAACTTCAGATATGGGTTTCCCGTTTAATTCGTAAAAAGAACGTCCAATCAGTTTTTCTGCAGCAGAATTAAGATAAACAAGGGTTCCTTTTTCATCCGTACGAAGCACCCCATCACGAACAGACTGGAGTGTAACCTCTACCTGTTGTTTTTCGCCAAACAATTCAGCTGAAAGTTGTCGAAGTTTTTTAATGGGGAGAAGCCACAGCACCGTCAACACTGATGCCCCAAGAACCAACCCAAGAACACTGCTGATCAATGTGTTGTGAATGACGTGGGAAAGGCTTGAACTGACAACAACCTTTCCCACGATCTGATGGATATCATGGAGCGCGTAGCTTCGCTGCATTAAAAAGGTTTCCTGTATGGGGTTCCCGGCCGAAGTCAGTTCATTTTCTTGATCATCGAAAATCTGGACAAATTCGTTTTCCAATAGAACGGGTTCCCGGTTGAGGATTCCCTGCATCTGGTTTTCTGCAAACATCCATGTTTGGGGAAGTTTTGTGATTATTTCTTCTTGCGCCTTGGCCTTGATCTGCGCTTTGAACGTGAGTGCTTGTGATAAATCACTGTAGGCAATAAAACAGGATACTGTGGGAAGGCTTAAGACCACAACCACGCATATGGCCAGGGATAGATGGAAGAACAGTCTATCAATCTTTTCCGAGGTGGAAAGTACCATTCGTTCGGTATTACCGGACCGGATAACAGCCGTTTTGTTTTAAAATCTCTACACCTTCTTTAGAAAACACAAAGTCAAGGAATGCGTTGACCTGAGCAGAGCGGCCCGCCTTTGGGAGAATAAAGTAAAACCGCTTGACAATGGGATAATCACCGGCAATGCAGGCCTCGACGGTGGGTGCCACACCGTCAAATGTCAATGCGTGAATATCTCTTTTTTCAGAAAGGATTAAGGCCAAAGCGGTCACGCCAAAGCATCCGGGCGTCTTCTCAATCATGTCCACAGCTTCTTGATCGGTTGCAGCGAAAAGAAAATTCTTGTTTGCTATGGCAATATCCATCGCTTTGTCCAGTTCAGGGGAAAGAGCTTTGATCTGTTTGCTATTATCGTCTTTGGCCTGGCGGACAAGGGGACGAATGGTGGATCCATCCGGCCATTTTTTTAAAACCCCTTTGTATATGTCCACGAGCTGTGATTGTGTGACGGCATCAACCTTTGTCTTGTTTGAAACTGCAAAAATCGTTGGTGTACGCGCGTATTCAATGGCAACAATTCCCTTTTTCGACTCGGCTTCTTTTAATGGCCGGGCGCTGAGGCCGATCTGAATACGGCCTGTGGGAACGGATTTTATGGCGCCGCTGCTTCCGATACTTGGCAGGACATTAATTTTAACTTCAGGATTGTTTTTTTGGTATGCTTCGGCAAGCCACCCCATTGTACCGAGGGCATTGCCGGTTCCGCCTATTATTATGGCAGCTGAACAGGTTGTTGCAGTGAAATAAAAAAATGTGAGCATTAAAAAAAATACGGACAATGAAAAGAACTTTCGTTTTGAATGAAGCATTATTTTTTCTCCTTATGTGCTATATGTTGTGGGTACTGGAGCCAAGTGCCTCCCCCCGGTAAAGCTTTTTACCAATACCACCCCACAGTCCCTGTCACCCCGCGCGTAACATCATAATCCACCTGGAGCATAAGCGGAATATCAAAATAGTCCGGGAAGTAGCTTAGGCCGCCACCGTACATGGGCTCAATCTTGGTATCGGATGATGCTTCGTAAAAAGAACCAGTTGCCGCGGACTGGCTCAATTCGCTCTCGGTGTAAGCTGTGAACCCCGCAATAGCGTTGAGATACAGATTGCTGGAGCCCAGCTCCACGCCCAACTTGCCATAGAATCCGACTTCAGTTCCCTTGCGAACCGCTTCCAGCGCCCGGCAGTCGTCATTGGGACACGGGAAGGCAATGGTCTGTTCGGGAAGGTTATCGTCGCCATGGGGAATGAAGGGAATGCCGAAGGCAAACATCAGATCGAATTTACCGGCAGGGATGTCCTTGGCACCGGTCTCAACGGTTACGCTGTACTGTTCCGCTTCCCCGCCGTCACCGCCGCCGACGGCAAAAAAACCCGCATCGGCATTCGTTGCAATGAACATGGCAACCATAGCAAGGCAAAGAAAAGCAACGTGTTTACGCCTCACGAGTCTTATTGCCACACAAGCCAACAAACCGATCATCGTCATCATCACAATCATTTTCCTGCTGAAGGTAAGGTTCTTTGCCGAGGTTTGGACAAAGCAGCCGCTGCCCACTTCCACGTAAGGAACCGGTTCGTCCGCAACAATAGAGACCACGGCGTCGTCGGTGTGCGTAAAGGGGCCGCCGGTGGTCACTGTCAGGCGAAACCGCAACTGCCGGCCGTCACTTCCGCCGGAAGGTGCGATAAAGCTGGCCACGGCCTGTTGGGCATTGGCAAGTGTCACCACCGGACCATCGATCTGCTGCCATTGGTAAACGGCAATGCCATCGGGATCATATGAACCGCTTCCGTCAAGGGTGACGATTGAATCCACCGATGATTCAATATCCGGGCCCGCATTGGCTACCGGGGGATAGGCCAAATTCGAGCCGATACCACGGATCGCTTCGGATGCAAAGGGCGAGTACATCACCACTGGCAAAGTGAGATCCTCATCCTGATCGTGAATAAGGGCATCAATGGCGGCCGTTTCCGTCGTCCCCCACCAATTGTCGGTCATATCGATCGGAGCCCTTCCCGCCTGCCAGTCATGCAGATATACGGAAAAACCGGCATCTTCGGAAAAAATGAAATTGTTCCCGTTAGCAAGCAGCGTGTAGGTTGCATTTTCGAGGGCCGTGATACCCACCTGCCCGGCCGCCGAACTTTCCGAACGGAGATCATTGCCCTGAATGGTGATATCGGCGATGGCATTCACATCCGCCGAATCGCTACCATCCAGGGTGACCACATCGCCGGCGGAAACGGTCTGATCGTTACCGGGCGCCGCGATGGTTGTCTCTTTTATCTGAATGGAGATGTCATCGACATCCTGTAACCCGCCCGTATCGCGCACCTGCAAAGAGAAAGTCAAGGTATCGCCCGTATTGTCGACGTCCGGCGCGATGAAAGACGGTCTGGCCGTATCGGCATTGATCAGGTCGACGGCCATGCCACCCGTTTGGGTCCAATGATAGGCAGCGATGCCGCCATCTGCGTCCCTTGATGAAGAACCGTTTAGATTGACTGTCTCACCTTGCAGCACATTGAAATCCTCACCGGCAACGGCTACGGGATAAATATTGGTCAGGTAGAAGCGGATATTTACGGTATCGCTCGCCTGCAGCCCGCTCTGATTGGTAACGGTCAGTTCGAAGGTCATTTCCTCGCCGGCAACGGTCGCCGCAGGGACTTCAAATGTGGTTATGGCTGCGGCGGGGGTATCGAGAATCACGGATCGGCCCGACGTCTGCTGCCACCGATACCCGGCAATGCCGCTGAATGGGTCGTGGGATCCATTGCCGTTCAAGGTTACCTGGACGAGCGGCGGCGGATCGGTAGGGTCTTCCGGCGGCCCGTTCAACTGAACATTCTGATCCCCTCCGGCGGCTGCCTGCGGTGGTTCGATGGTACCGATGACGGTCACTTCAGTTGTTCCGGTTGATTGTACCCCGCTGTTGCCGGTCACGGTCAGATCGAACCGCAGCGTGTAGATATCGCTACCCGGATCCGGTGCGGTGAAGGTGGCCAGTGCACTGTTCGCATTTTGCAAACTTACAGCCGGTCCACTGGTTTGCACCCATTCATAGGCGGCGATGCCCCGGGCCGATTCATCCAGCTGCAACCGGATAGCGGACCCGAACAATTCGTCCGAACTTCCCACAATGGTGTTGCCGTTTAAGGCAACGTCGTTGGATCGGGCGGCGATGTCTACCGCACGACCGTTGTTGAGGAAATAATTGCCGTCAATAACGCCGCCTTCGGCGGAAAAGAAAAGCCCGGTGGAATTGCCGTAAATCTGATTGGCGCTGACGTTCAGGTTTCCGCTGGTGGAAACCGCCTCTTCGCCCAGCAAGGCACCGAAACCTCCGGAACTGCTGAATCTGATCGCATTATCGGCGATCCGGGGCATGGCATTCACCGTGGCAATCATGGCATTGTAGTCCGGTGCGTTGCCCCCGTACTCGACCACGTTATAGGTCATGCTTGATCCGGTTGCCAGGACATCGTCCCAATCCTGACTGGTATCGCTGAAAACGATGGTGCCCCACGGCGAACTGTGGTCCTGGGCCGTGAACAAAATGGGCTGGGTCTGATCACCATCGGCCACCAGCGTACCCTGAATGGTCAGGTTGTACCCCCGGCTTGTATCCGGCCTGGACTGAAAAACCACCTCGACTCCCGGATCAACGGTCAAGGTGGCGCCCTGGGCCACGACAACATCGCCGAGTATGCGAACCGGACTATCCACCGTCGTCCAGCGGCTGTCCGCATCAATTACGCCGTTAACGTCCAGGGCAAAGGTAGCGGTGGGCATCAGCATCGCTAGCAGCAAGAGGACTGGAATAAACCTGCAACGAAATTCAATTCTCGTTATCTTCATGCGGCCTCCATATGCACCTGATGGGCAGGCGCATAAATGACATTGTTGTAAATGGTTCCAATTGGATGGCACGATTTAAAAACGAATCGGCTGCCTCGGGGTCAAGGTGACCGACAGCATCACCTGGTTTTTTGTGTAATCATTCAAATCGACGTTGGAGTTGATCTGACTGTAGGTGTAGTTCAGGTTTAAGCGTAGCCATGGCAATGCCTGGTATGCCAATCCGGTCTCGCCGCCCCAAACGGAATCCTCCCGGTCAGGTGTTTCGTCGATGTACAGGCTTCGGCGATAGCTGCCGCTCAGGGTACCTGTCAGCCGTTGTGCGATGGGATAGGTCACCTCTGTGGCAATTTCATAAAAAGGGTTGAAACCAAGGTTTTCGGCACCGAAAAACGCCTGATCATAGCCTACACTGCCGTTGAACGTAATGGTCCCGCCCGGCCCCCACTCATAGGCGACATTGATGTTTCCGACGATGCCGTCGTCATCGCCGCTGAACTCGTTATCCCGATAGAAATAGCCGAAGCTGAACTCGAAACGGGTGTCCGCCCGTTCGTCCCAGGCGAATCCGATGATGGGGCTGTAAACCTGGTAGTCTTCCGCATCGTTCATGTAATCCAGGTAAGTATGGCTGTAATCAATATAGACATCGAAACGCCGGCCGAACCGCTTGATCAGCCGTATGCGGGCGCCCAGATCTTCGAAATCCTCGGAGGTGTCGAAATCGCCGATCGTATACTGCCCTTCCATTTCGATGGCATAGCGGTTGGGTAAAAACCAGTAGGTCATCGCCAGTTCCGGCTGATGGTAGGAACTGTCCTCAATGGTGATATCGTCATTTTCGAGGACGTAGTAGGTATAAGTCAAATCGATCTGACTTTCGGCACCGAACTGACTGGAAATCCCCACTGTGGCCGTGTTGCTGAAATAAGGATTTCGACCCCGCCTGACCGTGGTATCATCCCCGGTGAGTGGGTCTTCGGTGTGCATATAGGCATTGCTGGCCGTCAGGCTGGTTCCCCGGGCGATGGTCAATGAGCCTTCCAGTGTGGCGGTATGGCTCGTAAATGTGTATTCAGGACGGTTAACATAGGCATTGTAGCTGGGATTGTAGGAAATTCCCAGGTTTCCATGGCGCCCGGTCCAATTCAAATCTACGCCGGGCCTGATCGAGGTAACGACATCGTGGTCCGCTTCGGTCGGAGACAAATCAATGTTGTCGTCATAGTTAACACCTCCCCCAACATACGGGTTGATCGTCAAATCGGCATGGACCAGGCAAGGTAAGTTCAAAGCCAACATCAGCCAGCACAGTATAAATGCAAAACCGCCATCTTTTATGGACGGATGATTCGATCCTTTCTTAGCCTGGCAAGGGATCATCTCTTTTCTCGATAGTCGCTGCACGGGTATCGGTCCTTGTCTGTTGCCCATGGGAGAACGAGCATGTTCGGATAACATTAAATTTTAATCAGGATCGTAACATATTTTAATAACATACCGGGAAATTGGAATCAATGGATTCTTATTGACAGAATTGGCATTTTAAACATAAGGGTCACTGGCGTATACACTGTGAACCAGTTACAATGCGATTATAATATGAATGTAATGCCAAAGCGCTTGCTGCTTATCTTGGCCATTGCCGCGATGACGGTTCTTTTTTTCGTTGGGGGGCCAAATTACCATTCTGCACGCTCGGTCAAGGCTTTCTGGAATCTCGGTCACATTGTCTATTTTGCTGTATTTCCGCTTTTGCTGACCCCTTTTACGGTATTTCAAAAACGGCGACACTGTGTTCAAATTGGCTTGATCCTTCTTCTCACCGTGTGCCTGGCCGCTCTGGTCGAGTGGCTACAGTATGGTCTTGATCGCACCCCTGATTCGGGAGACATGTTCAGGAATCTGATCGGTGCCGGTATCGCCATCAGTTTTTACCTACCGGCCGCCAGGGCCATGCCCATCTTTGTGCGGCGCATTGCCATGTTCGTCTTCACGGGATTGGCACTCACCCAGCTTGTCCCCGTCGGTATCGCCGCCCTTGACGAGCACGCAGCCCGCCAAAGCTTTCCGATAATATCCGACTTTCAGTCCCCCGGGCAGATCCGGCGCTGGTCCGGAAGTGCCGTCATCACCCGAGCACCGAATATCGGAAACCGTGGTAACTGGGCAATGCAAGTTCATCTGACCACGTGGCAATACTCCGGCTGTGCATTAAACCATTTCCCCGGTGATTGGCAGGGGTATCAATGGTTTCAATTCAGGGTTTACAATCCCGCTGACCGCCCTATCGCCATCACCTGCCGCATCCATGACCAGATCCATACCCAAGGCATTCAGCGCTACGACGACCGATTCAACGGCACCTATCGCATAGCTAGCGGCTGGAACACCATCAGGATCTCTCTGGCAAACTTACAACAGGCACCCGCCACGCGCCGAATGAACCTTCGACGCATTTACGGTGTGGGCATTTTTGCCAGCCACCTGCCTCACCCGCAGATAATTTATATCGACGATGTGCAACTAAAATGATCCACCGATTTCTTGATGCAGGTTTCACCACAAAAAAAAGCAGGCCCCGCAAGGGAATCCTGCCTTTTTAAAATAGCAGATCGGGATTTTATTGGTGTCTGTTCAGAAATAGGTAAACTTGGTTGAGATCAAGGCTTTCGAACATTTTTACCGCAGGCATATGGTTGATATTGTCGAGGATAAAAATGTTCGTATAACGCAGATATCGGACAAATTGGCCATTTCCGGATGGGTACTTATTAACGAACCAGCCTTTTGTATAAGGTCGCACACCCTATCAACCCCGCTCCTATCATAAAGATGCTGAACGGTTCCGGTATGGTCGCTATATCCGCATTCGATGGAATGGCATTGGAAAGACCTGCAAATCCAAATATCATTATGGATGAAAAAATGACCGACAGTATTGGCTTCATGGTATTACCTATTGTCTCTGTGTAAAAATTATTGAATCAAAATAATTTCAATGTAATTGAGAAACAGACAAGCACCAATCATGCCATAATTTAATTGTCTATATATTCAAATAGATACCATTTTTCATCCATTTTAAATCATGTAATTTTCTACATAAACAGCGGGAAATCCGCGCCATTATCATGTAAAATATTTCACAATCTGTAAAAGCAGGTAGAACAAGTGGTAGGATTGGCATTTTACAACGGGCGACCACCAACCAAAGGCTTTTGTCTGTGTGCGTCCGTGGCCCCAAAAACCGTACCTGTTCACGGGGTAGAAGCAGCCAATACCTGTAAAGCACAGCCGGTAAGCGTTTGCAGGGCGCCGTAGATGCACGGCTTCGGACACGCAGACGTATGGGGCATACAGCGGTGGCCCCCAAAAACTGGACAATGTGATAAGCTATGAGGCAGACCAAAATTCAGGAGGATCTGACTATGGGTAAAAAACGCAAAACACACAGTCCACAGTTCAAGGCAAAGGTTGCTCTGGCAGCCATCAAAAACGACGAAACTGCCTCTCAGATTGCCAGCCGG
>PDWJ01002195.1_pt1 | contig 57790 bp, 50 predicted proteins | sample 1430881 | NCBI WGS metagenome assembly PDWJ01 (sample SAMN01162460, study PRJNA174530) | Oral metagenome, whole genome shotgun sequencing project. | biome: Marine environment; feature: Marine mammal; material: Swab sample of the gingival sulcus; isolation source: swab sample of gingival sulcus...
GCCAGATCGACTTCTGGCACACTCCGAACCGGGCGGCGCGCTCGTATTGGTAGGCGTCGGGGTGGTCGCGAACGTCCTGAGCAAGCTTTTCGGGGTCAATCTTGCGGATTTTCCTGCGCTCATAAGGCCTTGGATGTAGGCGTTTCGACCAGCGTTTAAGCGGGGCAATCCCCACGCCGAACCGCTCTGACGTTTCTTCGAAGCTCAGCCCTTCCTTCTCCCGGATGGAAAGAACGTGGCGGCGGAAGGAAATTGGACAGGTCATAGGTGCATAGTGTCATAAAATTACCGTTTAGCTATAGAACAAGCGATGCCTCATCCGAAGGCGAATGTTGGAGAGCGGCACCCCTTCCGGGCGGAGAGCTATGCATTATCAAAGTGATGGAACCGAACGACAAAGTGTGGTTGTCGCGGTCACTTTTCTGGGGCGGGCACGGTCCGGTATGTGGGCCTCACACACAACAGCCATAGAGAGAACGTGCTACAACCAAAATGCACAATCAGAATTGTGTCGTTTGGCTATAGCTTGCCGAATGATTGGGTTTGGCGCAGGGCGGGGACAGATCAGGCCGCGGTGTTGTGACACCTTGGTGGTTGCTCTGTTGGCCCTTCTGCCAGAAGCAGGCAAACGGCGCAGCCCATAGACCAGCAGCGTGTCCGGTTTCGAATGACATCACTCGTGCCACCAACCACCTTGCGATCATCGGCCCGAGGCGTTTGGTGCAAGCTGCTCTTCAATGAGCCAAAACTGATCTGGCGCATGCGGCCCTCCTCACTTTTAAAAAAAAGTGATTTGGAAAACCAGATCAGCGCACGAAATCAAGAGCCGTTGGGCAGGCCCAGGCAAAAGCTTTGCGGCGGGAAACCGGGGCATTTGTGGATAAGCTGCTTTTGCAATCGGATTTGTGTCGCACGGCTGCAACGCGCCGAAATTGTTAACTTTCGGCAGCGTTACATGATTCAGGTTTTTCGATGCCGCCTAAGGCAGCTCAATCGCAATCGCCGTGCCTTCGCCACCGCCGATGCAAATCGCCGCTACCCCGCGTTTCAACCCGCGTTTTTCCAGCGCATTCAGCAATGTGACCATGATCCGGGTGCCAGAAGCCCCGATCGGGTGCCCCAGCGCACATGCCCCGCCATTGACATTCACAATATCGCGGGCAATGCCCATCTCGTGCATAAAGGCCATCGGCACCACGGCAAAGGCTTCGTTGACCTCCCACAGGTCCACATCAGACACCGACCAGCCGATTTTTTTCAGCAGCTTTTGCGCCGCCGGCACCGGAGCCGTGGTGAACCAGCCCGGCTCCTGCGCATGGCTGGCATGGCCCAACACCCGGGCCCGCACTTTCAGCCCCTGCGCTTTGGTGGCCTCTGCGCTGGCCATCACCAACGCCGCCGCCCCGTCCGAAATCGAAGACGCATTCGCCGCCGTCACGCTGCCATCCTTGCGGAATGCCGGGCGCAGCTGAGGGATCTTTTCCGGGCGGGCTTTGGCCGGTTGCTCATCGGCCCCGATCACCTGATCACCGCGGCGCGATTTGATGGTGACCGGCGCGATTTCACCGTCAAACGCCCCGGATTTCTGCGCTTCCAGAGCATTCGACAAAGAGCCCAGCGCGTAATCATCCTGCATTTCACGACTAAAGTTGAATTTATCGGCGCAAAGCTCGGCAAAGACCCCCATCAGGCTGCCCTTGTCATAAGCATCCTCAAGCCCGTCCAGAAACATGCTGTCCTGCACCGTCTGATGGCCGATCCGGGCACCGCCGCGCATTTTGGGCAGCAGATAGGGGGCGTTGGTCATGCTTTCCATGCCGCCCGGAGCCTGTCCTTGGCCGGCGGGCAGAACACATCCCATCAGCAGCTCTTCGATCTGATCGGGACGCGCGCCGGCATCCTCAACGGCCGCCTTGATGGCCGCTCCGCCCAGCTCAGAGGCCTCAACAGTGGCAAAATCACCCTGGAATCCTCCCATTGGCGTGCGTGCGGCACCGGCAATCACTACATCAGTCATATTATTTTCCCTCATTTTCGCTAAATTCTCTGCCCTACGCATACCGAATAGTAAGGATTGGCGTCTAGGGTCGATTTAGGAAAACTTACGGAGCAACGGATGCAACTGCAAACTGAAACCCATGCCGATACCCTGATCGTGACCACAACCATGCCGCGGATTGACGCCGGGGTGGCGATTGAATTCAAGGATGACATGCGCAGCGCCTGTCAGGGTGGACCCGAACGGGTGGTTCTGGATATGTCAACGGTTGATTTTCTGGACAGCAGCGGGCTGGGGGCTGTTGTCGCAGCGATGAAGCTGCTGGCCCCGGCGCAAAAGCTGGAACTGGCCGGGTTGACCAGCAATGTGCAAAAGGTGTTTCGCCTGACCCGGATGGACAGCGTGTTTACCATCCATGACACCGCAGATGCCGCACTGGCACCGCATTAGCCATGATAGGTTCGACACAAGCCAAGGCAGCCCCGCCCACTTACCAGTATCAGACACCGTTTGACTATGAGGCCGATCACATGCCCCAGCCCGTTTCCCCTAAAGACAGAAAAATTCACCTCCGATTTGCAGCCAGTGAAATTGGCGTGCGCAAAGCGTTAAAGGATGTGCTGAACGGGCTTCGTTTTCTGAAGCTTTCGAACGAACAACTCGGCCGGATCGAGCTGGTTCTGGCCGAAGTTCTGAACAATGTGGTGGAACACGCCTATGCCGATCACAAAAATGGGCGGGTTGATTTGCAGATCGTGCCCAGCCAGGGGTTCCTGTTCTGCAAAGTGATGGACCAAGGCCGCCCCATGCCCAACGGCATCATGCCATCGGGGAAAAGAGCTCAGCTGAACTGTGCGATGAATGATCTGCCCGAGGGCGGTTTTGGTTGGTTCCTGATTCGCAGCCTGACCCAGAATCTGCATTATTTCCGGCAGGGACGGGAAAACCGGCTCAGTTTTCAAATTGCGCTCCCTCCCTCCTGTGCCGGTAAATAGCCCACAGGCAGAGCGACATTTAAATCACCGGGGTGGGTTTTGATCCCGAAATCCCCCCATTGGCGTAAAATCAATGGGGTATAAGCCCAAGAAGCATGATCATAGCTGTGTCGTGTGGCTGCTTGCACTTATCGGCAGGAAATCTGCCGATCTTACCCGGTGATCACCCGCGGCACATCTTGCTCTGGAACGCCCGGCCTTTAACCTGAAACATCAAGTGGCGCACACCTCTCGGAAATACCGAAGGCGTAGCAAGGTCTACGTGCCTCATGCCAATGGTCGAACGCTTTGGATATGCCAGAATTTCTGCATTAACCGCGATAGGGGCAAAAAGCCGCGATTATGCCGTATTTGTTCCCAATCTTGAACAAAATGGAGCGCAATAAAGCAAGGGTAGCTGCATATAGCTTCCCTCGGCATCGTGTTTAACAGCCCCCACCCAGTTCACGATGCCGAGGCCTCCTTTTTCCTCCCTTTGAAATTTCCATTGGTTTTTTACACCCGGCAGCCTAGGCTTGGCCAAATGTGTCAAGGGATGAGGCGATCATGCGTGATTTCCAGCAACCGGGCCGCTCGGCGGTGTATGCCTGCAATGGGATGTGCGCCACCTCGCACCCTTTGGCGGCGAAAACCGCGATTCAAATGCTCGAAGCTGGCGGCAATGCGGTGGATGCCGCGATTGCGGCCGCGGTTTTACTGGGGCTGTGCGAACCACAAAGCACCGGAATCGGGGGCGATTGCTTTGTGCTGGTCAAACCGGCAGGCAGCGAAAAGATCACGGCGCTGAATGGCTCGGGCCATGCGCCGGCGGGGCTGTCTGCCGATGCGATTCGCGCCGCCGGGCATCAGGTGATGCCGCTCGATTCAGCCAATGCGGTCACCATTCCCGGCGCAATCGACGCGTTTTGCCGGCTGTCTGAGGATTGGGGTAAGCTGGGCCTGAAAGCCAGTCTGGCCCCGGCGATCCATTACGCCGAAGCCGGCATCCCGGTGGCCCCGCGGGTCGCGTTTGACTGGGCGCATGAGGCGCATCGGCTACAAGGCGCGGCCAGAGAGTATTACCTGAATGCGAGTCAGCCTTTGCAGACCGGCCAAATGTTCCGCAGCCCTGCGCAAGCCGAAGTGCTGCGCCGGATTGCTCTGCATGGGCGCGATGGGTTTTATCAGGGCGAAGTGGCGCAGGATATGGTCGATTCGCTGCAAAATCTGGGCGGGGCGCACCAGTTGGGGGATTTCGCCGCCGCCCAGTCGCAATACACCACGCCGATCAGCGGGATTTATCGTGGCTATGAGCTGGTCGAACATCCCCCCAACGGTCAGGGTGCCACCGCGCTTTTGATCAACAATATCCTGTCGCATTTTGACCTGCACAAGCTGGACCCTTTCGGCCCCGCCCGCGCCCATCTCGAGGCCGAGGCCGCCCGGCTGGCCTATGATGCCCGCGATCGTTTCATCGCTGATGCGGCCCATACCACCCGGCTGGATCATATGCTGGCGGCTGAAACCGGCAAAAAATTGGCGGCGCTGATCGACCCGAACCGCGCCATGGCCTGCGCCCATACGCGGTCAGAAAACGTGCATAAGGATACGGTTTACCTGACGGTGGTCGACAAGGATCAGATGGCGGTATCGATGATTTACTCGATTTTTCATGCTTTTGGCTCCGGGATTGCTTCGGATAAATTCGGCATCCTGTTTCAAAATCGCGGCGCGGGGTTCAGCCTGATCAAGGGCCACCCGAACGAAGCCGGCGGCAATAAGCGCCCGCTGCACACCATCATTCCCGCCATGCTGCGCCACAATGGACGGCTGGTGATGCCCTTTGGCGTGATGGGCGGGGCGTATCAGCCCAATGGCCATGCGCGGGTGTTAAGCAATATGATTGATTTCGGCCTGTCACCGCAGGCGGCGATTGATGCGCCCCGCAGCTTTGCCTTTGACGGTGAGATGAGTGTGGAGCGCGGCTATGACGATCAAACCCGCGCCCGGCTGGCTGAGATGGGCCACAAGGTCAGTATCCCACACACAGCGATTGGCGGGGCACAAGCAATCTGGATTGATCATCAGGCCGGGGTGTTGATCGGGGCGTCTGATCCGCGCAAGGATGGTTGCGCGTTGGGATATTAGCGACGAATGAGTGAAACGGCCCGGAACTGCGGGGCTCAGTTCATCTGGAATTGCGGCGGGTATTGACCGTCTTCGAAATCTCCGAACAGCTCGGACAGATCCGGGTGGCTCACCGGTTCGCCGGTGTAATCGGCCACCAGATTTTGTTCTGAAACATAAGCCACATAATAGCTTTGGTCATTCTCGGCCAACAGGTGGTAGAAAGGCTGATCCTTGTTCGGGCGCACATCCTCGGGGATGGCGTCATACCAATCCTCGGTATTGGCAAAAATCGCATCCACGTCAAAAACCACACCCCGAAAAGGGTGCTTTCTATGACGCACAACCTGACCCAAACGGTATTTCGCGTGTGATTTTAACATTGATTTTCAGCCCTCTTGCCCCTCTATTAATACTTCGTTCATGGTGTTGTCCATGCCGGATCACTAAATTTTGAGGAAACAGTCTGTGGAATTATTCCTGACAGTGTTGGAAATCGTCGCGCCGGTTTTTACCTTAGGCGCCATTGGTTTTATCTGGGTCAGGCTGGAATTCGAGTATAATATCGCCTTCGTCACCCGCCTGACCATGACGCTTTCGGTGCCCTGTCTGGTCTTTGTGTCACTGATGCGCACCCAGATCAACCCGGCGGCGCTGGCGGCCCTGACACTGGCGGCGATTGTCGCCTATGCGGTGGTGACTGTGGCGACGTTTGTGCTGATCAAAGCCGCCGGTTTGTCGACACGCACCTATCTGGCACCGCTGATTTTCGGCAATACCGGCAATCTGGGCCTGCCGCTGGCACTGTTTGCGTTCGGAGAAATCGGGCTGGATTACGCCGTGGTGGTGTTTGCGGTGATGGCGGTGCTGTCGTTTACCTTGGGGATCTGGCTGGTTTCGGGCGGGGGGTCGCCGGTGAAAGCGCTGAAAGAGCCGATGGTGGCGGCCACATTGCTGGGCGCTTTGTTCATGTGGCAGGGCTGGCGGACACCGGATGCCATCACCAACACGCTGGAACTGATCGGCCAGATGGCGATCCCGCTGATGCTGCTGACTCTGGGCGTGGCGGTGGGCCGGTTACGGGCCAAGCGATTGGGGCGAGCGCTGTGGCTGTCGGTGGCCAAAGTGCTGATCTGCGCCGCCGCGGCATGGGGGGCCGGGCTCTGGCTGGAACTGGCCCCGGTGGCGCTGGCGGTGCTGGTGGTGCAGATCTCGACCCCGGTGGCGGTGACATCCTATATGCTGGCGGCAAAATATGGCGCGGATTCTGACTCCGTGGCCGGGCTGGTGGTGGTGTCAACCGTGCTGTCGGTGTTCAGCATCCCACTGATCCTGGCGTTTTTGGTCTGATCGGGCAATTTGCTGTTTTACGGCCCGGCAAAATAGGCTAAACTGGCGCAAAGAAAAAAACCAGAGCGAGAGGCAAATGAGCAGACTTCTTCGCAGCGCAGTGTTATTGTTATTGATGGCGTCTTGTGGCGGCGGCAACCATTCGGCGCCGCGTAATTTGCATGATGCCTGTAGTATCCTTGATCAGCGCCCGAAATATCTGAGAGCCATGCGCAAGGCGGAAAGGCGTTGGGGCATTCCGGTTTATGTGCAGATGGCGACGATCTATCAGGAAAGCAAATTCATCGGCAACGCCCGCACCCCATTCAAATATATCCTTGGGGTGATCCCGATGGGGCGGCAATCTTCGGCTTATGGGTATTCTCAGGCGCTGGATGCGACCTGGGACGAATATAGGCGCAGCGTTGGTCGTAGCGGGGCCAAGCGGGATAACATCAAGGATGCGACCGATTTCATGGGGTGGTATATGGCCAAATCCAGCGAGATTCTGGGCATTTCCAAATCCGATGCCCGCAATCAGTATCTGGCCTATCATCAGGGCCGCAGCGGCTATGCGCGCGGGTCTTATAAGAACAAGGCGTGGCTGGTGCGGGTTGCCAATGAAACGGCGGCCCGGTCCGAGACCTATCACGCTCAGCTACTGGCCTGCCGTAAGATCAAGCGCTAGGAGTGAATCCCAACAGAGAGCCGGGCATTGATCCGGCTGGCCGGACGCGACCCTAACGGCTGCGCCGGTCTGCCTCAATCGCGATGCTGAACAGGTTGTTGGACAGCTTGCTCCCCCGTTGCAGCTTGTTCAAAATCAAGGTGGTTTTCGAACCCGAGCCATCCACAATCACCCATTGGCGCAGCTCAACCGGATTGGCGGTAAAGAGCAGCTTGATGTGGCCGTAATCGGGGTGTTTGGGATCCTGAGCCACCACGGTGGTGGTTTTGCCGTCATATTTATGCGCGATCACCATCCGATCCGCCGCCAGATTGACGTTTTTGCGCAATATCAGGTTCAGCGGTGTGCGTTTGAGCGGGTATTGCTCGGGCCCGGTGTTGGATTTGCCATCAAAAATCGCCACCTGACCACCCCCGGCCATCACCAGATCCTTGCTGGGCGGTGCATATTCAAACCGCACCCGGCCCGGGCGGTGGATGTAAATCTTGCCGGTTGAGATCGTGCCATCGGCGTTGATCTGGGTAAATCCGCCATGAGCGGTAGTGAATTTGTTCAGATAAGACGAAATCTGATTCAAGGCCAGCTTCTGCGCCGAAGCAGGCAGGCACAGCATGGCCCAGACGAGCGGGATGAGGAATAGTTTTTTCATGTCTCCTATGTAACCATCCCGCCGGGCATTTCCAGCCCAAAATCCCGGCCACATGGGCCGGGGCGGCGGATTACGGCTGTTCTGGCACCAGAATCTCACGCTTGCCCACATGATTGGCAGCGCTGACCAAACCGGCCTCTTCCATCTGCTCCACCAGACGCGCGGCCTTGTTATAACCGATCGCCAGTTTGCGCTGGATGTAGCTGGTCGAGCATTTGCGATCCTTGGCGACAATCGCCACCGCCGTGTCATAAAGCGCATCCTGAGCATCGGTGTTCCCGCCCAACCCCAGCACCAGATCAATGCCGCTTTCGGCTTCGCCATCGGGGCCTTCGACCACGCCGGAAACGTAATCCGGGGTGCCGAAGCTTTTCAGATGGTTGACGATTTCCTCAACCTCTTCGTCGCTGACAAAGGGGCCATGCACGCGGGTGATCTTGGCCCCGCCGGCCATATAAAGCATATCGCCCATACCCAGCAACTGTTCCGCACCCTGCTCGCCCAGAATGGTGCGGCTGTCGATCTTGCTGGTCACATGGAAGGAAATCCGGGTGGGGAAGTTGGCCTTGATCGTGCCGGTGATCACATCCACCGATGGACGCTGGGTGGCCATGATCATATGGATGCCCGATGCCCGTGCCATTTGCGCAAGCCTTTGAATACACGCCTCAATTTCCTTACCAGCCACCATCATCAGATCGGCCATCTCGTCAACCACCACCACGATATAGGGCAGCAATTCGGGCTTGAACTCATCGGTTTCGAACACCGGATCGCCGGTTTCGTCATCAAAACCGGTCTGCACGGTGCGGCTGAACATCTCGCCCTTGGCCAGCGCATCACGCACCCGGCCGTTATAGCTTTCGATATTTCGCACACCCATTTTGGACATTTTGCGATACCGGTCCTCCATCTCGCCCACTGTCCATTTCAGCGCCACAACCGCCTTTTTCGGATCGGTCACAACCGGGGACAACAGATGCGGGATACCGTCATAAACCGATAGCTCCAGCATTTTCGGATCAATCATGATCATCCGGCATTCATCCGGGGTCCGCTTGTAAAGCAGGCTGAGGATCATGGTGTTGATCGCCACCGATTTCCCCGAACCGGTGGTGCCCGCAATCAGCAAATGCGGCATCTTGGCCAGGTTGGTCACCACCGCGTCGCCGCCAATATCCTTGCCCAGCGCCAAAGGCAGGCGCATATTGCTGTCGCCGAAATCACGCGAGGACAGGATCTCGCGCAGCATCACTTTTTCGCGATGTTCATTGGGCAGCTCGATCCCGATCACCGAGCGCCCCGGCACGGTGGATACCCGCGCCGACAGCGCCGACATCGAACGCGCGATGTCATCGGCCAAGCCAATCACCCGGCTGGCTTTCAGACCGGGGGCGGGCTCCAACTCATACATCGTCACCACCGGGCCGGGGCGCACGCTGACGATTTCACCCTTGACCCCGTAATCATCCAGCACGTTTTCCAGCATCCGGGCGTTTTCTTCCAGCGCTTCGTCCGAAAGCTGACTGCGCTGGATGTTCATATGGTTTTCCAGCAGCGACAGCGGCGGATGTTCATAGGCGGCGTGCGCCTCTTCAAATTGCAAGGCGGGCTGCGCCTCGGCCTTGGCCTGTTTCGAAACCGGGGTCGCTTTGCGGGGCGCGTGCTGCACCACCGCTTTGGCAGCCGCGGCGGGTTGCACCACCGGGGCCGAGGCCACCTGTGGTTCATACATCATCGGACCGGGCGCAGAGCCTACGGGGGGCATTTCCTCGGCAAGCTCGGCTGCGTGTTCTGTGGCCACCACCGGAGGCTCCGGGTCCAGGATCAAAGGCTGTGGACCGCGCCGGGTCGCCGGGCCGCTGCGCTGGATTTGCGGTTCGGGCCGGGCGGCCACCGTCAGCGGTGCCACCTGACGCGCCCGCGATTTGATCGCATTGGCAATGCGCGCTTTCACCCGATCATTGCCCATATCCAGAGCCTGCTCATCGCCCAGCACATCGGCGGGCAGCTCGGGCTCGATCAATTCCGGCTCGGGCGTATAGCTGCGTTTTCTCAGCGATGGCATCCGGGCCAAAAACCCTTTTTTGGTAACGGGTTGCTCGATCTCATCGGCCGTTTCCAGCACAGCATTGTCAAAATCGTCAAAGGCCGGGCGCACCACGGTTGCACCATTTTTCCCGGGCGGAGCAGGCACGGCAGCGATGGCGGCGGCCTCTTGCTGCGCCGCTTCGGCAGCAAGGCGGTGGCGTTCTTTGCGTTGCTGGCTCTTTTCCTGCGCCACCCGGGCGGCAATCGCCGCACCACGGGCCGATTTGCCCAGCAGGTTTAACAGGCCGGCATAGCTCATCACGATCCCGACCTGCAGGAACAGCGCAAAGCGTTTCAGCTCAGGGACGGTGCAACCCAGCACGAACAGCATCACCGCCAGCATCAGTGCGCCCATCAGCACCGAGGCGAATTTCAATCCAATGGCAGGGCTGACCGGCACCACGCCCAGCAGGCCGCCCATTACCATATCGCCAAACATGCCGCCCAAACCAAAGCTGTGAGTCCAGCCGTCGCCCGGCACATGGGTTGCGCCGTAAACGGCCAGCAAAGCGATGGCGATCGGGGCAAAGGTCAGCCGGTTCAGGGCGCGTTCGCTGCCGCGATGGGTGGCAAAACGCCAGCCCCAGACCAGCAGCACAATCACCACCGCCCAAGAGCCCCAACCGACAATCACAAATAGCGGGGATGCGATCGAAGCACCAAAGCGCCCCAGCCAGTTTTGCGCCGGCGCATCCGAAGCCGACAGCCAGCTGGGATCAGAGGGTGCATAAGAAGCCAGCATCAGCGCCACCAATAGGCCCATCGCCAGCATGGCGACTCCGACCAGTTCCTTGCTGCGCCTTTCCACCACGGCCTGCAATTTGGAATCCAACAGGGGATCGCGCCGTTTTGCCGAATAGGATGCCATCTTTTACCTCTTCACTTCACGCATATAAGCAGCTTTTCAGGCGCATCAGCCCGTGCTGCATTTGTTGTTTTGGAGCCACCATGGCCACACGCACATAGCCCCGGCCCGGATTTTCGCCGTTCACATCCCGGCTGAGATAAGCGCCGGGCAGCACCCGCACGCCGGTTTCACGCCACAGCTTCAGCGCCGCGGCTTCGCCTTCTTCGACCGGAAGCCACAGAAAAAACCCGGCCTGAGGGCTGACATAGCCCGGCACATCGCCCAGGATCTGATCGGCCATGTCGAATTTTTCACAATAAAGCGCGCGGCTTTGCACCACATGGGCTTCGTCGGCCCAAACCTTTTCGGCCACCCGTTGCAGGGGCAGCGGCAAAGGGGCGCCGGCGAAATCGCGCAGCTGTCTGATCCGGGCGATGGATTCCCCCCCCCCGGCAACAAAGCCCGAGCGCAGCCCCGGCAGGTTTGAGCGTTTCGAGAGCGAATGAAACACCAGCACCCGTTCAGGATCGGCCCCGGTTTCGCGGGCCACTTGCAGGGCGCCCACGGGCGGTTGATCGCGGTAAATCTCGCTGTAGCATTCATCGGCGAAGATCTGGAAATCATATTGCTCGGCCAGCGCCAGCAGGTTTTGCCAATACGCCCGGCTGGCCACCGCGCCCTGCGGGTTGGAGGGCGAACAGATATAGGCAATCGTCGTGCGGTTCAGAATATCCGCAGGCAGGCTGGCGAAATCGGGTAAAAATCCGTTTTCGGCGGTGGCGGCGACATAAACGGGCGCGGCCCCCACCGAAAGCGCTGCGACGGCATAGACCTGGTAGAACGGATTTGGGGTCAGCACCACCGGCTGCGCCCCGCCCTTGTGTTCGGGGCACAGGGCCATGGCGGCGTTGTAGAGCCCCTCGCGGGTGCCGTTCACGGTGGTGATCTGATCTGCGTTCAGCCCGACCCCATAGCGGCGCTGCACCCAGCCGGAAATCGACTGCAACAGCTCGGGCGTACCGGCATTGGGCGGGTATTTGCGGAATTCATCGGCGTGTTGCGTGATGATGTCGGACATCCATGGCGGGAAATCATGCTGCGGCTCACCAATGGTCAGGTTGAGCGGCTCAGCCCCGCCCGGATGCACGTCCAAAAGGGCGCGCAAACGCGGAAACGCATACTCTGGTAGGTTCGAAAACCGCTCAGGAAAAACCATATCTGCCTCAAATATCGGGATCATTGGCGCCCCGTTTGAGGTTGAATCTAGAACAGTCGCGGCGTCAGGTCCAGAAAAACTCTGACCCAAGAACCGGTTAGCGGCGCAAATTGTGGCTTTTAGGCCAATGCCCGTTCGGCAGCGACCCCAAGGCGCAGCAGGCGCTTTTCGCTCATAGGGGGGGTGAGCAGCATCAGACCACAAGATGCTGTGGCTGTGGGCAGGGTCAGCCCGGCGCAGCCCATCAGATTTCCGATCCGGGTGTTGCGCAAAGCGTGCAGATTTTCGGTGATGTAATAATCGTGATCCGTGGCCAAACGGTGCTGATTGGGTGGCAAAATCTGCGATGTCGGCAGGATCACCGCATCATATCCGGCCGTTCGGGCGTGGTAATCCTGACGCAGCTGGCGCAGTTTCATCCAGGCTTGCACGAAATCGACCCCGGCAAAGCTGGCCCCGGCGCGGAACCGCTCTAAAATCTCGCCAAACACTTTGTCGGGGGCGGCTTCGAGCGTGTCGCGCCATTGGGCATAGGCTTCGGCGGTGAACAAAATGGCGGACATTTCGAGCGCCTCAGAAACTTCGGGAGCATAGCCTTCGTCAATCTGCGCCCCGGCGGATTTCAGACGCTCGACCGCGGCCCAAAAGGCGGCAAGCGGTTGGTCGCGTACTTCATCCATGGCCTCGGTTTTCAGGATCATCAGCCGCTTGCCCGTCAGGGTCGCGCCGCGCAAATCGGCGGGCTGGTCGCCCTCCAGCGCGGCCAGAAGCAGGCTGGCATCTTCGACCGAGCGGCACAGCGGGCCGACCGTGTCAAAGCTGGCCACCAACGGCACCACGCCTGCGAGCGACAAGCGTCCCGAGGTGGTTTTCAGCCCGACCAGATCGTTCCACGCCGCCGGGATGCGCACCGAACCGCCGGTATCGGAGCCAATCGCGCAAGGGGCCAGATCAAACGCCACCGACGCCGCCGCGCCCGAGGATGAGCCGCCGGAGACCGCCTGCACATCGTTCACACAGGGCGGGCTGGCGGTGACGGGGTTGTAGCCAAGGCCGGAAAAGGCGAGCTCGGACATATGGGTTTTGCCAAGGCAGACCAGCCCGGCAGCGCTGGCATTTTGCAACACCCGGGCATCGCGCTGCGGCACCCGGCCTTTGAGCAAAGCCGAGCCGGCCTCGGTCGCCACCCCGGCGGTGTCAAACAAATCTTTCCACGACACCGGCACCCCATCCAGCAGCCCCAGACGGCTGCCCGAACGGGCGCGATCTGCCGCGGCGTGGGCTTCGGCCAAAGCGCGGGTTTCGGTCAGGCGGGCGTAAATCCGGTGTTGCAGGGGGTGTGCGGTGATGGCGTCCAGATAGGTTTGGGTCAGGGCCACCGGGTCGATCTCGCCCCGGCCAATCCCTCGGCCCAGATCTGCGGCGCTCATTTTCAACCAGTGTTGTGACATTGTTGCCCCCCCTGCCCTATCGCCTTAGCCGTCTAACTTGCGTGCCTCATCGACCAGCATCACCGGGATGCCGTTGCGGATCGGAAAGGCCAAAGAGGCGGCTTTTGAGACCAGCTCTTGCTTTTGCGCATCATAATGCAGAGTGGTCTGACTTACCGGACACACCAGCGCCTCCAGCATGGCAGGGTCAAATTCTGTTTTATTGTCAAGGGGTTGGTCGGTCATTGTAGTCCTCCTCCGGTTTCGCCGCGTTGCAGGGCAAATTCCATCAGCACCATCAGCATCTGGCAGCGCTCTTGTAGCGTTTTGACCTCGAGCAGCGCCTGTTTGTCCTCGCAGGAAAACGGTGCGAGCATGGAGAGCGAATTGATCAGCATCTCTGGCTCGGCCTGTTGCAGATTGTCCCATTCGACCTCAAGCTCTTCCAGGGCGAAGAAGCGCTCAAGCAGATGCAGGAAGCGGGCGCGGTCAAATCCGGGGCTGCGCTCGACCCCGCCCAGATCGCGGGTGAAGTTCTGCCAACTGACCTGAGCGCAGGTATAAGGGGTGTCGCCCTCTAGTTGGTGGATGATCTCATAGCGCGAAAGGCCGGTGAGCGTGATCAAATAGCGCCCGTCATCGGTTTCGATAAACCCGCTCAGCCGCCCGGCGCAACCGATGTTATAAAGTGTTCCGTCCGCCGCGCCACGCTGGGGCTGGATCATGCCGATCAGCCGGTCACGGGTTTTCAGAACGTCCTCGACCATCGCCAGATAGCGGGGCTCGAACACGTTGAGCTGAATGCGGGTGCGGGGCAGCAGCAGCGCCTCGGACAGCACGAATAATGGCAGGGTATCGGGGTAGTCAGAAGATTTGATCATGACACCAGCCTATGTTGAAATCTCCGTTTAGGCAAAGATCATCGAGGATAATTTTCGCCGCCCGTTCAGCACGATCGGATCATCGGCTTTCAGCGCGTCGAAAATGGTGAACAGCTGGGTCTTGGCCGCGCCGTCATTCCAGTCGCGATCCCGGCGGAACAGCTCCAGCAGTTGTTCAACCGCGCCATTGGTATCGCCACCGACATGCAGGGCGGTGGCCAGATCAAAGCGGGCCTGATGGTTGTTTTCATCGGCGGCCACGGCGGCGCGCAATTCCTCCAGCGGGCCGGCCTCGGCGGCCTGTTTGGCCAGTTCCAGCTGGGCGTGGGCGGTATCGAGTTCAGCCGTGGAGGCGATTTCAACCGGAGCCCCGTTCAGCGTGGCTTCGGCCTGTTCCAGATCACCGCTCGCGATCAAAGAGCGCACCAGACCACCATAGGCGGCCGCGTTGTTGGGGTCCTCTTGCAGGATCGCGGCGAAGGTTTCGATGGCATCCACCGCCGCCCCTTCGGTCAGCATGGCTTCGGCAGCTTCGACGGCGGCGTCCAGACCTTCGTCAGCCTCAGGGCCCATGGCGGCGATTTTCTCGACAAAGGCCTTGATTTCGGAACCGGGCAGAGCGCCCTGAAACGCGTCCACCGGCTTGCCCTCGACAAAGGCGAACACGGTCGGGATCGACTGGATGCGCATCTGGGCGGCGAGGTTCTGGTTTTCGTCGACATTCAGCTTGACCATCTTGACCTTGCCGGCGGCGGCGGTGACTTCGGCCTCAAGCGCCGGGCCCAGCGTTTTGCACGGCCCGCACCAAGGCGCCCAGAAATCGACGATCACCGGGGTGGTCTGGCTGGCGTCGATCACATCGGCGATGAAGTCCGCTTCGGATGTGTCCTTGATCAGATCATCGGGGGCGGCGTTGCCCTGGCCCAGTTCTAGCATGTTGGTCTCCGCAAATTCTGTCGTTGTTACTGTCTATATGTGGGTTTCGGGCGCAAAACCCAAGGGGTTTTCTGTGTTGCCCTACAAATCAAAGCTGGCAAAGATCGGCGCGTGATCGCTGGGTTTGTCCCAACCCCGCACATGGCGTGCCACCCGCGAGGAATGGGCCGCGCCGGCAATATCGGCGCTGGCCCAGATGTGATCCAGCCGCCTGCCCCGGTCAGACGCCTGCCAATCCCGCGCCCGATAGGACCACCAGCTATAGAGCTTTCCCTCGGGGATGTCAGCACGGGTGACATCCACCCAGTTGCCCTCGGCCTGCGTCTGAGATAGCGCTTCGACCTCAACCGGCGTGTGCGAGACCACCTTTAACAACTGCTTGTGGCTCCAGACATCATCCTCGCGCGGGGCGATGTTCAGATCGCCCACCAGAATCGAGCGCTGCGGCGGGTTGGCGGCGAAATCGGCGCGCATATCGGCCAGATAGTCCAGCTTTTGCCCGAATTTCTCGTTCAGCTCCCGATCAGGCACATCGCCCCCGGCGGGCACATAATGGTTGTGGATCACCACCCCATTGCCCAACCGCGCCGCCACATGGCGGGCATGGCCCAGATTGGCGAAATCGTGACGCCCCATATCCGCCAGCGGCAGCCGCGACAGGATCATCACCCCGTTATAGCCCTTCTGCCCATTGGCCACCATATAGCGATAGCCCAGCTCGGCAAAGCCCTCAGTCGGGATCTGATCGACCGGGGATTTGCATTCCTGCAAGCACAGCACATCCGGCGCGTCTTCCCGCAGCAGCTTCAAAACCAGCTGCTCGCGCAACCGCACTGAATTGATGTTCCAAGTAGCAAGGGTAAATGACATGCGCCGCGCTCCTGATTGACTGGGGGGCAACATAACGCCAGACTGAAGCAATCGCCACGCAAAAAAGGATGCGGTAGATGCTGCTGGTCAAAAACCGGAATTACCGGCTGTTTTTCACCGCCAATGCGGTGTCCAATCTGGGCGATGGGATTTCCATTCTGGCCTTTCCATGGCTGGCCACGCTGATCACCCGTGATCCGTTGATGATCTCTTTGGTGGCAGCGGCGACGCGGGCACCTTGGTTTCTGTTTTCCATCCCTGCCGGCGTGCTGACCGACCGGGCCAACCGGCGCAGGCTGATGCTACAGGCAGATACGCTGCGCCTGTTGCTCACCCTTGGGGTGGTGGCGCTGATCCTGTCGGGGCCGGCGTTGCCCCTGCCCGATGGCGCCACGCAGGCGCAGGTGATGATCCTGGGGCTGGCGGCGGCGGCGTTTTTGCTGGGCTCGGCCGAAGTGATCCGCGACAATGCCGCCCAGACCAGCCTGCCGGCGATTGTCAAACCCAAACATCTGGAAACCGCCAATGGGCAGATGTGGAGCATTGAATATGTGATGGGCCAGTTCATCGGCCCTCCGCTGGCCGGGATGCTGATCGCGCTGGCGGTGCCGCTGCCTTTTGCGGTGGATGCGGTGACCTTTGCCATTGCGCTGTGGTGCATCTGGCTGATCGCCATGCCGGGCGCGAGGATGGCGGCGCTGCCCGAGGGGCTCTGGCCGCAGCTGCGTCAGGGGATTATGTGGATGTGGGCGCATAAGACGATCCTGCGGCTGGCGCTGATGCTGGGGGTTCTGAACATGCTGCATATGATGGCGCTGACCATTTTGGTGCTGTTCAGTCAGGATATTCTGGGGCTGAGCGCAACCGGCTATGGCATATTGTTAACCGCCGGAGCGGCTGGCGGCGTGATCGGTGGCCTGCTGGCCCCGCGGGTGGTGGCGCGTTTGGGCAGTCTGAACAGCTTGCGGCTGGCCTTGCTGCTGTTTCCGGTGCCGTTTCTGGCGATCTTTGTCACCTCCAGCCCGATCATCGTGGCGATGGCTCTATTCATCGAAACCAGCGCCGGCGTGCTGTGGAACGTGGTCACGGTCTCACTGCGCCAGCGTAGTATCCCGGATCAACTGCTGGGGCGGGTTAACAGCATTTACAGGTTTTTCGGCTGGGGCACCATGCCGATCGGAGCGCTGCTGGGCGGGGCAATCGTATCGCTGGCCGAACCCGAACTGGGCCGCGCGGCGGCGTTGCGGTTGCCCTTTGTCTGCGCCATGGTTGGGTGTGTGATGTTGGGAGGTTATGGGTTTTTGCGGTTGAGAACGAAGGCGTGATGCGAAGAACGCCGGGCTGCGCCTGCCTGGGTAGGCGCGCATGCCGGGCGTAGATACAAGCGTGGTTTGTGAGTAAATCGTGACGTTTCAAAGTGTGGAAAGGTTGATTGCGCCTGCCGGGGGGCAGGCAGGCTTAAGGACGGCCCAGAGGCCGGGCGGGACAGCAATAATCAGGCCACCCCCAGCTGCAACAGCTGGTGCATGGTGATCAACCCCACGGGACGGTTGTTTTCGGTGACAAAGCTGGCCCACGGTTTGCAACGTGCCGGTTACGTTGCCCTCAAGATAGCGGCGAATATCGCCATCGGTGATCACCCCGGCCAGACTGTCATCGGCGTTCTGCACCCCTACGATCCCAAACCCTTTGGCCGAAATCTGCGAGATCACCTCAATCACCGGCGCATCCAGCGCCACCAGCGGCAAATCATCGCCCTTATGCATGATGTCGCCCACCGGAGTCAGCGCCGAGCCTAGCTTGCCCCCCGGGTGGAAATTGCGAAAACTTTCCTCGGTAAAACCGCGCATTTTCAAAAGCGTCACCGCCAGAGCATCGCCCATCGCCAGTTGCAGCAGGGTCGAAGTGGTGGGGGCCAGATTATGCGGGCAGGCCTCCTGAGCTTTGGGCAAAACAATCGGAAACTGCGCCTTTTGCGCCAACATGCTGGCAGCATTGCCGGTGATGCCGATCATCGGCACGCCAAAGCGCAGACCATAGGCGATGATATCGGTCATCTCGCGGGTTTCGCCGGACCATGACAGCAGCATGATCACGTCATCGCTCTGGATCATGCCCAGATCGCCATGGCTGGCCTCGGACGCATGGACGAAAAACGCCGGAGTCCCGGTTGAGGCAAAAGTGGCCGCCAGTTTGCGCGCGATATGGCCGCTTTTGCCGATGCCGCACAGGATCAGACGCCCCTTCATCCGATAGATCAGCTCTGCCGCGCCGGTGACTGCCCCGGCCAGATCGGGATGCGCCAAGGCCGTCTGCATCTGCGACAGCCCTTGCTGGAAACAGTGCAGCGCATCGGTGGTAGAGGTCAGCGGATCAACAGTTTTTTTCATAAGCAAACCGATAGCGTTTGTGGGCCGGGCTGTCCAGTCAGCAGGTCAATGGGCCTCGGACCAGTTGGCACCGACGCCAGCATCCACGATCAGGGGCACGTCGAGCTGCACCGCCGGCATTGCGGCATTTTGCATGATGTTGCGCACGATGTCTGTCAGGGGCTCGGCTGCGTCCTGTTCAACCTCGAAAATCAGTTCGTCATGCACTTGCAGCAGCATTTTGGCCGGCAGGTCGCGGATCGCATCGGGAATACGCACCATGGCGCGGCGGATCACATCGGCGGCGCTGCCCTGAATCGGCGCATTGATCACCGCGCGTTTGGCGAACCCGGCCCGCGGGCCTTTGCTGCCCATATCCGGGGTGTGGATTTTGCGCCCGAACAGGGTTTTGACATATTTATGCTGTTTGGCAAACTCCACCGTGTCATCCATATAGCGACGGATTTCGGGGAAGCGCTCAAAATAGCGGTCAATAAAGCCCTGCGCCTCTTTGCGGTCGATCCGCAGATTGCGTGCCAGACCAAAGCCGGAAATGCCATAAATCACCCCAAAATTGATCGCTTTGGCCTGACGGCGGATGTCGGGGGTCATCTGATCCAGCGGCACGTTGAACATTTCGCTGGCGGTCATGGCGTGAATGTCCTGACCATCGCGAAACGCCTGTTTCAGGGCCGGAATGTCGGCGATATGGGCCAAAATCCGCAGCTCGATCTGGCTATAGTCAAGCGACAGCAGCACATTGCCCGGCGCGGCGACAAAGGCCTGACGGATGCGCCGCCCATCCTCGCTGCGCACGGGGATGTTTTGCAGGTTTGGATCACTTGAGGCCAGCCGCCCGGTATTGGCCCCGGCAATCCCGTAAGAGGTATGCACCCGCCCGGTTTCGGGGTTGATATGGTCCTGCAACGCATCGGTATAGGTCGATTTCAGCTTGCTGATCTGACGCCAATCCAGCACTTTTGCGGGCAGTTCATGGCCATTGGCGGCCAAATCTTCCAGCACATCGGCCCCGGTGGCATAGGCACCGGTCTTGCCCTTTTTGCCACCCTCCAGCCCCATTTCGTCAAACAGAATCTCGCCCAGCTGCTTGGGCGAGCCGACATTAAAAGGCCGCCCGGCCAGCGCGTGGATGTCAGCCTCGAGCGCGGCCATTTTCTGGGCAAAGGCGTTGGACATGCGGCTGAGAACGTCACGATCCACCTTGATGCCGTGCATCTCCATTTCGGTCAGCACCGGGATCAGCGGGCGCTCCATGGTTTCGTAAACCGTGGTGACCTGCTCGACATGCAGCCGGGGTTTGAAAGCCTGCCACAGGCGCAGAGTGATATCGGCGTCCTCGGCGGCATAGGGGACCGCATCGGCCAGCTTGACCTTGTCAAAAGTAATCGCGGATTTGCCCGTGCCCAGCAGCGGTTTGATCGGGATCGGCTTGTGGTTCAGATAGCGCTCCGAAAGCTGATCCATGCCGTGATTGTGCAGCCCGGCATGGAGCGCATAAGACAGCAGCATGGTTTGAGCATGGTCAGCGCCACTTCGCGGTTGATCTGCCCTTCGGCCAGCTGATCCGAAGCAAACAGATCATCCCCGGCGCTTTCCTTATGCGTCAACGGAATGTAACAGGCCCGCCCGGGTTGCACGCAGAGCGACACTCCGACCAGTTCGGCGCGCATGGTGTCCAGCCCGGTGGTTTCGGTATCGACCGCGACATGGCCATGCTCATAGATCAGGTCGATCCATGCGGCCAGCGCATCGGCGTCCTTGACCCATTCATATTGGTCGGAGTCAAAGGCCGGGGCGTCCGGGGTTTTGGCCGCCGCTGCCGGCGCAGCGATGTCCGGGGCGGCAACGCCGATCTTGTCGGCGATCCTTTTGGTGAGGGTGCGGAACTCCATTTCGGCCAAAAAGGCCATCAGGCTGTCCGGATCGGGCTCCTTCAGCTCCAGATCCTCAAGGCTGAAATCCAGCGTCATATCGGGCACCAGATAGACTAATTCGCGAGAGGTGCGGATCAGATCGGCATTGTCGATCAGGGTCTGGCGGCGCTTGGGCTGCTTGATCTGTTCAGCCTGCGCCAGCAGCGTGTCGAGATCGCCATATTCGTTGATCAGCAACGCCGCGGTTTTGATGCCGATGCCCGGAGCGCCGGGGATGTTATCGGTGCTGTCCCCGGCCAGCGCCTGCACATCCACCACCCGATCCGGGCCAACGCCAAACTTTTCCTCGACTTGCTCAATGCCAATGCGGCGGTTTTTCATCGCGTCCAGCATCTCGACCCCGCCACCGACCAACTGCATCAGGTCTTTGTCCGAGCTGATGATGGTGCAGCGCCCACCCGCCGCGCGGGCTCGGGTGGCCAGGGTGGCGATGATGTCATCGGCTTCGTAATTTTCGACCTCGATACAGGCGATGTTAAAGGCGCGGGTGGCATCCCGGGTCAAGGGGAATTGCGGGCGCAAATCTTCAGGAGGCGGGGGGCGGTTAGCCTTGTATTTATCATAGATATCGTTGCGAAAGGTCTTGCCCGAATGATCAAACACCACCGCCACATGGGTGGGGGCATCGGGGCCGGTATTGGCCTCGATCTGTTTGAACAGCATGTTGCAAAAGCCCGACACCGCCCCGATCGGCGCCCCGTCCGATGCGCGGGTCAGCGGGGGCAGCGCGTGATAGGCGCGGAAAATGAATGCCGAGCCGTCAATCAGATGCAGATGGCAGCCTTTGCCAAAACTCATAATCGCCTCCTTAGCAAAGCGCACGGGTGGGGGTGCCCCTGCCGTTTAAGCCGGTTGCAGCATCCGCCCTAGAGGCCGCCCGGCCAGAAGATGCACATGCAGATGCATGACTTCCTGCACCCCATGGGCTCCGGCATTGGCGATCAGGCGGTATCCGCTGCCACCCTCGCCGGGCTCAAGCCCCAGCTGTTGGCAGAGCTGGCCAATGGCGCGAGTATAGTCGATGATTTCGGCATCGCTGGCCTGATTGGCGAAATGATCATAGCAGACATAGGGCCCTTTGGGGATCACCAGCACATGATGCGGCGCCTGATGGCTGAGATCCTGAAACGCCAATGTATGCGGGGTTTCCAGCACCTTGTCGCACGGGATTTCACCGCGCAGGATTTTGGCAAAAACATTCTGATCATCATAGGTGTAGGGCATGAGTATCCTCAATCAACAAACAGGTATTCGGTCCGGGCGATCTTGTCCGCATCTTCGTTCGAAATATCCAGAAACCCGGCAATGGCCGACGTGTTTTCCTCGGGGCTGGCATTTTCGCGAATCCGGTAATGCTGTTCAAAATCCGCATCACGGATACGGTCGCTTTCAAGGATGACATCATTACGGATGGTTGGCAACAGGGTGTTCAGGGTTTCCTCTGCCGGACGCTCGCCCACCAGCCCGATCCGCTGGGCGTGACCGATCAGATAATCATCGCTGAACAGGCATTCGATTTCCAGCATTTTGGTGTTGGAGCGGTCGGTATAAAAATCCTGAATCAGGCCGATATTATTGGGGTCCATGCACACCACCAGCCGGTCGGTTTCGTAATAATCAAATAGCATCCGCATCAGGGCGCGCCGGTGTCGGGTGCGTTTGCCAAGGGTGGTTTGAATGCCGCCCAGATCGGGCAGCGGTGTGCTTTCTTCGTCAAACAGATATTCGATGCTGCGCAGACCGGTGACCTGGCTGATCTGCGCCGCGAGCCGCTTGGCCACATGCCATTTTTTGCAGACCACGATCAGCAGCTCGCGTTCGCGGCCCAGCGTGCTTTCGGTTTCCCAGAAACGCTGCGCGAATCGCCGCCCGATCCGGCCCCGCCCGGTGAGGAATTTATAGAGGTTGCGCCCCTCGCCCGAGATCTGAAAATCGGTGTTTTCGCTGGCATATAGCTTGCCCAGCCGGCGTTTCAGTTCCAAAGCTTCGGGGCTGATTTTGCGGGCGAACAGGTAATCCTGACTGAGCAGCAGATCATAGTGATCGTTATAAAACGTCGCCGGCATCCCATAATCGGAAAACAGCAGAAATGTCAGCGTGTGCGAGCGGATTTCGGATTCTGGCACGATATGGCGCACAAGGGTCTGGAAAAAGGTCTCATCCGGGATCCAGGTGGTTCTGAAAAACCGCATCACGTCTTTGCGTTTGCGGGCAAAATCCAAAATCCATTCAGCCGTGCGCCGGCGCAGGCACCACCATTGGCTGCCGATCATGATCTGCATATCGGCCGGGATTTTCCGGGTTAGGCCCAGCTTTTTCTGAAGCTCGAACATCGCGTAAAAGCGGCGCTTTTGCGTACGTTCGTTAAAGAAATGCCGGTAAATCAGGCGCTCTTCTTTCCAGCCGGTCTTGATCCAGTCACTTTCGAAAAAATCGTGGCTCTCGATATAGTCCACATCGGTTTTGTCCAGAAATTCATGCACATAGGCGGCGGATTTGATCGGCATACAATCGCCCGAAAGCATGTAAAAATGCGTGGCCCGCGGGAAGTCATCAACCGCCGCCTGCAACGCATTCAGGGTTGCCTGCACCAATGACCACTCGCCCCAGCCGCATTTCAGGCGTTTTTTGGCAAAGGTCACACTGGGGTTATCCGCCAAAGCATCGTGGATTTTCTGAAAATCCGAGGGCTTGGCCCGTGCATCAAAATGGATGGCCATGAAATCACCCGCCGCAGTCAGGCGCCGGGCCTGCGCAATGATCGCATCCGGGTCTTTATGGCATAGAAGGATGAAGGCAATTTTTGCCATTTTGGATACACACACCCCAAAAATCACTGATTGTTCACTAAATAGCGTGAATGGTCGTTGAATATACAGCGTTTATTTGTTTTTTTATCGCTAATTGTCGTTAAAAGCGGTGTCGATAAATGCTGACTTGGGGTGCCGGGTCGGGGTAGGGTTGAAACGCCAGGGATCACGATTGTGATCTGGATTTGCAGTAAAGGGTATCAAAATATGGGTTTTCCCGGTGTATGGATGACACAAAGCGAAAGCGTGGCTTATCGTGTGGTGCCGAAATGTGCCTGCTCGACCATTGGCCAGATCATGTATTATTCTGATCATGGCAAATTCTTTGATGGTGATATTCACGATGCCACCAGTAAAATTCACAAATGGGGCATCGAAGACAGCCAGCCGGTGATCGAGGCCAATGTCACGCAGCATAAATCCTATACTTTTACCTGTGTGCGCAATCCTTATGGGCGGATTCTTAGCTCGTTCTTTGACAAGATCTGCGGCATTCAACGCAACGGCAAACGATATCGCGGCAAGCTGGTGCCGCTGTTGATCCAGAAATACGGGGTCGAGGTGGGCGACCCGGAAACCGGGTTTGATTTTGATCAGATCAAATCGTTTCGCCGGTTTTTGCTGTTTGCCCGCGACACCATCCGCTGGCGCCGCCCGATGGAGCCGGATATTCATTGGTCGGCGATGTCGGGGCATGTCTCGACCCTGATCATGAATGGCGGGCGTTACGACAACATCTTTCACACCGAGAAATTCAACGAGGGGATGCAGTCGGTTCTGGATGCGATCGAGACCAAGCATAAGGTCAAATTAGAAAAAATACCAAGGTTCAACGAATCCGAGGGCCACGGCCCCAAACGTGCTTATCCGATTGCGGATTATTTTGACGATCTGTCGATGCATCTGGTTTATGAAATCTATAAGCGTGATTTCAATCTGTTCAAATATGATGTGGATGATCCGAACAATAAAATGCCAACCGGCGAGATTGATCTGGACGAAATTCACGCCAAGCTGGGGCCGAAGAACTGAGGCTTAAAGCTCCTGTCGAATGCCATATCATTTGGAAAATGCCGGGCTGCGCCTGCTTGGGTAGGCGCATGTGCGGAGCGTATCAACCCATGAGAGATGAGAATGATCCGCAGCGTCACAAAGTGTTGAGACGGTGATTGCGCCTGCCGGGGGGCAGGCAGGCGCAGCCCGGCCTAGGCCGGGCGGGTCGGTTGTTAGGTAAGGCACCCCGTTTGGCAGGGGGCTTCTCAGGTCACACCATCACCGGGGCTCACCCCTGCAAAGATCGCACGCCCAATTCGCCCTCTTCCCGGGATTTCATCGCCAGCGCCACCGCATGGCTAGCCGCCGCCGTGGTGAAATAAGGCAAGCCATCATGCAACGCCACCGCGCGGATTTCCCGGCTATCCTCAACCGCTTGTGCGCCCTCGGTGGTGTTGATCACCAAAGCAATTTCGCCATCTTTCAGACGGTCGACAATGTTGGGGCGGCCCTCATACACCTTATTTACCACTTCGCAATCAATGCCGTTTTCCGCCAGCCATTTGCCGGTGCCGCTGGTGGCCACCAGCTCAAAGCCCAGCTCAACCAGCAGCCGGGCGGTGTCGGCCATGGCTGGGGTCTTGTCCAGATCCTTGATCGAAAAGAACACCGCGCCGCTGGAGGGCAGCACCACCCCCGCGCCCATCTGCGCTTTCAAAAACGCCAGCGGGAAGGAGCGATCCCAGCCCATCACCTCGCCGGTTGAGCGCATCTCGGGCCCCAAAATCGTGTCGACGCCGGGGAACCGGGCAAAGGGCAGCACCGCCTCTTTGACCGAGAACCACGGCATTTGCGGATCGGCCAAAGACATCGGATCGGCGAAAGGCAACGGCGTATCGGGGCCGGTGCCTTCGGGGTAAGGGGCGCGCATCGGAAAGTTTGACAGCGGCTCGCCCGCCATGATCCGGGCCGCGATCGAGGCAATGGCGCTGTCGGTGGCCTTGGCGACAAAGGGCACGGTGCGCGAGGCACGCGGATTGACCTCGATCAGGTAAATCTGACCATCCTTCACCGCAAACTGAATGTTCATCAGCCCCACCACATTCAACGCCAGCGCCAGGGCGCGGGTCTGGCGGTGGACCTCGTCGATGATATCTTGGGACAGCGAATAAGGCGGCAGGGAACAGGCGCTGTCACCGGAATGCACCCCGGCCTCTTCGATATGCTGCATCAGCCCGGCGACATGCACCTCTTTGCCGTCACACAGCGCATCCACATCCATTTCCACCGCGCCGGACAGATAGCTGTCCAGCAAAACCGGGCTGTCACCCGAGACCACCACGGCCTCGGAAATATAGCGTTTCAGCTGTGCCATATCCCGCACGATCTCCATCGCGCGGCCACCCAGAACGTAAGAGGGGCGGATGACCAGCGGAAAGCCGATGTCCTCGGCGATGTCAAAGGCCTGTTGATTGGTCGAGGCAATGCCGTTTTTCGGCTGCAACAGGCCCAGATCATGCACCAGCGCCTGAAAACGCTCGCGGTCCTCGGCCAGATCAATGCTGTCGGGCGTGGTGCCCAGAATCGGGATGCCGGCGGTTTCCAGCGCGTGGGCCAGCTTCAGCGGAGTCTGGCCACCAAATTGCACGATCACCCCATGCAATGTGCCATTTTCCTGCTCGACCCGCAGGATTTCCATCACATGCTCAAAGGTGACAGGTTCGAAATACAGCCGATCCGAGGTGTCATAATCGGTGGAGACCGTTTCCGGGTTGCAGTTGATCATGATGGTTTCATAACCCTGATCGGTCAGCGCGAAACAGGCATGACAGCAGCAATAGTCAAACTCGATCCCCTGCCCGATCCGGTTGGGCCCACCGCCCAGAATCACCACTTTTTTCTTGTCGCTGGGGCGGGCTTCGCATTCGGCCGCGCCCATCGCCGGAGCCTCATAGCTGGAATACATATAAGGCGTCTGGGCGGAAAATTCGGCGGCGCAGGTGTCGATCCGTTTGAACGATGCCACCACACCGGCATCCAGACGTGCCTTGCGCACATCTGCCTCGGTCTGGCCGGTCAGCTTGGCCAAGCGGGCATCGGAAAAGCCGAGCATTTTCAGCGCCCGCAACCCGGTTTCATCGCCGGGCAGGCCCGAGGATTTGACCTGTTCTTCGGCCTCAATGATCTCGCGGATTCGGGCCAGGAACCACGGGTCAAACATGGTGGCGTGGTGAATTTCGTCATCGCTGAGCCCATGGCGCATGGCCTGAGCAATCACCCGGATGCGGTCCGGCGATTGCAACGAGATCGCCTTGATCACTGCCGCCTTGTCCGGGGCACCTTCGATTGTGACCTCATCAAAGCCGGTCAGGCCGGTTTCCATGCTGGCCAGCGCTTTTTGCAGGCTTTCATGGATGCTGCGGCCAATCGCCATGGTTTCACCCACCGATTTCATCGCGGTCGACAGCAGCGGCTCGGAGCCCGCAAATTTTTCAAAGGCAAAGCGGGGGATTTTGGTGACGACATAGTCGATGCTGGGTTCAAACGAGGCCGGCGTGACCTTGGTGATGTCATTATCCAGTTCGTCCAGCGTATAGCCCACCGCCAGCTTGGCGGCGATTTTGGCGATGGGGAAACCCGTGGCCTTGGATGCCAGCGCAGAAGAGCGCGACACACGCGGGTTCATCTCGATCACCACCATGCGCCCATCCTTGGGGTTGACGGCCCATTGCACGTTTGAGCCGCCGGTCTCCACCCCAATTTCACGCAACACCGCAATGCTGGCGCTGCGCATCATCTGGTATTCCTTATCCGTCAGGGTCAGGGCAGGCGCCACGGTGATGCTGTCGCCGGTATGCACCCCCATCGGATCGACATTTTCGATCGAGCAAACGATGATAGCGTTGTCGGCGGTGTCACGCACCACCTCCATTTCATATTCTTTCCAGCCCAGCAGCGATTCATCAATCAGAATCTGATTGACCGGGCTGGCCTCGAGCCCCGTGCTGCAGAAATGGATGAAATCATCGCGGTTATAGGCCACCCCGCCGCCGGTGCCGCCCAAGGTAAAGGCCGGACGGATGATGGCGGGCAGTCCGATGGTGTCGAGCGCGGCCATGCAGTCTTCCATGCTCTCGGCAATGGTGGCGCGTGGGTTTTCCAGCCCCAGACGATCCATCGCCTCGCGGAACAGTTTGCGGTCTTCGGCCATTTCGATGGCTTTGCGGTTGGCCCCGATCAGCTCGACCCCATATTCTTCCAGAACGCCCATATCGGCCAGCTCAAGTGCGGTGTTCAGCCCGGTTTGCCCGCCCATGGTGGGCAGCAGCGCGTCGGGGCGCTCTTTCTTGATGATTTTGGCCACCATATCGGCGGTGATCGGCTCGATATAGGTGGCATCGGCCAGTTCCGGGTCCGTCATGATGGTGGCCGGATTCGAGTTGACCAGAATAACGCGATACCCTTCCTGACGCAGCGCCTTGCAGGCTTGTGCGCCGGAATAGTCGAATTCGCAGGCCTGACCAATAATAATTGGCCCGGCACCGATGATCATGATGGATTTGATGTCTTGTCTTTTTGGCATTTGGCCGACCCCCGAGGTGCAGATTGCATCCAAATTGTCTGGGGTTATAGACAAGCAGCGGCGTAGTGCAAGAGGCGTTCCGGCAAATGCGCCGCCAATTTTCGACTTATGAACAGATATAGTCGCGAGTCAGCGGAACCGCCATCTGATCACGGCTGATTTGCATCTGGAAAACCACCAATCCAAAGATCGAAAAGCTTAACTCGGACGAGATCAGGTAAAACCGCCACATCCGGCAGAATCGATCATCATAGAGCTGACGGGCGGCGTCGATATTGGCCTCGAACCGGTCGCGCCAGATTTGCAGGGTTCTGGCGTAATGCATCCGCCAGACCTCGATATCGGTGGCAAACAGTTCCGATTTCTCAAGGCTCTGCATCAGCTCGGACAAGGCCGGGGCATAGCCGCCGGGGAAGATATATTTGCTGATCCAGGGGGAAACGGCCTCTTCCGGCGGGGTCGAGCGGCCGATGGTGTGGATCAGGGCCACCCCGTCCGGTTTCAAAAGCTGGCGGATTTTCTGGAAATAGCAATCATATTGGCTGTGACCGACATGTTCCAACATGCCGACCGACACGATGCGGTCAAAGCGCTGTTCGACATTGCGGTAATCCCGCAGCAGAAAAGAGCATTTGTCGGCCAGCCCCGCTTCGGCGGCGCGTTTGGTGGCGATTTCGTGCTGGCGTTCCGACAGAGTCACCCCGACCACCTCAACCCCATAATCGCGGGCCAGCATCAACCCCATACCGCCCCAGCCACAACCGATATCCAGCACTTTCATGCCGGGCTTGAGCAGCAGCTTTTTGGCGATATGCTGTTTTTTCGCGTCCTGAGCCTGCTCCAGCGTCATATCTGGCGTGCGGAAATAGGCGCAGGAATACTGCTTGTCGGGGTCTAAAAACAGATCATAGAGATCATCAGACAGATCATAATGATGCTGCACATTGCGCCGGGCGGCCCTGAGATGGGTTTTCAGGGTCAGGCGGTTGATTTGGTGGCGCAGACTGTCGGCCTTGCGGTGCCAATAGCCCATATTGAACTGCATGATATTGGCCATCATCAGCGACAACATGCCGTGCAGATCATCATCTTCGACGGTCAAATCCCCATCCATATAGGCTTCGCCCAGCGCCAGCTGCGGATGCAGCACCAGCTTGCGGGCCAGATCGGCGCTGTGCAGGCACACCGAAATGGGGTCTCCGCTGCCATCGCCATAAAGCTGCACGCTGCCATCAAAAAACGTGACCGACAACCGGCCCTGCTTGATCACCCGCGCCAATAAACGCTTTAACAATCTGTTCCACATCTTTTCCCCCACCATATAATACGCCCCGCATTATTGCGGAGCTTGGCTATGATCGGTGCGCGAAAACACGACCAGCAGGAAGGATTCAACCCGTGCGACCTGAAACTTTCAGTAACCCGACTTATTGGCTCATCCCTGATCTCTCAGGTCTTTCGCGACACGCCGTAGCGGCTCAATCCCTATAAAATTTGAGGTTAGCGCGGAAAAAACCGCCTGTCTATTGTCTGTTTGCCCCTGCTTGCGGTGAAATGGGTGCGCTTGGCCTTGACTTTGCCGCGTTTGCACGGTGTATCAGCGCCAACCATAGTTTCACCCGAAGGGGATATAAAATGCACGATTACCGCAGCCACACCTGTGCCGAGTTGAACAAATCCAATGTGGGCGAAACCGTCCGTCTGGCCGGTTGGGTGCATCGGGTGCGCGATCATGGCGGGTTGCTGTTTATTGATTTGCGCGACCATTACGGGATGACTCAGGTGATGGCCGACCCCGACAGCCCGGTTTTTGCCGAAATCGAAAAAGTGCGTTCCGAGTGGTGCATTCGCATTGATGGCAATGTGATGGCGCGGGACGAAACCCTGATCAACCCCAAAATCCCCACCGGCGAAATCGAGGTGTTCATCCGCGATATCGAAGTTCTCGGCCACGCCGATGAGCTGCCCCTGATGGTGTTCGGCGATCAGGAATATCCCGAGGAAACCCGCCTGAAACATCGCTATCTGGATTTGCGCCGGGAAAAGCTGCAACACAACATGAAGATGCGTTCGGATGTGGTGGCCAGTATGCGCAAGCGCATGTGGGATAAGGGCTTTCGCGAGTTCCAGACCCCGATCATCACCGCCTCCAGCCCCGAAGGCGCGCGCGATTTTCTGGTGCCCTCGCGCCTGCATCCGGGCAGATTCTATGCTCTGCCTCAGGCGCCGCAGCTGTTCAAGCAGCTGATCATGGTGTCGGGCTTTGATAAATACTTTCAAATCGCGCCCTGTTTCCGCGACGAAGACCCGCGGGCCGATCGCTCGCCCACCGATTTTTATCAGCTGGATATGGAGATGTCTTTTGTCACGCAACAAGACGTGTTCGACACCATCCAGCCGGTGATTGCCGGCGTGTTCGAGGAATTCGGCGGCGGGCGCAAGGTGGATGCCGACTGGCCGCAGATATCCTATAAGGACGCGGCGCTGTGGTATGGCACTGACAAGCCCGATCTGCGCAACCCGATCAAGATGCAGGTGGTGTCTGAACATTTCGCCGGATCGGGTTTCAAGATTTTCGCCAGCCTGCTGGAAAACGAAGGCACCGAGATCCGCGCCATCCCCGCCCCCGGTGGCGGCAGCCGCAAATTCTGTGACCGGATGAACAAATTTGCCCAAGGCGAAGGGTTGCCGGGGATGGGGTATATTTTCTGGCGCGATCAGGGTCAGGGGCTTGAGGCCGCTGGACCGCTGGCCAAAAACATCGGCCCCGAGCGCACCGAGGCAATCCGGCAGCAGCTGGGTCTGGATGTCGGCGATGCGGCGTTTTTCCTGGGCGGCAAGCCCAAGGCGTTTGAGGCCGTCGCCGGCAAGGCCCGCGATGTGATCGGCCAAGAGCTGAACCTGACCGAAAAAGACCGTTTCGCCTTTGCTTGGATCGTCGACTTCCCGATTTACGAGCGCGACGAGGAAACCGGGCGGGTGGATTTTGAACATAACCCGTTTTCGATGCCTCAGGGCGGGATGGAGGCGCTGGAGGGCGATCCGCTCAAAGTGCTGGGCTATCAATATGATCTGTCTTGTAACGGCTACGAGCTGGTCTCGGGCGCGATCCGCAATCACAAGCCCGAGATCATGTATAAGGCGTTTGAAATCGCCGGCTATGGCAAGGACGAGGTCGAGCGCCGCTTTGGCGGGCTGGTCACCGCGTTCAAATATGGCGCGCCGCCGCATGGGGGCTGTGCTGCCGGGATTGACCGGATCGTAATGCTGCTGGCGGATGAGGCCAATATCCGCGAAGTGATCATGTTCCCGATGAACCAGCGGGCCGAGGATCTGATGATGTCAGCCCCGAGCGAGCCAACCAATGAGCAGCTGCGCGAATTGCATCTGCGGGTTATTCCGCAGGAATAAGGGCGCAAGCGCTTCGGGCCGCGGGCGTTATGGGGGGCTGTTTTGATAATCACGCTCAGGCGTGAAAAAGACCTCTGCAAATCTGTCTTCGACAGCGCCCGCCCTAACGGCCGGGCGGAGCAGATCAGAGGCTTGGAACATGATGCAGAGGTCCGGCGGGCGCATCCGCAAGAGAAGCTAATGCAGCATCTCCATCTGCACCGCTCTGGCCTCATATGACCGCAGCAGCGGGCGGGCCAGATGGGTGTGGCGGGGGATGTTCTCTTGCGGCAGCACCGATAGCAACGTTGAGTGGCGCAAGCCGGGATGGTCGGCAATATCGCCGATAAACAGGCTCTCTAGCCGGCACCCGGCAACCGTTATAATCTCGTGTTGGTCAAACAGCAGCTGATACAGCCTGATGCCCGCCGCCGTCGCTGGTTCCTGCAGCACGCTGATATTGTTTTCGATATCACGGACTTCGGCCAACATGCTGTCCTGCCCACACAGATACTCAACCGCATCATTTTCAAACAAAATCCGCTGCTCGGGTGCCACCAGAATATCCCGGCTCAGCCCGAAATACGGTGCCCGCAGCCGCAGCGGGCGAAACAGCCCCATCATCGGCACCGTGCGGGCACAAACCCAGCGCAGCGGTTGCGGGCCGTGATCGACCGTCAGTACCCGGTCCCCGGGTTTAAGCTGCTCAATCGGCACCGGCCCGTTGACCGTTTCAACCGGAGCCCCCGCGGCAATGCTGGGGATAAACCCCACCGGCTCGATCTGATCGGAAAGCGCCACAAGGCTGACCACCGGGGCAATATGATGGATGGTGTTTTCCGCCAGCAAAGCATCCACGACAGGCACCGGCAGCGGCAAAGCGGTATCGGATTCGGCCTGATGCAGCGTGCCCCGGCCCAGATTTTCCACCGACAGCAGCGCGGTATTTACCCCCTGCCCCCCCGGAGCCTGCCAGGAAAAGGTCAGCCGCAGCTGTTGCGGCAAAGCGGCCTGCTCGGCGCCCACCGACAGACGAAACCGCGCCGCGCCGCTGCGCAACTCCACCCGCGCCGCGCCGTATTCATCCATCCACACGGCAAAATGGCACCCCGCCCGTGGATGCCGATAGCGCAGCAAAGGCTGGCGGGCCGAAAATGTCGGCCCCATCGAGACCTCAAGAATCAGGCTGCCCGATGTCAGCCCGCGCGGGCTCAGCACCGGCGGCACGCGGTTGTCGATCAGCGGGGTGTGCGCCGGGCGGCTGGTTCTGTCCGCCGCGCTTGACAGCCAGATCATCCCCATGGCTGCCCCCTCTGCACGGCCAGACCCGCTGAATTCATTGAAGTGTCAATCGCTGCTCTCACGCCTGCTCCCACCCTTTGGAAACAGCACAAACGCTGATGCGCTGGCTTGCTGCCAGCGGTTTGCCTCTTGATCTTGCCGGACCTTTTCGGCCCTTTTTGCGTTTGCCCTGCCTCGGGTCTGTTATGCACTCGATAAAAGCAAAAAAAGATGATTTTTGAAACCCTTATCTGCCTGTGCGGCCCCAATCTGTTTCCTTGGGGCCACAGCAAATCCTATGCCCGGGCATTGTCGGGCAAGCACAAACAAGATATGGGGGATGCAACAACAGGAGCCACAAGATGAAAACCCCCATTGACCCCGTCCAACTGACCGCCGATCTGCTGCGTTGCCCCTCTGTAACGCCTGAGGAGGGCGGCGCGCTGGTGTTGCTTGAGGATCTGCTGAGCCAAGCGGGCTTTGCCTGTCAGCGGGTCGACCGCGGCGGCGTGTCAAATCTGTTTGCCCGTTGGGGGGATAAGGGGCATCGGCGCAGTTTCGGTTTTAACGGCCACACCGATGTGGTGCCGGTGGGCGATCCCGCCGATTGGAGCCACCCGCCCTTTTGCGGCGAAATCATTGATGGCTGGCTGTGGGGGCGCGGCGCGACGGATATGAAATCGGGGGTGGCGGCGTTTGTGGCGGCGGCGATTGATCTGGTGCAGCAGACCCCGCCGGATGGGGCGATTGTGCTGACGATCACCGGCGATGAAGAGGGGGACGCCGAGCATGGCACTGTGGCGCTGCTGGACTGGATGCAGGAGGCGGGCGAGGCGATGCAATGCTGTCTGGTGGGCGAGCCCACCTGCCCCGAAAGCCTAGGGGATATGATGAAAATCGGCCGCCGGGGGTCGATGACCGCTTATCTGACGGTCAAGGGCACTCAGGGCCACTCGGCCTATCCACATCGCGCCAACAATCCGCTGGTGCCGATGGTGCGCTTGCTGGATCAGTTGGCCGGCCACCCGCTGGATCAGGGGACGGAGCATTTTCAAGCCTCAACGCTGGCGATCACCACGGTTGACACCGGCAATCCGGCGACCAATGTGATCCCGGCCCAATGCCGCGCCACGATTAATATCCGCTTTAACGATGCCCATAGCCCGGACAGCCTGTCGGGTTGGCTGCGGGCCCAGGCCGATGCGGTTGCGCGGCAGTTTGGGGTTGAAATTGAGGTGCGGATCACTGTCTCGGGCGATAGCTTTATCACCCCGCCGGGGGCGTTGTCTGATCTGGTGGCGGATGCAGTGCAGGCGGAAACAGGGCTGCGGCCCGAGCTGTCGACCACTGGCGGGACATCGGATGCGCGTTTTGTCAAAAACCACTGCCCGGTGGTTGAATTCGGGTTGGTGGGCAAGACCATGCATCAGGTGGATGAACGGGTTGAGGTGGAGCAAATTGAGCAGTTGAAGCAGATCTATGGCCGGATTTTACGGGAGTATTTCAAGGGGTCTAAATAAAGGCGAGACCCTTCACCTCCCCTGTCCGGCGGCACCGGCAGGCTACGCCTGCCTGCCATCAATTTCGCCGGTGACGCCGGTTTATAGCCGTGCTAACTTGATCCGATGAAACGCATCCCGACCAAATCACAAATCCTCGACTGGATCGCCGAAAACCCGACCCAGACCAATAAACGCGACATCGCCCGTGCCTTTGGCATCAAGGGCGCAGCGCGGATTGACCTGAAACGCCTGCTCAAAGAGCTGCAATCCGAAGGCCATTTGCAAAAAGCCCGGCGCAGCTATCGAAACCCCGACAAGCTGCCCCCGGTCAGCGTGTTGCAGATGCTGGGACCGGATCGCGATGGTGATCTCTATGCCCGCCCGCTGGAATGGCACTCGGGCGCGGCCGAGCCACGGATTTTGCTGATCAGCCAGCCCTCGGACCCGGCGCTGGGGGAAAATGACCGCATTCTGGCCCGCCTGAGCGCCGTCACGGACGAGCCCCACCAATACGAAGCCCGCCTGATCCGGCGCATTGGCCGCAATCCGATCCGGCTGCTGGGGGTGTTTCGACGCGGCTCGGATGGCGGGCGGATTGTGCCGATTGACAAGGGCAGCGATAAAGAATGGCAGGTCAGCAGCCGCGACAGCCTCGGGGCCAAGGATGGCGAGCTGGTCGAGGCCGAGCGCTGCGGGCCGAAAACCCGCATGGGTCTGCCCAATGCCCGCATCACCACCCGGCTAGGAGACCCCAGCCAACCCCGCGCCGTATCTCTGATCGCCATCCACCAGCACGGCATCCCCGATCAGTTCCCCGATGAGGTGATCGAGCAAGCCGACCGCGCCAAACCCGCCCCGCTGGGCAAGCGCAAGGATCTGCGCGATATGCCGCTGATCACCATTGATCCGGCGGATGCCCGCGACCATGACGATGCCTGCTATGCCCATGCCGATGATGACCCGAACAATACCGGCGGGCATGTCGTCTGGGTAGCGATTGCCGATGTGGCCCATTATGTGCGCTATGGCTCGGCGCTGGATCGCGAGGCGCGCAAGCGGGGCAATTCGACCTATTTCCCGGATCGGGTGGTGCCGATGCTGCCGGATCGGCTCTCGGGTGATCTGTGTTCGCTGCATGAGGGCGTGCCGCGGGCCTGTTTGGCCGTCCGAATGGTGTTGGACGCTAACGGGCATAAGCTCGGCCACACATTCCACCGCGCGATGATGAAATCCGCCGCCTCTGTGACCTATCAGCAGGTGCAGGCCGCGATTGATGGCACCCCGGATGACAAAACCGCGCCGCTGCTTGAGCCGGTCCTCAAACCGCTCTACGCCGCCTATCACGCCCTGCTGACCGCCCGCAAACACCGCCAGCCGCTGGAACTGGACCTGCCCGAGCGGCGCATTACGCTTTCGGATGACGGCAAGGTGGCTTCGGTTGATTTTCGGGAACGGCTGGATGCGCACCGGATGATCGAAGAATTCATGGTTCTGGCCAATGTCGCCGCCGCCGAAGAGCTGATCAAAAAACGCACCCCGCTGTTGTTTCGCGTCCATGAAGAGCCCAGCCCGGAAAAGCTGGATGCGTTGCGCGAGGTGGCACAATCGGCGGGGCTGGTGCTGGCCAAGGGGCAGGTTCTGCAAACCCGGCATCTGAACAATCTGCTGGCTCAGGCCGGGGACACCGAATTTGACGAGCAGATTAACCTGTCGACCCTGCGGGCGATGACGCAAGCCTATTATGGCGCGGAAAATTTCGGCCATTTCGGGCTGGCGTTGAAAAACTATGCGCATTTTACCTCGCCCATCCGGCGCTATTCCGATCTGATCGTGCATCGGGCGCTGATTTCGGCGCATGGCTGGGGCAAGGACGGGCTGCAAGCTGAGGAAATTGAGCGGCTGGAGGACACCGCCAAGCATATCTCTGACACGGAGCGCCGTTCGATGATGGCCGAGCGCGACACCACTGATCGCTATCTGGCCGCTTATTTGTCCGAGCGGGTGGGCGCTGAATTTACCGCCCGCATTTCCGGGATCGCCCGATTTGGCATGTTTGCACGGTTAGAGGAAACCGGGGCCGATGGTCTGATCCCGATGCGCAGTCTGGGGCGGGAATATTTCCGCTATGACGCGGACAGCCAGACCCTGACCGGAGAGGATAGCGGGCAGGTGTTTGCCCTTGGGATGCCGGTGACGGTGCGGCTGGCCGAGGCGGTGCCGGTAAGTGGCGGGCTGGTGTTGCAGCTGTTATCGGTGGATGGCAAGGCCATGCCCAAAGCGACCCGCAAGAGCCGCGGCAAAGGCCCGGTCCGGCGCAAAGCCAGTAAATCGCATCGCAAAAAGGCCAAGCTAAAGCGCAAAATCGCGCGGCGGCGGGGCTGATTATGGTGAAATTCAGCCTGCCCCCACTTGCAAGTGCGGTGCAAGCACCCTAAATAGACGCTTGAGAGGTTGGCGCGGGCGAACGCCTCGCCAACCCGGTCAGGCCCGGAAGGGAGCAGCCGTAACGAGATCCGTTTGGGTCGTGTTCAACCTCTCACCCTGCTGCACCTCATCTGATCTCACGAAATGAGGGCTGCGCCTGCCTGGGTAGGCGCTTATGCGGAGCTTTGAAGTCATCGTAGTTTGTGAATAGAGCCACCACGTTGCACAGTGTTGAGAGGTCAATTGCGCCTGCCGGGGGGCAGGCAGGCGCAGCCCGGCCTATCGACCGGGCGGGACGGTGAAAAGGTGTGGGACACGTTTGGCAGAGGTCATCACCACCCGCAACGCCCCCCACGGCAGGTCTACACAATCACCTCTTGCGCCACCTGATCGCCGACCCCGAACACGCGTTTATAGCGGGCAATTTCATCCGCCGGACCCATGGCTTTGTTTGGATTATCCGACAGCTTGACCGTCGGCTTGCCATTGGCGCTGATCGCTTTGCACACAATCGAAAACGGTGCCAGACTGTCATCCGGGGTCAGCCCGCGGAAATCATTGGTCAACAACGTCCCCCAGCCAAAAGACGGCTTGACCCGCCCCCGGAACTGCTGATGCAGGGCGACGATCTTATTCACATCCAACCCGTCCGAGAAAATCACCCGCTTGCCCGTCGGGTCTTCGCCATGTTGTTTCCACCAGTTGATCGCGGTCTCGGCCCCGGTCGCCGGGTCGCCGCTGTCGATGCGGATGCCCGTCCAGCCCGCCAGCCATGGCGGCGCACTCTCGAGAAAGCCTTTGGTGCCATAAGTATCGGGCAGGATGATACGTAGATTGCCCTCATGTTCATCCTGCCAATCTGACAGCACGTCATAAGGGGCCCGCCGCAGCTCTGCGTCATTTTGTGCCAGAGCGGCATAGACCATGGGCAGTTCATGGGCGTTGGTGCCGATGGCCTCGACCTCGCGGCGCATGGCGATCAGGCAGTTCGAAGTACCCACGAAATTTTCGCCCAGCCCCTCATGCATCGCCTGCACGCACCAATCCTGCCACATGAAACTGTGACGCCGCCTTGTGCCGAAATCGGCCAGTTGCAGATCGGGCAGATCGCGCAGTTTTTCGACTTTTTCCCACAGCTTGGTCATGGCGCGGGCGTAAAGCACCTGCAATTCGAATTTGTCCATCTGCTGAGTCACCACCCGCGAGCGCAGCTCCATCAGCACCGCAAGGGCCGGGATCTCCCACAGCATGACCTCGTGCCACTTGCCCTCGAATGTCAGCTCGTATTGGCCATCGCGGATGTCCAGTTGATAAGGCGGCAGGCGCATTCCCTCGAACCACTGCATGAAATCGGGGCGAAACATCTGGCGTTTGCCGTAAAATGTGTTGCCCCGCAGCCAAGTGCTTTCGCCACGCGACAGCGACAGCGAGCGGATGTGATCCAGCTGTTCGCGCAATTCGCCCGGGTCGATCAGATCGGCCAGACGGATATGTTTGGAACGGTTGATCAGCGAAAAGGTAACATTGGTATCGGGTTTGTTGTGGAAAACCGACTGGCACATCAACAGCTTATAGAAATCGGTATCAATCAGCGAACGCACGATCGGGTCGATTTTCCATTTGTGATTATAAACGCGGGTGGCGATATCGGGCATGGTTCAGGGCTCCAGTCTGACGCCGGCATCCTGCATGGCCTTGCGGGCCGCGGCAAGCGAGCCCTCCAGATTAATCGCCCGGCAGGCATGTTCCCGCACGGTGACCTGAAAGCCCAATCTGGCAGCGTCAAGGGCAGAGTATTGCACGCAGAAATCAGTGGCAAGCCCGACCATGGTCAGGTCATCAATGCCACGGCTGCGCAGATAGCCCTCAAGCCCGGTCGGGGTTTTGTGGTCGTTTTCAAAAAAGGCAGAATAGCTGTCGATCTGGGCGTTGTAGCCTTTTCGCAGGATCAGATCGGCCCGGTCGGTGTGCAGATCGGCGTGCAGCTCAGCCCCCTTGCTGCCCTGAATGCAGTGATCAGGCCACAGAACCTGCGGGCCGTAGGGCATCTGGATCAGTTCATAGGGGGCTTTGCCATCATGGCTGCTGGCGAATGAGGAATGTCCGGAGGGGTGCCAATCCTGAGTCAGAATGCAGGCGTCAAACTCCCCCATCATCGCATTGATCGGCGCAATGATCTGATCACCTTCGGCAACGGCCAGCGCCCCGCCGGGGCAGAAATCATTTTGCACGTCGATGATGATCAGAGCCTTGGGGGAATGGTGCATACTATGCTCCCGGTTTTGAGAAACCCGCCGGGCCAAGGCACTGGCCCGGTGGTGATTAGCTTTGCCTTGCGGCTAAAAATCCAGGTTTTCCACACTCAGCGCGTTTTCCTGAATAAAGGCGCGGCGGGGTTCAACCACATCGCCCATCAGCTTGGTGAACAGATCATCCGCCTCGGCAGCATCGTCAATCTTGACCTGCAGGAACACCCGCGCCTCGGGGTCCAGAGTGGTTTCCCACAGTTGGTCCGGGTTCATTTCACCCAGACCCTTATAGCGTTGCAGCGACAGCCCCTTTTCGCCCTCGGCCAAAATCGCCTTGAGCAGATCAACCGGGCCGAAAATCGGCGTTTCGCGGTCTTTGCGGATCAGCTTGGCGGGCTGAGCATAGATTTCTTGCAGCGCCTCGGTCATCTGTCCGATTTTACGCGCCTCAGCCGAGCGCATCACCTTGCCATCCAGCGTGCGCACCTCGTCCACGCCGCGCAGCACCCGAGTCAGGCGGATGCCGTGATCCTGAGTCGGACGGCCCTGCCAGCCGCGCTCATATTCCTCGGCGATCAGATCCAGGCGGGCGGCGACCGCATCGGCCACGCCTTGCAGATCGGCGTCCACTTTACCCGCGACAAAGCCGCCGGCAATCGCGGTTTGCTCCAGAATATGCTGCGGATAGAGCGTGGGGAAAGCTTGCAGAACGCGCCGCGTCTGGCGGGCCTCTTCCACCACGCGCAACAGGTCGAGACCGGTGATTTCCTCGCCCGAAGCCAGACGCAATACCGCGCCGTCAACGCCCTGTTCGATCAGATAATCGTCAAGCGCGGCCTGATCTTTCAGATAGACTTCGGACTTGCCGCGGCTGACTTTGAACAAAGGCGGCTGGGCGATATATAGGTGCCCGGCCTCGATGATTTCTGGCATGTGCCGGAAGAAAAAGGTCAGCAGCAGGGTGCGGATATGGGCGCCGTCCACATCGGCATCGGTCATGATGACGATCTTGTGATAGCGCAGTTTCGAGATGTCAAATTCGTCGCGGCCAATGCCGGTGCCCAACGCCATCACCAGATTGCCGATTTCCTGACTGGCCAGCATACGGTCAAAACGGGCGCGTTCGACATTCAAAATCTTACCACGCAGGGGTAGAACCGCCTGTGTCATCCGGTCGCGCCCGGTTTGGGCCGAACCGCCAGCGCTGTCACCCTCGACCAAAAACACTTCGGTTTTCGAGGGGTCTTTTTCCGAGCAATCCTTGAGCTTACCGGCCAGAAAGTTCACATCCATCGCGGTTTTGCGCCGGGTCAGCTCGCGCGCCTTGCGGGCGGCCTCGCGGGCATGGGCGGCTTCGAGGATCTTGCTGACGATCGCTTTGGCTTCGCTGGGGTTTTCCTCAAACCACTCGGCCAGCTTTTCATTCACCAGCCCCTCAACCGCCGGGCGCACCTCAGACGATACCAGCTTATCCTTGGTCTGGCTGGAAAATTTCGGATCCGGCACCTTGACCGACAGCACACAGGTCAGCCCTTCGCGGGCGTCATCGCCGGTAAAGCTGATCTTTTCCTTTTTGGCGATGCCGCTGGATTGGGCGTAATTGTTGATGGTGCGGGTCAGCGCACCACGAAACCCGGCCAGATGGGTGCCGCCATCGCGCTGGGGGATGTTGTTGGTAAAGGGCAGCACATTTTCGTGATAGCTGTCATTCCACCACATGGCGACTTCGACCGTGATGCCGTCTCTTTCGCCGGAAAAGGAAATCGGGTCGGGCAGCATCCCGGATTTCGAGCGGTCCAGATAGCGCACGAATTCACGTACCCCGCCCTCGTAAAACAGATCAGAGATCAGGGGGTCCGCTGGGCGTTCATCTTTCAGGATGATCCGCACGCCGGAATTCAGAAAGGCCAGTTCCCGCAGGCGGTTTTCCAAGGTGTGGAAATTGTATTCCAGGTTGGAGAAGGTATCGGTCGAGGCCATAAAGCGCACCTCGGTGCCCTTGCGGTCCTTGGCATCGCCGACCACCCGCAGATGCTCAACGGTTTCGCCGTGTTCAAAACGGGCGACATGTTCCTTGCCATCGCGCCAGATGCGCAGCTCCAGCCAATCGGACAGCGCATTGACCACCGACACCCCGACACCGTGCAAACCGCCGGACACCTTGTAAGAGTTCTGGTCGAATTTCCCGCCAGCATGGAGCTGAGTCATGATGACTTCGGCCGCGGAAACGCCTTCTTCCTCGTGGATGCCCACCGGGATACCGCGGCCGTTATCCGAAACCGACACCGACGAATCCGCGTGAACGGTGACGTTAACGGCGTCGGCATGACCGGCCAGAGCCTCGTCAATGCCGTTATCGACCACCTCGTAAACCATATGGTGCAGGCCCGAGCCATCATCGGTGTCGCCGATATACATGCCGGGGCGCTTACGCACGGCTTCCAAGCCCTTGAGAACCTTGATCGAATCCGCACCGTATTCTTCTGGGATTTGCTTACTGTCTGACACGCGTCTTTTCCTTGATCGTTTGGCTGGATTTATAAGGGGTTTGAATGGGGTTGTCACGCCTGAGCGGGCAAAATTTAGGCCACCGGGCCGGGAGGAATTTGCGGGCTGGGGTCGGCCTCGTTGATTTGCAGATACATCGCCCGATCCCCCAAGGCGTGAAACAATTCTGCCCCGGTGCCGGTCATCCAAGCCTGACTGCCCAGCGCACAGATTTCATCATAAAGCGCGGCGCGTCGATCCGCATCCAGATGGGCGGCGATTTCATCGAGCAACAGGATCGGTGCCGCCCCGGTCTGCGCCTTGAGTGCGCGGGCATTGGCCAAAATCAACGACACCAGCAGCGCCTTTTGCTCGCCGGTTGAGCAATCCCGCGCCGCAACCCCCTTGGCCGTATAATCCGCCTGCAAATCGACCCGGTGCGGGCCGATCAGAGTGCGCCCGGCCAGCAGGTCTCGGGGCCGGTTATCCGCCAGAGCCGCCTGCAACTGCGCCGCATCCAGCAGCGTTTGCGCGGGCTGGTCGCTGCTCAGGGCCAGATGAGCGCTGGGGAAAGCGGTTTCGGCCTGACTCTGCGCTTCGATCAAATGGGCAATCGCCGCCTGACGGTTTTGCTGCATTTGTGCGCCGGATTGGGCCATCTGGGTTTCCAGCGCCTTATACCAGCTGCCATCGCGCTGATGATCCTTGAGCAGCCGATTGCGCTGACGCATCGCCTTTTCATAGCTCAGCGCGCAATCGGCATGGCTGGGGTCAAAGCTCATGGTGATGCGATCCAGAAACCGCCGCCGCCCCTCGGCCCCCTCCAGCCAGAGCCGGTCCATCGACGGCACCAGCCACAGAATGCGGGCAATGCGCCCTAGGCTGATCTGCGGCGCGCTTTTGCCGTCAATGCGCAGATTGCGGGAGCCGCCGGGGTCAAACCAGGTTTCGATTTCGTGGCTTTGCTGGGGGCTGTGCAACACCGCGCTGACCTTCCAGCCGAGCGCTTCTGGACGCCGCGCAATCTCATCGGCCTTGGCCCGGCGCAACCCGCGGCCCGGGGACAGCATCGAGATTGCCTCGAGGATATTGGTCTTGCCCACCCCATTGGCCCCGTAAATCGCCACCGGGCGGGCATCCGTGCGCAGTTCGAACAGTTTATGCGAGCGGAAATGCGAAAGCCTGAGCTGTTTTAGATAGAGCGCGCTCACACCCGCATCGGCATCACGACATAGACGGCGGATGCGTCATTGCCCTCGCGCATCAGGGTCGGATCGCCGGATGAGTTGAACATGAACACCGCATTTTCCCGATCAACCTGGCTGGCGATTTCCAGCAGATATTTGGCGTTAAACCCGATCTCAAGCGGCTCATCGCCATAGGCCACGGCCAGTTCCTCTTCGGCGGCACCGCTATCGGGGGCATTGACCGACAGGATCAGACGATCTTCGTCCAGGGCCAGCTTGACCGCGCGCGAGCGTTCAGACGAAACTGTCGCCACCCGGTCAACCGCATGGGCAAATTCGGCGGCATCGACCTCAAGCTTTTTGGTGTTGCCGGTGGGAATGACCCGGGCGTAATCGGGGAAGGTGCCATCAATCACCTTGGATGTCAGGGTGATGTCCGGAGTGGCAAAGCGCACCTTGGTTTCAGACACCGAAATGGCAATTTCCACATCGTCTTCGTCCAGCAATTTGCGCAGCTCGTTCACGGTTTTGCGCGGCACGATGACGCCGGCCATATCGGCGGCCCCATCGGGCAGATCGGCATCCACCCGGGCCAGACGGTGACCATCGGTGGCGACACAGCGCAGCGCCTGCCCACCTTCGGTATCGGCGACATGCATATAGACGCCGTTCAGATAATAGCGGGTTTCTTCGGTCGAAATGGCGAATTTGGTCTTGTCAAACAGGCGGCGCAGTGTTTCCGATTTGGCCGAGAAATTCGAGGCGTATTCCGAAGACGCCATGACCGGGAAATCTTCTTTCGGCAGGGTCGCCAGAGAGAAATTCGAGCGCCCGGCCTGAATGGTCAGCCGCCCTGCGGTGCCGTCATCGCCCAGCTGCACCAGCGCCCCATCGGGCAATTTGCGCACGATTTCATGTAGCATCACGGCGGAAACGGTCGTGGCCCCGGCACGTTCGACCTGAGCAACGGTTTTATCGACCACTTCGATATCCAGATCGGTGGCGCGGAAACTGACGGTTTCGCCCTCGGCCTCGATCAGCACATTGGCCAGAATTGGGATGGTGTTGCGCCGCTCGACCACGGATTGGGCTTGGGAGACGGCCTTTAACAGTGCAGCCCGTTCGATACTAATTTTCATTGCCGTAACTCCTAAAACGGTATCAGGGCCTTGAAATTACCCAATTTCATGCCCTGCTCAAGTCTTTTATGGGAATTTCTGCGCTAATCGCGGGCGCGTCAAGGGGTTTAGGCCTCCAAAGCGCGGCGCAGCAGCTCCAAATCTTCGGAAATCTGGTTATCCATCTGCTTTAGCTCTTCGATCTTGCGCACCCCATGCATGACGGTGGTGTGGTCGCGGCCTCCGAAATGGCGGCCGATTTCGGGCAAAGAGCGCGATGTCAGCTGTTTGGCCAGATACATCGCCACCTGACGGGGGCGGGCAAAGCTGCGCATCCGGCGCGGACCGACCATATCGCTGAGGCGGATATTGTAATGCTCGCTGACCTTGCGTTGAATTTCGCTGATGGTGATCTTGCGATCCGAGGCACGCAGAATATCAGCCAGACAATCCTGCACCAGATCCAGATCAATCTCGCGCCCGACCAGCGAGGCAAAGGCGAACAGCCGGGTCAGCGCCCCTTCCAGCACCCGGATATTGCTGGAAATCCGATGCGCCAGAAATTCGAGAATGCCATCGGCCAGCACCAGAGAGCCATATTGCGCGCGGTAATGCTCGACCTTTTGTTGCAACACGCCCAGACGCAATTCGTAATCGGTCGGATGCAGATCAACCACCAGACCGCATTGCAGACGCGATTTGATGCGCTCTTCCAGCTTGGGGATTTCGCCCGGGGCGCGGTCAGCGGAAATGACGATCTGTTTGTGCTGATCGACCAGCGCGTTGAAGGTGTGGAAAAATTCCTCTTGCGTGCTGTCCTTGCCGGCGATGAATTGCACATCGTCCACCATCAGCACATCGACCGAGCGAAACATCTGTTTGAAATCCATCATCTTGCGGTCACGCAGCGCCTGCACAAAGCTGTACATGAATTGTTCCGCCGACAGGTAAATCACATTCAGCTGCGGCTGGCGCTGGCGCAGATCATGGGCGATGGCGTGCATCAGATGGGTTTTTCCCAGCCCGACCCCACCATAGAGGAACAGGGGGTTGAACGTCACCGGCCCGCCTTCGCTGACGCGTTTGGCGGCGGCATGGGCCAGTTCGTTGGGTTTGCCGACCACAAAGCTGTCAAAGGTAAAGCGCGAATCCAGCGAGGCTCCGATTTCGGCGTTCAGCGGATTGGCGGCAGGTTTGGAGGCGGAGGGGCGTTTAGGGGCGCTGCCTTTTTCCACGGCAAACTCCACCCGGTTCACGCTGGCCCCGGCAGCATTGAGCAACTGTTGAATCTGGTCAGAAAAATTCTGCCGCATCCAGTTTCCGAAAAACGCGGTGGGCACGGCAAAGGTGGCGACTCCACCCGACAGACCATTGAATTTCAGCGGCTCGATCCATGTTGAATAATTATTTGCCCCAACTGTCTCCTGCAGTTGCTGGCGAATGTCATTCCACATGTGTTCGGTCATTATTTGCTACCCGCTTATAAAGCTACACTTCGATCCAGCCGAGCCACCGGCGGCGTTTGCCACAGGCCCCTTGCCATTTTCCATTTCTGCACGTTTCACAAATCCGTCCCGGGGCGAGCCCAAAAGAACCCCGCCCGGCCGTTCCATTTTCAAACGCGGGTTGCTGGATCAGCAGACCAGTCTTACCGGCCAAACCGACCGGCCCCACCCCTTACTTCCAGACACAAACCCTATGCGCCGGCCCTCGCAGGCAGATGCATAACACCCAAACAACAAACGGTAACACCTTGTAAAACAAGGAAAATAAATAATGTCACCGGCTTCTTGCAGCACCTCCTCATTTCCAGGCTGTGCTGCACCGCTTGTTCGGGCTGTGCTGTTCCCCAGGACGATGTGAATCGCTCAGTCAATTTAGCAAGCGTGAACGCGGCGGCGCAACAGAACTTCGAACTTGACTCAAAGATAGTTCAATCGAATCTACCAGAGGTAAAAGAGAGGCCAAAATTGCGCTCGGAATTTATCCAATAAATTGAAACGTCTAAAACAAAACAGGACGCAAAGCCGAGGCTTTACGTCCTGTTTGACTGTGTTGCTTTTGCCGCTTTACGACAGCGCTTTGACCCGTGCCGACAGCCGGGACATTTTGCGCGCCACGGTGTTTTTGTGGAAAATACCACGGCTGACACCACGCATCAGTTCAGGCTGAGCCGCCCGCAGAGCAGCAGCGGCGGCCTCTTTATCACCGGATTCGATGGCTTCCTCGACTTTGCGCAGGAAGGTGCGCACGCGCGAGCGGCGGGCTTTGTTGATTTGAAAGCGACGCTCGTTCTGACGGGCGCGTTTTTTTGCTTGGGGCGAATTTGCCATGTGTCGGTTCCCTTTCAGGGGTCAATTACAATCATTTCGGTGCAAGACCCCGTCCGGGTTTGAATACCGGTCGTTCCGGCCAGAGCGGGCCTCACACGCATATAGAAAGCGCCTATAGGATAGAATCAGCGCAAAGGAAAGCCCAAAATGCGCTGATCTAGCCCCAACCCGCTACACCGCCTATTTGGCGCGGAATTTGGCAGCGCGTTTTTCCATGAAGGCGGTCATGCCCTCGGCCTGATCCTCGGTGGCAAACAGCGAATGGAACAGACGGCGCTCAAACAGCACGCCTTCGCTCATGGTGGTTTCGTAAGAGCGGTTCACCGCCTCTTTCACCGCCATCACCGTCAGCATGGATTTTTCGGCAATCGTGCGCGCCGCATCCATGGTTTCCTGCATCAGCTTGTCGACTGGCACCACGCGGCTGACCAGACCGGCTCTTTCCGCCTCGGCCGCATCCATAAAGCGCCCGGTCAGGTGCATGTCCATGGATTTGGATTTGCCCACGAAACGGGTCAGGCGCTGAGTGCCGCCGATCCCGGCGATCACGCCCAGATTGATCTCGGGCTGGCCGAATTTAGCGGTGTCAGAGGCAATGATAAAGTCGCACATCATCGCCAGCTCACAGCCCCCGCCCAGCGCATAGCCGGACACTGCCGCGATGATCGGCTTGCGGGTTTTCAGCAGCTGATCGGTTTCGGCGCCGAAATAATCTGACATGAACATATCAACAAAGCTCTTATCGGCCATCTCTTTGATGTCTGCCCCGGCGGCAAAGGCTTTTTCCGAGCCGGTGATGACGATGCAATGCACCCCGTCATCTTCCTGCGCTGCTTTTAGCACCTGGGCCAATTCCCCCAGCAATTCGGAATTCAGCGCATTCAGCGCCTTAGGCCGGTTCAGGGTGATCAGGGTCACGCAGTCTTTGGTTTCTGTGTTCAGGGTTTGATATGCCATGATTTTTCCGCCGTTGTGGTTTCTGTTGCGAAAATGCTTAGCATTGTTTTGCGCCGGATCAAGCTATCTTTGGCAGCTCTGGCAGTAAAAAGTCGACCGCCCAGCCTGTGTGATTCGCTGAATTTCACCGCCACAGCCCTCGGTTAGGCAGGGTTCCCCCTCGCGACCATAAGCGCGGAAATTGTGCTGGAAATAGCCCAGATCACCATCGGCCTGACGGTAATCCCTCAGCGAAGAGCCCCCCGATTCGATGGCTTCGGACAGCACATCGCGGATCACCCCGGGCAGACGCTCGATCTGATCCGGGCGCAGATCGCCGGCCAGCCGCAGCGGAGACACCCCGGCCCGAAACAGCACCTCGCACACATAGATATTGCCCAGCCCGGCAACGATGCGCTGATCCAGCAGCGCGGTTTTGATCGGGGTTTTCTTGCCCTTCAGACGCTTGGCCAGATAGGGGCCATCAAAGGCGTTGCCCAAAGGCTCCGGCCCCAGATTGGCCAGCAATTTATGGGCTTCGATCTGATCGGTGGGGGCCAGATCCATCGCGCCGAACCGGCGGGCATCGTTGAACACCACCCGGGCCCCCTCCTGCATCTGCAAAACCACATGGTCATGCTTGGCCAGCGCCGGATGATCCCCGGTCGAGATCAGCATTCGGCCCGACATCCCCAGATGGATCAGCAGGGTCTCGCCCGAACTCAGATCGGCCAGAATGTATTTCGCCCGCCGCCACAGCCGCTCAACCCGCTTGCCGCTCAGACGTCCGACCATGTCGGGCGGAAACGGCCAGCGCAAATCCGGGCGGCGCAGATCGGCCCGCAGGATCGTTTTGCCCTGCATCACCGGCAATAGCCCGCGGCGGACGGTTTCGACTTCGGGTAATTCGGGCATCTGGTGTGACTTTCATTGTATCGCGCGTCAGGGTCATTATAAGAGGGGTCAGGATCAAGGACGATAGGCCAATGAACAAGACCGCAGAAAAAACCACCCATTTCGGATTCAAAACCGTCGCCGAGGCTGACAAGGCCAATATGGTGCATGGCGTGTTTTCCAATGTTGCCAGCAAATATGATGTGATGAATGATGCCATGTCGATGGGTGTTCATCGGCTGTGGAAAGACGCGATGATGGATTGGCTGGCCCCCCGGGCCGGGCAAAAGCTGTTGGATGTGGCCGGCGGCACCGGCGATATTTCGTTTCGGTTTCTGAAACGCGCCGGCCAAGCCCATGCCACGGTGCTGGACATGACCGAAGCGATGCTGGTCGAAGGCGCCAAACGCGCCGATGCCAGCCAGCTGTCCGAACAACTGGATTGGGTGGTTGGCGACGCCATGGCGCTACCGTTCAAGGATAACAGCTTTGACGTTTACACGATCTCGTTTGGCATCCGCAATGTCACCCGCATCCCTGATGCCTTGTCCGAGGCTTTTCGCGTGCTGCGCCCCGGCGGGCGGCTGATGGTACTGGAATTCAGCCAGATTCCTAATGCGCTGATGCAAAAGGTTTACGATCTCTATTCCTTTAACATCATCCCGAAAATGGGCCAGATCATTGCCAATGATCGTGACAGCTATCAATATCTGGTGGAATCCATCCGCAAATTCCCCAAGCAAGAGACCTTCGCCGACATGATCCGCACCGCCGGGTTTGAGAATGTGAAATATCGCAACCTGTCGATGGGGATTGCGGCGCTTCATTCCGGCTGGAAGATTTAACCGATGCGCGGGCCGCATAATATCTGGCGACTGGTGCGCACCGCCGCGACTTTTGAACGCACTGGGGCCCTCGGGGTGGCACTCAGCGCCATGGGGGCACCGGCTTCGGTCAAGGTGGTGGCACATGTGTTGGGCTGGCCGTTCAAATGGCTGGGCTTGAAGGGTGATGCCGACATGCCGCCGGTGCCGCGGGCGCTGACAGCGCTGGGGCCGGCCTATGTCAAATTCGGCCAAGTGCTGTCTACCCGCCCTGATCTGGTGGGGGATTCCCTTGCGGATGAGCTGCGGGTGTTGCAGGACAAGCTGGCTCCTTTTCCCACCGATGTCGCCAAATCGGTGGTGGAAAAAGAGTTGGGCCGACCGGTTGATGACATCTTCAGCGCATTCAGCGACTCGGTGGCGGCGGCCTCAATCGCTCAGGTCCATCATGCGCGGCTTAAGGACGGTGACACAGAAGTTGCCGTCAAGATTTTGCGCCCCGGAATCGAGCGCGCCTTTCGCAAGGATATTGACGCTTTTTATTTCGTGGCGTCGGTGATCGAACTGCTGTCCCCTGCCTCGCGCCGCCTGCGCCCGCACGATGTGGTGGCGCATTTTGATCATGGCGTCATGACCGAACTCGACCTGCGCAGCGAAGCCGCTGCAGCCTCGGAATTTGCCGAAAACACAAAAAATGACGCCAATTTGCAAGTGCCAAAGGCCGATTGGACATATTCGAGCAAACGGGTTCTGACTCTGGATTGGGCCGATGGGTTGCCTCTGGGGGATAATGCGTTGCTGGATGGGGCGGGGCATGATCGCAAAAAGCTGGGGGCGCGAATCCTGCAGCTGTTTCTCAGCCATGCCTTGCGCGATGGCTATTTCCACGCCGATATGCATCAGGGCAATATGAAGGTTGCCGAGAATGGCGATATCATCATTTACGATTTCGGCATTATGGGGCGGATTGATGAATATACCCGCCGGGTATACGCCGAGATTCTGATCGGCTTTATCCGCCGCGATTATATGCGCGTAGCCGAAGTGCATTTCGAGGCCGGATATGTGCCGGCGGATCAGGATGTGCATGAATTTGCCCAAGCCCTGCGTGCCGTGGGCGAGCCAATTTTTGGCATGGAAGCGGAAAACATCTCAATGGGGCGGCTGTTTCACTATCTGTTCGAAGTGACCGAGCGCTTTGGGATGCAAACCCGCACAGAGCTGATTTTGCTGCAACGCACCATGGTGGTGGTCGAAGGCGTGGCCCGTTCGCTTGATCCGCAGATCAATATCTGGCAGGTGGCCCGCCCGGTGGTTGAGGATTACATCAAGTCGAATCTGGGGCCCAAGGCGTTCATGCGCGATATGGCCAAAACGCTGCAAGTGCTTGCCCGGTTCGGCCCGGAACTGCCCAAGCTGGCCGAGACCGCCCTGATGCGCCAAACCAGCCCGCAAACACCACCCGAGCAACCCTCTTCCTGGCGTCCGGCCACCGCATTTCTGCTGGGTGCGGCCACTGCCGCCGCCGGGTTGGTTGCAGCCGCGCTGCTGAGCTTTTAGCTTTTCAAAGCACCACAGATTTTGTGCCATCCAGTCAAACGGGTCCAGCACTGGCCGTTGCGCACAATCTCAATGGCCCCTTCTGTTTTCAAAACATCACGGCTGCCCCCGCAACCCGGTGACATTGCTCGCATCAATCTGCACGCCACCGCGCAAAACCAATATGGTGGCTCCGTTCAGGCTTTTGGCCTCGACCACCTCAGAATAGACTTCGGCACCGGTCGTGGCCAGCAAATCATCGCCGGAGTAGCTTTCCACCTCAAAACTATACAGCCCCGACGCAAAAGCCTGACCATTGCCATCCACCCCGGCCCATTGGATTTCATCGGTCGAGGGCACAAACTCCTGACGCTGCACTTCATTGCCATCGGCATCGCGCACCACCAACACCGCCCGATCCGCCCCCGAGGCCGGGTTGGGCGAAATGCTGACCGGGGTGCCATCAAAATGCGCCTGTGCCGAGGCCCGCGCCTCAAGCCCGATCCAGCTGGCCAGCTGCGCCATACCCATAATGCCCATCTGCGTCCCCAGCGCTGTGAGCAGATCATTGGTTTTCACCTGCTGCTCCACCCCGGAAAACGTTGCCAGTTGGGTCGAAAATTCGGTGGAATCCATCGGATTCATCGGATCTTGATTTTGAACCTGCGCCGTCATCATCTTCAAGAAGGTATCAAAATCCGAACTGATCAGGCTTTGGTCTGTCTGCTTGACGGGGGCAGAGGGTTGTGGGGCCGGGGTGGCCTGTGAGACTTGCATGATGGCACTCCTGTTATAGGCGCAAATCCAGACCCGAGGCGGGCTGTTGCGATGGTTTGGGCGATGCGGGCTGGTCATGTTCGAGGACAGAGGCACTCAGCTGATCGGTTGGATTTGCATCACCGTCCTGATCATGCGCCTGATGTTGCGACTGGCTGGAAAAATCGAAACTGACATCCTGATAGCCCATCTCGCGAAATTCCTGCGCCAGAATATCAATATGGCGGCGCAGCAGATCCATGGTTTCGCCACGTTCCGACAGCACGGCAAGGTTAATTCCGTTCTCGGATATGGTAAATGTCAGGCGCACCCGGCCCAGCTCTTCCGGATTGAGGGTGACTTCAACCGGGCGGTCGGGCATCTGACGCACCGCATCAGCCAGCTGCTGGGCGACATGGCGAGCCATTTCCGGCCGCGCTGTGCTGATGTCATGCGACACTCTGGCCGGTTCAATTCCGGTTAATTCGGACAAATGCAGTTCAGAGTGGCCGATCTCGGGCTGAGCGTGATCCAGCAGCCCCGGTGATGCCAAGCCGATTTCGGCTTGCGGCATTTTACTGGCCGAATTCATGGTAAACCAAGCCTCTTGCCCGGGGCGATTTTTATTGAAGTCCGCCATTTCGGAGCGGGGCTGCACAGGTTCATCCTGTTGCGGCTCCAGATCCGAGTGCGGCGTAAACCCGGGCGTTTCGGCCCCCCCCGGCGGGCTTGCAATCTGAGCGAGATCGCCGTTTTGAGGCATCTTCCCCGGCATAGAATGTCCGATGGTTTTTTGCACCACCACCGCAGGAGCATTGCGATCCGATGGGAAGCGGGGTTCTTGAGTGTCCTGAATAATCTCGCGGTTTTGGCCAATGCTCGGGCGGGGCACCGCACGCGCGGCAATCTCGGGACCACCTTCTGAGCCGGAGCGACCAGCTGCGACACGGCCCTGACGGGGCAAAGGCTGTCTGTCGGGCAGAGTGATTGGCCCGCGGGGCGGCTCATCTGCCATCTGAGGTGACGAAACCACCCCCGAGTGATTTGCCCCTTCTGGCGCGGATACGGCGTGCTTATTCGATCCCCCTTGCCCCTGAGGTTGCGTATGCTGCGCCGCTCCTGAGGGGCTTGGTGCTGACGTCATATCCGGGCCGGTTGCGGTCTGAGAAGGTATTGGGGATTGATTTGGCCGAGCGTGTAGCGTTTGATTGGAAAGGCGCGTTATGTCGTTTTGCTCAGGCTCCGAAACACGCGGATTTCCGATTGCCTTCTCCGCCTCTGCCAGAGTGGTTTGACGGTTTGGCGAGCCAGTTGCAGATTGGATCCCACCCGGAGTAACAAATCGATCCGGTTGTGCCGCCCCCAAACGCTGCAATTCAGCTTCTACCATAGCCTGCTTCACTGGCTCGGGCGGGTTTTGTGTTTTACCCGCCGCAATCTCTTGTATTGGTTGTTTTCCCCCAAAAACCTGCTGGTGACGGTCCGGCTCTGCCGGATTTATTTTGATTGCTTTTGAAGGAATCAGCGTTTGCCCCCTATCCTGCTGCATCGGCATTTCCAAAACCGATCCGGGCTGCTCGGGTTGAGCAAGCGGCATTATTTCTTGAGCCGGAGTGATGACTGTGGCCTGTATTTGCATCCTGCTTCTGATTCGATTTTTATGAGCCGGGTCATTCTGCCCTGAAACGCCGATCTGAAGCGCCGCTGGGGAACGCAGCGCAACTGATTCATTCGAATTTTCCCAATACGCCCCCCCCGCCGTAGCGACGATGGCAGTGCCCGGCATTGTGGTTGCAGACACCGGCGCAACCGGATCTGTTGATTCTGTCGGCGACACGTTTCCAGCCCCCTCAAAAGCTGCTTGAGACTGCATAGAAGCCGGGCTATTCTGTATCGGCATTTGCCCCGACGCGACCGTTGACGAGCGGGGTGAAATCAGCGCGGCTTGCGACTTGGGTTCCGGCAGCACGCTATGTTCTTTTATAAACACTGCATCACGCGCCGCGCTTTCCACGCCGGGTCGTCCATTTCTGACAGGACTGCTGTGCGGTTTCACCATGATATTTGTCTGATCACTGGCAGCCTCAACCGTCATTGCCGCTTGCCCCGACATGGTATCCGGCAGCGTTTCAGCCCTTTCGATCCGAATCGTTCGCCCTTCGCCATGCGTTTGCGCGATTTCAGCGCCCTGCCCCATCGCCGGCTCTGGCTTTTTGGAGTCGGCAGCTTGCTCGAGCATAAAGGAAACAAAGCTGTCCGCAGCCATGTCGGCGGTAGAATCGGCAGAATCGGAGCCGCCAAACCCACCAGGCCGGGGCGCTTCAGGCACCACCACATCCGGGCTGCCCTCAGTCAATGTTTTCAATTCTGCAAAAGCTATCGTGATCATATCCATTTCCGGGAATTCTTCCTCAGTTGTCACGATTATGCCGGTCAGGAGTTACCAGATGTTTACCCAAACCATGCAAACTGCAGAAAACTGTCTCAAATTAGAGGTGAATTTCAATGACCCCTACTGCAATCACGGCTTTGGCCCCTCCCCCCAGCCTCGCAGCACAAAATGAGCAACGCGACAAGGCGCTGCTTGAGGTTGCCCATGATCTGGAAGCCACATTTCTGGCCGAAATGCTCAAATCCGCCGGTTTCGGCAAGCCGCGCGAGGCGTTTGGTGGCGGAATCGGTGAAGACCAGTTTGGCTCTTTTCTAAGACAGGAACAGGCCGGTGAAATGGTAAAACGGGGCGGAATTGGCCTAGCAGAAAGTCTGTTCGAAGCCCTGAAGGAGCGTGCCGATGCAAACTGATCCCAAGCGCCTGACCGATTCGTTGCTTGATTTTCTGGAAAAGGAGCGCCGGGCAATTCTGGCGGGCAATCTGAATGAGATGAAACGGATTGCCGCTGAAAAGGAACGCCTGATGAGCCGCTATCAATCGGTCCAACCCGATCAGAAATCTTTGGAAAATTTGCGCGAAAAAATCGCCCGGAACCAAGCGCTTTTGACTGCGGCATTGAAAGGGATTCGTGCTGTTACCGTGAAATTAGGGGCATTGCGTGGCGGTCAAATTCAGATGACCACATATAACAAAGATGGGCAGCACATGGTGTTAGGCGCCAACCCGGGACGGACGGTTCAGCATAAGGCGTAAGTGTATGTCATGCAGAGGATGAGATATGGGGCACACAAATTTCGATGCACACGCCCCGTTGCAGATGCGTTTCCGGTGAACCGATCGTTCAGGCGTTGGTTTCTTGGGCAGGCAAGGTTTGAATCTTTTCGGGAAAAAGTGATTCTCCTTCACAAAGAGCAGAAACAAACACGATCCCCTTCTGCTGCAAATTGGTGGCGCAGCTATTGGGCAGGCCGTGCATATCCGTTCAAAGCCGAATGCGAAGGGCTCAGTGTCGGGCTGGGGGCTGGCGGACTCCGAGAACCGTTCTGCCAAATGATGATTCGAGCGCTGCGCTGTGTTGCCAAGCGCGTTTTCTAAAGGAAAATGCTCCAGAGGCTTCCTATTTTGCAAGTTCGATAAAATTTGATGAAATTGCCGAACATCTTGACGGCTTTCCCGATCCGGCTTGAAGTAACGCGATTTTGCCTTAAGCCAGTGGGGCTGGTCGCCGGATTCTGGTTTGGCGCGCCTCAACCAAGATTGAACGCAGCTACCCGCTCGCACAACTTAAAGGCGCAAAAGCTCCCTATTTGGGATATTGAATCCCACCCCATCCTATAGGTCTGCGTCCCAGAAGGTTCAGAAGGGTTTAGTTCAAATGCAAGGTAATCTGATGGTGTGCATTAGGACGCTGTTAGCAAATTAAATGCAAGGTAGGGGCTGCATCTCTTTTGGGGTGGCACGGTTTTGCAAAGTTTAAAACCGTAATCGTCAGAAAGACGCCAAACGCCGCCTGATCAGGGCGGCAAATGTAACTCGGCGCAAAGCGCTGAATGGATGAAGGAACCATACTATGTCCAGTATTCTGACCAACAACAGCGCGATGGTTGCGCTGCAAACCCTGAAATCAATCAACTCCAATCTCAGCGGCATCCAGAACGAAATCTCGACCGGGAAATCCATCGCAACGGCCAAAGACAGCTCGGCCATCTGGGCGATTTCCAAGGTGATGGAATCTGATGTTGCTGGCTTCAAAGCGATCTCGGACAGCCTGTCGCTGGGCGAATCAACCGTTGCAGTGGCACGTCAGGCCTCGGAAACGGTGACCGACCTACTGACCCAGATCAAAGGCAAAATCGTTGCTTCCCAAGAAGACAATGTGGACCGCGGCAAAATCCAAACCGATATTGAGGCGCTAACCAAGCAAATCACCTCGGTTGTCGGCGCTGCGCAGTTTAACGGTCTGAACCTGGTGGATGGCAATGTCACAACAACCAATGTTGATGGCAACACCGGCATTGATATCCTGTCCTCTTTGGATCGTGCTGCCGATGGTACCGTTTCGTCCAGCTCAATCGGGGTAAAAACCCAAAACCTGTCTCTGACCGCAGGTACCGATCTGGCGGCTGCAGCGGCTTCTGTCGGCACGGATGGGGGCACAGCCGGAGTGATTGATGCCAATGATGGCACGATCTCGTTGGATACGTTCGCATTCCTTGACAACAGCGGTGGCGCAGGCGGCGCGGCAGCTCTTGCGCGGGGAACAGCCGGGTTGGACAATTCGGTGGCCGACGGTTTGATGGCAGGCGATCTGATGACCCTTCAGGTCGGCGCAGTCGAGGCCCAGTATACCGTGCGTGAAGGCGACACTGCCGAAGCTCTGGTGGCCGGGATGAAAACCGCGCTACAGGCAGCGGGGCTGAGCGAAACTGACCTGACAATGGATATTGCCACCGACACCGGTGCGCTGACAATCACCAACAAGACCAACACCGATATCGCTTTCAGCTTCTCGGCGTCGCGTGGATCGGGTGGACTGGCTGGCTTGGCAGCGATTGATGTGTCTAACGGTGCGGGCGCAACAGCAGCGTTGGGTTCGATCGAAAACATGATCAACACCGCCATTGATGCATCTGCTGAATTTGGCTCGGTTCAGGGGCGAATCAACACCCAAAACGATTTTATCGGCAAACTGACCGACTCGCTGAAATCCGGTATCGGCTCGATGGTAGACGCCGATATGGAAGAAGCATCGGCCCGTTTGCAGGCCCTGCAAGTTCAGCAACAGCTGGGCGTTCAGGCCCTGTCGATTGCGAACCAGTCGCCGCAATCGGTCCTGTCACTGTTCAGATAAAAGCACTGAGCGGGGCACCGGAACAGGTGCCCCCACCAACCGCGGTAAAATCCGCGTTCCATCCCCCTGTCATTGAAAGGGAATGACATGAATGCTTTTAATATGGCCAAAACGGCCTATGCCAATACATCTACCCCAATCCGCACCCCGCGCGGCAATGAATATGATGCTTTTGCCCGCATCACCCACCGCCTGAAATCATATGCATCGGACAAGACACAATTTCATCAGTTGGTTGCCGCGCTGCACGACAACATGAAATTGTGGACCCTGCTGGCCGCAGATGTTTCTGATCAGGACAACACCTTGCCGAAAATGCTGCGAGGACGGGTTTTCTATCTGTATGAATTTACAGCACAACACACCAAGAAAGTCCTGCAAAATCAAGCTTCGGTTGACGTTCTGATTGACATCAACACGGCGATGATGAGCGGGCTGCGCCAAAAGGCAGGTGTGTGATGGGAGGGCTGGTGTTAAAGCTCGGCCCCAAAGAGCGGGTGCTGATCAATGGTGCCGTGATCGAGAATGGTGAGCGCCGCAGTCGCCTGTCGATCGTCACGCCCAACGCCAATATCCTGCGTCTGCGCGATGCGATCCACCCGGAAGAAGTCAACACTCCGGTGCGGCGCGTGTGTTATATCGCCCAGCTGGTTCTCTCTGGTGATGCTGATAAATCTGATGCGAAAATGCAATTGTTGCGCGGCATCGAGCAACTCAGTCAGGTGTTGACCGACCCAGACAGCCGCAAACTGCTGACGACGGCCTCAACAGAGGTGTTACGAGAGCATTATTATCAGGCGCTCAAAGCGCTTCGCGGCCTGTTGCCGCGCGAAGAACGGTTGCTTGCAACGGAAATCGCCTGATGTTTCATCCTGTCATCCCCTTTGGCGGTTTTTCCGGCTGGTTGTTTTTGAACCGGACAATGGACAGCCAAAAATCAGCCTTTGAAAAATCGCCAGAGGTGATGCGCGAAGAGGAGTATTTCAAAAACCACATCGGCGATGTCAAAACCGCCGATGATCTGGTCTCTGACCGCACCCTGCTTAAGGTCGCGTTGGGGGCCTTTGGCTTGAGTGCCGATCTGGATAACAAGTTCTTCATCAAAAAGGTGCTTGAGGACGGAACCCTTGCCAGTGATGCTTTGGCCAATAAGCTGTCGGATAAGCGCTATCTGAAAATGGCTCAGGCTTTTGGCTTTGGCGACTACCCGATTCCCAGCACGGGGTTGAGCGATTTTGGTGACCGGATCACCGCGGCCTATAAAGAGCGCGAATTTGAGGTTGCGATTGGTGATCAGAACCAGAATTTCCGCCTTGCTTTGGGAATTGAACGCGATTTGACCGAAATTGCTGAAAAAGACCTAAATGAAGACACGCTTTGGCTGTCGATCATGGGTAATGAACCACTGCGCCAGGTGTTTGAAACCGTACTGAATTTGCCCAGCTCATTTGCCGGGCTAGATTTGGACAAGCAGTTGGAAACGTTCAAGGACAAAGCCTTTTCGGCCTTCGGGGACAGCGGCATCAAACAATTTGCCGACAAAGAAAACCGCGAGAAACTGACCCGCATGTTCCTGTTGCGAGCCGATCTGCAAAACCTGAATGTGTCGACCGATGGCAGCCAAACCGCCCTGACATTGCTGCAAGGAAGGGGACAAAGCTCAAATCTGCTCTTGGTTTAGGGTCGGGACACAATTTGTCCACCACACGATTGTGGCGGCGAGGAAGATTGCCGACATGAAGTTATCGGCTCTTTTGTCGTAACGTGTTGCAATCCTGCGAAAATCCTTGAGGCGGCAGAACATCCGCTCAATCACATTGCGCCCACGATAGGCACTTTTGTCATAGGAATGCGGATGTTTGCGGGTGGGGTTTGGTGGA